>Ga0209253_10005941_pt1 | contig 10573 bp, 6 predicted proteins | sample FrelakmetBRP12BR_FD_187145 | JGI IMG/M metagenome (GOLD analysis project Ga0209253, IMG submission 187145) | Freshwater lake sediment microbial communities from the University of Notre Dame, USA, for methane emissions studies - BRP12 BR (SPAdes)... | ecosystem: Environmental > Aquatic >... | reverse complement strand
TCTTCCAGGGTAATGTGGACATCGTCTTTCACTATGCCCGGAAGATCAGCTTTGACCACAAGTTCATCCTCCGTCTCATGGACGTCCAACTCCATGCCGCTGCCACCAGTGATCAGAAATGGCTTCCAGGGAGCCCATACGTCCCCGAACACCCTTTCGAATTCCTCCAGGATCGGATCTACTCTGACAACTGCCGTCATGCTAGTGCCTCCTTCTTTGGCATTCTTTCCATCTGTTTACGATTCTAAGATCGCACCAAGTGGTGAGTAAGCGACTTTCGTCACAGGAGGGTGGTGAAGCACCGGGCAAGAGAGGCAGTTCGGCAGCTCCCCCGCTTCGGACTTGAGTGGCTTGTCTGCGAGCGGATTTGTCGGGCGCTCTTTCTCTGCAGGGCCAGTGTCGGTCTGAACCGGGCTGACCGTGTTATAATGTCGCCGATCCGAACAGGGATCGTGTCCATTCCAGGAGGTGCTATCGGTGTTCGCGGCCACTCACATGGCTGTTGGGGCTCTGGTCGAATCTCGGGTGCAGAAGAAGGCACCCACGGCGGTGATCGCGGCAGCTAGTGCTGTTGCGCTCGATATGAGCATCTTCTGGCATGCAAGAGATGCCGAGTATCAATGGCCGCGTGGTTCATTCTCTCTGTTTCAAGTCGTTCCGTATCCCCATGACATAGAGAGCTGGCTCCTCGTTACACTGCTGGTAGTCTCCGCGGCTGCTGTGGCTGTGCTGCTGCGCCGATACTGGTGGGGCATGCTATGGGCCCTCTCTCCCGACATAATGGACTACGCAATACTGAGACCGTGGACCGGAGAACACCCGATACATGGCTTGTTCAGAAAGGTCTCAACGCCTTGGGGTTTCGGCGTGGAGATGCTCCTGGTGCTCGTTGTGGTGCTTGTGCTGTACCTGAAGGGTGGGAAGCAGGCCACAGCCCCGGATCGAGCCCCGTGATCGTCAGATCTGCGTCCACATGACACGGGCTGATCTTCTTCCGGCACGCATATGAACAGGGCGGAGATTCATGTGCCTCCGCCCTGGCCAAGCCTGCTGATGAGAACCCTCTGCGCCTCTATTTGTCGTGGTACACAGGGCGCCGCTTTTCAAAGAAGGCGGCCTTCGTGGCCTCCTGCGCATCCTCGGTGAAGCCGCATAGGACATTCCCTCGTCCTTCCAGTTGAGTGGCGGCATCCAGGTTCGGAGCGTCGATGTTGCTGTTGAGCAGTTCCTTGGTGAGCCTGAGGGCGAACGGCGTGGCGCCGAGCATCTCCATGGCCAGGTCTCCGGCTACCTGGTCCAGTTGGTCGTCGGGAACCACGCGGGACACGTAGCCGATGCGCTCTGCAGTAGCGGCATCCAGGACTCTGCCGGTGTAGATGTATTCCGCGGCCCTCGACAAGCCAATGAGGCGGGGCAGGAAGTAGCTTGATCCCAAGTCGCCGCCTGAATAGCCGATCCGGATGTTGTTGGCGTTGAACCGGGCGGACTCACCGGCTATGCGGATGTCACAGGCCATGGTGAGGCTGAAGCCGCCTCCGGCCGCCGGGCCGCGGACTGCAGCGATGAGAGGTTGGGGAGCGCGGCGCATCTGGACGACAACATCGGCTATTGCCCGCTGCAGCATGTGGCCATTCGTGGCCAGACCGGAGGGCCCCTTGACTTCTTCCGACCCCTTCCCGACAAGTCCCGTAAGGTCCTTGACATCGAAGCCGGCGCAGAATGCCCGGCCGGTGCCCGTGACGATGACCACACGGGCCTCAGGGTGTTCGTCCAAAGTGGTGAAGAAATGCCTTAGCTCCTTGACCATCTCGACGGAGATGGCGTTGAGGCGGTCGGGCCGGTTCAGCCTGAGCCAACCGACGTAGTCTTGACAGGTGAAATATAATGTTTTATAGGTCATTGACTAGAAGTCCTCCTTCATTCAGGGATGCCACATGTTAGCATCCACGCTTGAAGGAGGTCAATTTTGTTAGGTCGGGATTTGCGTGGGGGGAAACTCGCAGTCCCGGGCTATATGGCTCACTGAGATGGCAGTCACTGTTTAGCTGGTGATTGCATCCTCGTTATGGTAACGGGGAACAAGAGAATAAGACTGGTCTGAAGACGCCGGCCACAGTTCTGGGAGCGATTGCCTTTCCTGCGGGGGGAGTGGCGAAAGGGGAACTGTCCTCCAGAAGTGTCCGTTCAGCCAAGAGAGGGAAATGATGCAGACCTATTCTTGTCAGCACTGCGGCCTCAATTCGGAGACTACCTTTGATCTCTTTCTCCACATCTTCACGCAGCACATGCACAAGGATGTGGGATTGACCAGAAAAGAGGTACGGAGACTGCTGAGGGAATCACGCCCATTGGATATGGCCCATTGGGTCATCTGCTGTAACTAGCCCCCGTCCTGAACAGGGGGCACCGTCACTGCCAAGGTCTTTGCGTGCTCGTCCCAGAAGTTGCATGCGTTCTGCTGCGCGTTGTCACAAGCTCTGAAGCTGATAGCCCCGAGTTGTCAGATACTGGCTTGACGGCGACCATGGCATGCGGTCCGCGGGGCGAATCGGAAGACCGAATATGGTGGCATCGTCCTTGGCGGATGGCTCGGGCACGGGCTCACTTCGGAGATCAGCCCGAACTTGAATGAATGACAGAGGGAGTGCTGATTATAATGTCGACTGGCAAAGAGAATCAGGCTGACCTTTCCGAGTTCAGAGACAAGGTAGAGAAAGAGCCCATCGGGGCTCTGTTCGGGATGAAGCTGTTGGAACTGTCTCCGGGTTATGCCAGAGTGAGTATGAAGCTGCGATCGGAGTATCTGACCTTCAATGGGTTTATATTCGGCGGCATCATTTCATCCATAGCTGATCAAGCATTTGCCTGTGCCACGAATTCGATGGGACGCCCCAGCATTGCCACTCAGTTCAACGTCCATTTCATTTCCGCAGCAACTCCGGGAGATGAGCTCACTGCTGAAGGGAGGGTGCTGCGAAAAGGCAGGCGCGTTGATGTGTGCGAGATTGCGGTGACCAATCAGGATGGGAAGCTTATTGCCAGGGCTACTGGCACGGCCATCCCCATGACGTGAGATCGGATCAGTGTATATGACGTTTTGCGGGCCTATCGGCTTCCCGATAGGCCCGCTCTTTGATTCAACCTTTCGAGTGTTTAGGCCTTGTTCTTTATGACTACCACCTCGGCGATCTTGGTTGCGGTGGCGTCGTCCATTCCGATGGTGCGTTGAAGTTCCTCGAGGAATTTCTTCTCGTTCTCTTCCACCACGCCATCGGCGAGAACCAGATCCACCGCGACGAAGAAGGCGGCGCCCAGTTCATCCTTGCTCAGGCTAGCCTTGGCTGCCTGCAGCACCGGTCCAATTCCGCGCTTCTTGATCAGCCCGGCAACCTTGTTCAAGATATTAGCCAGGTCTCTGAGGTCGGCCTTCCTGAATGCCTTCAACGTCATCAGGTCGATGGCAACGCGCTGAATCTCTTCCGGACTGACCTCACCGTCCGAAGCTACGGCTGCCACAGCCACCGCGCCGAAGGCTTCCTTCTTGTCCAGCTTTATCTCCCCGCCTTCCTTCCCTAGAACCTTGTCGAACAAACCCATTGTTGTTGTCCCTCCTTACTCTCTGAACGACTTTGGTTTGTACTGATTTCGCAGCCAAGTATTATACATCATAACTTCCTCGGGTTGGTCACTTGACATGCGGTCGTTCCCTAGTGGCGCACATGCATCGGGGGCAATTGTTGGCGAAATGTGATCTAGGTCATACACGGACGGTTCATCGAGACGCCATAATCGTTGCGTAATGCTTGACAGGCCTGGATTAGGTCGATAGAATAGGTAGTGTTACTAAATAGTAATGATAACTATTATTGATTAGGTAGAAATAGTTCATGAGAAAGTCAAAACAAAGAGATGCGATCTTAAGGGTCTTGATGAGTACGTCGTCACATCCGACAGCTGAATGGTTGTATGAGGAAGTGAAGAAGGAGATTCCGAATATTAGCCTGGGGACCGTCTATCGAAACCTGAGGCTGATGAAACGCCAGGGCGAAATACTGGAGTTGGAGCAGACCGGTACCTATAGGAGATTCGATGGAAACGCAGCCAATCATTATCACTTCAGATGTGACGAGTGTGCCAGGGTTTTCGACATTGATGAGCCCCTTGTGCCGGGAATTGACGAGCGTGTCGAGAGAGACACTGGTTTCAGGGTGTCGCATCATCGGCTGGAATTCCGCGGCTTCTGCCGTGATTGTCAGACTATAGGAAGAGATAATTGAGGAGGCAAGAGTATGGATGCTGCGATCAAAGAGCTAAAGAAGAACGTCGTCATCAAGGCCGTCAAAGGCCTGTACCGGGGCCAGACGAGGATAGACGATGACGCCGGCTACCGGGGCGAGGTCAAGGTGTGCCTGGAGCGGGCGCGGCTCATCACCCAGTCCTACCGGGAGACTGAGGGCGAGCCCATGGTCATGCGGAGGGCCAAGGCCCTCAAGAAGATCCTGGACGGGATGACCATCTACATCCAGGACAAAGAGCGCCTGGTGGGCAACATGGCGGCCGATGCCAACTCGCTGCCCCTCTACCCGGAGCTGGCCTGGCGCTGGGTGGAGAAGGCCCTGGACAACGAGTACCAGCACCTCCTCAGCGACGAAGGCAAGAAGGAGCTCAAGGAGATCGACAAGTACTGGGCGAAGCTCTCGGTGCACGGCATGGAGCGGGGCCTGGTGCCGGAGAGCTACAAGATATTCACGGGCTACACCCCGGTCAGCGTCTTCAGCTACACCTGGGACATGGTGCTGCCCAACTACGAGAAGATCCTCAAGGTGGGCTTGAAGGGCATCATCGAGGAGGCCCAGGACAGACTGAAGGAGATCCGCCAGGACAGTGACCTTGATGCCCGGGAGTACCTCAACCAGAAGAGGTTCCTGGAAGCGGCCATCATCAGCCTGCAGGCCACCATTGATTTCGCCAAGAGATATGCCAAGCTGGCCCGGGAGAAGGCCTCTACCGAAAAGCGTCCGGATGAGAAGAAGCGGCTGGAGAAGCTGGCCGGGATCTGCGACTGGGTGCCGGAGAACCCGGCCCGCACCATGCACGAGGCCATGCAGTGCTACTTCTTCATCCATCTCATTGTGGGCTTCATCGAGCTGCCCTCGGTAGGCTGCGGGGTGAGGCTGGACAAGATCATGTACCCCTACTACAAGAAGGACCTGGATGAGGGGCGGATCACCAAGGCCGAGGCCCTGAACCTGGTGGAGTCGGTGTGGATCAAGTTCGAGGAAATGGGCTTCATCCATCCCCCCAGGCTGTTCGGCTCCGCCGGCGGCGGGCTGGCCTGGCAGAACGTCACCCTGGGTGGCGTAGATGCCGACGGCAAGGATGCCAGCAACGATATCTCCTACATGATCCTGGAGGCCACCAAGGAACTGCACTCGGTGCAGCCGCCCTTGTGCTTCCGGTACCATGACAAGATACCGCGGGCCCTGGTGCTGAAGGCCATCGAGTGCATCAGAAGCGGCGTAGCCCAGCCGGCCTTCTTCAACGACAAGATGATGGTGCCTTACCTCCTGGAGAAGGGCATGCCACTGGCGGATGCCAGGGACTATGCCATCAGCAACTGCATGTCCTGGGTGATACCGGGCAAGGCCATGGTCTACCGGCAGGGGATGGGGATGTTCTCCTTCACCAACTGCATGATGCTGGCCTTGAACCAGGGGGTGGACTGGATCAGCGGGCAGAAGGCAGGCCATCCCACGCCCGACCCGTTGACCTACAAGTCCATCGATGACATCATCGAGGCCACCTTCCAGCAGTTCAACTTCTACATGGAGAAGGCAGTCTACATCAACAACATCGCCGATGCCCTGTACCAGGAATACCTGCCGCGGCCGCTCATCTCGGCCCTGTCCGACGAGTGCATCGAGAGGGGCAAGGACATCCGCGACTACTACTACTACCATCGCAACTACGTCATGCCCACCGGGGTGAACAACGTGGCCGACTCGCTGGCCGCCATCAAGAAGCTGGTCTTCGAAGAGAAGAAGGTCACCATGTCCCAGCTTCTGGACGCCCTGAAGAAGAACTTCGAGGGCCAGGAAGAGCTGCGCCAGATGCTGCTCTCCGCGCCCAAGTTCGGCAATGACGACGACTATGTGGACAGCATCGCCGAGAAGGTCCACTTCCGCATCCTGGAAGAGACCCGGCAGTACACCACGTACTATGGCTATCCGTATGACACCGACGGCACCAATGCCTCGGTCGGCTACTTCCTGGGCTTTGACGTGGCGGCTACGCCGGAAGGCCGCAAGGCCCGGGAGCCGCTCCATGACGGGACGGTATCGCCGGTGCAGGGCCAGGACCGGAAAGGTCCCAGCGCGGTGCTGAAGTCGGTGGGCAAGGTAGACCCGCTGCTGTCCAGCAACCACCTGTTCAACCAGCGGTTTGCGCCGCAGTTCCTGGATGGCGAGAACCGGGAGATCTTCGCCGACTACCTGAAGACCTGGTCCGACCTGGGGATACATCACATCCAGTTCAACGTGATTGACCCGGACCTGCTCAAGGATGCCCAGAAGAATCCGGAGAAGCATGCCGACCTTATCGTGAGGGTGGCGGGCTACTCGGCCTACTTCGTGGACCTGACCAAGACCCTGCAGGACGACATCATCGCCAGGACGGAACACGCTCTGGGATAGCTGACGAAGCAATCATTTGGTCGCGAGAAGATGGGGCTCACCGAGGCGGTGAGCCCCATCAAGTTTCTTGGTTGATTTGCGAGGGTTTGAGTGAACCGCCATGGAGGATGAGCCTGTCCCTGGGGGAGCCATTGCTGGAACTAGGGAGTTGGGGATTGCCTGCGTCGGCGAAGCCAGAGTACAGCGGCGGAAACTGCAGCAATCATTGAGACAAGCATGGCCATCTTCTGGAGAAGAGTAGTCTTCATGACCAGGGTAGTAAGCCAGATGACCGGGGTAAGGCCGGCGCGGACAGAAGCCCGCAGTGAATCGTGGCGGGCAATGAATCTGGCGAGTGGCGGGCTGTACCGGTAATACGTAGATACGAACCAGCGTCCTGCCGGGTTCGTCATCAGGTATCCATCACGGAAGTCGCGCAGCACCTGTATTTGGTCAATCATCGGTGTCCCGTAAGCGGCCGAGGCGATGAAGCAGCGGAAGTCTTCAACAAGGTACGGCTCGCTGACCCCTGTCCTGGCATTGATGTCAGTAGCCGCAATGATGAGGGAGCCGGTGGCCGATCTGGCCTTGGCCTGGATGTCGAGAATACCACCTGTCAATAGTCCTGTGTCATCCCCTGCCTCGCCGTAGGTTCCGCTGTCATTGCCGTCGAATATCAAGAGCGAGGGACTGGAACTCATGGTTACCGCCGTGCCGTTTGCCGGCACTAGGTTGGCAAAGGCGTCGAAAGCGGCCACAGTCACAGTAAAAGATATGGTCGTCTCTTGAGCATAGTCGTCGGATGTCACAGTGTAGTGGTCAATGGCACCAGCATTAACAGTAAGGATGGCAGTGTCGGTGAGTCCGCTGTAGCTGGCTGTCACAACCCAGGTGCCTGCCCTTGCTGAGGTATAGACGTTGGCGGCCCAACTGCCACCCGCGCCGGCCTCTATCGAGAAAGCGGTAGCGGAGGTGACGCCTGGGACAGTGCCTATGGGGTTGTCGAAAGCGTCGAACGACTGGCTGGTGTAGGTTTGAGAGTTGCCGGCGGTGATCGTAGCAGTATCCGGGGAGGCGACTATGTGGTGCAACGGTCCGGCGAGGACGATCAGGCTGGCGGTATCGGAGACGGTGGAGTAGGTGCCGGTGACGGTCCAGGTTCCTGCAGTCTGAGACGTATAGACGTTGGCAGCCCAGGAGCCTCCCGCGGCGACAATAATGGAGAAAGCAGTGCTTGACGTAACATCGCCGATAGAATTGCTGAACTGGTCGAAGGCCTCGGCGGCGTATGCCTGGGTGTTGCCGGCGGTGATGGTGCTCGCATCGGGAGAGATGACGATGTGGTCGAGCGCGCCGGCACTGACGGTTAGCGTAGCGTTGTCTGATAGGGTGCCGTACGTGCCACCTACCGTCCAGGTGCCGGTACTCTGCGAGGTATAGATATTGTCGGTCCAGGAGCCACCGGCGGCGGTGTCGATAGAGAATAAAGTGCCAGGGGTGACATCGCCCAGGGGGTTGTCGAACTGGTCGAAGGATTGGGCGGTGTAGGACTGGGCACTGCCGGCGGTGATAGTGCTGGCATCCGGAGAAATGACGACGTGGTCGAGTGCGCCAGTATTGACGGTGAGCGTGGCCGTATCGGACACGGTGGAGTAGGTGCCGGTGACAAACCAGGTGCCAGATTTCGCTGAGGTATAGACGTTGGCAATCCAACTGCCACCGGCGGAGGCTTCTATGGTGAAGCCGGTGCTGGTGGTGACATCGCCGAGTGAATTGTCGAACTGGTCAAAAGCCTCTGCCGCGTATGTCTGGGAATCGCCGGCACTGACAGTGGCGCTGTCCGGCGAGATGACGATATGGTGCAGCGCGCCGGCGTTGACGGTCAGGGTAGCCGTATCTACATGTCCACCGTGGTTGCCCGTGACGGTCCACGTGCCAGCGTTAGCCGAGACATAGACATTGGCGATCCAGCTGCCCCCTGCGGCGGCGTCTATGGTGAAAACAGATGTTCCGGTGATGTCGGCGATGGGGTTGTTGAACTGGTCGAAGGACTGGGCGGTATAGGGCTGGGCGTTTCCGGCCGTGACGGCAGCGCTGTCCGGGGAGATGACGATGTGGTGCAGTGGCCCGGCGCTGACGACCAGGCTGGCGGTGTCGGAGACGGTGGAATGGGTGCCGGTGACAGTCCAAGTGCCAGCGCTGGCTGAGGTGTAGACGTTGAGGGCCCAGGATCCACCAGCACCGACGTCGATGGAGAAGGATGTGGTGGAGGTGACATCGGCAATTGGGTTATTGAACAGGTCGAACGACTGAGCGGTGAATGTCTGCGGATTGCCCGCAATGATGGCGGCGCTGCTGGGCGAGACAACGATGTGATCCAGCGCCCCGGGGTTGACGGTGAGTGTGGCGGTGTCGGGGTAGGTCACGACGTTGATATAAGTGCCGGTTACGGTCCACGTTCCGGCAGTCTGCGAAGTATAGACATTGGCTAGCCAGCCTCCGCCGGCAGCCGGTGTAATGCTGAAGGTTGTACTGGCGGTGACATCGCCGAGGGGGTTGTCGAACTGGTCGAAGGACTGAGCAAGATAGGCCTGGGTATTACCGGCGGTGATGATAGCGCCGTCTGGCGAAATGATGATGTGATGCAGCGGGCCAACGTTGACGGTCAGGCTGGCAGTGTCCATGAATCCACTGTAGGTGCCGGCGACCGTCCAGTTGCCAACCTTCGCAGAAGTGTAGATACTGCCGGCCCAGCTGCCGCCGGCGCCCACGTCTATGGAGAATATGGTACTGGCAGTGACATATCCGAGAGAGTTGTTGTCTGTGTCGAAGGCCTCGGCGGTATATGGCTGGGTACCGCCGGCAATGATGGGTGGGGGGCTGTCTGGAGAGATGATGATGTGGTCCACCAGTCCAGGGTTGACGGTCAAGCTAGCAGTGTCGTTGTGGGTCAAGTAGGTGCCGGTGACCGTCCATGGGCCGGCAATTTGCGAGGTATAGACGTTGTCGACCCAGCTGCCGCCAGCGCCTGCGTCAATCGAGAACACCGTAGCACCAGTAACATCGGCGATGGGGTTGTTGAACTGGTCTAACGACTGTGCAGTGTAAACCTGGGTGCCGCGTGCCGTGATGGTGCTGGTGTCCGGGGAGATGACGATGTGATCGAGTGCACCGAGGTTGACGGTGAGGTCTAGGTCATAGGCCGTACTACCTGACGAACCGATGCTGCCATCGGAAACGTCCACGGTCGTTGACTCTGCCCTGTAGGCAACGAGAGTAGCGCCTCCGGCATTCGAGATGCCGCTGGTGAAAGCCACTGCCGTGGAAGAACCAATGCCAACACCTTCGATCGTGGGGACCTGTCCTCCCGGGGCGGTTGCAGGGCCGGAGAAGTAGAGGGATTTCGATCCTGAGTAGGACGTGGCTATGTTGCCATAGGAGTCCCTGGCAGTGACTGTAAGTTCGTTCGTGGCTCCAGCAGTCATGGTAGCTGTGCCAGTCACCTCCAACCTAGAGGCGGAACCGGCGTTGACGGTCAGGCTGGCAGTATCGGTGAGCCCGATATAGGTTCCGGTGACGGTCCAGATTCCGGCGATGGCCGAGGTATAGATATTGCCGTTCCAGCCGCCGGCGGCGGCGGGCGTGATGCTGAAGACGGTGGAACTGCTTATGTCTGCGATAACATTGTTGAACTGGTCGAAGGCCTCGGCCGTATAGGTCTGGGTGTTGCCCGCGGTGATGGTTCTGGTATCCGGAGAAATGACGATGTGGTCGGGCGCGCCGGCATTGACGGTGAGCGCGGCCGTATCGGAGAAGGTACTGTGCGTGCCGGTGACGGTCCAGGTGCCGGTATTCTGCGAGGTATAGACATTGGCGGTCCAACTTCCGCCTGCGCCGGCATC
>Ga0209253_10005940_pt1 | contig 10574 bp, 12 predicted proteins | sample FrelakmetBRP12BR_FD_187145 | JGI IMG/M metagenome (GOLD analysis project Ga0209253, IMG submission 187145) | Freshwater lake sediment microbial communities from the University of Notre Dame, USA, for methane emissions studies - BRP12 BR (SPAdes)... | ecosystem: Environmental > Aquatic >... | reverse complement strand
CAGCGCACCCCGACCGCCGCCGGGCCCCGCGCCCGCCCGCTGGGCACCTGCTGCTCGCCGCGCGGGCAGCGCCGGCCGGGGCAGCGTGAAGTCGCCCGCCCCGCGGTGGCTCTCGGGCTGGCCGCGGCCTTGCTCTCCGCCACGCAGGAGGGTGCCGACCGATGAAGCGGGTGGACGCGATCATCAAGCCGTTCAAGCTCGACGAGGTGAAGCAGCGGCTGGAGGCCGCCGGGGTCCAGGGCGTGACCGTGGCCGAGGTGAAGGGGTTCGGGCGCCAGCGCGGCCATACCGAGCTCTACCGCGGGGCCGAGTACGTCGTGGACTTCCTCCCGAAGGTGCAGCTGTCGGTGCTGGTGGCGGACGACCGGGTCGCGGAGACGGTCGACGCGATCCTCGACGGCGCGCGCACCGGCCGGATCGGCGACGGCAAGATCTTCGTCTCGCCGGTCGAGGAGGTCATCCGCATCCGGACCGGCGAGCGCGGAGTCGCCGCCGTGTAGCGCCGCCCACCCGACGGCCCGGCCCGGAACGAACGCAGGCCATCGACCCACGAAGGAGGGCTGCGTGAGTCGCGGGAGCAGGGGGTGGGTCGCCCGCGCACGGGCGACGGAGACCTGAGCGGCGTGCTCGAGCAGGCGGCGATGCCCGCTCGAGCACGCACCTTTTTCCGGGGGGGACGACGACGATGCGCATCACGATCGGCGCGGCGGCCTTCGCCGCGGTGCTGCTGATCGCGGTCTTCGACGCGCCGCCGCTGCCCGTGATCCTCGGGGCGGCGGGCGCGGCGGCCATCCTGGTGTGGCGACGCGGGCGGAGGGGCCACGGGACATGATGCCGACGGGTACGGAGATCGACCTCGCGGCCGTCAACCAGCGCCTCGCCGAGGCTGCGGAGAGCGGCCAGACCATGGAGGTGATCCTGGTCGTCCGCGGCACGGTCCGGCCCGTGCGGGGCACGGACCGCCGGCGCTGGCGCATGCGCATCGACGGCGACCACGTGCTCAGCTTCAGGGCGGACGCGGTGGTGGCCGCCACGCCGGTGCCGAAGGAGCGGGTGCGCCGGTGACGCCCGCGGGCGGCACGCCCGGCGTGCCGGTCGGGTGGGCAGCGGCATGCCCGCAGAACGGGCGGGCTGCGCGTGTCCGGCCGAAGAGGCTTGCGCCGGCGAGGGGCCGCGTCGGCATCGTCCTTGCTCCCTCGGGCGGCGTGGTCCCTGGCCGGCCCGGCACGACAACGCCAGTCCCCCCCTGGTGGCCGGTGCGCGGCAGGATCGGAAGACCAGGCGAGAAGGCACACGGGTTCGCACCCTGTCGGGTTGATGGGGCCACCTGACCGCCGCTGGCCAGGGACCACGACGAAGCCGCCCGGGGCGCGCGCGCGTTCCGGGCGGCTTCGCGTTCGGAGACGGCGCGCCGCCACGGCCGCCGCCTGCCCGCCGGTGGGGGCTCCCATTGATCGACTCCACGGAATGTCTCACACTCCCCCGGATGGCGAACCCAAAGGATGCTGCGGATCTCGCTCGTTGGCGCGACCTGGCTGCGAAGGAGCGCAAGGGTGCCGACCCCGACGGGCTCATCTGGACCACGCCCGAAGGGATCGCGGTGAAGCCCCTGTGGACGAAGGCGGACGTCGACGGGCTGGACTTCTACGACTCGATCCCGGGCGACTTCCCCTTCATCCGCGGCCCGCGCGCGACCATGTACGCGGGCCAGCCCTGGACCATCCGCCAGTACGCCGGCTTCTCCACCGCCGAGGAGTCGAACGCGTTCTACCGGGCCAACCTGGCTGCGGGGCAGATGGGGCTCTCGGTCGCCTTCGACCTCGCCACCCACCGCGGCTACGACTCCGACCACCCGCGCGTGGTCGGGGACGTGGGCAAGGCGGGCGTCGCCATCGACTCCGTCGAGGACATGAAGATCCTCTTCGACGGCGTGCCGCTCGAGAAGATGTCGGTGTCGATGACCATGAACGGCGCCGTGCTGCCGGTGCTCGCCAGCTTCATCGTCGCGGGCGAGGAGCAGGGCGTGCCGCGGGCACAGCTCACCGGGACCATCCAGAACGACATCCTGAAGGAATTCATGGTCCGCAACACGTACATCTACCCGCCGGCGCCGAGCATGCGCATCGTGGCGGACATCATCGAGTACACGTCGAAGGAGATGCCGAAGTTCAACAGCATCTCGATCAGCGGCTACCACATGCAGGAGGCGGGGGCGACCTGCGACCTCGAGCTCGCCTTCACCATCGCCGACGGGCTCGAGTACGTGCGCGCCGCGCTGTCGAAGGGGCTCGACATCGACGCGTTCGCCGGCCGGCTGTCGTTCTTCTTCGCCATCGGCATGGGCTTCTACATGGAGGTGGCGAAGCTGCGGGCGGCCCGGCTGCTGTGGGCGACGCTGGTGCAGAAGCACTTCCGGCCGAAGCAGGCGACGTCGCTCATGCTGCGCACCCACTGCCAGACCTCGGGTGCGTCGCTCACCGAGCAGGACCCGTTCAACAACATCATCCGCACCACGGTCGAGGCGATGGCGGCGGTGATGGGTGGCACGCAGAGCCTGCACACCAACTCGTTCGACGAGGCGATCGCGCTGCCCACCGACGCCTCCGCCCGCGTCGCCCGCAACACGCAGCTCATCCTGCAGCTCGAGACCGGCATCCCGCGGGTCGTCGACCCGTGGGGCGGCTCGTTCTTCATGGAGTCGCTGACGCACGCGCTCGCCCGCAAGGCGCTCGGCCTCGTCGACGAGTGCGAGCGCATGGGCGGCATGACCAAGGCCATCGAAACCGGCTGGCCGAAGCTCAAGGTCGAGGAGACCTCGGCGCGGCGCCAGGCGCGCGTCGACCGCATCGAGGACGTGATCGTCGGCGTCAACAAGTTCCGCCTCCCCGAGGAGCCCGAGATCGACACGCGCGAGATCGACAACACCGCCGTGCGCCAGGCGCAGGTGGCCCGCCTCGAGACGATCAAGAGGACGCGCGACGCGGCCAGGGTGCACGAGGCGCTCGGCGCGCTCACGCGCTCGGCCGAGACGGGCGAGGGCAACCTCCTCGGGCTCGCCGTCGCGGCGGCGCGCGCGCGCGCCACGGTGGGCGAGATCTCCGATGCGCTCGAGAAGGTCTGGGGGCGCTACCATGCGGAGATCAAGTCGATCTCGGGCGTGTACGGCGCGGCCTACGACGAGGACGCCGAGTGGAAGGCGCTGGCGGGCGAGATCGGCGCCTTCGCGGCCGAGCACGGGCGGCGCCCGCGCATCCTGGTGGCCAAGGTGGGCCAGGACGGCCACGACCGTGGCGCCAAGGTGATCGCGACGGCCTTCGCCGACCTCGGCTTCGACGTCGATGTGGGCACGCTGTTCCAGACGCCCGAGGAGGTCGCGCGCCAGGCGATCGAGAACGACGTCCACGTGATCGGCGTCTCGACGCAGTCGGGCGGCCACAAGACCCTGGTGCCGCAGCTCGTGCAGGAGCTGCGGGCGCAGGGCGCGGGCGACATCATCGTGACCGTCGGCGGCATCATTCCCGCAAAGGACTACGGGATGCTCGAGGAGGCCGGCGTGAAGGCCATCTTCGGGCCGGGGACGAACATCCCGAAGGCCGCCCGGCGCGTGCTGCAGCTGATCGGCGAGGCGCGGCGCGGCGGCGGCGGCGGCGAGCGGGCGGCTGCGGCGGGCTGAGCGCCCTCCCGGGCGGTGCTCGCGGCGCCGGGTGTGGTGCCGGTGCGGGGCGCGGTGTAGAAGCCGGGGGCTCATGGCGAGGTGCGGGACGACGCGGGCATGAGCGCCGGTGCGGCGGTGGAGCGGCTGGCGGCCGACGTGCGCGCGGGGCAGCGCCGCGCCCTGGCGAAGGCGATCACGCTCGTCGAGAGCACGCGGCACGACCATCAGGGAGAGGCGCAGCGCCTGCTCGAGCTGCTGCTGCCGCACACCGGGCGGGCGGCGCGCGTGGGCATCACCGGGGTGCCCGGGGCCGGCAAGAGCACCTTCATCGAGGCCTTCGGCCTGTACCTGATCGCCCGGGGCCTGCGCGTGGCCGTCCTGGCCGTCGACCCGTCGAGCGCCCGCTCGGGTGGCAGCATCCTCGGCGACAAGACGCGCATGGCACGGTTGTCTGCGGCCCCCGAGGCCTTCATCCGCCCGAGCCCGTCGGCCGGGTCGCTCGGCGGCGTGGCGCGCCGCACGCGCGAGGCCATGCTCGTGTGCGAGGCCGCCGGCTACGACGCGATCCTGGTCGAGACGGTCGGCGTGGGCCAGTCGGAGATCACGGTCGCGTCGATGGTCGACTTCTTCCTGGTGCTCATGGTGGCCGGCGCCGGCGACGAGCTGCAGGGCATCAAGAAGGGGATCATCGAGATCGCCGACGCGCTCGCCGTCAACAAGGCCGACGGCGACAACGTGCCGCGCGCCGAGCGCTCGGCCGCCGAGTACCGCAGCGCGCTCCGCCTCTTCCGCCACCAGTCGCCCACCTGGGACCCGCCCGTGCTCACCATCAGCGCGCTCGAGCACCTCGGGATGGACCGCGTCTGGGAGGTGATCGAGGACCATCGCGCAAAGCTCGGCGGGACCGGCGAGCTGGTCGCCAAGCGCCGCGACCAGCAGCGCGCCTGGCTGTGGTCGATGCTGCGCGAGGGGCTCGAGTCGTGGTTCCTCGAGCGCGAGGACGTGCGCGGGCTGCTGCCCCGGATGGAGGACGCGGTGTGCGATGCGCGGCTCACGCCCACCGAAGGGTCGCGGCGGCTGCTGGCCCTGCTCGGGGCGTAGCGCCGCCATCGTGCACAGGCTGCAACCCGGAGCGGAGTCACCCGGTGGCGGCCGGGGCCCTGGCCCCTGCGGAGCCGGGGACGGCCGGGAGGGTCACCGTGACCGTGGTGCCGGCGCCGACCGCGCTCTCGACCGCGATGGACCCGCCGAGCAGGTCGACCGACTGCTTGGCGATGGTGAGGCCGAGGCCGGTACCCGCGCGCGTGCCGACGTGTGCCCCACGCTCGAAGGGCTCGAACAGCCGCCGTTGCTGCTCGGCCGGGATCCCGATGCCCTGATCGCGGACGCGCAGCGTGAACCGCTCGTCGTCCCGGCTGACCTCGAGCTTCACCGTCGAGCCGTCGGCGGAGTACTTGACGGCGTTGCTGAGCAGATTGCCGAGGGCACGCCGCAGCAGCTTCGGGTCGAGCACGGCCTCGGCATCCCCGCATCTGGCCGCCACCACGAGGGCGTGCGTGCGCCCCACGGTGGTCTCCATCTCGGCGACGACGGCGCGGCAGAGCGCTGCGAGCCCGACCCGCTCGGGCGCCGCGACGACCTTGCCCGCCTCGGCACGTCCCGTCAGCAGCACGTCCTCGAGCAGCTCGGTCATGTGCTCGACGGCCGCGCCGATGCGCTCGATGCGGGCCCGCCGCTGCGCCGCGCTCATGCGGTCGAGATAGCGCCCGAGCGCCTCGCTCGCGCCGCGGATGACGGCGAGCGGCGTGCCTCTGCCAGGGGCTCATCGTCGTTCCGACCCTCGTTCTGGCCGTGCGGCTGGCCCTCGCCGACGACGCGACGTCCTCGCCCCAGGCGCGCGCCGTGCGGCGCCTGCTTCTGGCGACCCTGATCGGGTTCGTGGCGCCGGGCGTGCTCCTCGGCGTGTCGGGCCTGACGGGCGGCGACCTCCCGGTGAGCATGTCCGCGTGGGTCGACTCCGTCTTCCCGCTCGCGTGCGCGGCGGCGATGCGCACGAGCGACGGCGCTGCCCTCGGCGACGCCTCGAACGAGTCCGCGGCGGCCTGGCGCCTGTAGCGGGAACCGACGAGCTGTTTGGTCGGCCGCACGCCGGCGTGGCAGGATGTCGCCCGTGGTCGACCCCGCCGACGCGCTGCCGGATTGGGAGAAGCTCCTGGCCGCCGAGCGGCACGTGCAGGCGCTCGTCCCTGGCGCCGTGCTCGTCGGGGTGACTGCGGCGGCGATCCACGCCACCTACAAGGGGCTGACGGCGCCCTGGAACCGATGGGGGCACCTGCGCAGCCGCGGGCGCCGCTGGTCTCGGGTGATCGCCGGCCTGGCCATGGAGCCCCGCCCATGAATCGCTCGCTCCTCGAAGCCTCGCGCGCGTTGTGGAACCGCAGCCGGCTCGACCTGCGCAGCGACGAGCAGCTGGCGCAGATCCTCGACCGCGGGTCGATGGACGACTGGCGGGCCCTGTACGCCGCGGCGAAGAGCGATCCCGCCCTGCGTGGCCGGATGGCGCGGCTGATCGTCCGGGTGCCGCTGCCGCTGCCACGCTTCTGGCAGGCCGCGCTCGCGAACCTCGGCGAGCCGGTCGACTTCGATACGCCGCTGCCGGAATACGAGAGCGAGGTCTGAACGGCGCGAGATGCCGGGCGCCGAGGCGGCTCGGCACGGGCGCTGACATCGGCGTCGCGGCCGGCGAGGAGGTAGCGCCCTTCGAGGCCCGGCGCTGCGTGGATCCTGGCGGGTCTTGCCGGCGACCACCGCCTGTGCTCACCGTCGGCCATGACGACCATCACCGGTGGAGAGCTCCTGGCGCGGTGCCTGGCGGCGGAGGGCATTCGCCTCGTCTTCGGGCTACCCTCGCCGGAGATCGATCCGCTGCTCGCGCAGCTGGGAGCGCACGGCATCCGCCTGATGCCGATCCGCCACGAGGCCGCCGGCGTGCACATGGCGGAAGGCCTCTACAAGTCCAGCGGGGCGGTGGCGGCGGTGATCGGCAATCCGGGCCCCGGGTCGGCGAACCTCCTCCCCGGCCTGATCACCGCCCGACACGAGGGCGTCCCGGTGCTGGCGCTCACCTCGCAGCATCGGCTCGGCATTGTCTACCCATCGACGCCGGCGACGTTCCAGGGGCAGGACCAGCTCGACGTCTTCCGTCCGGTGGTGAAGTGGGGTGGGCCGGCGCTCTCCTGGGAGCGCATCCCCGAGGTGCTGCGGCTCGCGTTCCGCGAGATGTGGACGGGCCGGCCGGGGCCGGTCCAGGTCGAGCTGCCAGGGCCGGTGCTGTACGCGACCGGCGATCCTGCAACGGCGCCGGTGCTGCCGCCCGGGGCCTATCGCCCGCCGCCGCCGCAGGCGTCGGAGGCGCAGCTTGCGGCCGCGGCCGACCTGCTCGCCGGCGCGGAGCGGCCGCTCGTGGTGTCGGGCTCGGGCGTCGATCGCGGCGGTGCGAACGCGGCGCTGCTCGAGCTGGTCGAGCTGCTCGGGTGTCCGGTGATGGCCACGCAGGCGGGCCGCTCGACGGTCCCCGGCGACCATCCGCACTTCGTCTTCGGGTTCGGGCCGCCGGGCGATGCCGCGAAGCGGGAGGCGGACGTGGTGCTGGTGGCGGGCTCGCGGCTCGGCAACCTCGACCTGCCCTTCGACAAGTACTGGGGCGACCCGGCCCGCCAGCGGCTGATCCAGATCGACGTCGACCCGCGCAACATGGGCGTGACGCGGCCGCTGGCGCTCGGCATCGTCGCGGACGTGGCCGACGCGCTGGCAGGGCTGCTGCGCGTGCTGCGGGCACGCGGCCTGAAGCCGCGCGACGCCGCCCGGGCGCGACGCCTGCACGAGGCATCGGACGCATGGTTGCTGGAGCAGGCGGCGCCGCTGGCGGCGTGGACGGGCCCCGGCATCCATCCGGCGCACGCCATCGGCATGGTGGGCGCGGCGTTCGGGCGGGACGCGATCTACGTCGCCGACGGCGGGAACACTGCGCTGTGGGCGTCCGCGGTGCTGCCGCCGACGCGGCCGCGCTCGTACCTCTCGATCCTCGAGCTCGGCATGCTCGGCACGGGCATCCCGCAGGCGGTCGGCGCGAAGCTCGGCTCGCCCGACCGCGACGTGGTCTGCATCACGGGGGACGGCGCGGCCGGCTTCAACGTGATGGAGCTGCAGTCGGCGGTGCGCGAGCGGCTGAAGATCACGGTGGTCGTGTGCGCCGAGGGCTCGTGGACCATGGAGATCCCGAACGAGCGGATGCTCTACGGGCAGACGTTCGGCACCGACATGGGCACGGTGCGCTGGGACCGTGTCGCCGAGGGCCTGGGCGCGCACGGCGAGCACGTCGAGCGGATGGAGGAGCTGGCCGGGGCGCTGGAGCGGGCGCGCGCGGCCGACGGGCCGGCGCTGCTGTGCCTGCGCACCGACCGCGAGGCGAACCTCGCCACGCCGCCGGAGCTGATGATGCGGTTCTGGGAGGTGTACCAGGGGCCGACGGGGTGAGCGGGGCGGTGCCGGTGTGGGCCCGCGCGGAGTCCGTCCCAGCTGGATGACAGGGCTCCTCTCCCGTGCGTGGTCCCTTCGGGGGTGCGCCGAATCGCGACGCGCGGCCGGCCCGAGGTGCGTCAGGCGTCACGATCCTGATGGTCGCCCACGAGCGGCGAAGGCGTTCCGATCTCGGCCCGGTGGTGCCCCACGCAGCCCGCGTGAACCCACTGGTCGGGGGCGGTCGTGAGGGTGACGAGTCTTGGACGCATGATCCAAAGGCCAAGCCTCGGCAGCGTCGTCGTGAGCATGGCGCTGCGCGGCGAGCGAACGGCGCGTGGTCGCAACCATTGCACCGCGGAGGTGAGCATCCCGCCGGACCTCGAGCCGCGCCGGCGGCCGGAGCAGGCCCCGGGCGCGGCGGGATCCCTGCCGGGCAGCCGCGCTAGGCTCCGGCGCCTGCCGCCAGCCGCAGACCGTTTGACGCGCCGGAGTTCACAGGTTATGAACCGCAGCCATGCCGACGACTCAGCGCGTCATCTCGATCGTCGCCGACCGGCACCTCCACGAGCGCCTGCGGGCCGAGGCGCTCCGTCAGGGCAAGAGCGTCTAGCGCTTCGTCCGCGATCTCGTCGAAGAGCGTGTTCGTCCGCCCCGCACACGGCGCAAGGGGCGCAGCGCGCTTCTCGGCCTCTGCGGTCTCGCCCACGGCGAGTTGGCGTCGGTCGACATCGATGGCGAGCTCTATGGCCGGTGAGCGCCTGGTCGTCGATACCTGGGGGTGGCTTGCGTTGGCCGACGATGGAGAGCCACGGCACACCGCCGTGCGCCGGCTGCTCACCGAGGTGTGGACGCAGGGCGGCTTTGCCATCACGACCGACTACATCCTCGACGAGACCATCACCCTGGTCTTCCGCCGGCTGCCATTCGCCAAGGCCAAGCGATTCCTGACGACGATCGATCGCGGTGAGCAGGACGACAGCCTCCAGATCGAGCGGATTGCTCCCGAGCGGTTCGCCCGAGCCACGGCGCTCCGGCTGCGTCTTCGAGACAAGCCCCTCATCTCGTTCACCGATCTCACAACCATGGTCGTGATGCAGGAGCTTCGCGTAACTCGTGTGGTGACCGCCGATGCTCATTTTCGACACGTCGGGCTGGGGTTCGATCCGGTACCCGCTGATCGCTCGTAGCGCCGGACCTAAGGGCGAGGGAGTACGGGTCCCGGCCGACGCTGGTCGCCCGTCCGCTGCCGGGGCCCCCCGCGATGGTCGATAGCTGGCTGCCGGTGCAGGCGGCGGCGTAGGTGTGCCCATGCTGCGGCGCGCGGGTGGCGGAGATCCGCACCACCCGCGCGCCGTGCCCCGTGGCGAGCCGATCGGGGCGCCGGACCCCGCCTCAGGCGACCGGCAGCGCGGGCGCGCGCAGCGTCGCGATGCAGGCGAGCGGGAAGACGAAGTTGAACCACGCCGCCATGCTCACCGGGAGGTCGCCGCCGGTGAAGCCGGAGGTGCCGAGGATGACGCCGGGCGCGACGAAGCCGAGGAGCGTGGCGTAGAGGAGGCGGCGCAGCGCCGGGGGGTGGGCGGCGGTGCCGTCGTCGGCGAGCGCGAGGCGGACCGCGAGGACGAGCGTGGGCACGACCATGAGCCCCTGGCAGAGGTCGTGGAGCACGCTGTAGCCGCGCGGGTCGAAGAGGACGAGCTGGTAGACGAGCACGACCGCGGCGGCGAGGCCGTAGGGGAGGCGGGTGAGGTCGGGCTGGCGGGCGGTGAGCGGCTGCGGCCAGACGAGCACGAGGTGCACGCACGCGGCCAGCAGCACAGTTTCGGCGGCGGCGTGGAGGCGGAAGGCGGTGCCGGCGCCGTAGAGGTCCATGCCGGTGAAGGAGAAGACGGCGCCGGCCCAGCCGAAGGCGGTGAGGGCGCGGGCGCCGGCGTCGGTGCCCCAGCGCTCGCCGGCGACGGCGGCGAGGAGCAGGTAGGCGAGACCGGTGAGGGCGTAGGCGCCGAAGATGGCGAGGTACTCGAGCGGCGCGAAGGTGCGCACGGGGAGGGTGCGCTGCTCGAGCGCGCCGCCGTGGCCGAAGGTGTAGGCGACGGGGTCGCCGGGCTGGTGGTGGCGGGCCTGGGCGTAGCCGGCGGCGGCGTCGGTGATGGGGACGCCGTCGACGGCGAGCAGGACGTGCTGGAAGAGGGGGCCGCCGCTGGCGGCGGCGGCCCAGCCGGGGAGCCCGGCCGAGGGCACGACGCGGTTGGGCATGAGGAAGAAGCCGGGGAAGGTCGTGCCCCACCAGGCGGTCGAGCCGAGGAGGGCCATCGCGCCGATCGCGCCGACCACTCCGGTGAGGAGGCGCACCGCGAGGGCTGTGCTCGAGCGTCTCATGGCTATCCTCGCCGAGATC
>Ga0209253_10005939_pt1 | contig 10576 bp, 6 predicted proteins | sample FrelakmetBRP12BR_FD_187145 | JGI IMG/M metagenome (GOLD analysis project Ga0209253, IMG submission 187145) | Freshwater lake sediment microbial communities from the University of Notre Dame, USA, for methane emissions studies - BRP12 BR (SPAdes)... | ecosystem: Environmental > Aquatic >... | reverse complement strand
GTCTCCCGGCCGATGCCGGAGACGCCGCCAGTGATCAGAGCAACTTGGTTCTGCAGTTTCATCCGTAATCCTCCTTTAAATCGTTTCAATAGGAACTCGCGCTTAGGCGGGTTGAATATACAAAAAGCAGCGGGTGTGTGTCAAGAGATTTTGCGGGCTTGCGCTCCCTCAGTTTTGTGTCTAATGCACACTCTCGATTTTTCCTTCACACATGTGCTGAGTCCACTGACAACTTGTGCTGAATGATCCGATGTGTTATCGAATCAGCAAGTGGATATCATCTGGTACCCACATTCCCCGATACCCAGATGTCCTGACAGCCTGGATTGATGGCATCCTTAGTAGAGGCCAGCAAAGCGGGTTTAGTTGTTTACGCTGGAGTTCACGGCGAATGGTGTGACGGATGGATGCGCTTTTCTTATCACGAATTCAGTTTGCAGTGACCACCCTGTTCCACATCCTTTTCCCGGTATTGACGATCGGCCTATCGTTCTACCTCGTCGTGATCGAGTTCCTCTGGCTCAAGACCCGGCAAGAGCTCTACTACCGCATCTACCGTTTCTGGGCAAGAATCTTTGCGATCAACTTCGGGGTGGGAGTTGTCTCCGGGGTCGTCTTAGAGTTCGAGTTTGGAACCAACTTTTCGCAGTTTTCCCAAATGGTGGCCAATGTCTTCTCCCCCCTTCTGGCCTTCGAGGTCATGACCGCTTTTTTCCTCGAGGCCGGATTCCTGGGCATCATGCTCTTCGGTTGGCAAAGGGTCAGCAAGGGGATCCACTTTCTGGCCACGTGCCTTGTGGCCTTGGGTTCCATCCTCTCTGCCTTCTGGATTTTAGCCGCCAACTCCTGGATGCATACACCGGCTGGCTATGAACTCGTCAACGGCAAGTTCATGGTTAGGGATTTTATGGCAGCCATTTTTAATCCTTCAACGCTTACCCGCGTGGGCCACATGGTGATGGCTTCCTTTGAGACCTCCTCCTTCGTCGTGGCCGGGATCAGCGCCTATTACCTTCTCAAGGGAAAGTATGTGGACTTTGCTCGCCGGTCTCTTGGAATCGCCCTGGTGATGGCGGGTTTTTTCGCGCCCCTCCAGATCTTTCTCGGTGATCGAAGTGGCATTGGGGTCTTTCACCATCAGCCCGCCAAACTGGCAGCCATGGAGGCCCATTGGGAGACGAATACGGCAGGTGGAGCTCCCTTTGCCATCATTGCCATCCCGAGCTCTAAAGAGGAGAAGAACCTGTTCGAAATCAGTATCCCGAATGGTCTTAGCCTGCTGGTCACACATACCTTGAATGGACGGGTTCAGGGCCTGAAGGAATTCCCCCGTGAGGATCGTCCCAGTGTCTTCGCCTTATTCTGGTCCTTCCGCGTCATGGTGGCGGTCGGCTTTATCCTTCTCCTGGTCATGGCGTGGGCAGTCTTGCTCTGGCGGCAAGGTAAGCTCTACCATCACCGTCTGTTCCTGTCGACCCTGCTGATCGTCCATCCCCTGGGTTTCCTTGCTACGGAATTTGGATGGGTCACGACGGAGGTCGGCCGTCAACCGTGGATCGTCTACAATCTGGTTCGGACGGCCGAGGGGGTCTCTCCCATTCCGGCGGGAAATGTCCTGTGGTCCCTCGGACTCTTTCTCATCATTTTGCCAGTGGTCGGTGCCGTCTATTTCTTCTATGTCCTAAAAACGTTACAGGGTGGCCCTGACCTCTCCAGTCCCATACCGCCGGTTCAACGGCCGATCGGCATGGAGTCACTGGCACAGGCGAAACGAAGAACAGGGGAGGAGTGATGGATCTTGCAACCCTATGGGCGTGCCTCCTGGGGCTCGTCTTCATCTTCTACGTGGTACTCGATGGGTTCAGCCTTGGTGTAGGTCTTTTGTTCCCGAGCGCCCGAGATGAAGAAGAACGCGATCTCTTGCTGAACACCATCGCACCGGTGTGGGATGCAAATCAGACCTGGCTGGTTTTTGGAGGAGGGACCCTTTTTGCTGCCTTCCCCATGGTCTATGGAATTCTTTTCCCCGCTCTTTATATTCCCCTGGTAACCCTTCTCTTCGGTCTGATCTTCCGCGGGGTCACTTTCGAATTCCGGGCCCATGCAACTCGAAAACAGCCATGGAACAGGGCCTTTTTTCTGGGCAGTCTGGTCGCTGTGGTATCCCAGGGTTTAGCCCTGGGCGGCGTGATCTCAGGGACCACGGTCGTGGAAGGCCGTTTTGCAGGAGGACCTTTTGACTGGCTCAACCTTTTCTCGATAGGCGTGGGGATGGCATTGGTGGCGGGGTACATTCTGCTCGGCTCCACCTACCTGATCATCAAGACAACTGGAGCGGTCCAACAGAGGGCTTACCGCCAGGCCTTTGGGTCGGCGATCGTCGTCCTGGGTTTCCAGGTCTTGGTGACGATCTTGACACCCTTGCATTACCCCACCGTTTTGGCCTATTGGTTGAACCCGCCACGCATCTATTTTATCTGGATATTCCCCCTGATGGGTTTGGTAGCATTCTATGGTCTCATGAGGAGCCTCAAGAATCGCCGTGAGATCTTACCCTTCGTCTGCACCGTCATCTTGTTTCTTGCCGGTTACCTTGGACTCATCGCCTCCCTTTATCCCCATGCGGTTCCTCCCACCGTAACCTTTAAAGAAGCGGCAGCGCAGAGAGAAACGTTACGCCTTGTGCTCTGGGGAGCCGTCATTGTTTTGCCGGTGGTGCTGGGATATACGATTTACAGCTATTCCGTGTTCCGTGGCAAGGTGAGCGCGGAACAGTATTATCACTAAGTCCAGGGCCCCGCGGGATCTCCTTCTGAAGGCTTCAGAATCCATGGCTGATTCTCTCAAAGGCTTCAAGCTGATCTTTCGTGCTCTCGAGCATAGAAATTACCGCCTCTTTTTTGGTGGACAAGGGATCTCTCTGATCGGCACCTGGATGCAACTGATCGCCGTCAGCTGGCTCGTGTTTCGTCTGACGCATTCAGCCTTTTTCCTAGGTGTGGTTGGTTTCACCAGTCGAATCCCTACCTTTATCTTCACCCCTTTCGCGGGAGTGTTGGTCGATCGATGGAACCGGCATCGGCTTCTGGTGGCCACACAAATCCTGGCGATGATCCAAGCCTTCGCTCTAGCGTTTCTCGTTCTCACCGGAACCATTCAGATCTGGCATGTTATCGTTCTAAGCCTCTTCCTCGGTCTGATCAATGCCGTGGACATTCCCGTTCGGCAGGCCCTGGTGGTTGACCTGATCGAAAGGAGGGAGGATCTTGGAAACGCCATCGCCTTGAACTCCTCTATGATGAACGGGGCCAGGCTCGTAGGACCCTCCATCGCGGGGGTTCTCATTGCTATGGTGGGAGAGGGCATGTGTTTTCTCCTGAACGGAGCCAGTTTTATTGCTGTGATTGCAGCCTTGCTGGCTATGAGAATGAAACCGAAAGAAAAAAGGGCTCGGGAAACGGGGCTTTGGCGGGGATTGAAGGATGGATTTACGTATGTCTTTGGTTTCGCGCCCATCCGCTCCGTCTTGCTCCTTCTCGCCCTGGTGAGTCTGATGGGAATGCCGTATACCATCCTGATGCCCATTTTTGCCGGGAAGATTCTTCATGGGGGCCCCCAAACCCTCGGGTTTCTATTAGCGGCTGTGGGCATCGGAGCCCTGGCAGGCGCCATCTTTCTTGCGTCCCGCGAGAGCGTCCTGGGCTTGGGCAGAATCATCGTCATCGCTTCCAGCATCTTCGGGATCGGGCTCATCGGCTTTTCTCTCTCCCGGGTCTTCGTGATCTCCCTGTTATTGATGGTACCGACAGGCTTCGGAATGATGGTTCAGATGACGTCCTCCAACACCATTTTGCAGACCATCGTCGAGGATGATAAAAGGGGGCGCGTGATGAGCTTTTATGCGATGGCCTTTATGGGCATGGTCCCTTTTGGCAGCCTGTTAGCAGGCAGTCTGGCAAACAACATTGGAGCTCCTTTGACAGTCATGATCGGCGGGATATCATGCATTCTGGGTTCTGTCCTGTTCGCAAGAAAGCTTCCTGCCTTAAGGGTAATGGTCCGGCCGATCTATGTTCAAAAGGGCATCATTACGGGACCCCCATCAGAATAGATCTGTTTCCAGAAAGTATCCATGTTCAATTATGTGTTGATCATCCTTTTTGTCCTGACCCTCCTGACCATCAGTTTAGCCGTCCAATGATCGTTTTAAAGGTTTGAACGGTCGATCTTCTTGTCTTCGGACACGCTGCCGGCGTATAATTTGTTAGAAAAGGTTGTTCACTAAAATGCTGTTTTTCTTTTTCAAAAATACAGGGTCGTGGTGATTGGCTTATTCGATTTGGGTCGGTAATAATTAACGTATAGATAAAACGGGTGACCATGGAGGTTCGTGAGATGAAGAAAAGAGCTTTTGTTCTAAGAGGGTGTTTTGTTTTATCTGTAACGGTCCTGATCTTGATCGGACTCGGACGGGATTGCAATGCGGCTGGAGAGTCTTCTGGCGCCCTTCAGATTGCACAGGATCTGAGGAACGCCTTCGTCGAAGTGGTGCGAAAGGTCCAGCCGTCGGTGGTTTCGATTCGGTCTGAGCGAACGGTGACGGTCTCTCCAGGCGAAGGATTTGGCGAAGATTTCTTCAAAGGGACCCCCTTTGAAGACTTTTTCGGGCGCCAGCCATCTCCTCCGCAGAAAAGACGCCAGTCCGGTGAAGGATCGGGGGTCATCGTCGACCCGAAAGGGTATATTCTGACGAATAATCATGTTGTGGCTGGTGCAGACAAATTGACGGTCCATCTATCTGACGGAAGGGAGTTGAAAGGGACGGTCCAGGGGACTGACCCCAAAACGGACCTGGCGGTCGTCCATGTGGAAGCCCAAGATCTTCCTGCGGCCGCGCTTGGGGATTCGGATAAGATCGAGGTGGGAGAGTGGGCGATTGCCATCGGTTCTCCCTTCGGCCTGGAAAAGACGGTCACGGTTGGGGTCGTGAGTGCGAAGGGCCGGTCCGGGTTGGGTACCGGAACTTACGAGGACTTCATCCAGACGGACGCCTCGATCAACCCCGGAAATAGCGGTGGCCCTCTGGTCAACATCGATGGGGAAGTGATTGGGATCAACGCGATGATCATCCAGCCCGGCCAGGGAATTGGTTTCGCCATCCCTATGAACCTTGCGAAGACCATCATGGTCGCTTTGATCAAGGAGGGCAAGGTCGTCCGGCCCTGGGTGGGCATCGGGCTTCAAGATCTCACGGAGGAACTGGCACAGTCTTTCAATTTGAAGGAGAAGGAAGGGGCTCTGATCAGCCAGGTGTACGAAGGAAGCCCTGCAGAGAAGGCCGGTCTCAAAGTCGGGGACGTGATGATCGATATCGATGGGGTCACCATCAAGAGCAGCCAGGACGTGGTTCGTGAAGTCTTGAGAAAACAGGTAGGTCAGACGATCCAGGTGGTCGTGTTGCGGGATGACAAACGGGTTACCGTCCCCGTAGTCACCGAACAGATGCCCTCCGAACCGACGGAGGAGAAAGCTGGCCAACCTGAAAGGAAGGAGTGGTTCGGTCTCCGTGTGAGCTCGGTCACTCCGGAAGTGGCAAAACAGTTGGGCCTTGCGAAGGCAGAAGGGGTGGTCATTGAAGGTGTGGAGCCGGGATCCGCTGCGCAGGATGAGGGTCTGCGTAAAGGGGACATTATTCTGGAAGTAAATCGTCAGAAGGTGCAGGATGAAAAGGACTACGGCAACATCATGGAAAAGGTGAAAGCAGACGAAGGGGTGCTTTTGTTAGTGAACCGAAGGGGCTCGACCTTCTTCATTACACTGAAGGAAACGAAATGATCCCATGGTCTGATTATGAACATGTGGAGGGAGAGCATTGAATCGTTCTAGCCTGCTAAGACTGAAGATGGTTTGGCTTTCGATAATTTTCCTATTTCTCTTAACCCCGCTGGCACAGGCAGGGCTTCGAGAAAAGGTTTCCGAGACCGTTCTTCCCAACGGCCTTAAGATCATCTTGCTCGAAGACCATAAGGCTCCCTTGATCACCTTCCAAGTCTGGTATCGTGTTGGATCCCGGAACGAAGCGTGGGGAAAGACCGGCCTGTCACATTTGCTAGAGCATATGATGTTTAAGGGGACCCAAAAATACGGCCCTGAGGATTTCTCGCGGATCATCCAAGAGAACGGAGGAAACGACAACGCCTTCACCACCCATGACTACACAGCCTATTTTGAGAACCTGAGTTCGGACCGAGTCCAGGTTGCCCTGGATCTTGAGTCGGACCGGATGCAGAATCTCAACCTTCGAGAGGAGGATTTTCACACCGAGCGGATGGTGGTGATGGAGGAACGGAGGTTGCGCACAGAGGATAATCCTTTCACTGCCCTCCTTGAGCAATTTGACGCCACCGCATTTCAGATTCAACCCTACCACTGGCCGATCATCGGATGGATGGAGGACATCGCCCGCCTGACACTGGAGGATCTGAAATCGTACTATCGAACCTATTACAATCCCGTCAATGCCTTCATCGTCGCCGTTGGAGATTTCAAGAAAGAGGATCTCCTTCCCCACATTGAGAAGGGCTTTGATTCCTACCCCCGAGGGATCCCTCCCAACCAGGAGGTCGGCCGAGAATCTCCTCAGATCGGGGAGCGAAGGATTTTTGTGAAGAAAGAGGCTCAACTTCCGTCGATCCTGATGGGCTACCATGTCCCGAACATAAAGGACCCGGATGGTTATGTACTCGAGGTCATAGGGATGCTTTTATCTGCCGGCAAGAGTTCCAGGCTCTATCAAAGCCTCGTCCGGGATAAACGTCTCGTCTTGGATGCTGATGCAGATTACTCCTTGCTCTCCAGAGACCCGGGCCTCTTTTACCTTTCCGCGGATCCCCTCCCAGGGAAGGAGGTGGCTGAAGTGGAAAAGGCTCTGGATCAAGAGATAGAGCGACTTCAGCAGGAGAAGGTCGAAACCAGAGAACTTGAGAAGGTGAAGAATCAATTGGAGGCTTCCTTTATCTATGCCCAGGATTCGATTTTCTCTCAAGCCATGCTCCTCGCCCGGTATGAGATTGTCGAGGGCTGGCGGGCGGCCGATGATTATCTCCCTTCCATCCGGAAGATCACACCGGAAGACATCCAGAGGGTGGCGAAACGTTATCTCACCCCGGACAACCGCACCGTGGGGTTCGTGATCCCTATGCCCTCCAAAGAGGGGATGCCGCCCCCTGGGGGGCCGTCAACGAGGGAAGAGATGATCCGGTGATCTGCAATTTCGAAGGGGAGGTTTTATGTTTTCAAGACGTCGGGAAGTATGGCTGAAAATGGTTGCTTTGACAATTCTCATTTTGTTGGTTGGAATGCCAGAGGCGATGGTTCTGGCGTTTCCTCCCGTTCAGAGGACGGTCCTTCCCAATGGTCTCGTTCTCCTTGTCTGCGAGGAACATTCCCTGCCCATCGTGACCCTTCAGCTTCTGACCGATTCAGGTTCCCGGAAGGATCCTCCGGGAGGGGAGGGGGTGGCCCATTTGACCGCCAGGGGTCTTCTCCTTGGGACGTCGAGACACAACGTATCGACGATCAACGAAGAGCTTGACTTCATGGGCGCTTCCCTTGATGCGGGTGCGGATCAGGACTATGCTGCCCTCAGTCTCCGAATGTTGAAAAAGGATCTCGACAAAGGGCTGGATCTTTTCCTGGATGCCCTTACCCAGCCCATCTTCCCGGAAGAGGAGATCAAGCGAGAGATTGAGAAAACTTTGGCCGCCATTCAATCGTCAGAGGATCAGCCCGAGGCGGTCGCTGAAAAGGATTTTCAAAGGGCCCTCTTCTTGAATAGCCCCTATGGTCACCCCGTCGAAGGGACCCAGGAGTCCCTCGGGCGAATAACGCGCGAAGCTATCACTCAATTCTACCGGACCTATTACCATCCCAACAATTCCATCCTGGTCGTGGTAGGGGATCTTACGGCTGAGGAGGTGAGGACCCAGCTGCTCCCCCGTCTTACCGGATGGCCATCGGTTGAAATTCCTGATAGACCTTCGAAGATCACTTTCGCCGAAGGACCGAAGGAGGTCAAGACCGACCGATCGATCACACAGGCCAACATCATTCTCGGCCATGCCGGAGTCGCCCGGAGCAATCCGGACTACTATGCGCTCACGGTCATGAACTATGTTTTGGGAAGTGGAGGGTTCGCCTCGCGGCTGGTGGAGGAGATTCGAAACAAGAGAGGTCTCGCCTATTCGGTCACAAGTTTCTTCAACCCGGGCAAGGATCCAGGATCTTTCCAGGTCGTCCTTCAGACGAAAAATTCAACGGCACGGGAGGCCATCTCTCTTTCCCTCCGCGAAATGGAGCGCATTGAAAAAGAGTTGGTTTCAGAAAAGGAACTGGAAGGGGCGAAGAAATACCTCACCGGAAGTTTTCCCATGAGGTTCAACACGCAGGCAAAGCTGACTCAGTTTCTGAGCCAGGTGGAGTATTACGGGCTCGGTTTGGACTATCCGGAAAGATACCCGTCCCTCATCAACTCGATCACACGTGAGGAGGTGCTCAGGGTTGCGAAAACCTATCTCCACCCGGAGAGAGTGATTCTCGTCGTCGTGGGAAACCTGAAAGAGGCAGGCATGGAATAGGTTCTCAATCGGAATGACAACGGGTTTGTCATCGGCGCTCGATCACCCACCCCTTGAATTTCTTCCTGATCCCAGAGGATACGTGCTCGAAACTGGAAGAATCACTCAGCAGGGGACGGGCGCATCTTTACTCAATAATAAGCATGTAAGAACAGCCTATCTTGGTGTCTAGCAATCCGAGGATCGACCTCCGTTCCCTTCCTTCGATGCCTCCCAGCTTATGTCGTTCCTTGTGTTCTCCATCCGCTGAGAAAGGGTCAAGAGAATTTGACATGTGATCTGGAAGGGGATAACTTAGGGTCCATGAAGAAAGTGGTCGAAGTGGCCATCGGCCTCCCTGTTTCCAAGACCTTTCACTATCTGATTCCGGAAGAGTTCAGAGAATCTCTTCGAATCGGGATGAGAATGCTCGTCCCCTTCAAGGGGAGAAAGGTCACGGGTTTTGCAATCGACCTTCTGGACGCCCCTCCTGCATGGGTTGAGGGGAAGCTCCGGGAGGTCGAGGACCTACTCGATGAGATGCCTCTGATCGATCCTGCGATGCTCCTCTTCTATCGCTGGGTCTCGGAATACTATGTCTATCCCCTGGGAGAAGTCATCAAAACCGCGCTTCCTCCTGGTCTCCATCTGAAAAGTGAATGGGTTGTAAGCGTGACGGACCGGGGAAGGACGTCTCTCAGGAGGGGAGACTGCGATCCCATTCAGACAAGGGTTTTGAATGAGATTGAACACCGGCCTTCGATGCCGATGAAGAGCTTGCTCAGAACCTTTGGTGGAGAGGTCACGAGAGCTCGACTCTTTTCCTGGAAGAAACAGGGCCTTCTCCATGTGGAGGCGGAGCTCGACGGCAAAGAGGTCAGGCCGAAACTGAAGAAGGTGGTTCAACTGAGCGGAGGAAGTATTCCCGTGTTGCCTTCGAGAAAAAAGGCAGAGATCCTGAAATGGCTGGAAGGGAGAGGAAAGGTATCGTATTCTGAGCTGACGAAGCAATTCAAATCGCCCTCGAAGGCCGTTCAATCACTGGAGGCCGCAGGGTATCTGTTGATCTCGACCGAGGAAGTCTTTCGCAACGCCTCGGTCCAGTCTGACCTGAACCCCTATCCAAAACCCGAGCTGACTCGCGATCAGCAAACGATGCTTGGAGAGATTCTCAAAGGGGTTCATTCCAAACGATATTCTCCCTTCCTGATCTACGGCGTCACCGGAAGCGGAAAGACAGAGATCTATCTGCGGGCCATCGAAGAGGTTCTCGCTCGGGGAAGAGAAGCCCTCGTCCTCGTTCCGGAGATCTCCCTGACCCCTCAACTTCTCTCTCGGTTCAAAGACCGATTTGGTGAGAATCTCGCCCTCCTCCACAGTGGACTGGGCAGGGGAGAACGGTATGACCAATGGCGGAAGATCTGGAAGGGGGAGGTCCCCATTGCGCTGGGGGCCCGGTCGGCGATCTTTGCTCCGTTCCGGAACCTCGGGATCATCATCGTGGATGAGGAGCATGAACCTTCTTACAAACAGGAAGACAAGCTGAAGTATCACGCCAGGGATCTGGCTGTGGTGCGGGCCAAACAGGTGGGAGCCACCCTTTTGTTGGGATCCGCAACTCCTTCCCTGGAATCGTACCGCAATGCCGAAACGGGGAAATTTAACCTCCTCAGGCTCCCTGAGAGGATTGGAGGAAAACCTCTCCCACAGGTGGAGGTGATCGATCTGAAGAAGGGGGAGGGACTGCTCTCTGAGAAGGTCAGGAGCGCGCTCCAAAGAAATATCGAGCGGAAGCAACAGAGCCTGCTGTTTCTAAACCGGAGAGGCTTTGCCAATTTTATCCTGTGTCCGGATTGCGGCCTTGTCTTCAAATGCCCCAATTGCAGCGTCACCCTCACCTACCATTTCCGGGATCGTTCTCTCCAATGTCATTACTGCGATTACCGGGTCCCGGCGCCCGG
>Ga0209253_10005938_pt1 | contig 10576 bp, 6 predicted proteins | sample FrelakmetBRP12BR_FD_187145 | JGI IMG/M metagenome (GOLD analysis project Ga0209253, IMG submission 187145) | Freshwater lake sediment microbial communities from the University of Notre Dame, USA, for methane emissions studies - BRP12 BR (SPAdes)... | ecosystem: Environmental > Aquatic >... | reverse complement strand
TCATTCGAATTTCGGATTTCTTCAGCAACTTCGGGTGATTTGACCAAGCGACGGGAGCAACCATCAACCTCGCAATCTTGGGAAAAGTGAGGTCGACCATGGCTGAAAACGTCAGGGCGCACGTGATAATCTCCGGCCGGGTGCAGGGGGTCGCGTTCCGGGCCGACACCCGCTGGGCCGCCCAGCGCATCGGGGTCTTCGGCTGGGTCCGCAACCGCCGCGACGGGTCGGTGGAGGCGGTGATCGAGGGCGAGACGCAGCGGGTTGAGGACATGCTGGCCTGGTGCCGGCGTGGATCGGCACTGGCGCGGGTGGACGACGTGAAGCTCGAGTGGGAGCCTTACACGGGAGAGTTCACGCAGTTTATAATAACCTTCTAACGCGGCAGCAGAACTGAGTTCCGACGGGTGGCTTAAAAAGGCACCCGGTGCTGCGGAACGAACCGTCACGGCCGGAGAAAAAAGGAAAAGAGCTTTCAGCAACCCTTATAAAAACAAAAAGGGGGTTCACGCGGATGCGTGAACCCCCTTTTTGTTTTTTCGGTATCAGACGGCGTCTTTCAGCGCCTTGCCGGCCTTGAACCTCACCACCGTGGAGGCCTTGATCTTGATCGCGGCTCCGGTCTGCGGGTTGCGGCCTTTGCGGGCCTTGCGCCTGGATTTGCTGAAGGTGCCGAATCCAACGAGCGTCACCTTCCCCTCCGGCTTCTTGAGGGCCTTGGTCACGTTGTCCATGAAGGAGTGCAGAGCCGCGGCCGCGGCCACCTTGGAAATCCCCGCATCCTTCGCCACTTTGTCGATCAGTTCCGCTTTGGTCATGGTGTTCTCCCCTTTGGTGTGAAGTTCATGGTGCATGAACGACCGTGTAAAAACGGCGATGATTGAAGCTCATTACAGAAAGACACAGAGCGTGTCAATACAAATCTGCACCCGGTCAGGTCGTTGCGAGGCCGCGCCGGCCGGGCGTTCACGCAGGTTCCGTCGCGTCAACCCTCATCAAAAAGCGCGTCCACGAACTGCTCGGGGTCGAAGTCCTGCAAATCCTCGATGGCCTCGCCGATACCGATGTAGCGCAGCGGGATGTTGAAGGCCCGGCAGACGGCGATGACGATCCCGCCCTTGGCCGTCCCATCCAGCTTGGTGAGCGCCAAGCCCGTGACACCGAGCGCCTCGTTGAACATGCGCGCCTGGGAGACCGCATTCTGGCCGGTGGTGGCATCCAGGACCAGAAGGACTTCGTGCGGCGCGTCGGGCAGCCGTTTGGCGATGGAGCGCTTGACCTTCTTGATCTCCTCCATCAGGTTGATTTTGGTGTGCAGGCGGCCGGCGGTGTCGACGATCACGACATCGATGCCGCGGGAGACCGCCGCGTCCACCGCGTCGTAGGCCACGGCGGCCGGGTCGGTCCCGTCCTTGTGGCGCACGAGCCCGGCGCCGGCCCGCTCGGCCCAGATGGCCAACTGATCGACCGCTGCGGCGCGGAAGGTGTCGGCCGCTGCGATCAGGACGGTGTTGCCGGCGGCGGTATATCGCGCGGCGAGCTTCCCAATGGTGGTGGTTTTGCCGACGCCGTTGACCCCGGCGACCATGATGACGTGGGGCGCTGCGGTGACGGCCGGCGCGGCGTGCGCCTGCCGGGTCAGGATGGAGAGGATTTCGGCGCGCAGCACCCGCTGCAGTTCACCCGCATCGGCCGCTTGGGCGGCGGAAATGCGCTCGATCAGTTCCGTGGCGGTCTGCACACCGACATCGGCCGTGATCAGCAGCTCTTCAATCTGATCGAGGAGCTCGGCGTCGATCTTGCGCTTGCCCGTGAGGATGCGGCCGACGCCGTCGGCGAAACTCCGGCGCGTCTTGGACAGGCGCTGCTTCAGCCGTGCGAAAACACCCCGGCGGGCCTCCTGCGCCGATGGGTCTTCCGCCGCCGGGTCCGGCCCCGGCGGCGACGGCGGGTCGCTTTTTCGTTTGAACCAGGCCACGGTTGTGAAATCCCCTGTCGTGTGAGGCCCGGGCGCTGTGGCGCCCGGACGGACGGTCATGCGGCCTGAGCTTCCGGACGCTTGAGGCTGACGGACACCACCGTGGACACGCCTTTTTGCTCCATCGTGATGCCGAAGAGCATGTCCGCGAACTCCATCGAGCGTTTGTTGTGGGTGATCATGATGATCTGGGATTTCTCGCCGATGTGCTGCAGGAGGTCGTTGAACCGGAAGACGTTGGACTCGTCCAGCGGCGCATCGATCTCGTCGAGCAGGCAGAAGGAGGTCGGCCGGATCAGGAAGATCGCGAAGATGAAGGCGATGGCGGCCATGGCCTTTTCGCCGCCGGAGAGCAGGCTCATGCGGGTGAGCTTCTTGCCGGGCGGGTGGATCATGTACTCGACCCCGGTCTCGAGCGGCTTGTCGGGATCCGTAAGGACCAGCTCCGCGGTGCCGCCGTTGAAAAGGCGCGGGAAGACCTCGGCCAGCTTTTCGTTGATGGCGAGGAAGGTCTGCATGAAGCGCTCCTGGGAGACCGTGTTGATCTTGCGGATCACTTTTTGCAGATCCTCGATCGCCTTTTCCAGGTCCTCCTTCTGCGTCTGGAGGAATTCATGGCGCTCCTTGAGCTGCTGGTATTCCTTGATGGCGCCCAGGTTGACATCGCCGATTCGGGCCATCTTGGTGCGGTAGCGGACGAGGTCGGCCTCCATCGCCTCCGGCGTCGGCCCGGGTTCGGAGGCCGTGGGCTCCGCCGCCGGCGCCAGCTGCGACCGGAGCTCGGCCAGCGGGGTCTGGTAGCGATCCTCGAGCTGGCGGGCGACGTGCTCGCGCTTGAGCGTGCGCTGGGTCTGCTCGAGTTCGAGCAGGCGGAACTGCTCGAGGGTCTTTTCGCGCCGGTCCTTGATCTCGGATATCTTTTCGTCGCTCTCTTTGAGCTTGGCATCGATGGCGGCGTAGTCCACCTCGTTGCGTTCGATCTCCCGGTCAAGGTCCGAGGTCTGCCCGTACATCTGGGCGAGCGACTGCTCGAGGTCCTGGACCTTCTGTCTGGAGGCCTCCGTTCTTTCGGTTTTCTGGTCGATCTCAAGGGTCAGCTGCTCCAGCCGCCGGACCCCGTCGGCCTGGAATTCCCGCAGCCGCCTCAAGCTGTTGGTGCTGTTCTCCAGTTTGGCATTGAGGGCCGTCATCTCCATCTTGAAGTTGACGACCTTCTGGTTGAACTCCTGCAACTGGGCCGTGAGGTCCGCGATCCGGTTGGAGGCTTCGGCTACGGCGATCTGGGCCGCCTCGATGTCCGACGTGATGGCCGCCAGCGCCCGGTCGGTCCGGCCGATTTCATCATCGAGATCACTCGCCTCCCCCATCAGCTGCTCCTGCTCGAGCTGAATGATCTCCATCTGCCGCCGGAGGCCCTTGAGGTCCTCCGATGCCTTGTAAAGCGCCTTTTCAGCCTCGATCTCGTTGTCGCGCGCCTGGTTTTTCTGCTCGATCAGCTGCTGCAGCGCCACATCCAGGTTGCGGACCTCGGCCTCCATGGACTTCAGCTCGAGGCGGGTGGCCTCCACCTTTTGGTCCAGGGCCCGGCCCTGGCGTTCCAGCTCCCTCAGCTCCTGTTTTTTGACCAAAATTCCGCTGGCCCCCTCCCGGCTGCCGCCGATCAGGAACCCCTTGGGGGAGATGACGTCGCCGTTGCGGGTGACGATGGTCTGGATCCTGCCGTTGTGGTTGAACAGGGAGACCGCTTCCTCGAGCGTTTCGGTCAGCACCACGTTGCCGAGCAGGGCCCGGGCGATCCCCTCGAACCCCGGTTTGACGGTGACGTGCTGCAGCAGCAGCCGTGCGGGGTCGGGGCGTTCGCCGACGCCTGCCGAGGTGTCGTGCAGGGCGGAGACCGGGATGAAACCGCTGCGGCCGGCGCTCTGGCGCTGGAGGTATTCGATTGCCGTCAATCCGGCCTGCTGGCTTTCGACGATGATGTACTGCAGGGATTCTCCCAGGGCCGCTTCGACGGCATGGGCGGCGGAGTCCTCCGGTTCGATGACGTCGGCCACCAGGCCGACCACGCCTTCCAGCACCCGGTCGCCCGGGGCCGGTTCCGCCCGTTCGGCGGCGGCCGCCGGTTTCGCGTGCTTCATCACGGCCTTGACGCCGTCCTTGTACCAGTCGAAGTTGTCTTCCATTTTCTTCAGGGTGGAATACTTCGACCGGACCGTGCTGCGCTCGAGCTCCAGGCTCTGGACCTGCTTGACGAGAGCCCCCAGCGCCCTGGACTTTTCATCGAGGCGGCCGCGGGTGTCCGCGATCCGCCCGCCCAGCGTCTCGATGTCCGCCTTGACGGTCGCGAGGCGGCCCTGGGCGCGGCCTTCGCGTTCCTGGGCCTCGTCGATTTTCTTGCGGGTCTGGGCCTCTTCTTCATCCGTGCGCTTGAGCCTGCGCTTCAGGCTTTCGCGGTTGGTGGACGCGTTCTGATGGACGTTGCGGTACTGGGATTCCCGGCTCATGAGATCCAACAGGTGCGACTTGGCGGCTTCCAGCTTTTGGTTCATCTCGCCGAGGGCGGCGGTGAGCTGCTCCTGGGTGGAGCGCTCCTGCTCGAGCAGCGTCCGGATCCGGTCGATGCCCTCTCGCAGCCGTGAGCTTTCGGTCTCCCCTTGCGCGATTTCGGCGAGCATGCTCTGGTTTTTCTCGTCCAGCCCCCGGCGCGCGTTCTGAAGCTCGCCGGTCTCCCGGGCCAGGCGTTCGATCTCCCCGCGCAGGTGCTTCAGGTCGTTTTCCACGCGGTCGATGGTGCGCTGGATCTCGAATTTCCGGGTCTTTTGTTCGCCGATCGCCTGGTTTTTCTGCCAGCGTTCGAGCTTGATGTCCTCCACGGCGGCGTCGAGTTTCTTCAACTCGGCGGACTGCTCGAGGTCGGCGTCCCGCAGCTGCTGCAGGAGCGCTGCGGTGGCGTCGATCTGCCGGGTGAAGTCCTCGAAATGCTGCAGCCCCAGGCGGACATCCAGTTCCTTGGCCCGCGCCTGGTATTTGTTGAAGAGCTCCGCTTTGCGCGCCTGCCGCTTGAGGCTGTCCATCTGGCGCTTGATCTCGACGATGATGTCGGCCACCCGCAGCAGGTTCTGGTGCGTTTGGTCGATCTTGCGCAGCGCTTCGGTCTTGTGCTGCTTGTAGCGGGTGACGCCGGCGGCCTCCTCGACGAAATAACGGCGCTCTTCCGGGCCGGCTTCCGTGATGACGCCGATGTTGCCCTGCTGGATGACCGAGTAGGAGCGCGAGCCGAGGCCGCTGCCGAGAAAGATGTTGTGGATGTCCTTGAGGCGGCAGGGTTGTTTGTTCAGCAGGTAGGTGCTCTCCCCGGAGCGGTAAAGCCGGCGGGTGAAGTTGATTTCCGTGAAGTCCCTCAGTGCCTCCGGCGCGCTGCCGTTGTCGTTTGAGAGGGTCAGCGAGACTTCGGCCATCCCTAAAGGGGCCTTGCCGTTGGTGCCGGAGAAAATAACGTCCTCCATCGATTTGCCGCGCAGCTGCTTGACGCTCTGCTCGCCCATCACCCAGCGGATGGCGTCGATCACGTTGCTCTTGCCGCAGCCGTTGGGCCCAACGACAGCCGTTATGCCGGCCGGAAACTCGATGCTGGCCTTTTCATAAAACGATTTGAAGCCGGTGATCTCGAGTCTCTTAAGCTTCATGGGCGTGGATCTCCTCCCTGTTCAGTCAGATGGAACGCCGAAATTGTCGGTCGATCAGTGGTTTTAATAATAGCAGGGTGGGGATCCGATGTAAAGAAAAAACACAACTGAAGGTATGGTTTTAAACCGGGCGCTACAAGATGTTGGGTGTGTCGCGCTTCTGAATCATTTTGGTGGGTTATCCGGACCCGGCCCTGAAACCTATTTCAATATCTGGCTCAGGAACAGCTTTGTCCGGTCGTGTGTGGGGTTGGAGAAAAAATGTTCCGGCGTCCCGGTTTCGACGACCGCCCCGGCATCCATAAAAACCACCCGGTCGGCCACCTCCCTGGCAAAGCCCATTTCGTGGGTGACCACGACCATGGTCATGCCCTCTTTGGCCAGGGTTTTCATGACGTCCAGGACCTCGCCGATCATCTCCGGGTCCAGGGCGGAGGTCGGCTCGTCGAAGAGCATGACCTTGGGGTCCATGGCAAGGGCGCGGGCGATGGCGACCCGCTGTTGCTGGCCGCCGGAGAGCTGGTCGGGGTAGGCCCCGGCCTTTTCCTGGATGCCTACCTTCTGCAGCAGCGCATCGGCTTTTTCCCGGGCCTCGGCCACGGATCGTTTGCGCACCACGCGCTGGGCCAGCGTGATGTTTTGAAAAACGGTTTTGTGCGGGAAGAGGTTGAAGGACTGAAACACCATGCCCACTTCGGCCCGCACTTTGTTGATGTCGGTTCTGGGGTCGAGCACGTCGACGCCCTCGATGAAGACCTGGCCGGAATCGGACGTCTCCAGCCGGTTGAGGCAGCGCAGCAGGGTGCTCTTGCCGGAGCCCGAGGGCCCGATCACCACCACGACCTCGCCGGCGGAAATCGACACCGATACATCCACCAGCGCCTTCACTTCGTGCGGAACCCAGAAGGTTTTGTAGAGGTTGCGAACGTCGATCATCAGCCCGATTTATGCAGACGCGACGGCCGGTGTCAAGAGGCCCGCGGCTGCATTCGGAAATGCGAATGCGGGGGCCGGGTCATCGATCTCCACCCCGGCGGACGCCGGAGGCACAAGCGGTTATGGCCATAAAATCATTGTGAAACCGCCTTCCAGGCGCCCTGCGAATGATCTTGACACCAGGGACGCCTGCCCGGTATGCTGATGCTTATTTGCCGCGGCAGTCTTCATACGTTAACGCCAAGGGGGGAGGGGCGTGGCATGGCAGAGAAAACCGTGTCGGATCTGCGGAAGATTCTCGACAATCCCATCGTGAAAAGGGCGGTGGACGACGTCAGCCGCACGCTGGTGGACAGACGCGCGTTCATGCCGCCGGCCTGCAAGGTGTTCTCCAATAAATATAACACGCTTGAAGAAACCGACATCTACCGCTTCTCCATCGACCGGGAAGCCGAGCGCCAGCTGCCGAAAATCATCCGCAACAAGGTGCAGGTGGTTCGCGGGAAAAGCAAGGCGGACCAGGGGGCGGCTCAGCGCTGCACTGCGCCGCGCCGCATCGGCATCGTGTTTTCGGGCGGGCCGGCCCCCGGCGGCCACAACGTCATCGCCGGCCTGTTCGACGCCGCCACGCGGGCCAACCCCGAAAACCGCCTGTTCGGCTTCCTCATCGGGCCGGACGGCGTCGTGGAAAACGAGGCCGTCGAGATCACCCGTGAGCTCGTGGATGCCTACCGCAATCTGGGCGGTTTCACCATGATCAAGACCGGTCGCGCCAAAATCGACTCCCAGCAGAAGGTCGACCTGTCCCGGAAAACCTGCAAGGCGCTCGGCCTGAACGCGCTGGTGATCGTGGGCGGGGACGACTCCAACACCAACGCGGCCTTCCTGGCCCAGGAGCTCTACGACGACGGCATCCAGGTGATCGGCGTGCCCAAGACGATCGACGGCGACATCCAGGTGCGTGACGACGCGGGCCACGTGCTGTGCGCGGTGTCCTTCGGCTTCCACACGGCGGCCCGGGCGTTCGCCAACTCCATCGCCGGCCTCTGCAACGACGCCAGCTCCGACATCAAGTACTACCATGTCTGCAAGGTCATGGGCCGGGTGGCGAGCCATCTGGCGCTGGAGGTGGCGTTGCAGTCGCACCCCAACCTCACCGTCATCGGAGAGGACCTGGTGGACTTTGTGGACGAGGAACGCCTGGAGAAGGCGCGCCGTGACAAAACCACCGACTACACCGCCTTCGGCATGACCCTGCGGCACCTCTCGCGCATCATCTGCGAGGGAATCGTCAAACGGGCGAGGGCCGGGAAGAACTTCGGGGTGATCGTCATCCCGGAGGGGGTGCTCGAGTTCATCAACGAGGTCGAGGTGTTCATCATGAAGCTGAACACCATCATCGCCGAGTACAACCGCACCCGCGACCGGGAGTTCCATTCCGCCTTCCCGCTGTTGGAGGACAAACTCGAATACCTGCACCGCCTGGCCCAGCGCTCGCGGGACGATGCCTCCTTCAAGCTCTGGAACACCCGCGACGAGGACCTGTTCAACGACCTGCCCGAGTTCTTCCAGGAAGGCCTGCTGACGGAGCGCGACAGCCACGGCAATTTTCAGTTCTCGCAGATCCAGACTGAAAAAGTCCTGATGGGGCTCGTGCACGACTATCTCAGCATCCTCAAGGAGAAGGGAACCTACAAGCTCGGCATTCAGCGCGGCTATTTCCGCAAGACGCTGGCTAAAGAGGGGCTGGACCCCGATCGCTTCGGCCCGGCCATTTTCGAAAACTACGACACGGGCGAACACCTGTTGACCAAGGCGTCCATCATTTCGGCGAAAACGCTGCGGCAGGAGTTGGAGAAAGCCGGCCTGCTCGAGCCCCCGGACAAAGTCCCGGCGGCCATCGAGGCCATTTACAAAAAGACGGTTCCCAGCTTCAAAACCCAGGAGCATTTCTACGGGTATGACGGTCGCGGCAACGACCCGACCCGCTTCGACTGCACCTACACCTACAACCTGGGTTTGACGGTGTTCAGCCTGGTCGCCAACGGCGCGACCGGGCAGATGGCCGCCATCCGGAACCTGGAGCACGACTTCGAGCAATGGGAACCCATCGGCATCCCCATCGCCCCTCTCATGCACCTGGAGGAGCGCAAAGGCCGGCTGGCGCTGGTGCTGGAGAAGGCCCTGGTGGATGTGGACTCGGTGGCGATGCAGGTCTTCAAGTCCCACCAGGAGAAATGGCTGGGGGCCGATTCAGGGCAGGATCATTACCGTCGGCCCGGGCCCATTCACGTCCACGGCGAATCCGAAGGGGAACGTCCCATCACGCTGCAGCTGAATGCGATCGCCCGGCCGGACCCCTGACCCGCATCCGGTTATTACTCCGGCAATTGATACAGGTGCCACTTAAGCCGATGTCAGGCGGAGCGGGGTGCCCGCCGCGGCGCGCCGCAACCATCCATTCATCGAAGTGTAACCCAGACGAGTAGGTGCAGCGTCTAATTGGCTCAGTACGACCCAAAAGGAGAACCGCAGATGCGCACCATGGTCGGCTTGCTCATTGCACTGATGCTCGGTTTGTTTCCCGCAGACAGGCCTGGCGCACAGGAGATGGGTTCACCGGAGCCTCAACAGGATGGCATCGGCCCCACGCCTCCCCGGCTGAGCTTTGTGGACGGCCACGTGTCGTTTTTCCGTCCCGGAGCCGGGGACTGGACCCCGGCCCCGGTCAACATGCCTTTGTCCCCCGGCGACCGGCTCCAGACGGGCTCCCCGGGCAACCTGGAGATCCAGATCGGCGACCGCGCCTTCGCGCGCGGCTGGGCGGACAGCCGGATCGAATTGACAAACCAGGAGCCCGATCATCTCCAATTCAACGTGACGGCCGGTCACGTTGCGTTTGACTTGCGGACACTGGAACCCGGGCACACGGTGGAGGTGGACACGCCGAACGCGGCCTTCACCATCGACCACGCCGGCTATTATCGCCTGAACGTGGCGAAGGAGCGCACCACATTTGCCGCCCGACGCGGGGGCCGGGCGGTTGTTACCCCGGCCGACGGTGCTTCCTTCGGCCTGCCCCCGGACGAAGAGGTGGCCGTCGAGGGCGAGGGCCACCCGACGGTCTCGTCCTACTCGGTCCCGCCCCTCGATCCCTGGGACCACTGGAACTACGCGCGCACCGATGCGTTGCTGGAGGCGGAAAGCGCTCGCCATGTCCCGCCCGGCGTCTACGGAGCGAGCGACCTCGACCGCTACGGGCAGTGGCGCGACGTTCCCGACTATGGCCCCGTGTGGGCGCCGACGGGAGTGCCGACCGGATGGGTTCCCTACAGCACGGGGAACTGGGCGCAAGACCCATACTACGGCTGGACCTGGGTGGACACGGCCCCGTGGGGCTGGGCGCCGTACCATTACGGCCGCTGGGTCCATGTGGGCCGTTCCTGGTGCTGGGCGCCGGGTCCACGGGTGGCGGTGCCGGTCTACAGCCCAGCCCTTGTTGCCTTCTACGGCAGCAACCGCAGCTGGGCGACATTCGGCCCCAGCCGCCCGGTCGTCGGCTGGGTGGCGCTGGGCTGGGGCGAGCCCTGCGTGCCCTGGTGGGGCCGGCCGGGCTTCATTCATCGGCCGTGGTGGGGCGGCTGGGCCGGGCCCCGCGTCGTGAACAACGTGGTCGTACACCGCACCACCGTGGTGCAAGCTGAGCATATTCATGACTACCGCAACGCCCGCGTGCACAACGCCGTGGTGGGCGTGCACGAGGACCATTTTCACCGCGGGGGTTTTGGGAAGGAAGGATTCGCCCGAGTGGACGCGAAGGACCTTCAACCGATGCATCCCGCACCCCGGGTGAAGGAAACGCCCGGGAGTTTTGGTCTCACAGATAGAAACGGTTTTCGGCCCTCTGATAAGGGTCTGAAACGCCCGGTGATGGCCACCCGCCCGTCCGTCTCAACCGGCACGCCCGATCGACGCG
>Ga0209253_10005937_pt1 | contig 10577 bp, 6 predicted proteins | sample FrelakmetBRP12BR_FD_187145 | JGI IMG/M metagenome (GOLD analysis project Ga0209253, IMG submission 187145) | Freshwater lake sediment microbial communities from the University of Notre Dame, USA, for methane emissions studies - BRP12 BR (SPAdes)... | ecosystem: Environmental > Aquatic >... | reverse complement strand
GGCCGCGCCAGGATGTCGAGCAGGTCGGCGATGCGGTCCATCACCTCGCGGTACTCGTTGCGGATCTTGTCCTGCTCCAGGCCGGTGAGCCGCTGCAGGCGCATCTGCAGGATCTGCTCGGCCTGCGTCTCGGATAGCCGATAAAGCCCATCGTCCTTCAGCCCGTATTGAGGTTCGAGGCCGAGCGGCCTGTACGCCTCTTTCTGGCTGCCGGCCCGCATCAACATCTCGCGCACCAGCGACGAGTCCCAGGCGCGCGCCATCAGGTCGGTCTTCGCCACCGGTGGCGTCGGCGCGGCCTTGATGATGGCGATGAACTCGTCGATGTTGGCCAGCGCCACCGCCAGCCCTTCGAGCACATGGCCGCGGTCGCGCGCCTCGCGAAGTTCGAACACCGTACGCCGGGTGACGACCTCGCGCCGGTGGGCGAGGAACGCCTCCATCATCTGCTTCAGGTTGAGCAGCTTCGGCTGGCCGTCGACCAGCGCGACCATGTTCATGCCGAAGGTGTCCTGCAGCTGCGTCTGCTTGTACAGGTTGTTGAGCACCACCTCGGCGACTTCGCCACGCTTCAGCTCGATGACCACCCGCATGCCGGACTTGTCCGACTCGTCGCGGATGTCGGAAATACCCTCCAGCTTCTTCTCGCCGACCATCTCGGCGATGCGCTCCAGCAGCACCCGCTTGTTCACCTGGTACGGCAGTTCGTCGACGATGATCGCCTGCCGCATGCCGCGATCGATGTCCTCGAAGTGCGTCTTGGCGCGCATCACCAAGCGGCCGCGTCCGGTGCGGTAACCCTCGCGCACACCTTCGAGACCGTAGATGATCGCCGCGGTCGGGAAGTCCGGCGCCGGCACCAGTTCGATCAGTTCCTCGATCGTCACCTCGGGACTGCGCAGCAGCAGCAGGCAGCCATCGACGATCTCGTTCATGTTGTGCGGCGGGATGTTGGTCGCCATGCCGACCGCGATTCCCGAAGAACCGTTCACCAGCAGGTTGGGCAGGCGCGCCGGCAGGATGAGCGGTTCCTTCTCAGAGCCGTCGTAATTGGGCCCGAAGTCAACCGTTTCCTTCTCGATGTCGGCCAGCAGTTCGTGCGCGAGTTTCGACAGCCGCACCTCGGTGTAGCGCATCGCCGCCGCGTTGTCGCCGTCGACCGAGCCGAAATTGCCCTGGCCGTCGATCAGCAGGTAGCGCAGCGAGAAATGCTGCGCCATGCGCACCAGCGTGTCGTAGACGGCCTGGTCGCCGTGCGGGTGGTACTTGCCGATGACGTCGCCGACGATGCGCGCCGACTTCTTGTACGGCCGGTTGTAGAGATTGCCCAGTTCGTGCATCGCAAACAGCACCCGCCGGTGCACGGGCTTCAGTCCGTCGCGCACGTCGGGCAGCGCGCGGCCGACGATCACGCTCATCGCGTAATCGAGATAGGAGCGCCGCATCTCCTCTTCGAGCGAGATCGGCAGGGTTTCCTTGGCGAATGGGTCCATTTGGGCAGCCGCGCCCCGTCCAGCCAACGCGCCGCCAGCATGCCCGCAATGGGCGGCCGGCCGGCGTCCTCCAAGGCCGCGGGCAAGCTTTGAAGTTTATCAGTGCGCTGCCTGCCAACCGGCCGCGCGTGGCACTATTGCGGCCGTCTCCCGCCGATTGCCCGCCGAGCTGAAGTGGACACTGCCCCGCAGCGCGTCGACACGCTGATCGAACCGCGCTGGATCGTGCCGGTGCGACCGCGCGGCGTGCTTCTCGAAGGCCATGCGATCGCGATTGCCGGCGGCGTGATCCAGGCCATCGCGCCGACCGACGAGGTCGAGCGCCGGTTCAGCGCCTCATCCGTGATCCGGCTGCCGGACCATCTGGTCGTGCCTGGCCTGGTGAACGCGCATACCCACGCCTCGATGGCGCTGCTGCGCGGCGTCGGTGACGACCTGCCGCTGCAGCGCTGGCTGGCGGATCGAATCTGGCCGCTGGAGCGGGCGCTGGTCGGCGAGCAGTTCGTGCACGACGGCGCACGCCTGGCTGCGGTGGAGATGCTGCGTGCCGGCGTAACTACCTGTTCGGACATGTACTTTTATCCGGACGTCGTCGCCCGCGCCCTGACGGCGGTAGGGATGCGCGCCGTGGTCGGCATCATCGCCATCGAGTTTCCGACCGCCTACGCCGTCGACGCCGAGGATTACCTGCGCAAAGGACTGCAGGCCCGCGACGGCCTGCGCGACGAGCCGCTGATCAGCTTCACGCTGGCGCCGCACGCCCCCTACACGGTCAGCGACGCCACGCTGGCACGCGTGGCAACGCTCGCCGAAGAACTGGACCTGCCGGTGCACATGCACGTGCACGAAACCGCGCACGAGGTCGAGGAGTCGATCGAGCGCCACGGAGTGCGCCCGCTCGAAAGACTCGATCGTTTCGGCCTGCTGTCCGAGCGGCTGATCGCGGTTCATGCGGTCCATCTGTCGGAGACTGAGATCGCCCGACTGGGCCGCGTCGGCGCAAGCGTCGCCCATTGCCCGGTTTCCAACCTGAAACTGGCCAGCGGCATAGCCAGGGTGCCCGAAATGCTCGCGGCGGGCATCAACGTCGCGCTGGGCACCGATGGGGCTGCCAGCAACAACCGCCTCGATATGCTCGACGAAGCCCGCTTCGCGGCCCTGCTGGCCAAGGCGGTCGCCGGCGATGCCGCTATGCTGCCGGCGTTCGCCGCCTTGGAGTGCGCCACGATCAATGGCGCCAGGGCCCTTGGCCTGGACAAGCGGATCGGCTCGATCGAACCGGGCAAGGAGGCCGACCTGCTTGCCCTTGAGTTTTCAAGCCCCGAGGTGGCGCCGCTTTTCGACCCGGTTTCGCACCTGATCTACGCCAGTGGACGCGAACACGTGACCGATGTCTGGGTCGCCGGCCGGCATGTTGTGCAGACGCGACAACTAATTACGGAAGATGGAACTGCGTCAGACGGCGCGGTCGTGTCGTCTGCGTCCGCGTGGCAGAATAAGTGCCGGCAGTTGTTAGAAAAATAGACGTTGGCGAATCCGCCCGTCGAAAGTACCGGCTTCAGGCATTAGGCCGCCGCGTGAAACGCAACTTGTGATCGTGTGCGAAACCGAATTGCCCTGCCATTTTCAGTGAGGAAAACTATGAAGAAATCCGCGAAGTTAGGCGTCCTGTTGGCGACAGTAGTGCTGGCAGTCGCATCGGGCACTGCAATCGCGCAGTCGAAGGACATTCCGGGCGCAAAGAACGCGCCGGCGTATGTCCTCGACGCGCGTGGCAACGTCGTTGTCGATCCCTTTGGCCTGTGCTGGCGCACACCGTGGTGGACCCCGCAATTAGCCGGAATCGACGGCCCGAAAGGTGCGGGCTGCGCCTGCGACAAGGCCGTTCTGCCGAAGGAAGTCTGCGAGCCGCCACCGCCGCCGGCTCCGCCTAAGGCTGCGCCCCCGCCGCCGCCGCCACCGCCACCGCCGGCCAAGCCAGCGGCTCCTCCGTCGGCTGAGAAGGTGACCTTTGCTGCGGACGCGCTGTTCGACTTCGACAAGTATGTCATCAAGCCCGAGGCGAAAGCCAAGCTTGACGACCTCGTTTCGAAGCTGGCTGGCGTAACGCTGGAGGTGATCGTTGCGGTCGGCCACACCGACTCGATCGGTACCGAAGCCTACAACCAGGGTCTGTCGGAACGCCGTGCCAATGCCATCAAGCAGTACCTGGTGAGCAAGGGCGTCGAGGCGAACCGCATCTACACGGAAGGCAAGGGCGAGAAGCAGCCGGTTGCGGACAACCGCACGGCCGAAGGTCGCGCCAAGAACCGCCGCGTGGAGATCGAGGTGATCGGCACCCGCGCGGTCAAGCGCTGATCAGCGCAGCCGCACAAAAAAGCCCCGCTTAGGCGGGGCTTTTTCTTATCCGGTCGACCTCTGTAACGCGGGGGCGGACGCTTGCCTTCTGCAGGCGCGGTTCTTGGCCACCGATCTCAGGGCGTACCCAGGGCGGCCCGAACCGCCGCCGCCGCCGCGCCATTGAAGCGGTACTGATAATCGGTGATCCGTGCCCCGGCGCGGTACAGCTTGCCCGGCCGCACGCCAAGCGTGCCCTTGTGGGGTTCAATGAAGGCAATGCGCGCGGCCTCTCGTTCCAGGTCGGTAACGCCCGTATCGAGCGGATCGACGTTGGCGCCAAACGACAGCACGACCGCCTTGGTCCCGCCAACCGTGGTCTCCTCCCAGGTTCCCTCCGCCAGCGCGTTCTCGCTGGCGCGGGCACAGAACATCGTCCCGCTCTTGGCCGCGTAGAGCTGGACCCGGCCGCGCGCCGCGTTCGCATCGCGGAACATCATCGCGTACGGGCGCGCGCCATTGCGATCCTCGTAGGAAAGGCAGAACGGTGTATCCCGTGAGAAATTGGCAACCATCTGCCGCGTGTTCGACGCGCCGGTGAACGACTCGCGGCGCGGCAGCATCAGCACGTCGTCCTGGAAGCGTACGGTCGACAGGTAGGCCACCGATCCCGCCGGGAACTTCGCCTCGCCGACGCGCGCCGCCTCGGGCCTGCTGAAATTCTCGGGCGTCCGCAGGAAGTTCCTGATCGGCAGCCCCGAGACGTCGTAGCCCTTCAGCGTCACCTTCATGTGAAGCGGGCTCGACGACTGATAGACGAGTTGGACGCTGCCGTCGGCCGCAGGAACCGCGAAACTGGGCTGGCCGATCGGGCGCCGTTCGCCATCGCGCACGAAGTGCGCCACGTCGATGTTGTTGTTGAAGGCGCCGACCGCGCCGTCGGCGGTCGTCTCCGCCAGCGGAAAACGCTCGCCCTGCGGATTGCCGTTGATGCGCAGGTTGACCGTCCGCGTGCCCGCAAAGTGGAACACGCCCTCGCCTTTCAGCGCGTCAAGCGTCGCGATGTTCAGCGGCGTCGCCCCGGCCACCGGCTTCACGTCGACCTCCGGCAATGGCGAAAAGACGGGCCCTGGCGTCTGCGCAACCGCCAACGGCGAGGCCAGTGCGATCAGTGAGGCAAGAAACTTCAATCGGGTCATGGGCGGTCCTCGGCGAGTCATCTGCAAGTCAAGAGAAGGCCGAACTCTAGCCGAACCGAGGGCCCGGTCCAGATCCTGCATCCGACCGGCGACGGCCCGTGCGCCACGCAAGTGCTGCGGCCCCGACGGCGGCCCGGTGCGGGATAACATCGCGAGATGGACACGATCGAACAGACAGCGCACCAAAATGCCGATCCGGCCGAACTGCAGAAGTTCGGCGCGATGGCGCACCGCTGGTGGGACGCGCAGGGCGACATGCGGCCGCTGCACGAGATCAACCCGCTGCGGCTGGACTGGATCGACCGGCTCTCGCTGCTCGCCGGCAAACGGGTTCTCGACGTCGGCTGCGGCGGAGGCATCCTCGCCGAGGCGATGGCCAGCCGCGGCGCGCGAGTCACCGGGATCGACCTTTCGGTCAAGCCGCTGCGGGTGGCGCAGCTGCATGCGCTGGAGTCCGGCGTCGCCGTCGACTACCGCGAGAGCAGCGCCGAGGCACTGGCCGCCGAGTTGCCGGCGGCCTTCGAGGTCGTCACCTGCATGGAGATGCTGGAACACGTGCCCGATCCGTCCGGCGTCGTGCGGGCCTGCGGCACGCTGACGCGGCCCGGCGGCTGGGTGTTCTTCTCGACCATCAACCGCAACCCGAAATCTTTCGCCTTCGCCATCGTCGGTGCCGAATACGTGCTGCGCCTGCTGCCGCGCGGCACGCACGAGTACGCCAAGTTCATCCGCCCCAGCGAACTGGCGGCGATGGCGCGCGAGGCCGGCCTCGAAATCGTCGAGATCCTCGGTCTGACCTACAACCCCCTGACGAAGCGCTTCGCGCTCGGCCGCGACACCGACGTCAACTACCTGGTCGCCTGCCGCAAACCTGAATGATGCGCACGCCGATCGAACTGGTGCTGTTCGATCTGGACGGCACGCTGGCCGATACCGCCCCCGATCTCGCCGCGGCGGCCAACCGCCAGCGCGCCGACCGTGGACTCGACCCGCTGCCGGTCGAGCACTTGCGGCCGATGGCCAGTCACGGCGCGCGCGGGCTGATCGGCCGCGCCCTTGGCCTCGCGCCGGGCGACGCCGACTACGAAGCAGCAAGGCTCGAATTCCTCGCCTACTACGAGCAGGCGATCTGCGTGCACACGAGGCTATTCGCTGGCATGGCCGAAACGCTTGACCATCTTGAGTCCGAGGGGCGCCGCTGGGGCGTGGTCACCAACAAGATGGCGCGCTTCACCGAGCCGCTGATCGAACAACTCGGCCTGTACCGGCGCGCCGCCTGTGTCGTCAGCGGCGACTCGACCCCGCACCCGAAGCCCCATCCGGCACCGTTGCAGCACGCGCTGCAACTCGTCGGCATGCTCGCCGAGCAAGCGGTCTATGTCGGCGATGACCAGCGCGACGTGCAGGCAGGTCGCGCCGCGGGCCTGCGGACGATCGCGGCCAGCTATGGGTATCTCGGCGAGGGGGTGCCGATCGATCAATGGGGCGCCGACCATGTGATCGCAGCCCCGGGCGAGTTGGTCGCGTTGCTGCGCTGACCGGAACGCGCCGGTTGCGCGAAAGCCAATCAGCGGTCTGGAAGGCATTCGGTACGCGGAGGAAAGATGGCCGCCACCAGTAGGTTGTCGCAGCGCCTGCGCGTCGCCGCGATCGTCATCCTTGCCGCGATCGCCGCGTTCGGCGTCGTCGGCTATTTCGCGATTCCGATGGCTGCGCGCTGGGGCCTCGAGACAGTCGCTGCACGCGAACTCGGCCGCGGCGTGAGGGTCGAGAGCATCCGGGCGAACCCCTTCACGCTGCGGGTCACGTTGCGCGGTCTGGTGATCGATGGCGCCGCCGGCGAACCCGCGCCTCTGCTCTCCGTTCGCGAAGCTGATGTCAACGTCTCGGTTGCGACGCTGCTGCGACGCGCCCCGGTCATCGATGCACTGTCGATCGAGGGACTTGAAACCAACATCGTCCGGCTCGGGCCGCAGCGCTTCAACTTTTCCGACATCGTCGAGCGTCTGCAGGCAAAGCCCAGGACCAGCGACGAGCCCGCGCGCTTCGCGGTGCACAACATCGAGGTCACCAACAGCGCCGTCAACTTCGACGATCGCGTGCTCGGCAGTCGCCATGTGGCCACCGACATCCGGCTTGGCGTGCCGTTCATCTCGACGGTGCCGACGGATGCCGAAATCACGATGCAGCCCGCGTTCGCGGCGAAGCTCGACGGCACGCCGGTCGAACTGAAGGGGCAGACCCGCCCCTTCCACGAGACGCTCGAATCGTCGCTCGACGTCAGGCTCGATGGGCTCGACATCCCCAAGTACCTGTCCTTCTCCCCGGTCAAGCTAAATTTCCAGGTCACGCGCGGCACGCTGGATACGAACCTGCGCATCGCGTTTCGGCGGACGGTCCCGGCGCGAGGCGACGTCCCCGCCCAGGAAGCGAAGACGATCATCTCCGGTACCACTGCCATCCACGGGTTCGGACTCGCCGCGCCAGCCGACACTGTTTCGGCCCCGCTGATCGAGTGGCAGTCCTTGCGCGTCGTCATCGACGAACTGGAACCGCTGCAAAGGCGCGCATCGATCGCCGACATTGCGCTGGAGGCGCCGAACGTAGCGCTGGTGAGGGACAAGGAAGGCAGCATCAACTGGAGCCGCTTCGCCGCGCAGCCGTTTCAGCCATCCGCCGCTGCGGTGCCACCCGAGGCAGTCGTGCAGCCGGCCGCTTCGCCGTTGGCGTTCACGCTCAAGCATGCCGCGATCAATGGCGGCCGCATCAGCTTCCTCGATCAGTTTGTCGGGGATTTCCGGCAGGAGGTAACGAACCTGAAGGCCGAGGCCACGGGACTGACGACGACGTCGGCCGAGCGCGGCCGCGTGACGCTGGCCGCCGACATCGTCAACAACGGATCGTTCTCGTTTGATGGCGAAGTGGGCCTGGAGCCCCTTGCCGGCCGCCTGAAGTACGCGGGCCGCGACGTCAAGTTGTCGGTGTCCGCACGGTACCTCGCCCAGGTGATCAACGCATCGATCGACGGCTCGAGCGATGTCGACGGCTTGCTCGAGTTCGCACGGACCGATGAAGGCCTGCAGATCGCACTGCGCGACATCACCGTTGCCGGCAAGGGGATCAAGGTGCGCGGACCGGCGGCAGGCGGCGCTGCGCTCGATATCGCGGCACTGTCGATCGCCGCGGCGGAACTCGATCTGTCGGGGCGAACCTTCACGATCGGCAGGTTGGGGCTCGATGCACCGCGCGCCCTGGTTCGCCGTCTGGCCGACGGGTCGATTAACTGGCTGCAGGTCATCAAGCCGCACGAGTCCGAAGCGTCCGCCGCAGCGGCGACCCCGCAGCCAGCCCCCTGGAGGTTCTCTCTGAAGGAGGCGCAGATCGCGGGAGGCGACGTGCAGTTTGAAGACCTGGCGATCGAGCCTGCGGTCAGGCTGCGCGCATCCGCCATTGCGGGCACGGTCAAGAACGTGGCCGGCGACGGCTCGGAGCGTGCCGAAATTGCACTGCGCACCCGCTTCGGCAGCGGCGGCACGCTCTCGGCCGCGGGTAGCGCGCGCTGGGACAAGCTCGCCGCGACCATGCGAATGGATGCGCGCAACCTCGACATCGCGGCGCTGCGCCCCTACGTGGCAGGCCGCCTGAACGCGGTTCTGGCGCGAGCCGAACTGTCTGGCCTTGGCACGGTCACGCTGGCACAGGCGAACCGGGACGGACCGGTGAAACTCGCCTACATCGGCGATGTGCGGCTGTCCAACCTGCACGCCCTCGATGCCGATGGCAATAACGACCTGCTCAAATGGCAGATCCTCGATGCGGAACGCGTCAGCGTAAAGGCCGGCGAAGGACCGCCGCAGGTCGATGTCGGCAGGGTCGCACTGAGCGACTTCTACGCCCGGATCATCATCAGCGAACAGGGTCGGCTGAACTTGGCGGATCTGATCAAGCGCGAGGCCGCGGCGGCGCCTGCGGACGCGCCGACAGTGGGCGGCGCCGCGCGCACATCGCCGGATTCGGCCGACGCCGAGGCGGCAGGCAGCCAAACGCCGAAACCGCCATCGCAAGCCGCGGCCGTGCCGGCACCCGACGACTCCGCCGCGCAGCCCAGAATCCGCATTGGCGGCATCGAGATCCTGCGTGGCAACGTCAACTTCACGGACAACTTCATCCAGCCGAACTACACCGCCAACCTGACCGACCTGGCCGGGACGGTGAGCGAGCTTTCCTCGGAGCGCGCCGATCTGGCCGACGTCTCGATCCGCGGCCGCGTCGATGGCGATGCGCCGGTCGAGATCACGGGCAAGGTCAATCCGCTGGCCAAGCCTGTCGCGCTGGACCTGCGCGGCGGCACAAAGGGCGTCGAACTGCCGCGACTGACCCCCTACTCGGTCAAGTACGCGGGCTATCCGATCACCCGCGGCAAGCTGTCAATGGACGTGCAGTACAAGATCCAGGACAACAAGCTGCAGGCGGAAAACCACCTCTTCCTCGACCAACTGACCTTCGGCGAACGCGTGGAAAGCCCCACGGCCACCAAATTGCCCGTGCTGCTTGCCGTCGCCCTGCTGAAGAACAGCCGCGGCGAGATCGACATTCGCCTGCCGATCTCCGGCTCGCTCGACGATCCGAAGTTCTCCATCGGCGCAATCATCGTGCAGGTGATCGTCAACGTGCTGACGAAGATCGTTACCGCGCCGTTCACGCTGCTCGCCGCCGCGTTCGGTGGCGGCGCCGATCTCGGGCATATCGAGTTCGCGGCCGGGACGGCGCTGATCGCCGAGGCGGAACTCAAGAAGCTCGAAACGCTCGCCAAGGCGCTGAACGACCGGCCGGCGTTGCGCGTGGACATGACCGGCCGCGCCACGGCCGCAGCCGACGCCGAAGCCGTGCGTCGCGCCAGGTTCGACGAGAAGCTGCGCGCAGCCAAGGTCCGCGAGCTGGTACGCGCCGGCCAGAGCGTCGACCCGGCCACGGTGACGATCGCCGCCGACGAACGCGAGCGGCTGATCGGCCGTGTCTATGACGACGAGAAGATCCCCGACAAGCCGCGCAACTTCATCGGGATGGCCAAGACGATTCCGGCAGCCGAGATGGAGCAGCTGATCCTGGCGGCAATTACGGCGACCGAGGAGGACCTTCGCCGTCTGGCCAACGACCGCGCCACCGCCGTGCGCGACCACCTCAGCGACCAGGGCAAGGTGCCGCGTGAGCGGTTGTTCCTGGTTGCCCCGTTGCTGGACGGCTCGGGCGACGCCAAGCTGCCGCCAACCAGGGTTGATTTCTCGCTGAAGTGACCCATGTAGGGTTGTACAATCGCAAGCGCTGGGGGCGACCTGGTTTCGACGCGGGTAGCGAATCAGTGCGGGGCATGCCGAGGACCAGTCACCTCGTAAATCCATCTGGAACACTACAAACGCCAACGACGAGCGTTTCGCTCTCGCCGCCTAAAACCCGGTGAGACGCTGCACTAGCTGGCCCCTGGGCTAGGTCGGGTCTAAGCGAGGCGCAAGCCGAGCCGCAAAGCCCACAGCAGCGACATACACAGAGG
>Ga0209253_10005936_pt1 | contig 10582 bp, 12 predicted proteins | sample FrelakmetBRP12BR_FD_187145 | JGI IMG/M metagenome (GOLD analysis project Ga0209253, IMG submission 187145) | Freshwater lake sediment microbial communities from the University of Notre Dame, USA, for methane emissions studies - BRP12 BR (SPAdes)... | ecosystem: Environmental > Aquatic >... | reverse complement strand
GGCTTCCCGGGGCGCTCCGCCGGCTGCGCCGGTTGGAGCAGGCGGCCGGGATCGCGCCCCGCAACGGTGCGGACGAGGACGCATGACGTCCCGGCCCCGTTTGCCCCCCGAGGCGTGGCGGCTATACTCCCCCCCCGCCGGTCCGAGGCGACCATGCGCATCCCTGTCGACCAGGTCGAGGAGACCGCAAAGCACCTCCACTACGTCGAGGACGTCGAGGGGTTGAACGCCCGGTTGCGCAGCGGACCCTGCGACTTCCAGGTCCCTGCCGGCCTCGAGGTCGACCTCGACTACTACCGCGCCGGGCTCGACGTGTACGTCGACGGCGACGTCCACGGCGAGGTGCGTGCCACCTGCGCGCGCTGCGCCGAGGATTTCAGCTTCCCGCTCGACGCCCACGTGCAGGCCGTGCTCGCACCGCGATCGACCGCGCCAGGCGACTCGGGCGAGCTGGACGAAGACGACCTCGGCCTCGCTTTCTACGAGGGCGACGAGATCGACGTCACCGGACTCGTGCACGAGCACACGATCCTCGCGCTGCCCACCCGCCCGATCTGCACCGACACCTGCCGCGGCCTCTGCCCGCGCTGCGGCGCGAACCTGAACGCCGGAGCCTGCGCCTGCGCAGTGGCCTCGGGCGCCTCGCCCTTCGCCGCCCTCGGCGCGGTCCGGCGCGAAACCTGACCCGCCCGCGCGGGACCACGAGGAGGAGATCACATGGGACTGCCGAAGCGCCGGACCTCGGCCTCGAAGCGCGACCGGCGCCGGGCGCACGACGCGCTCGCGGCGCCGCATGCCATCGCCTGCCCGCAGTGCGGCGAGCGCACGCTGCTCCATCGCGCCTGTCCCCACTGCGGCACGTACCGCGGGCGGCAGGTGATCGCGGCCGAGGACTGAGGCGCTGCCCGCGCCCGTCGTCTGTCTCTTCCCCGGCCAGGGGTGCCAGCGTGTCGGCATGGGCGGCGCGCTGGCGGCTGCGTTCGCCGTCGCCCGGGAGACGTTTGCCGAAGCGGACGAGAGCCTCGGCTCGGCGCTGTCGCGCCTGTGCCTGGAGGGGCCGGCGGAGACGCTGGCGCTCACCGAGCACGCGCAGCCCGCGATCCTCACGGTCAGCGTCGCCGCCTGGCGTGTCCTCTCGGAGGCCAGCGGCGTCGTGCCGCGCGCTCTCGCCGGACACAGCCTCGGCGAGTGGAGCGCGCTGGTCGCGGCCGGGTCGCTGCGCTTCGCCGACGCCGTGCGCGGCGTGCGCGAGCGCGGCCGGCTGATGCAGGCCGCCGTGCCCGCGGGCGAAGGGGCGATGGCGGCCGTCATGGGGCTCGACGCCGACGCGGTCGCGGCGCTCTGCGCGGAGGCCGCGGCAGGGCAGGTGGTCGTGCCAGCCAACCTGAACGGTGCCGGACAGGTGGTGGTGGCGGGGCACGCGGCAGCGGTGGATCGCGTGGTGGCGTTGGCGGCCGATCGGCACGCGCGTGCCCGCCGGCTGGAGGTCAGCGCCCCCTTCCACTCCCCGCTGATGGCCCCGGCGGCCGCGGGCCTGGCCGCCTGGCTGGCCGAGGTGCCGATCGCCGATCCGGCGCTGGCGGTGGTGAGCAGCGTCGAGGCGCGTCCGCTGCGCGACGGGGCGGATGCGCGGCGCCTGCTGGTCGCCCAGGTGACCGCCCCGGTGCGCTGGGAAGGGACGATCGCCGCCCTCGACGCCTTCGCGCCGGCGGTGGCCCTGGAGCTGGGGCCGGGACAGGTCCTGTCCGGCCTGATGAAGCGGCTGCGCCCGGCGGTACGCGCGCTGGCGGTCGGCGATCCGGCGGGGCTCGAGGCGGCGCTGGAGGCGCTCGCATGACGGCGCCAGAGCTCGCGGAGCAGACGGTGCTGGTGACCGGGGCGTCGCGCGGCATCGGGCGTGCCATCGCCCTGCACTTCGCGGCGAGCGGCGCGACGGTGCTCGTCAACTACGTCTCGAACGCGGAGGCGGCGGCGGAGACGGTGGACCAGATCGCCCGGGCGGGCGGGCGGGCGTTGCCGCTGCGCTTCGACGTGGCCGACCCCGCTGCCGTGAAGGCCGGCATCGACCGGGCCCTCGAGCAGACGGGCCGCCTCGACGTGCTGGTGAACAACGCGGGCGTTTCGGTCGACGGCCTGGTGGCGCGCCTGAAGGACGCCGATTGGGCGCGGGTGATCGCCACCAACCTGACCGGGACGTTCCACTGCGCCCGGGCGGCCATGCGGCCGATGCTGAAGGCCCGCTATGGCCGGGTGGTGAGCGTGACCTCGGTGGTCGGTGAGACGGGGAACGCCGGGCAGGCCGCCTACGCGGCGGCGAAGGCCGGGGTCGTCGGCTTCACCAAGTCGCTGGCGCGCGAGGTGGCCTCGCGCGGCATCACCGTCAACGCCGTCGCGCCGGGGCTCGTCGAGACCGAGATGACGGCCGCCCTCGACGACGGACAGCGTGGCGCCTACGCCGCGCTCATCCCGCTCGGCCGGCCGGCCACGGTCGAGGAGGTGGCCGCCGCCGTCGCCTTCCTGGCGTCCCCGTCGGCGGGGTATGTCACCGGGCACGTCTTGCACGTGAACGGCGGCTTGTACATGTAGCGGCGGATCGTGATCGGCACGACTCGAGGCGCGCTGCCACGCGGGCAGGGCGTGTGAAGGGAGGACGAACCATGGCTACGAGCGTGGAGCAGCGCGTGAGGGAGATCATCTGCGAGCAGCTCGGCGTGAGCGAGGACCAGGTGACGCCGCAGGCCTCGTTCATCGAGGACCTCGGCGCCGACTCGCTCGACATCGTCGAGCTCGTGATGGCGCTCGAAGAGGAATACGACATGGAGATCTCGGACGAGGATGCCGAGAAGATCCGGACCGTGCAGGACGTCGTGAGCTACATCGAGAGCCACAAGTAGGTATCATCTGGTCATGCCCCCGACGCTCGCCCAGATCGACCCCGCCATTGCCGCGCTGATCCGCAAGGAGACCGAGCGCCAGGAGTCCTTCCTGGAGCTGATCGCATCCGAGAACTTCGTCAGCGAGGCGGTGCTCGAGGCACAGGGCTCCGTGCTGACCAACAAGTACGCGGAGGGCTATCCGGGCAAGCGCTACTACGGGGGCTGCGAGTTCGTCGACGAGGTCGAGCAGCTCGCCATCGCGCGGGCGAAGGCACTCTTCGGGGCGGCGGCGGCCAACGTGCAGCCGCACTCGGGCTCGCAGGCCAACATGGCCGTGTACTTCTCGCAGCTGAAGCCGGGCGACACGATCCTGGCCATGAACCTGGCCCACGGCGGCCACCTGACCCACGGCAGCCCGGTGAACTTCTCGGGGAAGCTCTTCCGGGTGGTGGCCTACGGCGTGCGGCAGTCGGACGGACGCCTCGACCTCGAGGAGATCCGCGCCCTCGCCGAGCGCGAGCGCCCCCGGCTGATCGTCGTCGGCCACTCGTCCTACCCGCGGCAGATCGACTTCGCCCCGTTCCGGGACATCGCCGACGCGAGCGGCGCGCTGCTGATGGTCGACATGGCCCACTTCGCCGGGCTGGTCGCCGCCGGGGTGCATCCCTCGCCGGTGCCCCACGCCGACTTCGTCACCACGACCACCCACAAGACGCTGCGCGGCCCGCGCGGCGGCATGATCCTCTCGCGCGAGGGACACGCCAAGGCGGTCGACTCGTCGGTCTTCCCCGGCAACCAGGGCGGACCGCTCATGCACGTGATCGCCGCCAAGGCGGTGGCGCTGGGCGAGGCGCAGAGCGAGGACTTCCGGGCCTACCAGCGCCAGGTGCTGGCCAACGCCCGGGCGCTCGCCGACGGTCTCGTGCATCGCGGCTTCACGCTCTCCACGGGCGGGACCGACAACCACCTCATGCTGCTCGATCTGCGCGCCACCGAGCTCACCGGCAAGGTGGCGCAGGAGACCCTCGACCGCGCGCACATCACGGTCAACCGCAACGGCGTCCCCTTCGACCCGCGCCCGCCCTTCGTGACCAGCGGCATCCGCATCGGCACGCCGGCAGTCACCACCCGCGGCATGCGCGAGGCGGAGATGGACGCCATCGCCGATCTGGTCCACCGGGCGCTCCAGCGCGTCGGCGACGCGGCCGGGCTGGCGGCGATCGCCGGCGAGGTGCGCGACCTCTGCGCCGGCTTCCCCCTGTACCGCCACCGGCTGGGCTGACGCCCGCCCATGCGGTGCCCCTTCTGCCGAGCGCCGGACACCCGGGTCGTCGACTCGCGTCTGCTGAAGGAGGGCGCCGTCATCCGGCGGCGGCGCAACTGCGACGGCTGCAAGCGCCGCTTCACCACCTACGAGCAGGTGGACGAGCTGCTGCCCATGGTGGCGAAGAAGGACGATCGCCGCGAGCCGTTCGACCGCGCCAAGATCGTCTCGGGCCTGAAGCGGGCCTGCGAGAAGCGGCCGGTCTCGATGGAGACCATCGAGGCGGTGGCCGACCGCATCGAGCGTCAGCTGCAGGAGCGCGGCGACAAGGAGGTGTCGAGCCGGGTGGTGGGTGAGGCGGTCATGCGCGAGCTGCAGGGGCTCGACGCGGTCGCCTACGTGCGCTTCGCGTCCGTGTACCGGGAGTTCAAGGACGTCCACGAGTTCATGCGCGAGCTCGAGGACCTGATCGCGACGCGCAGCACCGCCCCTGCGCGGCCCGGCCAGGCTCGCCGCCGGACACGGCGCGTCCCGTGAGCAGCGCGGCTCGCGACCAGCGGTTCATGGCGCGGGCGCTCGCGCTCGCGGCCCGCGGCCTCGGACGCACGCACCCGAACCCGCCCGTCGGCGCGGTCTTCGTCCGCGACGGGCGTGTCGTCGGCGAGGGCTTCCACACGCGGGCCGGTGGGCCGCATGCGGAGATCGAGGCCCTGCGCCGCGCCGGCTCGCGCGCGCGCGGTGCGGAGCTGTTCCTCACGCTGGAGCCGTGCACGCACCACGGCCGCACACCCCCGTGCGTGGAGGCGCTCCTGCCGCTCGGGCTGCGGCGCGTCGTGGTGGCCACCAGCGACCCGAACCCGCGCGTGCGCGGCCGCGGGATCCACCGGCTGCGGGCCGCCGGCGTCGAGGTCGTGCTCGGCCCGGGCCGCGCCGAGGCCCGTGAGCTGCTCGCCGGCTTCCGTTCGCTGATGCTTGCGGGGCGGCCGCTGGTCACCCTGAAGCTCGCGATGACGCTCGACGGACGCATCGCTGCGCGCGGCGGCGATGCGCGCTGGATCACGGGGCCCGAGGCGCGCCGCCTCGCCCACCGCCTGCGCGACCGGCACGACGCGGTTCTCGTCGGGGCGGGCACGGTCCGCGCCGACGATCCCCGGCTCACCTGCCGGCTTCCGGGTGGACACGATCCGATCCGCGTGGTGCTGGCCGGTGCCGGACTCGAGCTGCCGTCGCGTGCCCGGGTGCTGCGTCCCGGAGGCCCGCCGACCTGGGTGATCGCTCCCCGCGGCGCAGCGCCCGCCCGCGTGGAGGCGCTGCGACGGCGTGGTCTCGAGGTGATGACGCTCCCGGCGCGCGGCGGCCGCGTCGGCTTTGCGGCGGTGGCCCGGGCGCTCGGTGCGCGCGGCCTCACCTCGGTCCTGGTCGAGGGCGGCGCGACCGTCGCGGCCGGGGCGCTGCGCGCCGGCATCGTCGACCGCGTCGTCCTCTTCCTCGCGCCGCTCCTCCTCGGCGGCGACGGGGTGCCCGGCATCGGTGCGCTCGGCATCACCCGCGTGGCACGGGCGCTGCGGCTCGCCGGCGTGCGCATCGCCCGCGTCGGGGAGGATCTCGCGGTCACGGGGCGCGTCGGGCGAAGCCCCTTTGCCTCCCCGCGGGTCGCACGCTAAGGACGAGCCGTGGTCGGCCCCGCATGCCTGCGCGACTGCGCCGAGCGCCTGCGCACCGGGGGGCTCGTGCTGCTGGTGGACGACGCGCTCGAGCCGGTGGAAGCCGCCCTCGTCGGCGCGGCCGTGCGGGTCACGCCGTCGGCGGTCAACTTCATGGCCACGCACGGCCGCGGCCTGGTGTCGCTCGCCTTGCCGCGCGAGCGCATGCGCCGGCTCGGCATCCCGTTGCTGGCGCACGAGCCGAGCGGCCCCCTGCCGGCGTTCGGCGCCACCATCGAGGCGCGCCGGGGCGTGTCGACCGGCATCAGCGCCGGCGACCGCGCGACCACGATCCTGGCCGCGGTCGCGCCGGACGCGACGCCGGCCGACCTGGTCATGCCCGGGCACGTCACCCCGATCCAGCTCACCGCCGGCGGGGCGCTCGTACGTGCCGCCCTGCCGGAAGCCGCCAGCGACCTGGTGCGTCTCGCCGGGCTGGGGGCGGAGGCCGTGCTCTGCGAGGTGCTCGGACGCGACGGGAACCTCGCCACGACCGGGGAGCTCGAGGCGCTCGCGCTCGCGTACGACCTGCCGCTGCTCACGGTCTCCGACGTGATCCACCTGCGGCTGCGCTCGGACACGCTCGTCGAGCGCCGCGCCGAGGGCATGCTGCCGCTGCGCTCCGGGCTCACCGTGCGCGCCATCGTCTACGACAACACCGTCGACCAGCAGCAGCACCTCGCGCTCGTGCTCGGCGAGCTGCGCGGGCAGGACGACGTCCTGGTGCGGCTGCACTCCGAGTGCCTGACGGGAGATGTCTTCGGCTCGGAGCGCTGCGACTGCGGCGAGCAGCTGGAGAAGGCGCTCGACGTCATCGCCGACGCGGGGCAGGGCGTGCTGGTCTACCTCCACCAGGAGGGGCGCGGCATCGGCCTCGCCAACAAGATTCGCGCCTACGCGCTGCAGGACCAGGGTCGCGACACCGTGGAGGCGAACCTCGAGCTGGGCTTCGAGGAGGATCTGCGCGACTACGGCATCGGCGCGCAGATCCTGCGCGACCTCGGCGTGCAGCGCGTGCGGTTGCTCACCAACAACCCCCAGAAGATCGCCGGCCTCGAGGCGTACGGCATCACCGTGGTCGAGCGGACCCCGCTCGAGGTGCCGCCGCGCGCCGGCAACATCGGCTACCTGCGCACCAAGCAGACGAAGCTCGGGCACCTGCTGTCCGGGGTGCCGCGCCTGGGCTGAGGGACCGGCGGCGTGCCACGGCACATCCAGGCCGAGCCGCAGGGCGAGGGCTTGCGCGTCGGCATCGCGGTCGCGCGCTTCAACCAGGCGGTGACCGATCAGCTGCTCGCCGGCGCGCTCGAGGCCCTGCGCGAGCACGGTGTCGCCGACGACGCCGTCGACGTGGCCAGCGTCCCGGGCGCCTTCGAGCTGCCGCTGGCTGCGCAGCGCCTGGCGATGACCGGCCGCTACGACGCCCTGGTCTGCCTCGGCGCGGTGGTGCGCGGCGAGACGCCGCACTTCGAGTTCGTGGCCAACGAGGCCGCGGCCGGTGTCGGCGAGGTGGCACGGCGCTTCGACCTTCCGGTCGCGTTCGGGGTCCTCACCACGGACACGATGGACCAGGCGCTGGCGCGCGCGGGCGGTGCGGCCGGCAACAAAGGCTACGAGGCCGCGGTCACCGCGCTCGAGATGGTGCAGGTGCTGCGCGTGGTGCAGCGGTACTGAGCGGTGGCGACGCGCCGTGCCGCTCGCGAGCTGGCGCTCCAGGCCCTCTACCAGCTGGAGGTGCTCGGCGACCACGAGCCGTCGCCGGCCAGCCTCGCGCTGTTCTGGACGCACTTCGAGCAGGGCGCCGACCCCGAGGGGTTCGCGCGCGCGCTGGTCGAGGGCGTGATCGGCCACCGCGACGAGATCGACCGGCTGCTCGCCGGCCGCATGGAGCATTGGCGGCTCGAGCGGCTGTCGCGCGTCGACCTGAGCCTGCTCCGGCTCGCGACCTGGGAGCTGCTCGGGCGGCCGGAGATCCCCGCGTCGGTCACGCTGAACGAGGCGGTGGAGATCGCCCGGCGCTTCGGCAGCGACGAGTCGGCCGCGTTCGTGAACGGCGTGCTCGACGCCGTCGCGCAGCACCTCGGCACGGCGGGACTCCGCCGCGCTTGCGGGCCCGCGGAGTAGCGCACCCGTGGCCGACGAGACGATCGAGCGCTACGATCCCCAGGCGGTCGAGACGCGGTGGCAGGCGGCCTGGGCGGCGGCGTCGCCGTGGGCCGCGCGCGTCGGCGACGGCGAGCCCTACTACGTCCTCGAGATGTTCCCCTACCCGAGCGGGCGCATCCACATGGGGCACGTCCGCAACTACTCGATCGGCGACGTGATCGCGCGCCAGCGCCGCATGGCCGGGTTCCGCGTGCTGCACCCGATCGGCTGGGACGCCTTCGGCCTGCCGGCCGAGAACGCGGCGATCAAGCACGGCGCGCACCCCGCCCGCTGGACGGCCGACAACATCGCGCACATGCGCCGGCAGCTGCGCCGGCTCGGCTTCTCGTACGACTGGGATCGGGAGGTGGCCACCTGCGACCCGCGCTACTACCGCTGGGAGCAGGTCTTCTTCCTGCGCATGCTGGAGCGCGGGCTGGCGTACCGGCGGCGCGGGACGGTCAACTGGTGCGAGACCTGCGCCACCGTCCTCGCCAACGAGCAGGTCGTCGACGGCCGTTGCTGGCGCTGCGACACGCTGGCGCGCGAGCGCGAGCTCGAGCAGTGGTTCTTCCGCATCACGGCGTACGCCGACGAGCTCCTGCGCGACCTCGAGCGCCTGGTGGGCGGGTGGCCCGAGCGCGTCCTCACCATGCAGCGCAACTGGATCGGGCGCAGCGAGGGGGCGGCGATCCGCTTTCCGCTCGAGGGCCGCGACGACGCAATCGCCGTCTTCACCACCCGGCCGGACACGCTCTTCGGCGCGACCTTCGTCACGCTCGCGCCCGAGCACCCGCTCGTGCCGGCGCTGGTCGCCGGCCGCGCCGAGCAGGCCGCCGTCGAGGCGTTCGTGGCGCGCGTGCGGACCAGCGCGCGGGAGGAGCGGACGGGCGGCAGGGAGGGCGTCTCCACCGGCGCGTGGTGCCGGCATCCGCTCACCGGCGCGCGGCTCCCCGTCTGGATCGGCACCTTCGTGCTCATGGAGTACGGCACGGGCGCGGTGATGGCCGTGCCCGCGCACGACCAGCGCGACTTCGAGTTCGCACACACGTACGGGCTTCCGCTCCGCGTGGTCGTGCAGCCCGAGGACGCGCCGCTCGACCCGGCCACGATGCCGTCGGCGTGGGAGGGGCCGGGCCGGCTGGTGGGCTCCGGCGAATTCGACGGGCTCGACAGCGAGAGCGCGAAGGGGCGCATCACCGCGGCGCTCGCGGCGGCCGGACGTGGCGAGGCGCGCGTCACCTGGCGGCTGCGCGACTGGGGCATCTCGCGCCAGCGGTACTGGGGGGCCCCGATCCCGGTCGTCTACTGCGACGCATGCGGCACCGTGCCGGTGCCCGAAGGCGAGCTGCCCGTCGTGCTGCCCGAGGACGTGGCGCTGACGGGCACGGGCGGCTCGCCGCTCGCCGCGCACGACGCCTTCGTCCGCACCACCTGCCCGCGCTGCCGGACGCCGGCGCGGCGCGAGACGGACACCATGGACACGTTCGTCGAGTCCTCGTGGTACTTCGCCCGCTACACCTCGGCGCACAGCACGGAGGCGCCGTTCGATCCCGTCGAGCTGGAGTACTGGCTCGGCGCGCGCGGCGTCGACCAGTACGTCGGTGGCATCGAGCACGCCGTCCTGCACCTCCTCTATGCGCGCTTCTTCACCAAGGTGCTGCGCGACCTCGGCTTCGTGCGCCTCGACGAGCCGTTCCGGGCGCTGCTCACGCAGGGGATGGTGATCAAGGACGGCGCCAAGATGAGCAAATCGAAGGGGAACGTCGTCGACCCCGACTACCTCATCGAGCGCTACGGCGCCGACACCGCCCGGCTCTTCTGCCTCTTCGCCTCGCCGCCCGAGCGCGACCTGGACTGGAACGACCAGGGCGTCGAGGGGATGAGCCGCTTCCTCGGGCGCCTCTGGCGCACGACGCTGGCGGCGGCGGCGCGGCTGGCGCCGCCCGGTACGGCGCTGCCGGCCGCGCTCGCCGACGCCGACCGCGCGCTCCACCGGCGCACGCACGAGACCATCGCCCGCGTCACCGCCGACGTCACCGAGCGGCTCCACTTCAACACCGCGATCGCGGCGGTGATGGAGCTGCTCGGGGAGATCGCCCCGGTGGTCGACGCCGCGCACCCCGCGGTGCTGCGCGCGGCGGTCGACGCGACGCTGCTGCTGCTCGCGCCGTTCGTGCCGCACGTGACCAGCGAGCTGTGGGCGCGCACGGGGCATGCCGGCGGGCTCGACACGGCGCGCTGGCCCCTGGCCGATCCGGCCGCGCTCGCGCGCGAGACCGTCGAGCTGCCCGTGCAGGTGAACGGCAAGGTGCGCGCCCGGATCACGGTCGCCGCCGACGCCGACGAGCCGGCGGTGCTCGCGGCGGCGCTGGCCGATCCGCGCGTGCAGGCGCACCTCGCCGGCCGCGCGCCGCGCAAGCGCGTCCTGGTGCCGGGCCGCATGGTGAGCTTGGTCGCATGATCCGCCGCGGGCCCGCGCTCGTCCTGGCCGTCGCGCTGCTCGCGGGCTGCGGCTACCGCTTTGCTGGCGTCGGCCCGCACGTGCCGGCGACGGCGAGCACGATCGCGATCGTGCCATTCGCCAACCGCAC
>Ga0209253_10005935_pt1 | contig 10584 bp, 7 predicted proteins | sample FrelakmetBRP12BR_FD_187145 | JGI IMG/M metagenome (GOLD analysis project Ga0209253, IMG submission 187145) | Freshwater lake sediment microbial communities from the University of Notre Dame, USA, for methane emissions studies - BRP12 BR (SPAdes)... | ecosystem: Environmental > Aquatic >... | reverse complement strand
GGGACCCCGTGGTCTACAACTCGTTCGGCGAGTGGCTGGCCAGCCCGTACAGCGACCCGGCGACCGGCAAGACCTGCCAGCAATGCCACATGCCCGCGCCGACGGTCTGGCAGGGGCAGCCCATCACGAACGTCGCACCGGGCAAGGCGGGCGTCGAACGTGACCCGATGGCGATCCCGGGGCACACCTTCCCGGGCGCCTCCAGCATCGAGCTGCTTCAGAACGCCGTCACGTTGACAGCCTCGGCCCGGCGTGACGGAACCCGGTTGGTCGTCGATGTGACCATCGTCAACGACAAGACCGGCCACCATGTCCCCACCGATTCGCCCCTGCGGCAGATGATCCTGCTGGTGCAGGCCGCGGCTCCGAATGGCGGCGCGCTGGCGCTGGTAGACGGCCCCACCATCCCTGACTCCGGCGGGGTCGGGGACCCGGAGAAGGGCTACTACGCAGGCCTGCCGGGTACGGTCTACGCCAAGACGCTAGCCGAGTTGTGGACGGAAGTGACCCCGACGGGTGCCTACTGGAACCCGACGCGCATTGTGAGCGACAACCGGCTCGCGGCCTTCGCCAGCGACACGAACCGGTTTTCCTTCGCCGCCCCCGACGGCCCGACGCAGGTCAGCGTGCGGTTGCTCTTCCGCCGGGCCTTCAAGACGCTCATGGACCAGAAAGGCTGGGACGTTCCCGACATCGAGATGGCGCGGCAGACGCTGGAGGTGCCTTGAGAGGGTGCCCGGCCGGATCCAACCCGGCCGCCGGTCTGCCGCCGAAAACCGCCCGCCCCGCGGAGCGGTCGGCGTGGCCGGAGCCCCCTCGAGACAGTCGGGGGGACCGCGGTCGGGATCGCGGGCGTCGGGCGTCGAGAGGTGCAGCCAGACAGGAGCGCCGCGACCAACAGCGCAGCTTCTGTCAGGATTCGCGAATGGCTCATCCTCCCACTCTCCTCCTTGATGCACGCCACCACGTCCATCCAACCAGGGCAAGAGGGACGGCGGCCGCACTCCCACAGACACCGGGCTTGCCAGTCGCCTCGGTTGCAGCGGACGCCGGTACTGTGGGAGACAGGGTTGCGGCAACTGAGGCCGCCGGCAGAGTGGCAGGGGCAGGGGTCGGAAGCGCGCCGAGCAACGGGGCAGGGTCGGGCAGCTGGCCGTTCAGGTCCAGCCGGAACACGCCACCGCCCTCACTGGCAGCATACAGGTGCAGCCCATCAGCGGAGACCGCCAGGGCGTTCACGCTTCGTGTCATCAGGCCGCTGTTGATCACCGACCAGCTCGTCCCGCCGTCCGTTGAGCGGTAGACGCCGGAGAAGAAGTCGGCGGCATAGACCACCTCGCCCCTGCTGCTGGGATCGAAAACAATCGATGTGATTCGCGCCTCCGGGTTCATCCCCTGCGCCGACTGCCGCCAGGTCGATCCGCCGTCCGTGCTGCGGTAGAGAGCCCGGTTTTGCACGCCCGCCAGGACCAGGCCGGACCCTGCCGGGCTGACTGCGACCGAGAGGGCCGAATCCGCCGGCAGCCCGCCCTGGACCAGCTGCCAGGACTGCCCGCCGTTGGAGGTCCTGAGCAGGCCCTGGTTGGTGCTGGCGGCGAAGACGACCTGCGCATCGCCCGGATCGACCGCAAGGCCGTACACGCTGGCGTCCCGGCTGAGGGAGTCACTGGCGCTGCTCCAGCTCTGCCCGCCGTTGAACGTGACGTAGATTCCCTTGCCCGGTTGGGTGGGGTCGAATGAGCCGGCCGAGAAGTAGCCGGTCGAACCGGCGTAAGCGGTCGTGGGCGCGGAGGGGGCGAAGGCGATCGCAGCAAAGCCGATCCTCTGGTCGCTGAGGTCGAAGGCCTGCCGCCAGGTGGCGCCGCTGTCCCGGCTGTTCACCAGGAAATTGCCCCAGTTCGTCTCGGACACCAGGTGCTGGGGATCGCCCGGATCAATGGCGATCGCATTCCATTCCATCACAGCCACCGGCGGATTGCTCAACCCCTGCCAGTCCTCCCCCCCGTCCAGGCTGATGAACAGCCCGCTGCGCGCCGCAGCGATTACCCGCCCGGGCTGGGTGGGATCCACGGCGATGCCGCGCACCTGGGCGCCGGTGTAGCCGCGGCTTGCGTCCGTCCAGGTCCAGCCTCCGTCCTCGGAGAGGAAGTTGCCGCCGCCGTAGGCGTTGGCGAAAAGGCGGTCCGGGTCGCGCGGGTCCACCTGCAGATCGATCGGGAAGCCGGCGCGCACTCCTGGGGGGCCCCACCCGGAATCGGGATCGCCGCTAACCTGCGTCCATGTCCGCCCACCATCCTGGCTGCGGTAGACCGCGTCCGCGCTGGCAGCATAGGCGACACGTGGATCCGAGGTCGCGAACTCGACCGCCTCGATCGGAGTATTCCAGGTTGGGTGGAGCGTCTGGGACCAGGAGGCACCGCCGTCCACCGTCATGTACACTCCTGCACCGTCTCTGTACTGGTTGTTGCCTGCCGCGGCGATCAAGCGGTCGGGATCCTGCGGGTCCATGAAGAGCGATCCGACGTACAGGTTGAGCAGCCCGTTGTTGATGCTCGTCCAGGTCGCACCGCCGTCGGTCGACTTGATCACGCCCTCCCCTCCGGGGGTCTTCGCCGTCGGCACGGAATTCGCCGCCTCGCGGTCGAAGATACCGGTCGAAACATAGAGCACATCCGTGTCCCGCGGATCGATCCAGATGTAGCGCGCCAGGTTGTCCCCCCGCCAGACGGCCCGCCAGCTCTGCCCGCCGTCGACGGTCTTGTAGACCACGCCCTGTGTCATGTCGAACTCGCGGCCATTGTGCGGCTGGCGGTCGCTGCTCCAGGTCCAGGAGGATACCTCCCCCGCGGCGTAGACGATGTCCGAGTCGGTTGGGTCCACAGCGAAACCCCGGAACGTGATGCCCTGCCGCTCCACGACACCACTGTCCATCTCGCGCCAGCTGCTGCCGCCGTCCGTGGACTTGAAGATGCCGCGAGTGCTCTGCGTGCCGGCCCAGACGATGTTCGGTGTCGTGGGATCGATAGTCAGGCAGAAGACGGGGATGGCGTCACCAGTCCCGCCTGTCCGGACCGTGATCCCGGTGTTGGATGGATGCCAGTTGGCACCTCCGTCCGTGCTGATGAACACCCCCGCCCAGGCATCGGTGACGAGCATCACGTCTGCATCGCCCGGGCGCATGCGGACATCGTAGCCCAGCCCGCCCAGCGGACCACCGGTGCGCACCCAGGTCAGGTTGGTCGGCGCAGAAGGCGTCACGACGGCGGATGCGGGGGGAGAGGCTGAAGGCGGGACAGAAGTCCTCTCGACCACGATGTCGTCCACATAGGCCTGCGAGTCGTCCAGAGTTTCAAAGGCGAAGGAGCCTTCCGTCAATGGCCGCGTGTCTGTGTAGGACCACTGTCGTGTCCCGTCCACCCACAACTCCACCGCGCTTCCTCGCATGACGATCTCCACCTGATACCAGCGATCGTAGCTGTGCCCCGCGTTGCCAGTCGTCAGGCTGTTGTGGAACTCGTCGGGAAAGTACTGCTTGCTTAGATCCGAGCCGTTGGCGTCGAAACCGATGAAATACCGGCTGGCATCGGTCAGCCGGATGACAAGATGGATCCTGCCCTGAAGGAGTTTGAGCCGAAATGACACGCGCTGATCTCCCTCAAAGGATTGATTGGAGCGCGCCCAGACGTGCCCTTGCCCCGAAAGGACGTGGATGTTCCCATCCAGCACCACGCTCCAGCCGGGCTCCAACTGCCATCCCTGCGCCCGGCCGTCCTCGAAATCCTCCTGGTAGGCGTCCTCCTGCGCGTGGCCTCTGTCGAAGACGGGCAGGAGCACGAGCCACGACACCACGATCAGCACACGGCTAGCGACGCGCATGCTCTTCACGGCTTCACCTCCAGGAGAGGCACTCGGCCCTCGATCGTTGGATCGAGATCCACCGGGAAGCAGAGGAGGACAGACAACAGTACCGTAGCCGTCCCGGCTCGTTGTGCTTCAGGAAGGGCAGGGAGGCAACCGTGGCAGGCTGCCTCCCTGCCTCGGATCAACAGCCCTCGCTCGCGCCGAGGCTTGGCGGCGTGCCCCGCGCGCAGCCATCTAGATCATCCGACGGAGCCCCGCTGGACAGGCCGGCGCCGATGGCTGGACTGCCTCCGTCCAGGCGGAAGTCAAACTCGGGCCACCCGGCTGCGAAGAGTGGGTCCGCCGTCAGATCGCCCTCACCCTGTCCGGAGGAGTCCGCCCAGGTGCCGTCGCCGATGTCTGCGCGCGTGAACCACACATCGTGTCCCTGGATGAAGTCGGCCTGGATCTCGCCGTCCTCACGGCTCCAGAAGAGGTTGTTGCTCTCGGTCAACGTGACGCCCGGCCCCAGGTAGATCCCTGTTGCGTCGCCGACTTCCGGGCCGGTGTTGAAGGCGAAGATGTTGTTGACCATGATCAGGTTGATGGAAGGGGGGCCATTCTCTTCCGGGTAGGCGGCGACGAAGGCATAGCCCCGCCCGTTGTAGGCGGGGTCATACATATTGAAAGCGATGGTGTTGTTGTACATCTCGACCGTGCTGGGGTACTTGCAGACCATCACGGGGTCGATTCCCTGCCCCCAGACGACGTTGTTCTCCATGCGTCCGCCGGACCACAGCTTGATCCCCTCCAGGTGGTTGCGCGCGACCCGGTTGCGGCGGACGATGATGCCGGGCACGTTGCCGTCAAAGTCGCGGGAGTTCAGGTCGATCCCATCACCGCCGTTGTCGTGGATGTAGCAGTCCTCCACCAGGACGTCCTGCCCGCGCTCCAGGCCGAGGCCATCGCCGCCGTAGCCGGCCTCGATCCCCGCGCCGTAGATCTCCAGCCGTCGAAAGACGATGCTGTTGCAGGGGCCTGGTGTGCAGTCCACGGCGGTGTACATTGCATCGTGGATGATGCTGTCTTCGACCAACACATCCGTGACGGGCCCGTTGGATGGGGGTTGCCCTGACTCACCTTCGGTGAAGTGGAAGCCGGCCTCGCCGCCGATGATCTCGAGGCCGGAGAACACGATGTGCTCGTTGTCTCCCTGCAGCGAGACCCCCCAGTAGCGGAAGCCGCGGATGATCAGGTCCACCACGTTCAGGTACGACACGCCCTCAACCACATACAAGCTTCCCTGAATGGTGACGGTCTCCCCGGGAGCTGCGGCGAACGTGATGGGAGCCCCCGCCTCACCGGAGCGGGTGAAGTTCACCGTCTCGGCTTCCTCGTAGGTGCCGGCGTGGAGGCAGACCGTGGATCCGGGCTCCGCCGTATCCGCGGCGTGCTGGAGTGTGCGCCAGGGAGCGTCCTGCGTCCCGGGGTTGCTGTCGTCCCCCGTGGGCGCCATGTAGTGCGTGCAAGAGATCTGGATGGGACTTCCGGATGGCGGCGCCTGGGACTCCTGCCCGGCTGGCTGCCCGAGTTGGAGCGGCCGTCCGTCAAGGAGCCCCGTCAGCGTGCTGCATGATAGGCTGGAGATCAGCAGGACGATCCAACCGTAGGATAGCCGTGGTTTCACAGGCGCCCTCCCGGACATCCGACTGTGCGTGATCCTAGAAGCCCTCCGCGGGAGGGATATCCCTGCATTCGTTCGGGTAGACCGTATAGGTGAAACTCAATGTGGACTTCGCCTCTTCAGTGACGGAATAGCCGGTGTTGTACCGCCTCGTGCAATAGGCGGTCGCACTTCCCGAGTTCCACCTCTCACCCGACCTTGGTACATAGGCGTTCATAGGATGTTCAGCAAACGTGGCGACGAGGTCATCAGGGTTCCACGAATCGGAATCCCAGAACCTGGCCTTGATCCAGAGGGCACTGGGATCCTCGCCCGGAGAGAGCGGAATGGTGATCACATAGGGCTCCGCCCCGTAGATTGCCTTGTGGGGTCCGCCGGTGATGTCCGCGAACTGGTACAAATAGCATTTCAACGGGATGACGAAGTTGGTGTTCCAGAAGGATCGGGTTACGTCCCTGACGGAGAGTTGGAAATATGCGTCCAGCGTGTCGCAGGTGTCGCCCGGCCAACCGTCATCGGTCTTCTCGAACCGGATCTCGTCAAACCTCACGCGCAAGTAGGCCTGGCACGGCGGCAGGACATGATCGAGCGGGGAGCTCAGGCTGGACCTGGCCGATCCGGTCCTCACGGCGACCTGCCATCGCACCATCTGGCCGCACTCCGCACGCAGGCTCACCATTCGCTCCTGCTCTTTGAAGTGGGGAACTCCATATTGGTAGGGCAGTCCGTTCAGGTAGATCTCGAAGCTGTCGATCTTGGTGGGATCGCCGTCCCACTTCCAGCGCAGTGTCACTTTCGCGGGGATCTCTCCCTGATACTCAGCAGGGGGCGGATCCTCCCGCAGGGCATAGGGCACCGGTAGCGTCGGATCGATGGATACGGATCCCTGGGCCTCACTCCCCCACGTCAGACTCGGCTGGATGGAGATGCCGATCTCGAGGGCCTCTCGCTTGATCGCCTGTCGGTCGCCGAGCCATGTCTCCGGAGCAAAGGACGCGGCGAAGGTGCCCAGCAACCTCAACTGATCGGCCGACCATCCCCAGCATTCCCCACTCACGTCGAGTTGGCTGTCCTTGGGAAGGGGGATGGAATACAGACCCAGGTAGTAGGAGGCCTGGCTCTTGCCTCCCTGGAGGGTGACAAAGTCACCGACGGAAGGGGTGCGCTGCTCAGTGGAGTTCTCGAGGGAGAGGTAGCAGTAGGCCTTCTCGAGGTCGGCCGCGGCGCTCAAGTCGAGCACCTTGATGTCCAGGCTCGTCGCCGCCGTCACCGGGCAGCCCGGCTGGTACTCGACATAGACCCACACCGTGGCGCTGGATCGCGAGCCGTAGGAGTTGGCCACATCTACTGAAATGCCGAACGTGCCCGACGTCGTCGGCTGCAGCTCGAACCACGCGGGGCCGGTTCCGGGCGAAGGCTTCAGGTTAGCCGCGGGCAGCGCGAAACCGTGGAAGGTGACGGGCACCATGTAGATGTAGTAGTTCTCTTCGTCATCGGCATTGTCGTTCCAGCGTACGGCGATCTTGCAGCCCTTGACCTCGGCCTGCAGGCCCGTGGGCGTGGCAGGAGGGCTGATGTTTCCGACGAAGGGCTCAGGGATGAACGTGCCGATTGAGGTCAGGCCCGTGCTCCGGTCCGACGCGATCTGCATCATCGCCACGTCCGGGATCTGGATCTGCGTGCCACCTGCCGGCACGGGCGGGGTCTCCGGGGGTTGGGCCTCCGGTTGCGCGTCCGAGGGGGCGGGCACCTTCACGACGGAGCCGGGGGCCAGCGGACTCCCCAGCCCCGGGTTCAGCTGATCCAGCACCCCGGGGCCGATCCCATTGGCGGCCGCGATCCCGTCCAGCGTGTCCCCTTCCTGAACCGCGATTGCCTGGAAGATCTCGGCGGGCTTCAGCACACCGGCTACGCTGACCATTGCGCTCTGGCCGACGACATCGGCGGTGTCCACCGCACGCACAAAGAGCTGGTGAGGCCCCTCAGACGTGATCAGCAGATCGAAATCGGCATAGAAGGGGAAGAGGCCCTCGGGACGATCACTCTCCTGTGCTTCCTGGAGCTCTCCGTCCATCCACAACTCGACTCGGACAATCGGGCGCATCCCCACTGCCGTGCTCGACACGACAAGATGGCTTCCCGCGGGCACTTCCGCGCCTGCGGCCGGATCGGTCACGAGTACGGCGGGAGGGGCGTACTGTGCACGGATCTGTCTCTGCCTGTATCCGGCAAGGACATAGGCGCCAGCCGCAATCACCCCCAGGGCGCCCAGCACAATCGCGAGGGCAACTCCTGCCTTCACGCAACCGCCTCGGTGCTTCACGGCTGCCTCCTTCTATAGCAAGCCGAGCGGGGAGCGAGGTCCACATCCCGTGCGGCTCCCCTCACGCCCGATGCGAGACGATTCTAGTTGATGCAGACGACCGTCACGGACAACGGCCCCGCCTGGGCGCTGTTCCCGGCAATGTCCCAGGCAAGGATGATGATGGAGTACTCGCCCGTCTCAGTGAAGGGCCCCAGCACGGCCTGGTACACCTGCCCGCCAATCGGGGTCATCTCGACTTCACCGGAGCCAAGGATGCGGGCGACCACGCGGCTGATGCCCCCTGCATCGATCACCGTGGCGCTGGTCAGCGTCGTGGACGGCTCTCCGCAGCCACCCCTCTGAATGGAGATGGGGGCGGTGCCGAAGGCGGTGATGTCGGGCGGAACGCTGTCCGGTTGAGGCAAGGGCGGCGCGCTGACAATCTGGACCTGGCTCAAGTCACCATGAACTTGACCGGCGACCGCCGAGATCCAGCAGTGTCCACTGCCGTCGGGCTCCGCCACCCAGAACCAGTTGCTGTCGTGGTTCCGGCCTTCGATAGGGACGGTCAAGCCATTCAGGATGACCTCAAGGGCCTCGTAGGCCGTGCCCGGGCCGGCCCGGCAGTTGGCGTTCTGAACAAGGGTGAGGGAGGGGCCGCTGGGGGCGGGAGTGGGAGAGGAGGTGGACACCGGGGCGGGCGGGGAGGTCAGCACCTGCGCGAGAGCAGGGGTGAGGGGAGCCGTGGCTGGCAACCCTCCGACAGTGATCAGCACGCTCGCCGGAGGGCCGTAGTTCCCCGGGGTGTCGATCGCACGGGCGACGATGTTGTAGACGCCTGGGCCGGGTGGCGCCCACTCCACGCTGGCTTGGCCAAGCCGTCCGCCGCCGGCGCCGACGGCTGCCAAGAGCTCCTCGGAGAGGAAGAACTCGATGGTGGCCACGCCATCCGCATCGGACGCATGCGCCATGATGGTGAGGGTCGCCAGCGGAGCGTGAGTGCCGACCAGGGGCTGGTCGATCCAGGTCGTCGGGCCCAGGGTGGAGTTGCTGCAAGCCGACAGCGTCACCAGCGCCAGGATCATCGATGTGAGGAGCAAGATGCGTCGTCCCATGCACCACCTCCTTGCTGTGTCTTCTGGCGGCTCCGTTCCCGGAACCCCGCGACCGTCAGGGTCGTCGGGCAAGGGCTTTTCGAGTCTACAGCAGAACCGGACGCTGGATGTGACGCGGGTTGGGGTTCGGTTGCTCTGGCCGCAAGGCGGACGGGGCGCGATTTGCATCCTCCATGCCCGACTCCCGGGACGACCTCGGCCGCCGGCTCACAACATGCTGCCCGCCTCCGGCCGCGCAGCACGAGCGCCATCTTGAAGCCGGCAACACCCGTTCCCCAGTATCCTTCAGTGGAGCACGTGGAGTGGCGTGATGGCAGCGACAAGGCCAAAGCGGCACACCGAGTACCACAAGGACGGGTCCGTCTGGGCCCGGGGCCACACGCTGGATGGCGTCCCCACCGGGTACTGGGAGTGGTTCCGCAAAGACGGGACGCGGCTTCGATCCGGCACCTTCAAGAACGGCGTTCAGATCGGTGAGTGGACGACCCATGACCGGAAGGGGGAGGTCTTCAAGGTCACGCTCATGAAGCCGAAGCCCAAGCGGACGTGAGGCCCGACTGCCCGCCAGCCGCATGGCGCACAGCGCCACCCGGGCGCCAGGACCGCGGCAGGGGCCGCCGCAAGGACAACGCCGGCGCACCACTCTCGGTGAAGACCACCACCCCTCTCGGCCGACCTGGCGGGGCTGCCTCCGCTTCTGATCCAGGTGGGCTCGCATGAAATGCTGCTCTCCGATGCGACCCGCTTCGCCGAGAAGGCCCGGCAAGCCGGCGTGGACGTCACTCTGGAAGTGTGGCCGGAGATGCAGCACGAGTGGCAGTTCGCGGCCAAGGTCCTGCCCGAAGGCAGGCAAGCGCTTGCGAAGATCGGCTCCTTCGTGGAGGCTGCCTGCTCCAGGTCCACCCAGCGCGCGCGACCCCCGGCCGCCTGGGGCCTCGCCCGTTGCCCGGGCGACCGTCCCAACGCACGGCGCCTGCCCGGCGCCACGACCCCCGGCTGGCCCGGTCGACCGGCGCGCTCTCGCCGCTTGCGCCGCGATGCCGCCGGCCGCGTCTCATGACCAGTTAACCATGGTCTGCTATAAGCCTCTCTCATGATCGCTCACTGGAGGGAGACCTGGCGCCGTAGAAGGCGGCAGCGCTCGGCCGAGGACTTGCCCGTCTGGTGTGAACAGGCGGCGATCGTCGCGGCGGCCTTTGCCCGCGCCCTGGGCCAGGCCGGCCCGGATGCGCCGGGCGACGTCGTGCTCAACCGCCTTGACTGGGGACTGGAGCACCTGCGGCGGCTGTCGACCGCCGTCCGCCGCCCGCTGGCGCGGCACGACCCTCGCCTGGCCGAGCAGCTCGAGGCATGCCTGCGGCACGTCTACGACCTGCGCAACCAGACGCTTGGCTACCTCATCCGCTGGGGGGACTACCTTGCGGCCGAGCGTGACGCCGGCAGCGGGGATTACGCCGAGCGCCGTCGGGCACACGATGCCCGCCGCGCCCGGGATGAGGCGCTGCTCCCGGCGCGGCAGGCCCTGCGGAGGCTGAACGCCGAACTAGCGGAGCTGACACCTCATCTGCAGCGTGTCGCCAGCGAGTGGGCCGTCACGCTCCCGTCTGCCTCGCACGCGGCCTGATCCGAGCCGTCCCCTC
>Ga0209253_10005934_pt1 | contig 10584 bp, 5 predicted proteins | sample FrelakmetBRP12BR_FD_187145 | JGI IMG/M metagenome (GOLD analysis project Ga0209253, IMG submission 187145) | Freshwater lake sediment microbial communities from the University of Notre Dame, USA, for methane emissions studies - BRP12 BR (SPAdes)... | ecosystem: Environmental > Aquatic >... | reverse complement strand
ACACTGCTGAGCTGATGAGAGGACCGACGGCCCGTCGCACAGTTCTGCTGCCCATACGATCTCCTCAGGGTGCGTGTCTCCAGTCACCTTACGGCGACCGGCAGATCGATACGCCCACCGACACGTAGCGCGTGCCGTCCCACAGCACGCCGTTGCCGCAGTCGGTCGACGGGGTCACGGTCCACGTCATGCCGTCGACGGATGTTTCGCGAAAAGTGTTGCTGACCGCCAGGTACCGGCTCGCCCCGGTCGTCACGGCGTTCATCGCCGGCAGCGGTTCACTGCCGGAGTTGCGCTGCCAGTAGATCCCGTCGGTCGACGTGAACACGGCCGGCGCGCCGCCCCAGCCGACGGCGACGAAGCGGCCGTTGCCCCAGGTGATGTCGCGCAGGTTGTGCTTGAACGCAGGGACGCCGGACATGTCCCTGCGCGTCCAGCTCTCCGCATCGGTCGACGTCCACGCTGCAGAGCTGCGGTAGATGCCGACGGCCACGAAGAGGTTGCCGGACCAGGCGATGGACGACATTGCGCTCTCCGAGGGGGCCCAATCCCCAAGCTCGATCTTTCCTCCAGCGCGCTGGGTCCAGGTCACTCCGTCGGGGGAGGTGAGAATCAGCGCGTAGGGCACCCAGGTCGGGCTGACAGAGACGAAAATTTCCTGGCCCACCGCGACGAACTGGCTGCCGGTCCAGATCACCTTGCTGAGCATCCTCATTGGCGAAAGGCCTCCGGCCCGGTAGTGCACTGACCAGGTGGTGCCGTCGGTCGAACCGAGAACGACCGCCTCGCTGCCGTTGTCGCCCACGGCGACGAAACGCGATGGCGACGCAGCCACGCTGCGCAACGTGTGGTCGACTCCCGATGCCTGCACCGTCCAACGTGAAAGGTCCGGCGACGTCATGACCGTGCCGCGCGCGCCCACCGCGACGTACTGGCGTCCGTCCCACGCGACGCCGTTGAGAACGGCGGGCGGCAAGACGTCGAGTCGGGTCCACGCGGTGGCGGTGTCGTCGGGCAGGACCTCGAACGTTCCGGACAACCGGTTCGAGGCACTGCCACGGCTGTCGACGGCCCACAGTTCGAACGTGTACCTGCCGATCGTGTCCACCGAAACGGTGAACGTCCCGGTGCCCGTGCCGCTCTTGATTGCGCTGAGTGCCGGCGTCGCAACGGTCAGGTCGACGCCGCCGCTGCTCGTGATGCGCAGCGAGGTGATGTCACCTCCGGCATCGGCGAAATCGAACGTGCCGCTGATGGGTACCGTGCCGCCCGGTGCCTGCAGCGCGGTGGCGGGCGAGTACTTCAGGTTGGAGATCGTGGGCGGGTGGGGTGGTTCATCACCGCCGCCGCCGCAGGCTGCAAGCGTCAGTAGCAGCGCCAGCAACGCCATCAACGTCCCGACTCGGTTGTTCATGATCGACCTCCGACCGGGATGCTCGGACGCAGCTCCTTTCGCGGACACGGCGGAACTGCTTGCCAGTAAGCGCTCATGGCAGGTCCGTCACCACCGCCACGCCGTTGTACAGCGTGATGTAGAGCCTGCCGCCACTCACGGCAACGCCGCGCGGAAGCGCAAGCACGCCCGGAAGGTCGCCCGGCGCGAAGCCCCTCTGTTCCGCCACGCCGGCGAGCGTGGTCAGCGTTCCGGCGGGGTCGACCTTCCGGATGGTGTTATAGATCAGGTCGGCCACATAGACGTTTCCCGCCCCGTCGAGTGCAAGGCCCTGCGGGAGACCGAAGCGCCCGATGCCGACGGGCCCGTCGCTGCTGCCCCAGTTCCCCGCGATCCCCGCCAGCGTGCTCACGACGCGTTGCGCCGTGATCCGGCGCAGCGTGCGGTTCCGCGCATCCGCGACGTAGACGTTGCCGGCGGCGTCGACGCCAATCCCGTGCGGCCCGTCGAAGCGCGCGGCGCTGCCGACGCCATCGGTGCTGCCGGAGAGGCCCGCGGCCCCAGCGAGCGTGATCACCTCTCCGGCCGGGCTGATCTTGCGCACCGTGTTGTTGCCGGTGTCCGAAACGAAGACATTGCCCGCGTCGTCGGCCGCGACGCCGGCGGGCCCGTTGAAGCGCGCGCTGCCGCCGACGCCGTCGGCGCTGCCCGCCTTTCCCGGCTCGCCGGCGAGCGTGCTCACGGTTCCGGTCAGGTCGATCTTGCGCACCGTGTGGTTCGCCGAATCGGCGACGTAGACATTGCCTGAACCGTCGGCAGCGACACCAAGCGGGGCATTGAATCGCGCTGACTGGGCAGCGCCGTCGCTGACTCCCTTCACGCCGGCCGCCCCGGCGACCGTGCCGACGACCCCGAAGGCGTCGATCCTGCGTACCGTGTGGTTCTGCGAGTCGGCGACATAGATGTTGCCGGACGCATCCGGCGCAAGCCCGCCGGGCGTGTTGAATCGCGCCGACGCACCGGGCCCGTCGGTTCCGCCCGTCAACGGAAGCGCACCGACAAGCGTGGTGACCACCCCCGTTGGAGTGAGCTTGCGGATGGCGTGATTCAATTGGTCGGCGACGTAGAGGTTGCCGGCGCCAGCCCACTCGATCCCGGCCGGGTGCATGAAGCGAGCCGCGCCGCCTGTTCCATCGGCTGCCCCGCACGCTCTCGCGCTGCCAGCCAGGGTGGAAACGAGGTTCGCCGGGCTGATCCTGCGAACGGTGCAGTTTCCGCTCTCGACCACGTAGACGTTCCCGGCGCCGTCCGTCGCGGTGCCGTGCGGCCCCCAGAACATCGCCGTCGGACCGACGCCGTCTGCGGTGCCGGGCTCGAACGCGCGGCCGGCAATCGTGCTGACGGTGGCGGCGGAGGTGACGCTTCGGACGGTGTGACTGAACCAGTCGGAGACATAGACGATCCCACCGATGCCGGCCGCGATGCCGCTCGGATGCGCGAATCGCGCCGCCGCTGCGCTTCCGTCGACGCTGCCGATTTCGCCCGGCGAGCCCGCGAGCGTCGTCACCGCCCCGGCCGGGGACATCCTGCGAATCGTGTTGTTGCCGAAGTCGGCGATGTAAAGGTCACCGGTGCTGTCGATGGCGACTCCATAGGGGTGCCGAAAGCGCGCGTCCGTGCCGAGACCGTCGGCGCTTCCTTCGACGCCTGCCACCCCGGCCATGGTGCTGACGACGCCCTGTGGCGTGATTCGCCGGATGGTATGGTTGCCCATGTCGGTCACGTACAGGTTGCCGGTCGCGTCGGCCGCGACGTCCCACGGGCCGAAGAAGCGTGCGCTCGGCCCAGCTCCGTCCGACGCGCCGTTGAAGCCTGACTTGCCCGCCAAGGTGCTGACCAGGCCCGTCGGGGCGACCTTCCGGATCACGTGATTGCCGGTATCGGCGACGTAGACGTTGCCGCTGCCATCGACGCCTACGCCACCCGGGCTGTCGAAGCGGGCCATCGCGCCAGAGCCATCGGTGTTTCCGGCACCGCCCATATCGCCGGCAAGGAAGGCGAGGGTAGGCCCAGGTGACGCGCCGCCGTCGCCACCCCCGCCGCCACAGGAGACGACGGAGAGGATGGCGGTCACGAGCAACGGAGCAACCGATCGTTCGCTCATCGAAGCCTCCTCGCGAGTTGCCGGTACTTCTGTACGACTCTTGTAGCAGCGGAGGGGGGCGACGGAATTGACGAACAGCAGATCGGCATCGGGGCGCCTTGTGCTGCATGCGGCATTGACCGGCCACAAGCGCCGGATTTGGAGGGGGCGGAACATTGCGCGAATGGAAGCCAGCGAGATCAGGCCGCCGCGCGGCTTCTGCGCGGCGCCGTGGATCGAAGCCGTGATCCGCATCGACGGCAGCGTGTTGCCATGCTGTCGGGCGGGGAGCGTCTTCGGCAACGTCGGGAACTCGTCGCTTGCCGAAGTCTGGAACGGCGCCATTGCGCGGGAGTTCCGCGCGAGGATCGGCGCCGGAGAATTCCCCTCGGTCGAGTGCGAGCGGTGCTACCTAGACGGGACGCAGACGACGCTTCGCAAGGACTTCGACCGCGTCGTCGCCCGCTCCTGGTCCCGGTACGCCGAGGCCTGCGCATTGGCGAGGAGGCATCCCGACCATCGACTGCGCAAGGCGATCGGCCCGTTCCACGCGGTCGTCCGGCGAACCGGGGACAGCGGCGGCTCGGCCGCGCCGTACCGGCGGCTCATCTTCGCGATCCACGCCTGCCGCAACGACCCGTTGCCGCCGGCGGGTCGCACCGCTCTGCGACAGCTGCGCAAAGTCGCCCGTGCCTGCCTCGACTTCATCGAGAACCGGCCGCGCGCCAGGCTCGTCGGCACCATGCGGCAGGCCAACCTCGTTGCCGTGTGCAACGCCCGCTGCATCTATTGCGTCGGCCTGCATACGGAAGAAATCGTGCACGGAGCGCATTGCGGCGGCGATCGCCACAAGCACATGACGAGCGGGCAGGCCGAGGCGGCGCTGGCCCGCCCGGACGACCTGACCGGCTTCTTCATGAACGGCTCGGAGTTCCTGCTGCACCCCGAGTGGCGGCGCGTCGTCGAACGGCTTGCCGCGAGAGGTGTGCTGCTGTCGCTGTCGACCAACGGCATGCTGCTCACGCCCGCGGCAGCGGAGTTCCTCCTCGCCAGCGACGTGCTGGGCGACGTGAACTTCAGCTTCGACGGCGCGACGCGAGACACCGTCGAGCGAATCCGCGCCGGCGTGAGATACGGCACCCTGATCGCCCACGTGAGCGCGTTCCTGCGCATCCTCGCCGCTTCGAGCGCGCGCATCCCGGTGTCGCTGTCGATGGTGCTGCTGGCCGACAACGTCGCCGAGGCACCGGCGCTCGTGCGTCTGGTGCACGAGCTTCGAGACGGCCGGGACCTTCCCATGCAGGCGACCTTCTTCGTGCTCACCGACGCCGCCAACGCGAGCTATCGCGCCTTCCGCGCGCTTCAGCGGGTCGATGCCAGCGACCCGCGGGCTCGGCCGTCGCTCATCGAGGCGGCCGAGCTCGGCGACGCCCTCGGCGTGCCGACGCACTATTCCTACACGGGCACGCTCAGGCAGGCGCTCGAGCCGCGCGGGCCGGCAGCCAAGGCGGAGACCGCCGATGCAAGCGGTCGGTGGCGCTTTCGAACCGCCTTGCAGCGGGCAATGGGTGCTTTCGACAGGCGCCACCCAGGCATTCGCCGCCGCGCGATGTGAGGCACGCCGCCATCGGTGCCGGCACGCCGGACTCGCCGGGGCAACCGACCGAGAGGTCGGCGTGCCGCGGCGGCGCTGCAAGTCGTCGAACGGCGACGTCCCTGCATCCATCGGCCGTCGCTGCCATGGACTGCAAGACGACCCGCGAGACCCGGGATGCCGGACTCGGCCACCGTCGGCGCATCCGGCTGGGCCGCCGAGATGCGTCCGTTCACAGGTGGCTTCCGCTCGGCGGACGTCCGGTCTCGGCAGTCGAGCGGGTTCGCCTCCGCGAGGCGTTCACGGCAGGTTGATCACCGTCGCGAGGCCGTTGTAGAGGGTTATGTACAGCCGATTTCCGCTGATCGCGATGCCCTGCGGGCTCGCCAGCACGCCGGGAAGGGCGCCGGGAGTGAAGCCGACGACGCCGGCAACACCGACGATCGTGGTCACGCTCCCTGCGGGGGTGGTCCTGCGGACGGTGCTGTTGCCGGTGTCGGCCACGTAGAGATTCCCCGCGCTATCGGTGGCGACGCTCCGTGGCGAACTGAACCGTGCCTCGGCGCCGAGACCGTCTGCGCTCCCAGGCGATCCCGCAGTGCCGGCCAGCGTGCTCACGGCCCCGGCAGGGTTGATCTTGCGAATGGTGTGATTGCGCGTATCGGCTACATAGACGTTGCCTGCGCTGTCGGTCGAAACCCCGTTAGGAGTGTTGAACCGCGCTTCCGCGCCGATGCCGTCGGCGCTGCCGGCCGACTTGGCGGTTCCGGCCAGCGTACTCACGATCCCAGCAGGAGTGATCTTGCGAATCGTGTGGTTGTAGGTGTCGGCCACGTAGACGTTGCCGGCGTCATCGGTCGCGATGCCGGTCGATGCGCAGGCCAACGCCTCCGACGTCGCGCTCGGCCGGTAGCACAGGCCGAAGGTTGCCGTGGTGCCGTCACCATCGGCACCGCCGAGCGCGCCCGTGCCGGCCAGCGTGCTCACCACACCTGCGGGGTTGATCCGGCGGATCCGGTTGTTCCGCGAGTCGGCCACGTAGACGTTGCCCGCCCGGTCGGCGGCAACGCCACTGGGCAGGTCGAACCGCGCCTGCATGCCGCTCCCGTCTGCGTAGCCGAAGGAACCGGCCGCGCCGGCCAGCGTCGCGACAGTACCCTCGCGAGAGATCTTGCGAATGGTGCTGTTGAAGTGGTCGGCGACGTAGGTGTTGCCGATCGTGTCGCTGGCGATGCCTCGCGGGCTCCAGAAGCGGGCCGCCGCGCCGAGGCCATCGGCGCTCCCGTGCACATCCGCCGTACCCGCCAGCGTGGTGACGACTCCTGCCGGCGTGATCCTGCGCACTGTGTCGTTGACCGAATCGGCGACGTAGACGTTGCCGAGGCGGTCGGTCGCGACACTCCACGGACCAAAGAAACGTGCCTCTGCGCCATTGCCGTCATTGCTGCCCGAAGACCCGGCCTTGCCGGCCAGCGAGCTGACGAGTCCGGCGGCGGTGATCCTGCGAATCGTGTTGTTGTTCGAGTCGGCCACGTAGACGTTGCCTACTCCGTCGACGGCAACGCCGGTCGGCACGTTGAAGCGCGCTGCAGTTCCGGGGCCGTCCGCACTGCCGGGCGACGCCGTTCCCCCAGCGAGCGTGCTCACCACTCCCGCGGCAGTGATCTTCCGGATCGTGTGGTTGCCTGCATCGGCCACATAGACGTTGCCGGCGCTGTCGGCGGCGACACCGCCCGGCCGGTTGAAGCGTGCTTCGATGCCGATGCCGTCCGCGCTGCCGGCGGTCCCGGCCTTGCCGGCCAGTGTGAGGACAAGGCCAGCGGGCGAGATCCTGCGGATCGTGTGGTTCGACGTGTCGGCGACGTAGAAGTTGCCGAGGCTGTCCGTCGCCATGCCGGCCGGATTGGAGAACCGCGCTTCCGCGCCGAGTCCGTCCGCGCTGCCGGCCGTCCCCGCCTTGCCGGCCAGCGTGCGCACCAGTCCCGCGGGCGTGATCTGGCGAATCGTCTGGTTGAACGTGTCGGCCACGTAGACGTTGCCGGGGCTGTCCATCGTTATGCCGATCGGATCTGCGAAGCGAGCCGCCGCACCGAGGCCGTCGGCGTTGCCAACCAAGCCGGCCGAGCCGGCCAGCGTCGTGACGCCTCCCGCGGCAGCGATCCGGCGGATGGTGTTGTTGAACGAATCGGCCACGTAGAAGTTGCCGGCACTGTCCATTGCGATGCCGGAGGGGCGGTAGAAGCGTGCGACCGTACCGGTGCCGTCCGCACTTCCCGGCCCGCCGAGATGGCCGGCGAACAGTGCAAGCTGTGGTTGCGGAGGCGGCGCGGTGCCGTCGCCGCCGCCACCGCCACCGCAGGCCGTGATGCCGGCGCCGACGAGCAGAAGCAGAAGGAGCGTCTTGAGTCGTTCGGTCATGGTTGATCTCCGAGCAGGACGTTCAACCGGACTCTGGCGTGAGTGCCATTTCGGGTTCCTTGCGCCTGGTCGGTCGCTCACGGGATGTTGGTCACCACAGCCACGCCGTTGCGCAAGGTGATGTAGAGCGTCGTGCCACTTAGGGCGACGGCCCATGGCGTCTCCAGCACACCTGGAAGGGCGCCCGGCACGAAGCCGGTGGATCCGGCGACCCCGACGACCGTGGTCACGACGCCTGCCTGGCTCACCTTGCGAATCGCGTTGTTCACCCCGTCGGCGACGTAGACGTTGCCGGCGCTGTCGACGGCGATGCCGCGCGGATTGGAGAAGAGCGCGTCGGTGCCGACGCCGTCGGTGCTGCCCGGCATGCCGGCCCGGCCCGCCAGGGTGGTGACGCGGCCGGCCGGATCGATCTTGCGAATGGTGTGGCTGCCCGGGAGCTCGCCAAAGAAATTCATGCTCAGACCCGCATCGGCGACGTAGACGTTGCCGGTGCCGTCCACGGCGATTCCGCGCGGTTCCCAGAAGCGCGCCTCTGCACCCACGCCGTCCTCCCGACCGCGCGAGCCGGCCTGGCCCGCCACCGTGCTCACGATGCCCGCGGCACTGATCCTGCGGATCGTGCGGTTGTAGGTGTCGGCGAGGAAGACGTTGCCCGCCCCATCCACCGCGATGCCTGCGGCCCGGCAATCGACCGTTGGCACGCCGTGCGACGTGGGACCGGGTGGACAGAAGCTGAAGGTTGCTGATGCGGCGTCGCCGTCGGCGCTGCCGACCTCTCCCGTCCCCGCCAGCGTGCTCACCACTCGGGCGGGGCTGATCCTGCGAACGACGTTGTTGGCTGAATCGACGACGTAGACGTGGCCCGCCCGGTCGGCGGCGATGCCGCTCGGCTCTGCGAAGCGTGCATCGGCGCCGATGCCGTCGACGCGCCCGCGCAGTCCCGCTGTTCCCGCCAGCGTGCTCACCACTCCGGCGGGAGTGATCTTGCGGATTGTGCTGTTGCCGTAGTCGGCTACATAGACGTTGCCGAAGCTGTCCGTGGCGGCGCCCATCGGCTTCAGGAATCCCGCCTCCGCGCCGATGCCGTCGGCACTGCCGGACATTGGCATGGAGCCGGCCAGCGTGCTGACAACGCCCGCCGGGTTGATCCTGCGAATCAGGTGGTTCCAGGTATCAGCGACGTAGACGTTGCCCAGCCTGTCCGTTGCGACACCCTCGGGATCCGCGAAGCGCGCTTGGGCACCCGTCCCGTTCGTGCTTCCGCTCAACCGGGCCTGGCCCGCCAACGTGCCGACCACGCCCTCGGCGGTGATCTTTCGGATCGTCTTGTTTTGTGTGTCGGCGACGTACACATTGCCGGCGCTGTCCGTTGCGACGCTTGCGGGATGATCGAACCTCGCTCCGGCGCCGATGCCGTCGCTGCTTCCGCCGTTCCCCGCTGCGCCTGCCAACGTGCTTACCGCTCCAGCGGGGCTGATCTTGCGGATCGTGCAGTTCACCGCATCGGCCACGTAGACGTTGCCCACGATGTCCGTCGCGATGCCGATCGGCGACGAGAAACGAGCATCGGCGCCGACGCCGTCTGCGCTTCCCCGCGATTCCGCCGTGCCGGCCAGGGTGCTGACAGCACCGGCCGGCGTGATCTTGCGGATCGTGCTGTTGTATGCATCGGCCACATAGACGTTTCCAGCGATGTCGGTTGCTACGCCGCGCGGATCGAAGAAACGCGCCTCTGCCCCGGCGCCGTCCGCACTTCCGGCTGACCTGGCGGTGCCCGCCAGCGTGCTGACTTCTCCCGCGGGGGTGATCTTCCGAACGGTGAAGTTGTATTGATCGGCCACGTAGACGTTGCCGAGCTCATCCGTCGCGACGCTCTTCGGCGACGCGAATCGTGCGTCGGCCCCTGCGCCGTCTGCGCTCCCCCATGGCCCCGCCTTACCAGCCAAAGTGCTCACGACCCCGGCGGAGGTGATCTTGCGGATCGCATTGTTCGACGTGTCGGCCACGTAGACGTTGCCGGCGCTATCCGTCGCAACGCCGCTCGGGTACCGGAAACTCGCATCGGCCCCCGGTCCGTCCGCGTTACCAGGCCCGCCGAGATTGCCGGCGAACAGCGCTAGCGGTGGCCCGGTTCGGGCAACGGTGACGTTGCCGCGCGCGCTCAAGCCCTGTGTGGATGCGACGACCTCCGCCACTCCGGGCGCCACTGCCTGGATCATCCCCAGCGCGGAAACCGTGATCACGTTGTTGTCGCTCGAGCCCCAGGCCGCGCTGGCGGTGACGTCGGCCGTCGACCCGTCCGAGTACGTCATAGCAGCCGTCAGTAGAACCGATTGACGCGGCAGCATCGCCGCGCTCGGCAGGCCCGCGATCGCCAGCGAGACGGGCTGCACTGGGGGAGGTGGCGGCGCGCCGTCACCACCACCGCCGCAGGCGGCCACGACCGTCATCAAGGCGGCCACCGCGCATGGTTTGAGGAATCGCTGAACGAATCCTTCACTTCCCATGACGGCCTCTTTGCCGGGCAACCTTCCCTTTGCATTAGAGCCTTGCTGCGGCGGTCCCCGTTGACCTACGGCACAGGTCAGGCTGTTTCCGCGGACTGTCAAAAGGGCGAGCTCCCGCGCGCGGCGATGAAAGCAAAGCCTGCCTCGGCAATTTCCGCGCTCCTGCGCCGCGCATTGCCGGGCGTTGCAGCAGGCCGCCCAAATATCCCGTGGCCTTGCCCTCGGTCAAGACAGGTGGCGTTGCGTGATCGAAGCTGCAATTGGTGTCTGGTCTTTCGAGGAGGGCTCATGAGTTGCTTCTTGCGTCTCGCCCTGCTGGCCTTGATGGCGTCGAGCTTTCTTGGCGGCTGCGCCACGCTGACCACCAGTTCCAGCCAGACCGTCACGCTCACGACCGAACCGCCGGGAGCGGCCTGTACGTTCAAGAGGGAAGGCGCGGTCATCGGGATCATCAATCCGACCCCGGGCAGCCTGACCGTCAGCAAGAGCCACGCCGACATCGACGTGACCTGCACGCGCGAAGGCT
>Ga0209253_10005933_pt1 | contig 10584 bp, 10 predicted proteins | sample FrelakmetBRP12BR_FD_187145 | JGI IMG/M metagenome (GOLD analysis project Ga0209253, IMG submission 187145) | Freshwater lake sediment microbial communities from the University of Notre Dame, USA, for methane emissions studies - BRP12 BR (SPAdes)... | ecosystem: Environmental > Aquatic >... | reverse complement strand
GAACGTCGCCGTCTTCGTGGACGTCGCGAACATCTTCTACGCGGCCAAGGCGGCGGGAGTGGACATCGACTACGTCCTGCTCCTGAAGTCGGCAACCGCGGGGCGCGACCTCGTGCGCGCCTACGCGTACACGGGCCTCGACCCGGACAACGAGAACCAGCGCAACTTCCACTCCTTTCTGGCCCGCAATGGCTTCAAGGTCGTCAGCAAGGACATCCGCAAGTACGGCGACGGCAAGGTCAAGGCGAACCTCGACATCGAGCTCGTCGTCGATCTCATGAAGACGTCGCGCAACCTCGACGTCGCCGTCGTCGTCTCGGGCGACGGTGACTTCGCCCCGGCCATCCGCGCCGTCCAGGAGACGGGCGTGCGGGTGGAGGTGGTCAGCTTCCGGGGCAACACCAGCTCCGACCTCATGGAGGTCGCCGACAAGTTCACCGACATCACCCAGCTGGCGAAGGTCGAGAAGGGCTCGACCGTGTCCGGCCGCCGCGTCGCCTCGGACGATGAGGACCTCTCGATGACCGAGGTCCCGGACAAGCTCTCCGAGGGGACCGGCCGCGGCCGCGGCCGAGGCCGCGGCCGGGCACGCCCGGAGCGGGCGGTCGTGGAGGTCGCACCCGAGGCGGTCGCCCCGGTCCGCCGGCGCGGCCGCGTCCAGGCGGTCGCCCCGGTCGCCCCGGTCGCCCCAGCCGCCGGCCTGGTGGCCCTCCCGGGCGAGAAGCTCTCGAAGGCCGCCGCCGCGCGCCTCGCGGCCACCGAGGTCGAGGTCGAGGTCGAGGCCGAAGCTGAGGTTGCTGCGGCGCCCATCGAGGCCGAGGAGGAGGAAGCGGCCCTTCCCGTCGAGGGAGCGGAGACCGGGGGCGATGGCGAGGAGCGCCGCCGGCGCCGCCGGCGCCGTGGCGGCCGCGGCCGCGGCCGCGGCCGCGGGCAGGAGCAGCTGATCGGGCCCGACGGCGCCCCGCTCCCGGAGGAGGAGCTCGGCGAGGAAGACCTGGAGGAGGAGGAGCCCGGCGAGCCGGCCCTGCCGGCGCCGCGCCCCGCTGCCTTCGGGTCCGTGTGGGATTCGCAGATCGGCGTGCCCAGCTCGCCGCGGGCGGCCACGCCGCTCGAGGACGAGGAGTACGACGACGAGCCGGCGATCCCGGAGTACCTCCTGGCGGAACGCCGGCGCGGTGGACGCGGCGGCGCCCAGCAGCGTCCCGCCCAGCGGGGCGGTCAGCGCGGTCGCGGTGGGGCGTATGCCGCCGCCGTCGACCGTGAGCGGTACGGTGGGCGCGGCGGGAGCCGCCTCAGCGAGCCTGCCGTCCGCGGCGGGCAGGGGGGCCAGCGTGGACCGCGCCAGCAGCGCCCCCCGGAGGTCGCCCCCGTCCGGGATCGCGGCCCCGAGCGCCGGCCCTCGGCCGAGCCCTGGAGCGAGGTTCCGCCGGAGCTCGAGGAGCTTCTCCGGGCCCAGCTGGCCCAGAAGCTCGCCCGCCAGGAGTCGGCTGAGGCCCCGGCGTCCGGGGCCCCGGACGTGGCGCCCCGGCGCCGTACGCGCAAGCCGGCCGCCGGCGAGGCCGCATCCGAGACGGCGCCGGCAGCGGCCCCGTCCGCCGAGGCGACGGCCCCCCCTGCCCCGGCGCCCCGGCGGCGGACGCGCAAGCCGGCAGCGGCCACCGCGGCGGCGGAACCGGCGGCGGAACCCACCGCCCAGGCCGGAGCGGACCCCGGGGCCCCCGCCCCGCGCCGCCGGACCCGGAAGGCGGCGCCCGCCGAGGGCGCCTGACCCCCGGGGCCGTCGATCGGTCCGCACCGATGGCGGCGCCGCGCCCGCGCGCTCGCCCACCGGCCGCGGCGCCCCCGCGGGCGCGGCCGGGCCCCCGCCTCCGCGCGTCCGAGGATGGCCGGTTCGCCACGCGCGGCCAGCCGGCGGCCCTTGCCGCCGTCGAGCGGATGCTCGTCGCCGGCGCGCCGCAGGCGCTGCTCCTGGTCGGGCCCGCCTCGGTCGGCAAGACGACGCTGGCCCTCGACCTTGCGGCCGGGCTCCTCTGCCACGACGAGGACCTGGCGGTACGGCCCTGTGGCACGTGCCGCTCGTGCCGGCTCGTGGACGCGGGCGAGCACCAGGACCTGCACCGGCTCGCGCCGGAGGGGCCGGGCCGGCAGGTCAGGATCGGCGACCCCGACGACCCCGAGCCGGGCACGGTCCGCCACCTGATCCGTGAGCTCGCCCGCCTCCCGGTCGAGGGAGCCCGCCGCGTGGCCATCGTCGAAGGGGCCCACCGCCTGAACGAGGACGCCCAGAACGCCCTCCTCAAGACGCTCGAGGAGCCGCCGCCCGGCGCGACGCTCATCCTGTGCGCCGACGAGCCGGAGCGCCTCCTTCCGACCGTCCGGTCCCGCACGGCCGTCCTGCGCCTGGGGCCCGCCGGCATGCGGGCGATGGAGGCGCTCCTCGCCGAGCACGGCGTCGAGCCGCCCAGGTCTGCCCGCCTCGCTCGCCTGGCGGACGGGCGCCCCGGCGCCGCCCTGGCGCTCGCGGCGGCCCCCGGGGCGGTGGCGGCGCGGGAGGAGATCGGGCGCGCCCTGCTCGACCTCGCGACCGCCGGGACGGCGGACCGTCTTGCGGCGGGTCGCGATCTCCTGGCCCGCGCCGCGGACCTGGGCAGCAGCGGTGCCGCGGGGGACGGGGCGTCCGCACAGCATCCGGCACCGGTCGCCGCGGACGCCGGTGGATCAGGCGACGCCGTGAAGGACACGCGCCCGGCCCGGGGCACGCCGGCCGAGCGGCGACAGGCAGCCGAGGCGCTGCTTGCCGCCTGGACCGCCGTTGCCCGCGACCTTGCCGTCGTGGCCGCCGGGTCGCGCACCGCGGTGCGCGACCCGGCGCTCCTGGACGACCTCGAGGCCACCGCTGGGCGCATCCCGCCGGGCAGCGCCGTCGCCTTCCTCGGCCGGCTGGCCCGCGCCTTCGAGCTCCTCGAGGCGAACGCCAACCCCGAGCTCCTCGTGGACGTCCTCGTCCTCGCCTGGCCGCGCGCCGCCGGCCCGGGAGCGCGCCCGTGAGCGACCGCGGACGGCCGCCGGGGCCGGGGCTCGCGCGCGTCGACGCCACCGTGGTCGGGCGCGTGCAGGGCGTGGGCTTCCGATGGTTCGTCCTGGACGTGGCCCGCGGCCTCGACCTCCGCGGCTGGGTCGCCAACGATCTCGACGGCTCGGTGCGCTGCGTCGCCGAGGGTCCTCGCCCCGCCCTGGAGGCGCTGGTGGCGGAGCTCGGGCGCGGCCCTCTCAACGCCGACGTGGAGCGGGTCATCCCCCGGTGGGGCCCGCCGGCCGGCACGCTGGGACCCTTCGAGATCCGCTCCCTCGGCCACCGCGGCGACTGACACGGGGTCCGCGTACCTTCGGGGGATGGTCCCCGGTGGCGGGCCGGCGCGATCCTCGTCCCATGCATCCCGACGCCGACGTCGCGGAGGCCCTTCCACGCGTCTACCGCCGCGTCCTCGACGCGATCGGCCGGCTCGAGCGGCTGGGCGGTCGCCGGGAGGCTGCGCGCCTCCGGCGCACGGCGGCCGAGGTCTACGGGGGCCCGTGGAACGCGAAGAGCCACCGCAGCCTCGAGGCGATCCTGGCCCGCGCCGAGGCCGTCGTTCTCGAGCACGAGCGCCGCGCCGCGACGGCCCCCCTGCGGTCCGTCTGAGCCATCTTCCGCGGGCGGGCGCGCCCGCCGGTCAGCGGGCGGTACCCTTGGGCGATGCCCGACCCGTCCCCGCTCACCCTCTCCGACGCCACCCGGGGCGGCGCCCTCGCTGCTGCCCTGGCGGCCGTCGACGCCCTGGCCGAGCTGGGCGAGACGGTCGAGGACGAGTGGACGTACGTCACCGCCCTCGCCGAGGCGGGACGCGCCCGGCTCCGCGCCGCAGCCGGCCCCGACACCGCCCTGCCGATCCCCGGGGAGAGCGGGCTCGCCGTCGCGACGGCCTGTGCCGAGGTCGCTCGCATCACCGATCCCCACCGCGCCATCGACTGGCTGTCGACCTTCCCGGCCGTCGTGGAGCTGGTCCTGGCCGACGCCCCGACCACGGCCGACGACGCGTCGCGGGCGGCGGGAGACACGCCCAGGACAGCCGGCGACGCGCCGGGCACGGCCGGCCGCGCGCCGGGGGCACCGGGCAGAGAGGCCTGACGGCGGTGCGCTTCCAGGACGCGGCGAAGGATGCTCGCACCGTCGTGTACGCGGGGATCCAGGCGGATCCCCTCGTCGCCCGGCTCGCCGCCCTCGCCGCCGGCGCGTCGTACCCCCAGCGCCTGATGGCCCGGGCCGTCATGAACGGCGAATCGACCGACCCCGCCACCTGGCGGACCATCTTCCCCTCCATCCTCGGCCCCCACGCCCCGGACCGCGAGCGGGCCGAGGCGCTCCTCGCCGCGAGCCTCGAGGTGGCCGAGCGCGGCGAGCAGGCCCGCTCCCAGTACCGGGGCGCCTTCGTCGAGGAGCTCACGGAGATCCTCGTCCGCCGCCGGGTCGGGGCGGCGGCCGGGCCCGCGGTCCGCCGCGAGCGGCGGGTCCTCTTCGACGGCGTTGCCGCCGAGATCCACCCCTACGACCTCACCGTGGAGGTGCCCGGACGAGCCGAGGCCTGGGACTGCAAGTGGGGCGCGCGGGGGATCAACGCCGACGTCCTGAACCAGCTCGACGACGCGCGGCGACACGCCGCGGACGAGGAGACGCCCCTGCGCGTCGGGCTTGTCGTCTACGACGTGCGGGTGAGCTGCGCGGTCCGCCTCGCCGGGCAGACGGCGCCGCGGCAGGGGACGGTCGTGGTGACGCTCGAGGCGCTCGACGCCCTGGCCGGCAGGAAGCCGGCGTGAGCCCGGTCGATCCGCGGCTCCCGGTCCGCCACGCGGCGGAGTACCGGGTCCGCTTCGACGAGGCGAACCCGGCCGGCCTCCTCCGTGGGTCGGCCCTCCTGGGCTACGTCCAGGACGTCGCCTGGCGCCACTCGGAGGCCCTCGGCTTTCCGCGGGCCTGGTACCGCGAGAAGGGCGTCGCCTGGCTCGTGCGCGCCGTCGAGGCCCGCCTGCTGGCGCCGATCGAGGACGGCGAGGCCCTCACCGTGACGACGCGCCTGACGGGCTACCGGAAGGTGCTTGCCCGCCGCGTGTCCGAGGTCGTGGGACCGGGCGGCGACCTCCGCGCCGTCGTCGCCATCGACTGGGCGATGACCGACGGCCGCGCCGCGATCCGCATCCCGGCCGAGTTCGAGCGGGCCCCCATCGACGGCCCGGGGCCGTTCACGCCGACCCGGGTGGACCCGGCGCCCAGCCCGCCGGACGCGACCAACCTCCGCTTCTCGCCCCGGCTCCGCGACCTCGACCCGATGAACCACGCCAACAACGGCGTGTACCTCGACTGGCTCGACGAGGCGGTGGCTCGCGCCGGCCCGGACGGCGTCGCCGCGATCGCGGCCCTGCCGCGCACCTACCGGATGGAGTACCTGCGTCCGGCCGGCCCCGGCGCCGCGCTCGTGTCGACCGCGTGGCCCGCGGACGGCGGCCGGGGGTGGGCCTACCGCCTGAGCGACGCGGCCGGCGTCGAGCTCCTGCGGGGGCGTCTCGACCCGGCCTGACGCGCGGTCACCGCTCGACCAGCCCCTGCCCTGTCCGCTCCTCGGGTGGACGCAGGCGTCGGAACGACCGGTACAGCAGCAGGTCGTAGACGATCTTGAGCCCGCCTGCCAGGAGGAACGGAGCGCTCGCGAGGGCCGCGCTCGCGAACATCGGTCCCGCGAGGAGCGGCGCCGCCGCGACACCGAGCGATCGCGCGATCCCCGTGACGCCGGCCGCCGCCGACCGCTCGTCCGGCGCGACGATCGCCATGGTGTAGGACTGGCGGGTCGGGACGTCCATCTGGCTGATCGCGAACCGGGCGAGGAGGGTGGCCGCGGCGAGCGGCAGCGTCGGCATCAGCGGCACGAGCATCAGCAGCACGTTCGACGGGAGGTGGGTGAACACCATCGTCCGGACCAGGCCGAAGCGCGCCGCGAGGCGCCCGGCCGCCAGCGCGGAGACGCCGGCGAGCAGGTTCGCCGTCGCCAGCAGGAGCCCGAGCGCCGCCGGGTCCACCCCGTACCGCTGCTGGAACCAGAAGGCGATGAACGACTGGATCGCGAAGCCACCGGCGAACGCGTCGAGCGCGAACAGCGCAGCCAGCCTCAGCACGACGTCCCGCGACCGATGGAGGCCGAGCCGGTCCCGGATCGTGACGTCGGCCACGTCGGCGGGCGGCACCTCGACGCGCGCGGAGACGCGCGTGAACAGCGCCGCCAGCGCCAGCCCGACCACGGCGTAGCCCATGATCACCAGCCGGTAGGCGTCGGCGCGCTCGGCGCCCCCGTCGATCGCCAGCTGCGAGAGCACCCCGCCCGCCAGCGTCCCGGCGGCCGTCGCGAACGACCCGGCGAGCTGGTACCAGGCGAACAACCCCGTGCGGCGGTCATCCGGGACGAGCTGCGCCAGGGACGCCTGCTCCACCGCGAGGAACGGTCCCACCTCGTTGCCGCTCGGGCTGAGCACCCCGATGGTCGCCGCCGCGAGCAGCACGACGAACACCGGGGTGGCCACGAACGCGAGGCCGGCGACCAGCATCAGGACCGCGCCCACGACGAGGACCCGCCGCCGTCCGATCCGATCGGCGTGCGTCGTCAGCCACAGCGAGACGCCGGCGTCGCCGAGCAGCGCGAGCCCCAGCAGCAGCCCCACCTCGCCGCCGGACAGGCCGATCGCATCCAGGTACAGCACCAGGACCACGGCCAGGAACCCGTACCCGAACATGCGCAGGATCCGGGTCGCGAACAGCAGCCCGACGTCCGCCCCCGGCATCGCCCGGCCTGAGGCGGCGCCCACGGCGCCTAGGCGCGTCCGCGCACGAGGTCGATCAGCCGGCCGAGCACGCGCTCGCCGTCGGCGCGCAGCCCGTTGTGCTGGAGCTCGTCCGTGATCCACGGGCGGAGGCCGCGGACGGCCGCTGCCGTCTCCTCCGCGAAGGCGCGCTCCACGTACAGGTCGTCGACGTAGATCGTGGCCGCGACGGGAACCTCGTTCCGGGCGAGGCGGTCCGCGTCGTAGAGGCGCGGCCAGGCGTGCTCCGCGAGGAGCTCCGCTGCGTCGCGGTGGGGCCGGAGCGCGCCGTAGGCCTCGAACATCCACGGAAACACGTGCTCGGCGGTGAACAACCCGGAGGCCTCGATCTCGTCCGGCAGCAGGCGGGCGGCCGACCAGCGGGTGGCGCCGCCGTCCGCGTACGACGATTCGTGGAGCGTGGCGTAGATCGGGTTGCGGGCGAACCGGACGCCGCCCTCGACGTCGTGAAGGAAGGCCGGCGAGCCGAACGGAAGCTCCAGCACGTGGTGGAGCAGCTCGAAACCCGCGCTGTCACCCAGCCACAGGCCCAGCTGGCGGAAGCGGCGGACGGTCAGCCGGTCGCCGGAGGGGAGAAGGACCTCATCGGCCTCGAGGCGGCGGTGGATCTCGCGGACCCGCGCCCGGTCCTCCGGGTAGCGCTCGAAGTAGCGGCGGTTGGCGTCGATCACGCGGCTGTACGTGGCCGCGTAGACGTCGTCCACGGGCCGCCCGATGGGCGCCAGGCCGCCGGTGATGAATGCCTCGCAGAGGCCCTCCGGCGCGATCGAGAGGTAGGTCAGCGCCGTGAAGCCGCCGAAGCTCTGGCCCAGCACGCTCCAGCGCTCGACGCCCAGCTCGCCGCGGATCCACTCGGCGTCCCGGACGATCGCGTCGGCGCGGAACAACGCCAGGTAGGCCGCCTGCTCCGCCGGGCTGGATCCCGGGATGGCCGGCCCCACCGGCGTGGAGCGGCCGGTCCCCCGCTGGTCGAGCAGCAGCACCCGGTAGTCACGCAACGCCCTCTTCATCCAGCCGGACGGCGGGCTCGTGGGGCGGGTGGCCTCGAACCCCGGCCCGCCCTGGAGGAACACGAGGTACGGACGGTCGCCGCCGTCCGGGTCCGCGACCTCGCGGGTGAAGACGGCGATGGCCGGGCCATCGGGACGGGCGTGGTCGAGCGGGACGCGGTGCTCGCGCTCGGTCAGGACGGCGCCGGGCACGCGGTAGGTGGCGGTCATGGCGGCTACCAGGGCTGGTGGACGAGCGGCCGGACCCGGGTAGCGTACAGCTCCGCGATCCGGTTCATCGTCGCCCCCCCGGGGGGGGCGGGAGGTCCGCGGCGGCCTATCGGCACGGACTCGCGCTCGCGCTGCCAGATGCAGGAATGGCGCGCCCGACAAGTGTTGGACGCGCGACTGCAAACGGCAGAACGTGGATCAGAGGTCGCCCGACGCGGCCTCCTGAGCCTCGGCGTCTTCCAGCCCGTCCAGCCGGCGCCGGATGTCGGCGAGGTTCGACATCCGCTGCAGCACCCCGGGCACCTGGTCGAAGCCACCGAGGTAGGCCCACGTGTAGGCGATGATCGCGAAGATCGTCCCGACCTCCGCCGAGGTGCCCGTCGCTCGCACGAGCGCGAACACGGCGAGACCGAGCGCGAACACGTCGATGACACCCCAGCTGATGCCCTCGGCGTCGGACAGGCGATTCCAGTAGCCCGCGACCACTCCGAAATGCCGCCGCACGTCCTGGACGGACCCGTCGTCGATGAGGGAGACCTCGCGTTCCGACTGGTCGTTCAGGACGCGGAAGATCCTGCCCGATCGGCGCATCAGGCGGCGGTTGATGAGGGCCACCGGGACGGCGACGGCGGCCGCGACCAGCCCGATCACCGGGTCGTAGAAGACCAGCATGACCAGCGAGCCGACCAGGGCGAACGCCGCGGTGATGGCGGTGTTGACACCGCTTCTCAGGAAGTCGACGTACTCGTCGGCCAGGAGCGTTCGGGCGACCACCGACGTCGTGGCCACCCCCTCGGCGCGCTGGTGCTCGACGAGATCGGTCGCGAGTGACGCGTACAGGCGATTGAACAACCGGGTGTCGTACCACTGCCGCGCGACACCGAGGCCGGTGTGGGCGAGCGAGAGCGCCGCGAACAGGATCACCCCGCCCCATGAACCGTCGAGCAGCCCGTCGACCGCGAGGCCGATGGCGAACGGGTACAGCAGCTCGAACGTGTTCTCGATCACCGCCGCCCCGTACGTCACCGCGAGCGCACCGCGATACGGCCGTACGTGCTCCGACACGATCCCCAAGACCTGTGTCTCCCTCCGGGACCTGCGACTGCCGTAGGCCGCTACCCGGCTCACCCACCGCGGATCGCGCCTCGGCCGTGATGCTCCGCACCGCACAGGGTAGCGCCGCTTCATGATCGTCGACGCCCGGCTGGCGCCTGATCCTGACCGGCCGAGCGGGCACGCTCTGGGGCCTCGGGTCCGGCTGAGAGGACAGCTCCCCCACCCCGCCCGGGCCCCTGGCGAGCTCGGTCCTCAGAGCACCGCCTTCTTCACGAGCGCGCCGATCCGTGCCTCGTCGGCGGCGGTCAGCTCAGTCAGGGCGAAGCCGGTCGGCCACATGGTGCCGTCGTCGAGGTGCGCATCGGGCTGGAAGCCAAACGTCGCGTACCTCACCTTGAACTTCGAGGCGGCCTGGAAGAAGCAGACGACCTTGCCGTCCTTGGCGTACGCGGGCATCCCGTACCAGGTTCTCGGCGCGAGGGCCGGCGCGCTGGCCTTGACGATCGCATGGATCCGCTCGGCCAGGGCGCGATCCGGCTCCGACATCTCGGCGATCGCCGCGAGCACCGCGCGTTCCCCGTCCGCCTTGCCCGCGCGCGGGCCGCGGCGCGCGGCCGCCTTCATCTCCCGGGCACGAGCCTTCATCGCGGCTCGTTCCTCGTCCGTGAATCCCTCGGGCGTCGTGTCGATCGCGGCGGTGCGCTTGGCGGACCGCTGAGTGTCCTTCATTGCAGGTCTCCTCCCGCGCAAGTCGTGATGGGGAGCCCACGGAGTCCGCCACGACGAACGGACCCCGAGGCCGAGCGCCAGGCACGCTTGCGGTGAGCTCTGAGCACGGGTGCGCATAGTAGCGTGACCGAATTGGGTCACGCGCCCCGCCGACGATCAGACCCAGAACCTCGATCAGCCCGCACCGTCGAGCTCCGATGACCAGCCGCGGAGCCTCGCCGCGATCGATCCGTCCACGGGCTTCCGCGTGGCTCCCAGTCGAACCGCCGTCGCCGGCGCTCACCGCGCGTGGCCCCCTCGCCTCATGCCGCCCGGCCGGCGGCCTCCTCGCTCTCGACGTTGCGCAGCCGGAGGCAGTCCTCGACGCGCAGCCAGCGGAACATGCCCCGGTCCGAGGCTGAGAAGCGGTCCGCCACGGTCGCCATCGCGATGAGCTCGGGCCGGTCCACCTGGTACGTGCTCCCCTCGTGGACGAGCGTCGCGGACCCGGCCGCGAGGACGTTGCGCAGCCACTGGGTGCGCGAGCCGTACGGCAGCGCGACGAGGAATGCGTCCCCGTCGGCGACCACGCCGACCGGCGTCTCATATTCGGCCCCGGAGACGCGGCCGCGGTGCCGGACGATCGAGGCGTAGGCCCCGGGCGTGCCCGCGGAGCGCATCTGCATCGGGTTCATGA
>Ga0209253_10005932_pt1 | contig 10584 bp, 10 predicted proteins | sample FrelakmetBRP12BR_FD_187145 | JGI IMG/M metagenome (GOLD analysis project Ga0209253, IMG submission 187145) | Freshwater lake sediment microbial communities from the University of Notre Dame, USA, for methane emissions studies - BRP12 BR (SPAdes)... | ecosystem: Environmental > Aquatic >... | reverse complement strand
GTCGGAATCGCGTTCACGTTCCGTCGGAAATCGCGTTCAACTTCCGCCGGAATACACACCCCTTCATTCCTGGCCGCAAATGCCGTCGCGCTACGACTTCGTGATCACCCCGCACGCCAGCCGCGGCCCGCTGTTGCCGGCAGGCTGGCTCTTGTAGTCGTCGGGATCGCGGTGGACGATGAGCGCCCTGCCGACCACCGTCGTGCTGCCGTCGGTCACCGTGAGGACGTCGTCCTCCCAAGCAATGACGGCGACGCCGTTAGCGTCCGCCTTCATGTTCGGCATGTCGCCGGCATGGTGCGTGCCCATCGCGTGGTTGCCGTGCGCCACACCTTGCGGGTTGAAGTGGCCGCCGGCGCTCATGCCATCGCCCGAGCTGCAGTCACCCTTCTCGTGGACGTGGAACCCGTGCTCCTTGTTGGGCTGCAGGCCGCGCACCTCGCCCGCGACCGCGACGCGCGATCCCTTCTGCGTGAAAGTCGCGTCGCCGGTCACATTGTTGCCCTTGGTCGGCTCGAGCTTTGCCGTGGCCTTCGGGCCGTCCGAAGGCATGTGCATGTTGGCGCAGCCTGCTACAGCGATAGCGGCGAACGCGACGGCGACGGATGCGAGTTTCATCGATGGACTCCCCGTGTTGGACGGACGATGTTTGCGATGCCCGCAGTTTGGACTCTCTCATGGGCCAATAGGGCCTTTCCCCCCTCGCCCGCGAGTCCTGGTCCCTGCTCGCGCGCACAGTGCTCACGGCGTGTCACAACCCAATCTTGGTCCAGTCGGGCCCAGCCATGATACGCTGCCTCGGTGCGCCCTTCGTGGGGTTGGATTCCCCATCGCTAGGCTAGGATTCAAGCTGGAACCGCTTGCGAGCCGCACACGTCGTGCGCTGCGTCGGCGGACGGACCGTTGCCACGACCCAAAGGGGGAACTGATATGGCCAAGAAGCCAACCGCAGGGTTTGTCCCCGGTGATTTCGCCGCGCCGGATACGCCGGACTACGTGATCGCCGAATTGCGCTACGACAGCCGCGTCGTCATCTCTGCCAAGAAGCGGTTCGCAGCGCCGGCCGCGGCGGAGACCAAGGCTGCGGATCTGAACAGCTTGCTCGCTGACTTCAAGGTCAAGCGAGTCGCTCCGCACTTCGACATGCCGGAGAAAAAGCTCGCCATGCGTGCCCAACCGCCGGGAGCGCGCGCCAAGGTGAGCGCCGATTTCGCTCAGAGCGGATTCGTGCAGATCGTGCCTGAAAACTCGAAGGACTGCGCGAAGATCGCTGCACGGCTGGCGAAATCGGATTCGGTCTGGAAGGCTTACGTGGCGCCCCGCCCGGTTCCCGCCGCGATGGCCACGGGCGCCAGCGCCAACAGCCGGAATTTCGAGCCCGCGCAGGGGTACCTGCATTCGGCGCCGAACGGCATAGGCGCGATGGAAGTCTGGCCGCTGGCCGGCGGCAAGGGCAAGGGCGTGACCATCTGCGACATCGAGGGCAATTGGAACCTGTCGCACGAGGACTTGCCGGCGGGCATCCCGCTCATTGGCGGCACCGTGATCAACGATATCGGATGGCGCAATCACGGCACCGCGGTGCTAGGCGAGATGTTGAGCAAGCCGGGCGACGCCGGTACTGTGGGCATCGCCCATCAGGCGGTTGCGAAAGTGCACTCCGCGGTGATCAACGGCGTGTTCAACACGGCTGGCGCGATCGCAGGTGCAACAGCGGCGCTCAAGGCGGGCGACGTCATCCTGATCGAACTGCAGGCCACCGGGCCGAACAACAAGTACGTGGCCATGCAGTACTGGAGCGACGTCTTCTCCGCCATCGTCGCCGCCACCGCCAAGGGCATCACGGTGGTCGAGGCGGCCGGCAACGGCGACGAGAATTTCGATCTGGCGGTTTTCAATGGCACCGGCCTGCAGAAGGATTCGGGCGCCATCGTCGTCGGCGCCGGCATACCGCCGACCAATTTCTTCGACAACTTCGGGTTCGGAGCCGGCACCGCATACACCGAGATCGGCGTGCCACGCTCCCGCATCTGGTTCTCGAACTACGGCAAGATCGTGAACGTGCACGGCTGGGGCTGGCACGTGACCACCTGCGGCTATGGTGACGCGCAGGGTGGGGCGAGCGAGAACCGCTGGTACACCCACCGCTTCTCGGGGACGTCCAGCGCATCGCCGATCGTCACCGGCGCGGTCGCATGCCTGCAGGGCATCGCCAAGGCGAAGCTGGGGGCGCCGTTGTCGCCGGCCAAGGTCCGCGATATCTTGATGAAAACAGGCACGCCCCAAGTCGCAGGGCCAGGTGTACCGCTGACCCAGCGTATCGGGCCGTTGCCGAATCTGGGCAAGGCGGCGAAAGCGGTCTGACACAGACCGCGGGTCGCCGGCCGGCGAGTGGTTGCGGGCGCGCCGATGCGAGGCTCCACGTGGTGCGCCGGTTTCATCGTTGCGGTGAGCAGCGGGATCTGTTTACTCGCGACCGCAACGCACGCTGAGGATTCACTGCAGAGCACCATGAAGGCTCAACGAGGTCACACGCACGGCGAAGCGCCCCCCGAGTTGCTGCGCTATGTGTCGATCAAGCTCAAGCCCGGGTGGCGGTTCGATCGCAGCCGCGGGCAGTTCGTCTCTGCCAGCGGGCAAGAGTTCTCGGTCCGGGACCAGTTGCCCAAGGGCAGCGAGATCGTGCCGACCGTTCCCGCGTTGGCGAAAGCGGATCTCGCGAAGCTATCGGATGCCGAACGCGACTTGGCGCGCCACTTTCAGTTGATCCTCCCGAAAGGCGAGACGCCGGAACACTATCTTCGGGTCGTGAAGCGCTGGGATGCAGTCGAGGAAGCGACGCTGCCGCCCCAGGTCAGCCTCCCCTAGCGTCTTCGGTCTCAGTAGCCAACAGCTGCCCCCCCGCCGCAATCGCGAACGTCTCATCGACGCTGCGGCTGCGCTCCAAGCCAGGGGTCACGACCCGCCTACGTACACTGTGAGTTTACCGAAATCCGCACTGTGATGCGGTTGGACGTCCTACCCGGCTTTTTGCGCTACATTTCCGCGCGCGCACCCGTACCGACGCCACCACCATTCGCCCCATGCGCCACCTGCTTATCCTTCTCGCCCTCTGGGTCATCCTCTGTGACCCGGCCGCCTGGGCCGCCTCGGACAGCGTGTTCCTCGAAGAGTTGACGTCGACCGAAGTGCGCGACGCCGTCAGCGGTCGGCGCACTACGATCATCATCCCCGTTGGCGGCACCGAACAGAACGGCCCACACATGGCGCTGGGCAAGCACAACGTGCGCGCGAAGGTGTTGGCCGGCAAGATTGCTGGCGCACTGGGCAATGCATTGGTGGCACCCGTGGTGGCCTATGTGCCGGAAGGCCGAATCTCGCCGCCGACCGAGCACATGCGCCATGCCGGCACCATCTCCATCCCGGAAGAAACATTCAAGAGTGTGCTCGACGCGGCCGCGCGCAGTTTCAAGCAGCACGGCTTCTTGGACGTGGTCCTGATCGGCGACAGCGGCAACTATCAGACCCAGCTCAAAGCCGTGGCGGATCGTCTGAATCGAGACTGGGCGACCACACCGGTTCGCGCCCACTTCGTTGAAGACTACTACCGAGCTGCGCAAGGCCCCTACGTCAAGGCTCTGCGTGCCAAGGGTCTGAGCGACGCTCAAATCGGCACGCACGCGGGCGCAGCGGACACCTCGCTGTTGATGGCCATCAATGCGGCGCTGGTCAGGCCTGCTCAAATGCCGCCTGACGCTCGCGACGCCTCCGCTGTCGGGGTGGCAGGCGACCCCAGGGCCGCGACCGCGGAACTGGGACAATTGGGCGTGGATCTGATCGTGGCGCAGAGCGTCGCAGCAATCCGTACCGCCACCGCCACGCGGCGCTGACCACCGCTTCTTTCATCGACCTCGAACCCAGTTTCGGTTTTTCAGGAAAACACCCATGCTTCAACAAAAACACGCAATCAGCGCCGTTGTCGCCTTTGGCGGTCTAGCCTCGGCAGCCTTGTGGGTCGCTGCGCAGCCGACTGCGCCTGCGCATCCGCCCGCACAGACCCCCGCCGCCGTGGTCACCGTACCCGGCATGCCGGGTGTGCCCGATCCCAAGAACCTGTACAGCGAGACGGGCGCCAACCGCCTGAGCCCGGCGGTTGCCGGGGCTCTGGAACGGGTTTATGTGCCCAATCACACGGCCAACACGGTAACGGTGATCGACCCGGCCACCCTCAAGGTGGTCGACACCTTCAAGGTCGGCATCAACCCGCAGCACGTGGTCCCGTCATGGGATTTGCGCACGCTGTGGGTCGGGAACAACGCCGAAGGCCGCACCGACGGCAGCCTGACGCCGATCGACCCGCTTACTGGCAAGCCGGGCAAGCCGATCCCGGTGGACGACCCTTACAACATGTACTCGTCGCCCGATGGCAAGCACGCGATCGTGGTGGCCGAGGCCTACAAGCGGCTGGATTTCCGTGATCCGGTCAGCCTGAAGCCGGCTTATTCGATTGCCACGCCGGAATGCAGCGGCATCAATCATGCCGACTTCTCCATCGACGGCAAATTCGCACTGTTCACGTGCGAGTTCAACGGCTCCATCACCAAGATCGACTTGGTGAACCGCAAGGTGGTCGGCACCCTCAAGCTGAGCCAATACTTCAACCGACCCGATGCGCTCGCCGTGATCGCCAAGCCCGGCAAGAAACCCAGATATGTGCCCGACCCGAGCCAGATCGGCGGCGAGATCTGCACCACGCCGGGCATGCCGCAAGACGTGCGCGCATCACCCGACGGCAAGCTGTTCTACGTCGCCGACATGATGGCCGACGGTGTGCACGTGGTCGATGGTGAGAGCTTCAAGCAGATCGGCTTCATCGCCACCGGAGTGGGCGCGCACGGCCTGTACCCCAGCCGCGACGGCAAGAGCCTGTTCGTGGCAAACCGCGGCGGTAACGAGATTCGCGGCAAACCCAACGGCAAGGGCAGCGTGTCGGTCATTGATTTCGCTTCCGGCAAGGTCGTCAAGACTTGGCCCATTCCCGGCGGCGGCAGCCCCGACATGGGCAACGTGAGCGCCGACGGCAAGTACGTGTGGCTTTCCGGCCGCTATGACGACGTGGTGTACCGCATCAGCACCGACACCGGCGCGGTCGACAAGATCAAAGTCGGGCGCGAACCGCACGGCCTGACCGTGTGGCCGCAGCCGGGCCGCTATTCGCTGGGGCACACGGGGAATATGAGGTGAGTCGAGGCGTTTACGGTGGACAGGTGCACATGCCGCTGACCAAGACTTTCTTTTCCCCGCGCTTCGGCATGGTCGCCGACCGCTTCGGCGTGTCGTGGATGATCATCGTCGCCACTTGAGACGCGAATCCGGCAGCAGCCACAGTCACGCCGCGTTGCTCCGCTCCAATGGGCACGCACTTCCGATAGCACTTGCTGAACGGCGTGCTCTTCCTGCCAGCGCGGGAACTGACCGTCCGAGTGCGATAACAGAAGGCGACGAAACTGTGGTTCGACGGTGCACGCATCCTCAGCGAGCACCGTCTTTGCATCGTGAACGCCCTTCCCCATGAAATCGCAATCCCTGCGAGACGCTACTGGAGAATTGTCTTCAGGGCGTTGACCAGCGCGTTGGGGTGGTCCAGCCCCTTGTAGGTGGGAGGAATCTCCTCGGCAAACCCGAGAAGGGAAGCGACGGCCAGCCTCGCCGAATGGACCGAGTACTCGACGGTGTAGACGACGTCGTCGGGCATTTCACAATACTGGCCGACGAACGCGAAATTGGTAGTCCCGTCGGGCACGACGTTCGGTCGGTCGCCCTTGCCTCTCGGCATGAACTGGCTCATGGTGTAGGGCAGCATGCAGGGAATGCAGTTTGCGGTCGCGAGGAGCGCCGGAATGTCAGCCTGGAACCCGAGGTGCGAGAAGACCTCGACGAGGATCTCCTTGCCGGTGCACTCGGACATCGTCTTCTTCACGTAGTCGCCGACGCGATCCGGGAAGAGTCCATAGCCCCACCACACGAAGACCCCCTCCGGCTGCGCCGCAAAGGCCGGTGGATGAAAGAGGTGGAACGTCAGGAGCCAGCTCGAGCTCTTGAGGGTGACCAGGCCACCGCGCCCGGCCGCGCTGCCGCTGAAGCGCTCCATCAGCTTGAAGAACTGCTCATCCGAGTGGGTCACCGTGAACGTCACCTTCTTCGTCTGGTCGATTTGCCCGCAGAATGCGGCGGGACGACCAAACGCGGGATCCTTCTCGGCGAGCCGTTCCCAAAGGGCCCAGGAACCGCCTGTCTTCTCGGTCTTGAGAACGGGCGCCGAGGTCATCGAGCCAAGGCTCGAATCGGCGGTCATGGAGCCGATAGTGACGATGACGAGATCGCCCTCGCGGACGTCGATGTCGCTCCGCTTCCCGTCGCGCAGACAGCAGATACGCTGCACGGCTTTCTTGCCGTTCGAGAGCGCGAAATCGAGGTCGATGACCTGGACGCCCATGTCGAAACGGACGCCGTGCTGCTCGAGCCACCTGACCAAGGGTCGAACAATGGAGTCGTACCCGTTGTATCGCGTCGACTGGATCATCTTCAGCGTCGGAAGATCGGGAAACAATCTCAGGAACCGGAGCAGGTATCGCCGCAACTCGGCGGCGCTGTGCCGAGGCTTGAATGCGAACATACTGCACCACATCAACCAGAAATTCGTCTCGAAGAAGTGCGGCTCGAAGCACTCGTCGATGCGCTTTGCGCCCAGCGCCTCTTCCGATCGCAGCATGAGCTCGATGAGATCCACTCGGTCCTTGTTGCTGAAGCCCAAGGCCGAAGCGTCCACGATCTTCCCGTTCTCCACCAGACGAGCCTTGGCGTCCCAAGGAACCGCTTCCCAGAACTCGAGCGTGTCCTGCGCAACCGACTTCTTCGGGTTGTCGAGCGACGGAATGCTCGACAGAAGCTCGTGCATGAGGACGTACGCCGCTCCGTACATCCGGGTGCCTCGAATCGAATACCCTTGCTCGGGCGAACCGCTGGCGTCCAGGCTCCCGCCGAGCCGCGACTCCTCGAGGATGTGAATGTTCTTTCCCGGAACGCGACCATCCCGAATGAGGTACGCAGCAGCGGCAAGTGAGGCGATGCCGCCGCCGACCAGATAGGCTTTGGTAGCTTCACGCGCGTTCGTCATCCGTGACTCCTTGTCCGAGCCCACGACCGAGCACATCAACGTCTTTCAGGCGAGCTGCGGTGCGCGAGACTGTCGCTGGGCCTGGGCAACGATCAGCACGAGCATCGCCGACGCCATGCGCGAGATCCGGTCATCGGCGCGACTATTGAGTGCGATCGGAACCCGCGCGCCGAGCACGATCCCGGCCGCGAGGGCGTCGGCAAGGTACGCGAGCTGCTTGGCGAGCATGTTCCCCGACTCGATGTCCGGAACCACCAGGATGTCGGCCTGTCCCGCGACGGGAGAAACGATGCCCATGGTGCGCGCCGCGTCGAGCGAGATCGCGTTGTCGAACGCGAGCGGGCCGTCGAGCACACCGCCGGTGATCTGACCGCGATCGGCCATCTTGCACAGCGTGGCGGCGTCGATCGTGGCGCGCATCTTGGGATTGACGGTCTCCACCGCCGCCAGGATTGCAACCCGGGGCATGGGATTGCCGAGTGTCCGCACGAGGTCGATGGCGTTCTGGACGATGTCGCGCTTCTGCTCGAGCGTAGGCTCGATGTTGATCGCCGCATCGGTGATGAAGAGCGGCTTGGCGTAGGTCGGAACGTCCAGCGCGAAGACGTGGCTCAGGCAGCGGTCGGTGTGCAACCCGGAATCCGGGGCCATCACCGCCGCGATCAGCTCGTCCGTGTGCAGGCTCCCCTTCATGATCGCCTCGACCTTGCCCTCGTGCGCCAGCCGCACCGCGACGGCGGCCGCTTCGTGGCTGTGGGCGACCGGAACGATGGCGATGCCAGTGAGATCGAGGTCTGCGGACCGTGCCGCTTCCCGCATCTTGCCTTCGGGCCCCACCAGCACGGGCACGATGATGCCCTCGCGCCCCGCGTCGAGCGCCCCCGCGAGCGATTCGCTGTCGCACGGATGGACGACCGCCGTGCGCACCGGCTCGAGCTTGCGGCTCTTCACCCGCGCAGCGATGTGCTTGAAGCGCGTTTCCCGGTCGTTGAGGCGAACGTCGGGCAAGTCGATCTTCGGGCGCCGCACTTTCTCCTTCGGTGCGATGACGTGCGCCGTTCCCGACACGACGACGTTGCCGTCCTGGTTCACGCACTCCGTGTCGAGCGTGACCCGTCCCTTCTCAACATCGCGCGCCGTCGCCGTAACCGTGACGGTCACCGTGTCCCCTACCGCGACCGGATGCCGGAAGCGAAGGTCTTGCCCCAGGTAGATGGTGCCGGGCCCAGGAAACTGCGTGCCGAGCACGGTGGAGATGAGCGCGCCGCTCCACATGCCATGCCCGATCACCTCGCGGAACTGGCTGTTCTTCGCGTAGTCCGGATCGACGTGCGCAGGGTTGATATCGCCGGACATCACGGCGAAGAGCATGATGTCCTGCTCGGTGAGCGAGCGCGTCAGCGTCGAGCTGTCACCGATGCTTATCTCGTCGAAGGTTCGGTTCTCGATGTACTCCATGAATCCTCTCCAGAGATATCGAAGCGTCAGTATGGAGGAACTGTCAGGGGAGCGGCGCCGCAGCAGCCGGGCTGCTTCTTCAAGCAGCAGGAGTGCGCGGTCGGGCGCCCCCAACTGTGGGCGGCGCAGGGATCATGCGTCTCGGCGGTGAGTTGACGAGTCTGACCCTGGGCGTCGCTGCACGGCCGCGGGGCCCACGCCACGAGCAACGCGGAAGGAGCTGGGGGCTGCATTCCTCGAGGCGCTGAAGATCGGGCTCGCGCACACGAGCGTGAAGCTGAGGGAAGAGTTAGTCTATTTTGGCTATTTTAGCTAAAATCAGCCCAAGACTTGGAGGATCGATATGACCGCGTCCACCCGCTTCCGGAACCACCGTGGCGAGCTCGTCGAGGCGCCCGCCTTCTCGGCGAGCGACGCGAAGAACGCGTTCGGCCGGATCCTGGATGCAGCGATGCGGACGGGGATGGTAACCATCACGCGGCACGACGAGCCGCGGGCGGTGCTCCTGTCGATGGAGGAATACCGGGCCTTGTCCGAGGCGCGCGCAAACGCGCTCGACTCGCTCAGCGGAGAATTCGACGCCATGCTTGCGCGCATGCAGGCGCCCGGCGCGCGCACGGCGATGCAGTCGGCCTTCGACACGCCTGCGGCGGAGCTGGGCCGGATTGCCGTAAAGGGCGCCCGCCGCAAGCGTGGCTAAGGCGGCGCAGCGCCGTGGCCGGATCTATGTGCTGGCAGGCACGAACGGCGCAGGCAAGAGCAGCATCGGCGGCGCAGCGTTTCGGAACGCCCATGTCCAATTCTTCGATCCCGACGAAGCCGCGCGGCGCATCCACGCTGCGCAGCCCCAATTGACGCAAACCGAGGTCAACAGCGCTGCCTGGCACCAGGGTCGGAGGCTGCTCGAGAAGGCGATCGTCGATCCGCTCGACTTCGCATTCGAGACGACCCTGGGCGGAGAAACCATGACGCGCCTCCTCGAGCGCGCGGTCGAAGCAGGCTCCGAGGTCCGTGTCTGGTACGCCGGCCTCGACGGCGTCGAACTCCATATCGGGCGCGTGCGAAGGCGGGTCGCAAAGGGTGGCCACGACATCGCCGAGACCGACATCCGTCGCCGCTACGACCAGAGCCGACTCAATCTGATCCGGCTTCTTCCGAAGCTCACCGAGCTCCGGCTCTACGACAACTCCGAGGAGGGGGATCCGGATGCCGGTCGCGCGCCCGCGCCAAGACTGCTGCTTCACTGGCGCTCGGGCCGGATCGTGGCGCCGCGAGATTTCAAGGACACCCCGCGGTGGGCCAAGCCCATCGTGGCCGCGGCCATCAAGCTCGGCAGGGTCCGCTGACGGCCGGCGTTTTGCGTGTCTGGAGAGAACATCGGTGCCGCAGGAGCGCTTTTTCCTGACATTGGGGAGCGCGAACGGGCCTGCCCTCTTGTAGCGTGCGGAACTCAATAGCTAAGTGAACCCTGCAGCGCTCTGCGAGGCAGCGAGCTGCAGGATGGGGCACCCGATCGCTTTGATAATGAAACGCGCGCCTCACGCGGCTCACTCTCACCCTGCCGCGCTCGCGGATGGCACTGAAAACGCGCCTTGGTTCAATCCCCGCACCCGCGGAATCGCGGGCCGCTCTTCTTGTCCACCGCGTCTTCGAAGGGGATGCGTCGCGAACACGCGCTCTCGCAGGCCCCAGGTGTCGCCGAACCGCACGTGGTTGATCCAGCCTTGGACACTCGCGTCCAGTTCCGCGAACGTGATGCGCCTCGCCTCGTACAGATCGAGGTAGTGCGCCAAGCGCCGGACAAAGCTCAGCACGTTCCGGCGCTTCAGGAGCCGACGCGTCGGGTAGACCACGAAGCCCAGCCAAGGAGTCCCATGCTCCGTCGGCGCCACCTGCGCTTCGGCCTCGTGAAGGGTGAGCCGCAACGCCGCCAGCCGCTCGACGATCGC
>Ga0209253_10005931_pt1 | contig 10585 bp, 8 predicted proteins | sample FrelakmetBRP12BR_FD_187145 | JGI IMG/M metagenome (GOLD analysis project Ga0209253, IMG submission 187145) | Freshwater lake sediment microbial communities from the University of Notre Dame, USA, for methane emissions studies - BRP12 BR (SPAdes)... | ecosystem: Environmental > Aquatic >... | reverse complement strand
AGCGTCATTCCTGAAAGCGCCTCTGAAGCGCAGATCAGGTGCTGTTCGGGGTGAGTTCCGCGCCGGATCCTGCAGTTGGTCTCAATCACCGGGCCCGCTGACACAACATACCGGAACCTGCGGGAACCCGGGTGATTGTGGGGAAGCACAACGAGCGGCGTCCGGTAACGCCGTACAAGTTCGATGAGCATCACACAAGCTTCAGGCTCCCCGCCTTCCGGGGCGGAGACAGCGATAATATCGGTCGGTTCGATCGTCTGGCAGCACTCGCCGGTTTGATCCTCGATACAGAGGGAAAACCGTCCGTTTGCATGTGCAACAATTAAAAAAGAGGATCCTTTGCTGATATGCAAAAATTCATCGGGCAGGAGGGGGATCATGCCTCGGCAACGTTGTCTGACTGGCAGCTGGGACAGATGGGGTTTTTACCGACGCCCCTGAACCGTTCGCCGCACTCCTTGCAGCGGTAATCCTTGCCTCTTACACGATCCGGCGGGATATCGACATCCATAGGCCCCCCAACAGTACACACCTTTAATCACCTCACCACAACATCTTCATAAATCTATTTAATGGTATCTAAACCGGGAAGCCCCCGCCGCACTTCCACCCCGGTTCAGATGATAAAATTGAAGGTGATAAGCGAGATTATAAGGAGGACACACGAATGCTTGACACCGGCACCCAGTGAGGCCTCCCCCATCTGCCCGGCGATCATCCCGGAGAACAGCGCCTGCACAAGGCAGGTATGGTAGAGCAGGCGGTTAAATGTCAGGATCGGGATCGAACCAATGCCCGCGAGCGCCCCCACTTTCGGGATCCCGGAAGATGAGATACTGCCGAGAACCGGCAGGAACTGGGTCGTCAGAACTGCGACAACGAACATGAAGACGAAGAACGATAGGTAAACAATTGCCGTATAGATAAACATCTCCGTGGACCGCTCCCTTTTTAACACCTCGGTCATCTTCGCATCGGACGAAGCGATCGAGAGCACCTCGCCGATCGACCCGCTCATCTCGGCTGCCTTGGTGATGAGCGTGACCGTGCGGGCAATGGATGGCGTCCTCACCCGCTCTTCAAAACGCATCAGCGCATCGGTAAAGTTTGCCCCCCAGTCCATGTCCCGCTTGATCCGGCGGATCTCATAGCTGAGCAGCCCGAGGTTGGTATTGACCATGATCGATATTGCCTGCGCAATCGTCAGACCCACCTGGTTGATTCCCGCCATCCGTTCCAGAAAATCTGGAATAAGTGATTCAATGCCCATCACCTTCCGTGACCAGACTTGGTAGAATATCGCATAGGGTATCAGGACGATCAACAACGCGATCACGAAATGGTCGTCCACCACATCGATGAACGTCTCGATATTGGCGTAATGGGGGGTACTCCAGACTGTCGCAATAATATAGACCAGGGCAGCTGGCACGGTGATGAAGAAGGTGTGGTCAATATTTCTGACAAAGCTCTCGAACGGGTGTCTGAGATGGTTGGTGATGTTCCGGATTTTGTCATACCGTTTGAGCTGGGCGAAGAGCGACTCCTCATTGCCCCGCTTTGCGATCTGCACATCGGCGAACTCATCCAGCACCATCGTCTTTACATACCTCTCGGTCTTTTCACCCTTGACGGAGATAAGGTCGAGAACGAGGATGAAGATGAACGAACCGACGGGGATAATTGCGTACGTGACCATGGTGAGCTGGACAACTGCCGAACCGCCCATCATGCCCATGACGACCATGATGATGATTAAAAAGAGGGGGCCTGCAACAAAGAGCGTCACATAGGACTCCGCAACGATGGAGAGGAAGTTCAGGAACTGTTTCTGCTCGAACCGGGCTTCCTCCTGGTAGAGCCGGACCCGCATCGAGAGGAACTCGGACATGTTCCCGCCACTCTCAATCACCGAGAGAAGGTCTTCTAAAAAATCCTTCATCTTCTCTGAGGGGGTGGTCTCGGCAAGGTGCCGGATGGCGGAGATCATATCGTAACCAAAGAAGTCGGTGTCCCTCACGATTGCGCGGAACTCCAGTGCAACCTCGCCATAGATATTGGAATGGTCGGAGAGCGATCGGAAGATCGTCATCAGCTGCGCCCCGCCGCGGCGCATTGCATACATGTACGCGACCGCATTGTGGAGTGTCAGGTTGATCCGTATAGAACGGTTCCTCTTTTCAATAGTGGGAAACTTGAGCAGGCTTGCATAGGCAACATATGTACCGACGGCAAAACAGATGACAACGGTGAGGACCTGTATGTACTGCCCGAATGCTGCGGTATAGAAAAACTGGGGAAGTGCGATATTGAAGACATTATAGAATCCGCTCTTGTTGAATTTGAGCGCCGTCAGGATCAGGTTGCCAAAGAAATAGCCAAAGAGTGCAAGCAGGGTCCCGCAGAGAAGCGAGATCTTCACCGACCGCCAGATGTACTGCTCGACCGTCAGTCCAAGACGGGCGGAGATCATGTCGGTATGCAGGTTATGGTACTTGAGGGGGTCTTTGCGGATCCGTTCGCGAAGGAAGCTGCGCAGGTTCATCGGAGTACCTTGCGAAGGTCAGAGATGTTGTCAAAAACCCGCTGCCGGTCGATATGGAAGAGGTGGAACAGCGATGCAACCGAGACATAATCAAAGATCCCCTGTTTCTGCATTGCTTCGAGGACCTGCTTTCTGGTTTTCACTTCGGAATCCAGCTGGTCCCGGGACCATCCCCTCCGTTCAGTGATCTCGGCATAGATCTGGGACCTGCCCGTGTAGGTATACCGGTCATTGATCGGGTCATAGAGAAAGACGTTATTTACCCGCAGGTTGCCCGTCGCCGGATCAAGTCCGGCGATCTCGACAATCTCCTGCACGCGGCGCACCCGCTCAGTCCCGCGGTAGATGAGCGCCTGCACGCTGATAATGTTAAGCGCCTGAACCATGTTGCGGGGCACGTTTAACGGTTCTGACTCGAGCCGGTGGATAGCGGCGTCCACACTCCCCGCATGCATCGTGGAAAAGGTCGTGTGCCCGGTGTTCATTGCCTGGAAGAGTGTCTGGGCCTCCTGCCCCCTGACTTCCCCGACGATAATGTATTCAGGGCGCTGGCGCATCGCCGCCCGCAAAAGGTCAAACATGTTGATTGCGGTTCCCCCTTCCATGAGCGCCGGCCGGGTTACGCTTGCAATCCAGTTCTCATGATACAGGGTGATCTCCCTTGTGTCCTCGATACTGACGACCTTTGCTACCGGGGGGATGAACATGGAGACTGCATTGAGTGAGGTGGTCTTGCCGGATGCGGTGCCTCCGATGAAAAGGAGGCTTTTGTTGTTCTCAATTGCAAGCCAGAAGTAAACAAGCGAATCGACGTTAAATGTCCCGTAATCCAGCAGCTCGATGGGTGAATAGGGGTCTTCCCGGAACTTGCGGATGGTAAAGGATGTGCCCCGTGTTGTGACTTCAGTTCCCAGGGTGAGCTGGAGCCGCGAACCTTCAGGAAGTGTGGCATCGAGCATGGGCGAGCCCGTGGAGATATGCTTGCCGGACCGCTGGGCAAGCGTGATGGCAAGCGAGTTGAGGATATCGGATTCGAATGTGATATTTGTCTTTATGTTGCGGTATTTGCGGTGATAGAGGAACAACGGGATCCCTGTCCCGTCACAGGAGATATCCTCAAGCTGGGGGTCATTCATGAGGGCATCGATCCGCGACCAGCCGATAAAGTTGCGTATCAAATAATACTGGAGCTTGAATAGCGTTGTCTGTTCGAGGGAAAGCCCGTAATCGCCCAAAAGGTCAAACATCTTGTCAAGAAGGATCTTTTTCCGGTCCCTTGTGATCTCATCAGTGGAAAGGATCAGAACATCCCGGAGGTCTTCATGGATCCGTTCAAGCAGTTCATACTCAAATTCTGAGAGGGCAGGTTCAAACAGCAGGTACTCATTCTGGTTGGTCTTCCGGTTCAGGGTGATTAAAACATGGGCCATTCCCGGCTCCACCCAGTACTGTTCTAAAAGCTCGTACCATTCGGGGACCTGCGCCTCGACAAGGGGGCCGTGCCTGACAACGTCGTATTCCACAATCGGCTGCTGATCTTTGCGCTGGAAAAGGGGGAATTGCCGGGACACCGTCTTCCGGTCAACCGGAATAGCAGGGGTTTGCTGTTCTTCAGGGTGAAGTTCTGGGTGAAGAAGCTCGTCAGGCTTTTTTGGTTCGGCCAATTCCGGTTTTTTGGGTTTGCCCAACTTGCTGATCAGCTCCTTCATTTCCATGTCAACAACGCTCCACCGGATCACCCGTGATGCTATCGAATTACTGTAGGAGAGATGATTCTATATAATTATGTGGTCAGCGCCGATATTTTATTGGTGTATTTATGCAAAGAGCCGTTTTTTGGGTGATATTTCGCAGACTGACAGATATCTTTATCATAAATCGTCAAGAGAGTTGAATTGTCAGAGACAGATATACTGGATGGGGAGGTTTAACGGTGCAACAGGCGGCTCAAAGGATGCCTACGGGCATATCATCACTGGATCCGATTCTTGACGGGGGAATTCCGCCGGGGTCTGTTATCCTCCTTCTGGGGGAGATCGGGGCAGGCAACTCAGAATTTGTGTACAGCTCGATTGTGAATATTTTATCCCTTGCACCGCCATCCGGTGATGCTGCTGCCCGGCTCCCGACCCAGCTCCGCTATATCACCTTCACCCGCATGGGTGATGATGTAAAGCAGGAGATTGCCCGGTCGTTCCCCACAGCCGAGATCGATCAGCTGAAAGAAAGGATCCGGTTCGATGATCTCTCCGAGCTGTATTTTGACAACAGCGTGGTGCCGGATGACTGGTACAGCCACGGGGATATCATTACGAGGCTCCAGAAACGGGCGGACCATGCGGGCATCCTTGCCCAGCTCTCGGGCGCCCTGAATGCTGCCGAGCCAAACAGCCTCATCATCATTGATTCCATCACCGACATCGCCACCCAGTGCCACAGCCCGCACCTCTGGCAGAACCTGACGGGACTTCTCCGGGGACTGCAGCGGATGTCAAAGCAGCGCAACCTCACCGTATACCTGCTGCTCACCCGGGGGATCCTCAGCCATGCACAGGAGCAGGAGATTGCCGACATCATGGACGCTGTCATGCTCTTCCGGTGGGAGGAGTCGAGCGGGGCCCGCCGGCAGCGGGTGATGTATTTCGAGAAGTTCCGCGGCGTCATGCCCCATCTCGAGGAACGCGACCTTGTCAAATTCGCCGTCCGCATTTCCACGTCGGGAGGATTTGAGGTCAGCAACATCCGGGTGGTCATATGAACGAAGAACGGATGAAAGTAGGGATTATCGGGCTGGACGACATGCTCGGCGGGGGGTTAATCCAGGGGAGCATCTGCGCTATCATCGGGACGTATGGTACCGGCAAGACGACGTTCGCACTCCAGTTCATCTGGGAAGGGTTAAAAAAAGGCGAGCATATCATCTACATCAGCCTCGAAGAACGGGAGGAGCGGATCCTCGAGTACATGACGCAGAAGGGCTGGGACGTCAAACCGTTTTTCAACAAATCACTCTTTGTCATCAAGCTCGACCCGACCGATTTCAATCTCGCCAACAACCGGATTAAAAATGAACTCCCCCGGTTGATCAAGCAGGTCAACGCACACCGCGTTGTCATCGACCCCATCTCGCTTTTCGAAGACCTCTTTGACTCCGATTCAATCCGCCGGCAGGAGATGTTCCGGTTTGTCGAAAGCATGAGGGACCAGAACTGCACGATCATGATGACTTCGGAGACCGACAAGGACAACGCCTTTTCAAGCCGTCATGCCCTGATCGAGTACCTCGCCGATACTGTCATCCTGCTGCGGTATGTGCGGCCGTCAGATCTCACGGATGTCCACCTCGCCCTTGAGGTCGTCAAGATGCGCATGTCATCGCACTCCCGGGAGATCAAGCCGTACGAGATCCAGCAGGACCAGGTGCTCGTGTACTCGGAAGCAAATGTGTTCTGAATATCAGAAGTTAATCAAAATTCAATTTTCTTGTTCTGCAAAATCAGGGGTTTTTGGCATTTCCTGACGATCACACATCGTGAGAAAACGTTAAATGTTAATCCCCAGGATCGAGAGCAATACCAGGATTACAACACCGGGGAGCCCGCCAACTCCACAGATCAAGATCGTGGCAAGGCTGTAGCCAAGGTCGGGTTTGCCAATCCAGTTCATCATATGGAAAAAGTTCAGGATAAACAAAAGGATCAGGCCGAGGACTGCATTGATCAGGAGCACTGACAATTTTTTCACAAGATAATACACGATGGCGACCACCGCGACAACGATCATGATGGTGACAAGGACTGCGCTCATGTTCATTTACCAATAATCCGCTGGGAAATTAACCTTATCGACGGAAGCACCATCGATCCGATCTGCCGGTCCTCTTCTGAAATCCCGCCGATCTCTTTATGCATATCAAAGACATTGCCGGTCAGCATCGCACTGCGGACCGGCACCTGGAATTCACCGTCCTCCATCCAGAACGCGTTAGAAATCTCGACAGAAAAATCGCCGTTCATCGGGTTTGCCGTGTGGGCGCCTACGAGACTGTGGATATAGAGCACGCGTTCGTCCGCGACAGAGGTCCTGGGTCCCTCAACCGTGAAGTTATGGTGCCCGATCGCGGTTCCACCGGTGGCCCCGTTCCTGATCGCGCTCGCGGTGCTCTCTTTGCCATACCGGTACGCAGTGCGGAGATCATAAGCAAACGACGCAAGGATTCCCCCCCGTACAAATTCAACCCTTTTTGTTGGCATGCCCTCGGCATCCCATAACCCGCTCACAAGCCCTTTGCTCCGGAGCGGGTCGTCATACATTGATATCCGCCCGTCAATGATCTCATCACCGAGGCGACTGGCAAGGTACGACCGTCCCGCATGGACGTTCCTTCCGGAAAGAGCTGGGATAAAAGCTGCCCCGAGAAGTTCTGCGTATGCGATCGGGGAGAGCAGGACATCGTAGTTGCCGCTCGCGATGTCCTTTCCCCCTACAGAGTGCGAGGCAAGAAATGCTGCCCGTTCACCCACAGCAGAGGGGTCGGTGTCCATAAAACAGGAGTGTGCAAATTCGGAGCCGGTGGACTGGTCCCGGATCGCGTCCAGTGATAAATAAATCCCCGTGTGCCGGCTCGTATACCGTAAACCGCTGCTATTGGCGATGATGTCTGTTGCGGATGCGAGTGTCGCTGAACCCGATGTAATCTCAGCGGGGTGCCGGGCGGCACCTTCGAGCATCTGTCCGAGCAGGCCGTGAGCAACCTGCGGGTCGGGCGTAAGCGACGGATCATAGCACAACAGGTCAGTGTCAGAAACAGACTGTTTCGGAAGGCCGCCCCACTGCTGGGGGGTGGCAAGCCTCCCGCTCGCGATTGCGGCATTAAGGCACTTCCGCCACTGTTTAGGATCGTGGGTGCTCGAGGATCCGATCCGCCCCTTCTCAATCGTCCGGATTCCCAGCCCGCATTCTTCTGATCTTGTGGCAATGTTCACATTCTTCCGTTTCAGGTCAGCCGAGACTGAAACACCCTCGGCATAGAAGATCTCAACCTCATCAACAAGCCGCGAACCTTCTTTGAGGGCCTGGTCAATCCACGCCACTGCCACCCACCACCGCGTTGCCAAGCAGGACATGAGGTGCCCCGTCACTGACGGGCACGCTCTGCCCTCCCTTGCCGCAGTATCCCGGATGCATCGTGCGGTCGTTACCGCAGAGCAGGATATCATGCAGGGTCGAGAGAATCTCGCCTGCAAGCGAGACGTCCCTTACCATCTTCGTGCACGCGCCGTTCTCGATCAGGTATCCGTATTCCGCATTGAACTGGAAAATGCCCCGTCCCGGGTCAACCTGCCCGCCACGGGATCCCTTGAGCAGGATGCCGTTGTCACAAGCCGCCATGATCTCATCGAGCGTTGCGTCACCGTTCTCGATGTACGTGTTACTCATGCGGACGAGCGGTGGCTCAGCCGCACTCGCCCGTGCATGCCCTGCCACACCATTACCGACAGCAGCAAGGGTCTCCCTGCTGTGCAGGAATGCATTCACCACACCATTCCTGATGATCTCGGTCCGCCGGACTTCCACTCCTTCCGCATCGAACGGTTCGAAGCCGAACTCGGGAAGCGACGGGTCATCGATGATAGTCAGCCTCTCGTTGCCAATCTGCTCCCCGGTTTTTCCTGAAAGGATCGAACTGCCTTCCTGCACGAGATCCCCTTCGCTCGCGTGCCCGACAGCTTCATGGGCAAATACCCCGGCAAGCTCCGGGTCCAGCACTGCCTGCATCCTGCCCCCTTTCGCATGACCTGCATCGAGCAGCGCAACAGCTGTCTGTGCAGCTTTCTCCCCATCCTGCTGCCGGTGCCTGAGGTCAAACCCCATGATGGAATGGCGCCGTTCAAACCCCATCTGCACCGTGCCGTTGCGCGACGCCACAGCCAGCACGTTATACCCCGACCTGCAGATCTCGTACGAGAACTCGTGCCCGGAGCTGTCCGAGAACGTCACATGCTCTGACCGCTCGATATAGTTGGCCCGTGTATTTACCACGCGGGGGTGGCGGGCTGCCTGTTCAATTTTGGCAAGCAGCCCGGTCTTCTCTTCTATGCTCACGTCCCTCGGATCTTCCTGCATTGCCGGGACATCGAGTGCCCTGTATGTTGCGTCGGAAAGGTGTACGTCCTGTTGCGTGATTGATGCGAGCCGGGATGCGGACAGGAGCAGGGAATTGAATTTTTTCTTTGAGTGTAAAGAGAAATTGTCGATCTGAAGAATTCCCCACCCGCGGGGACCGAGCACCCGCAGAATTGCCCTGTTGAAAAATGATGTTCCGGCAGACTCCACCACGCCGTTGTCAATGTCAATGAGGGTCCCCTGCCCCGTCACATGCCGCAGGTCGTAATACCTGATTGCCGATGGTTCGCTCATGCGATGGTCTGGCTGATGGCAGGAATGTCAATATGCGCTTCCGTGGATCGCATCGCCATCTTCTTGAGCTTGGAGAGGAATCCTTCGGTGTTCTGCGGGACGAGCGCGTATTTAAAGACATCATCGATTGTATCAACGGGGATAACGGTGACAAGGGAGCGGTACCGTTCTTCGATTAAAACATCGTCCATGTTCATCCGCGGAATGAGTACCGTTTTGATGCCTGCTTTTGCTGCCGCTTCAATCTTGAACGTAACGCCACCCACCGGCAGCACCTCTCCCCGTACCGAAAGCGAACCGGTCATTGCAACATCCTGCCGTACCGGGATACCGTCGATGGCGCTGATCACCGCGGTTGCCACGCTGATGGATGCAGAGTCCCCCTCAACCCCGACATGTGAGGCAATGAACTGGATGTGGATATCGATATTTTTGACATCCTTCCCTGTGAACTTTTTAATCAGCGCGCTGACATTCTTGATCGATTGCTGGGCGATCGATTCCTCATCCTTCATCCAGGATTCTGTACGCTTCCCCAATATGCCCGTGGTAATGATCTGCCCGCTGCCTCCCTGTGCAGGGGTTACCTCAGCCATAATAGGCAACACTGAGCCTGCGTCGCTGCCCCTGACTGACAGCCCGTTCACCCTGCCTACCCGCGTCCCTTCAACAACCGCCATCTCATACTCCCGTAAGTGCTGGTTCATTACGTCAGAGACCTGGTCCTCGATCGAACGTGCTGTCTTTTTTGCCGCGACAACATGGGCTCCGGTTGCGAGCGGTGCGCCTTCCTGCCGTGCGATGTCACCGGCAACACGGATCAGCCCGCCAATGTCACGGAGCCGTAATGTGAGATGGCCCTTGCGATCCGAACGGCGCCGGGCTTCGCGGATGATCTCTTCGATACCACTCGGATCGAAGTGCGGGATCTTGCCGTCGTTTTTTACTTCCTGTGCAATGAACCGTACGTACTTCTGCCGGTTCTCGGGGATGTCCTCCATGCTGTCTGACATGTAGACTTCGTACCCGTACCCGCGGATGCGTGAACGCAGTGCAGGATGCATACCCTGAACGGCATCAAGGTTTCCTGCCGAAATCATGATGAACCTGCAGGGAACAGGTTCGGTTCTGACCATCGCACCACTGGAACGTTCACTCTGCCCCGTAATGGGAAATTCCCCCTCCTGGAGTGCCGTCAGCAGACTCTGCTGGGAGTGTTGATCCAGCATGTTTATCTCATCGATAAACAGGACACCGCCATTTGACCGGTGGATTGCACCTGCCTCGACCCGGTCATGCGCAGGCGTTTCGAGCCCGCCGCTCTGGAACGGGTCGTGCCGGACATCGCCGAGAAGCGCTCCCGCATGCGAACCGGTCCCGTCAATAAACGGCGCCGTGCTGGTATTGTCGTTGAAGACCAGCAGTTTTGGCACCATCGTTTCCTCGCGCGGGGTGCTGTACCGCAGCGCCATAAAGACAAATGCAGCTGCAAGGATGCCCATGAGCCACTGGTACGTGATGAACGCGTAGCCGATGATCCCGATGATTAAAAGCAGGAGCAGGGTATTGCGGAACTGGATCCTGCGCTTTGCCTCGGCCTTGTGGGCGGCAACGATCTGC
>Ga0209253_10005930_pt1 | contig 10587 bp, 9 predicted proteins | sample FrelakmetBRP12BR_FD_187145 | JGI IMG/M metagenome (GOLD analysis project Ga0209253, IMG submission 187145) | Freshwater lake sediment microbial communities from the University of Notre Dame, USA, for methane emissions studies - BRP12 BR (SPAdes)... | ecosystem: Environmental > Aquatic >... | reverse complement strand
CTCTGCGTCACCTCCAGCACGTCGCCCGTGACCGTGCCCCACGCGTACGGCACCGCAACCGAGACTTGGGCCAGGCGGCCCGCGAGTCCGAACGCCCGGCCCCAATACGGCACCACCGCGTTGAGCTGGGCGTTGACGTTCTCGATCGGCACGGAGGGGTCCAGGGTGGCGCCACCGTGCGAGAAGAGGTAGCCAATGCCGAAGAAGTTCGTGCCGATCGGGGACGGGGAGTAGGCTCGCGGCTCCAGCTGCTGCGCGGGAAGCGTCGCTGCGCCGGCAGTCAGCAGGAGGAGCGCGAGCCAGACACCGGCACCGTGGTCATGCCGTGCAACGCGCCGATTGGGGTGATGTCCCATCTGCAGACCCCTCACTCTTCTTGGCGTGGAGGTTCAGGGAGGCGGACGAAGACAACGTCGAAGCTCTGGTCCAGCATTGCCTGGTAGTATATGCCTTCGAGAACGTCACGCCGGGGTTCGTAGGTGAGCGTGTAGGTGCTGCCGGGGTAGTTGACGTCCTGCAGCTCGACGAAAACGGTCGCTGAAGAGTGATCTCCGGTCGCGGTGGCTTTCGCCACCCGGATCGGGTTCGGGTTGAAGTACGCCGCGTCGGCGACCCCGCTCGGGTAGACCTTCCGGATCTCGAGGATGTAGCCCCCGTCCGGACGCTGCCAGCGGCCCTCCAGCCCCGTGAGCCCCGCGCCGGGCGCGGTCTGGGATGCCGGCGGGGATGCGTCCCTGACAGACCGGCCCCCACGGAGGAGCAGGAACCCGGCGACTGCACCTCCGCCGATCACAGCGACGGCCGCCACGGTCAATACAACCCGGCTCGGACGGCGAAGCGGGCGCTGCTGCTTTGTTCCCTTCGCCATGACCATGCCTCCCAGCCCACCCTGACCGCTCAACTCGAGACAGGGTACTGCTTCGAGCGTTCAGCCGCTCCCGCCCTGAGCCCCGCCACGATGACAGGCACCACGTTCGGCGCCGGGGCTCAGGACGGCCCCTGGGTAGCGCGCACACCTCGGCGCGCTATTTGACCTTCTCCTCCCTGATGTTGAGGATCCTGAGCGGCTCGGTGCCGTACGCCTCCGGGTCGAACTTCCCGTCCTTGTCGAACTGGAGCTTCACCGCGGGAAGGACCTGCCCTGTGCTTTTCCCGTCCTTGTTGATATCGAGGATCACCATGCCGACGGGGTACTGTGTCGTGACGATGCCCTGCCGCACCATGCCGACGAACCCGATCTGTCGGGCGCAGGCGGCCACGATCCGATACCCGGTGGGGGTGGGGATGTAACGCATAACGGAAACGTAGTAGGCGAGGCTTTGGTCGAATTGGAGGTAGCCGATCGCCGGCATGGCGTTCAGCTCGTTGACCACCGCCGTCTGCCCCTGGGCCTTCAGCATGTCCTTGAGGGCGTCGACCACGGCGGGCGGAGTGAAGTCATACGCGCGGACCGTGAGAAACGTCGTGCCCCCGCCTTGCATGTTGATGAGGTTTCCCATCCACTGGATGGGGACGGCCGGGGGTGCCGGGGCCGCAGCGGGCGCCTGGGCGGGCGCCTGCGCGGCCGCCATCGCGGCGCAGGCCACCAGGATCAGAACGGCGAGCGTTGCTGCGGTACGGGTGCTCTTGAACATCGTGTCATTCCTCCCTTTCACTTTTCCGTGTGCCCGCCCCGGTGCGGCGCAGGCACTAAACACTGCAGCTCAAAGCCATTTTCTGAGCACGATCTCACGGCGGGTCGGCATCGTTCACGACCCGGAGGGCACCGCCGGGGAGGCGTCGATCCCGGCTGCCCGGCGGACCGCGTCCAGCAGGACGTTTGCGTCCACGGGCTTGTGGAGGTAGGCGGAGACCCCGACCCGCTGAGCCCGCTCGCGGATGCGCTCGTCGTCGTGTGCGGTAATCAGGACGATCGGCAGACGGTGACCCTCGCTGGCGAGGCGCTCCGCCAGGTCGAGACCCGACATCCTCCCCATGTAGACGTCCAGGACAAGGCAGGCGAACACCTGCCGTCGCATCGCTTCGAGGAACTCGTGGGCGGACGCAAAGGTCGCGACCGCGAGGCCGGCGGTCCTGAGCAGCCGGTAGAGCGCGCGACGAATGGACTCGTCGTCGTCCACCACGGCAACTGCCGGGGCGGTTGACAACACCAACTCTTCGGTCTTCGTTGCGTTCATCGGCCGCCCGGCCTTTCCAGGGCTCGCAGGCACGGCCCCCATTGAACCGGGCGCGCGACCCACTGCCAGTGTGGGGGGCGAACCGTGACCTGTCTATTGGGCTTTAGGCCAATACGGGGAGGGTTTGGGTCAGCGCCTCGGCGGCCCGAGCCCGACCGTGTCGACCAGCCGGACCAACTCGGCGACGGAGCCTGCGCCAAGCTTGTGCATGGCCCGCGAGCGGTGCACCTTGACGGTCTTCTCGGAGGTTTCAAGCTCCCGGGCGATCTGCTTGTTGAGCTTGCCCGTGACGACCTGTGCGACCACCTCGCGCTCGCGCGGGGTGAGCAGGCTGAAACGGGCCGCGACCGCATCGGTCGCCTGGCGGTCCTGCCGTGCCTCGATCTCTCGTGCGATCGCCTGGCGAACCGCGTCCAGGAGCACCTTGGCATGCACGGGCTTGGGCAGGAAGTCCACGGCGCCGGCCTTCATGGCCTTGACGCTCGAGGGGATGTCCCCATGGCCGGTGATGAACACGATCGGGATCGTCCGTCCCGCTGCCGCGAGCTCGGCCTGCAGGTCCAGGCCCGAGAGACCGGGGAGCTGGAGGTCGAGCACCAGGCAGCCGGGCCCGTAATCGCCCTCGTGCTGGAGGAACTCCTGGGCCGAGGCGAAAACCGCGACCTCGTGCCCGGCGGACTTGAGCAGCCGTGCAAAGCTGCGCCGCACGGAGCTGTCGTCGTCCACGACGAACACGATGGGGGAGCGCCCCGGCATCGCGTCCGATTGTCTCACCGCGTTGCCGGCAGGGCCAGGATGAACGCCCCCCCGCCGCCGGGCGCGTTCTCCGCCCACAGGCGGCCTCCGTGGGAGTGCAGGATGGAGCGCGCGATGGCGAGACCCATGCCCATGCCGTTCGACTTGGTGGTGAAGAACGGCTCGAACACGCGCTCCAGCTTGTCAGGCGGGATCCCTGGGCCCGAATCGCGCACCGCGACGTTGACGGTGCCGTCCGTCCCCGCCTCGGTGCGGATGAGGAGCTTGCGATCGGTCGCCGGGCGGCTCATGAGGGCATCGACAGCGTTAAGCATGAGATTCAAGATCACCTGCTGGAGCTGGACCCGATCCGCGCGCACCCGCGGCAGGTCGGACGCGAGGTCGAGCGTGACCGAGACGCTCTTGATAATCGCGTCGCTGCGGACCAGACGCGCCACGTCGAGGACGACCTCGTTGACGCCGAGGTCCCGGAACTCCAGCTCCCCCTTCCTGAGGAGCGTGCGCAGGCGCTGGATGATCTCGCCCGCCCGGTCATCGTCGGCCACGATGTCGGCGAGGATCTCGCGGACCTCCTCCAGGTCCGGCTCGCCGTCCCCGAGGAGGCGCTGCGCCGCCTGCGCATTGCTGAGTATGGCGGTGAGCGGTTGGTTGAGCTCATGAGCGAGCGAGGAGGTCAGCTCGCCCATCATCGTCACGCGCGCGACGTGCGAGAGTTCCTGGTTGAGGCGCTGTGTCTCGAGCTCCGCTAGCTTCTGTTCCGTGATGTCGCGCTGGGTCGAGGAGATCCCGATGATCTTCCCCCGGGAGTCTCGGATCGGTGAGTCGCTGACCGAGACGTCGACCGGTGACCCGTCCTTCCTCAACCGGACGGTCTCGAACGGCGCGACCGTGTGGCCCACCATCGTAGCCTCGAACGCTGAGGTCGCTTCCTGCTGGCGTTGCGGCGGGACAAGGATTTCCGCACTGCGTCCGATGGCCTCCTCCGGAGCGTAGCCGAACACGCTCTGGGCGCCCCGGTTCCAGCTCACGATTCGCCTTTCGGTGTCGATGCCGATGATGGCGTCGTTGGACGACTCGACGATCGCGGAAAGGAGCCGCTGCTGCGTCTGAGCACGCCGGCGCTGGCGCCTTTCGAAGGCGAGGCCGACGAGGAGCGCCGTCTCGGCGAGGATGAACAGCATGATTCCGAGGACGGCCCAGGGGTGTTCGCGCCACAGCGACGGCTCCCTGAACCGTACCTCGCTGCCGGGAGGAAGGGCGCGCTCGCGGATGCTCCAGCGCTTGAGCTGGCGCGCGTCAAACATCCAGGAGGACAGGTCTTCACTGGGGGGTGGAACGTCGCGAGGGCTGGCGCCGTGCAACACCCGGAGGGCGAGCCCGGCTGCCCGGACCCCGGCGTTCTCCCAGTTGAAAAGGTACCCGCCGACAATGCCGTGGCCCAGGTACGTCTCCGACGGGCCGAACACCGGGACGGCGGAACGAGCGGCCACCATCTCCAGGGCGTCAGGGGGCTGGAAATCCTGGCCGGTCCCGTCGCGGAAGATGGACAGGTACAGGATCACGGTGTCGTGCGGCAGCCTCGCCACGCGGTCGAGAAGCTCGCTCATCGGCAGGGCGACGAGGTACTCGACGCTCACCTGACGCTCGAGCCCGGCGAGGTCGGCCCGGGCGAGCTCCAGGTAGCCTCGATCCATACGGGTGGCGCCGCTCACGATCACGACCCGGCGCGTCTGCGGCCGCAGGCGGAGCGCGGCCTGGACCGTGCCTCGGAAGCCGAACTCGGCGACAACCCCCGTCGCGTTGAAGCCGGGCCCGAGCGCGAAGACGGCAGTTCGGGTGGGGCCCGTGTAGACGATCGGCACGCCGGGGAAGACGATCGGACCCCACTTGGCCGCGAAAAGAAGAGCCGGTGTCGAGATCGTGACGAGGAGATCCGGCTGGCGGCCTCCGTACTTCTGGCTGAGAACGCCCGCGAGGCGCTGGTCGTATGCCTCGCCGCCGAACCGGGTGAGGTCGAGGTACTCGTGGTAGTACTCGGTCCGGAACGACGGGTTCTTCGCAAAGCCGACGCGGAGACCGTAGTCAGTCCGAACGTTGCCGGGGATCGTGACCTCGTCGGAGAAGAGGAACACGATGCGCTTTATCGGCGGGGTGGTGTTGGGAGCTTGCCCGGCGAGCGCGACCCGCGCCGGGACGATGGCGAGCAGGAGGCCGGCGCACACGAGCGCGACGAGTGACGCGCGATTGGCTCCGGGGAAAAGGTTGCCCCTTCTCGTTGCAACGGACCGCGGAGGGGCCGGTGTGGTCGGCGCAGAGTATCGCCCCAGGTCTGTTTGGCAGCGCGGCATCGTCGGCGGCCCTCGAGCCCCTGGACGGGGTATGCGAGAACGTCGTGAGAATAACACGGGGCGTGTGCGGCCGCGCGCCGTTCGATGAAGGTGGCGGCACGGGCGGGTAACATGGAGACGGAACGCTGCGATGGGTCCAGCGAGACATCCGACAGGAGAGCAGGCTCGCACGGCACCGAGCCACCCTGGGGGCGTGCGCCTGGAGGCCACCGATGTCCTGGTCCTCGGGACGATCGCGGCATTCGCGGTGCTCGCTGTGGTCTTCCGCGGCCGCGTCGATGGCTGGCCGATCCTGGTCGCGAAGGACCTGGCCGCGGCCGTGGTCTTCCTCGTCGCCCTTGTCGGGACGCACAGAATTCGGCCTGGCTGGGCGTGGTTTGTCGCGCGGACCGCGACGGTCTCCCTCGCCTACGCCTGGCTCTTCGGCGCGGTGGCGCGGCTCCAGCTCATCGTCCACGGCCGCTGGCTGGACGGCATCGTGCTGGGTCTCGAGGACCGCCTCTTCGGGGTGCAGCCCACGATCTGGCTCGAGGGTCTCACCCGGCCCTGGCTGACCGAGTGGATGATGTTCGCCTACGTCGTCTACATCGCGCTCTACCCACTGGTGTGCCTCGTCATCTACAAGGGCCATGGCAGGCGAGCTCTGGAGGAGTGCCTCCTCGCCCTCGGCCTCGCCAACGTCGCCTGCGACCTCGGCTTCATCGTGTTTCCCGTCGCAGGCCCGGCGGCGTTCATGGGCACGGCGTACACGGTGCCCCTCGACGGCTGGCTGTTCACCGCGGTGGGGGAGTTCATCCGAAACAACCTTCATTACGTCGGTGGCTCGCTGCCCAGTCCGCACGCCGCGGCCGCCACCGTCATGTGGGCGATGTCCTGGCGCTACAGCCGTCGGCTGGCCTGGGTCCTGACCCCCGTCGTCCTCACGCTCTACGTGGCGACGTTCTACTGCCGCTACCACTACCTGACGGACACTGTCTTCGGCATCGCCACGGCGGTCGCGGCGCTCGCGTTGACCCCGACGCTGCTGCGGTGGTGGCAACGGCGCGTTGCATCCGCGTGAGGCGATTATGTCTGCTTGACGTGGTCGGTCGCGGTGTTAGTCTCGAAGAAGAGAGGAAGTAGCGGTGTCTTCTCAGGTCGAGACAACGAAGCCCCCAGGCGGCGCCTCGCCGCTTCGGGGTCGCCGTCTGCTCGCCTGGTTGCTGGCCGGCGCCGCGGCGGTGGTCGCGCTGCTCGTGGTCGCGGCGGTCGTCGCCCTGCGCACCGTGGACCTGAGCCGGTTCACGGGCACGGTCGCGGAGGCGGTGAGGCGTCAGACCGGGCGCGAGCTCACGGTGGGAGGAGGGCCACACCTCCGGGTCTCTCTCACACCCTCCATCGTTCTCGAGGACGTTGCCCTGTCCAACGCGCCGTGGGGATCGCGGAAGGAGATGGCACGCGTCAAGCGGGTGGAGCTGCGGGTGAAGCTGCTGGCGCTCCTGCACGGCGAGATCCTGGTGGATCGGCTCGTGCTCGCCGGGCCCGACCTGCTGCTCGAGACCGACGAGAAGGGTGAGGGCAATTGGGTGTTCGGCCCGCCGGGCCAGGCCGCATCGTCCGAAAAACCGGGCACTGAGGGCTCGCTGCTGTCCCGTGTCGGGATCCGCGAGGTGCGGGTGACCGACGCGCTGCTGGCCTACCGCGACGGCTGCGCCGGCTGGCGGGTCGGGGTCCACGTGCCGCGCCTCACCCTCGCTGCGAGCAGGCGCTCGAAGGGCAACCTCGACGTGGAGGGAGCTCTCAGCCTCGACCGCGCGGTCGTGTCGGTCTCCGGAGTGATCGGTGGTGTGGACTCGATCCTGGGGGGCCGGCCGTTTCCCCTTGCGTTTTCGTTCTCGATGAAGGGGGCGGCCGCCAAGCTCGAAGGCGCGATCGAGCGCGTCCGGGACCTGGTGGGTGTGGACCTGAAGATCACCCTCGAGGTCACCGATCCGCAAGCGGTCGCAACGTTGCTCGGCGCAAAGCCACCGGGGCTTACGCCGTTTCAGCTGGAATGCCGGGTGCGGGACTCAGGGAAGGGGTGGGTGCTTGACCCGCTGCGCGTCATGGCCGGAAGGAGCTCGATCTCCGGCACCTTGGGTTACGTGATGGGATGCCCGCGTTCGAAGATCTCCGTGGATCTGCGCGCCGCACTTCTGGATCTCGGCGAGCTCACCGGGGCCGGCAAGGGTGTCGGGACCACAGCGAAGGCGCCGGCGGCGAAGGGCGGCAAGCTCTTCTCGGCCGAGCCGCTCCCGCTCGACGCGCTGAGGGCGTTCGACGTCACTGCCGGAGTGCAGGTGGAAAGCCTCGTGCTTCCGGGCGGCGCGGAGGCCCGGTCGTTCGCGGCGCGAGCGGTGCTCGCCAACGGGCGGCTGGTGGTGGACCCGCTCTCCCTGACGCCGGGCGGGGGCCGCATCACCGGTTCCCTGCGCCTCGACGCCGGCCGCCGACAGGGGTTCACCGCCAACCTGACCGGCAGCGATGTAGAGCTGCGGGCGCTGATGGCGCTGCTTGGCGTACGGGCCAACGTCAGCGGAGGTCAAACGGATCTCACGATCGCCCTGGCCGGGAGCGGCGGCTCGCTGCACGAGTGGGTGGCGAACCTGGGTGGGAAGGTCCGGATCGTGGTCGGCCCGGGACGTATCGAGGGTGCCGCGCTCAAGCTCGGTGGCGACGTGCTCACCGGAGCGCTCGATGCCGTCAACCCGTTTCGCAAGACCGACACGTCCACCGAGCTGCGCTGCGCCGTGATCAACGTCCCCGTGGAGCGCGGCGTGGTGCGGCTCGACCGCAGGGTCGCAGTGGAGACCTCCAAGATCAACATCGTTGTGGGGGGCACCGCCGACCTCGGGACCGAGATGCTGGACGTGGGGTTCCGTTCGAAGGCAACGCAGGGGCTCGGGATGGGCCTCGCGAACTTCGCCGGGGCCGTGAGGGTAAGAGGTCCGTTCACCAGCCCCGCTCTGGGCATGGACGCCGAGGGGACGGCGATGGCGGCGAGCACGGTTCGTAGCCTGTTCCACACGCGCGGTCGTTCGCTTCTGCAGGACAGGGTCCAGGATCTGCTCACCGCAGAGTCGCCGTGCAAAGATGCCCTCGGCGAGGCTCCTCCCTCCCGCCCGTGGCCGCTGAGCCTGTTCCGGAAGCGGTGAGGTGACGGGACGGGGCGGGGCGTGCGATCCTCCCTTCCGTGGGCGTGATGGAGCAGGCGAGCACGTTCTTCGTCACTGGCGCTACCGGGTTCATCGGCAGCAAGCTGGTTGCCGAGCTGGTCCGTCGCGGGCATGCCGTGCGGGCGCTCGTTCGGCGGACGAGCAGCCACCGGGACCTGGAGGACGACCGGATCACCACCGTCGAGGGCGACGTCGGCGACCGGGGCTCGCTGCTCCGGGGCATGGAGGGGTGCTCCGGGGTGTTCCACCTCGCGGCCTACGCAAGGAACTGGGCGCGCGACCCGAGGACGTTTTTCAAGGTGAACGTCGAGGGGACGAGGAACGTGCTGGGCGCGGCGAGGTCCGCCGGTGTCGAAAGGGTCGTCCTCACCTCGACGATGGTGACGCTCGGCCCGACGCTGCCGGGCACCGTGGGCGACGAGCGCATGGCGCGGATCACTCCGCGCTTCTACACCGAGTACGAGGAGAGCAAGACGGTCGCCGAGCAGGAGTCTCTCCGGATGGCCTCGGAGGGCCTGCCGGTCGTGGTCGTGAACCCCACCAGGGTGTACGGCCCGGGCAAGCTCACGGAGGGGAACTCCGTGACCGTGATGATCGACCTCTACGACCGCGGGAGGTTCCCGTTCCTCCTCGCCGGCGGGGTCAATGTGGGAAACTACGCGTTCGTGGACGATCTGGTGCGGGGGCACATCCTCGCGATGGAAAGGGGACGCGTCGGCGAGCGCTACATCCTCGGTGGGGAGAACGTTTCGTTGAGGGGGCTCTTCGACCTCGTGGATGAGACGACCGGGACGAGGCACCTCCGGCTCAACCTGCCGGCGTGGCTCGCGATGGCGTACGGCCGCCTGGAAGGAACGAGCGCCCGGTGGTTCGGGCGGTACCCGCTGATCACCCCCGGGTGGGTGGAGACGTTCCTTCGGGACTGGGCGTACTCCTCCGCCAGGGCGGAGCGGGAGCTCGGCTACACGGTCACGCCGCTGAAGGAGGGGGTTTACCTGACCTGCGAGTGGCTGCACCGCCGGCGGGCGGACCCGGGAGCACAGGCATGAGGCGCTTCGAGACCTCGATCTCGCTGAAGGGGCTCCTCTCCGGGGAGAACCTCAAGCCCACGCTGGTCCTGCTCTGGGCACCGCTCGTTCTCACCACCTGGAGGTACTACGCAGCCAGGGATTTCTTCACGGGGAAAGCGGGCTCCGGCGCGCTCGCCAACCCAGGTCAGGCCGCCGAGCTGTACGCGTTCCTGTCCTCCTTCGTTCTGCTCGGCCTCGTCTCGCTGGCAATCGTCAGGCTCGTATTCAGGGAGCCGCTCGCGTCCTACGGCCTCGCGGTCGGCGACTGGCGGTTCGGGCTCAAGGCGCTCGCGGTGATGGCGCCGGTGATGGTCGTGCTGAGCGCGCTCGCCGCGAGGACCCCGGAGTTCCTGGCGCAGTACCCGCTGTACAGGGGGGCGTGTGTCTCGGCCCCCGCCTTTCTCGCCCACGCTGCGGCCTACCTCGCGTACTACGTCGGCTTCGAGGTGTTCTTCCGCGGGTTCGTCCAGTTCGGGCTGCGCGAGAGTCTGGGCGACTGGTACGCGATCCTGGTGCAGACCGCTCTCTCGTGCCTCGTGCACATCGGCAAGCCCTCCGGTGAGATCTACGGGGCCATCGTGGGCGGGCTCGTCTTCGGGATCGTCGCCTTCCGCTCGCGCTCGCTGCTCTACGTGATTGTGGCGCACTGGGTGCTGGGCGTGGCGCTCGACCTCTTCATCTGCCTCGGCTGAACTGCCGCCGGCGTCGGGGGTCGAAAAGGAAGCGGGCCGACCCTTCGGCCGGCCCGCCTCGATGCAAGGTGAAAGCGAGGTCAGCTCTCTTCGCGGCGGCGGAGGGCCGACAGGCCCGCCCCGAGGCCGAGCGAGAGAAGACCGAGCAGCCCGATCAGCGGCAGCGGACCGGCGGTCTTGGGGAGCGTCATGGCCGGAGCCGGGGCCGGAGCGGGTGCGGCTGCCGGAGCGGGCGCGGCTGCCGGAGCGGGCGCGGCTGCCGGAGCCGGCTTGGGCTTCGACACCTCGGCCTGGATCTCGGCTGCCGACACCGTGCCGACCTCCTTCTCGCTGACGATCGTGGCGCTGAT
>Ga0209253_10005929_pt1 | contig 10588 bp, 7 predicted proteins | sample FrelakmetBRP12BR_FD_187145 | JGI IMG/M metagenome (GOLD analysis project Ga0209253, IMG submission 187145) | Freshwater lake sediment microbial communities from the University of Notre Dame, USA, for methane emissions studies - BRP12 BR (SPAdes)... | ecosystem: Environmental > Aquatic >... | reverse complement strand
CTTTTGGCCCCAATACGCTGAAGAGCTTCAGGGTCTGGACCGACGAGGTCAGCGGCGCCGGACGGTGATGCGTCGCGGCACTGCCGTCACCCTCTCATCGCCGTGACGTTTCGCAGAGACGAAGCGCCGCCGGCTCGACCTGGCTGAACGCTGCCGCGAGTCGCACCGCCCATGCGGCACCGGCCGCCGTTGCCTTGCGCACTGGATCTGCGCTCGCCGAGCCGGCCTTGCATCGCTTTGCAATGGCTATGCGCTGTCCCGACTGGTACGTAGTCAATGTGCGACCGATGGATAGAGTCGGGTGAGCTTTGTGCGTGCATCAGCGGAGGTGAAGCGCCACTTGATGGTGGCGCGGGCGTGGTTGCGTGCACGAACGAAGGCTGCCAGTTCACGCTTGAGCGTATTCACGTCCGGGATGCGGCGGTTGGTGCCCAGTATGGGTGACGGAGAACGCGATCTCGGCCATGTTTGGGCGTGTAATGAAATTCCAGCCGCCTGAGCAGGCGACGGGCTTCCTGGGGCGGAAGGTTTCATACAGCGCCGCCGGCCGATGGGTGTTGAGGTTATCGTGAGATCATCGCGCTTGCGGATGGTGTCGAGGTCCTTGCCCGCCAGGGCCAGTTGCGACGTAAGCCCTACGACCGAGACGCATGCGCCGATCAGCGCGTGCTGGAGGATCGGTTTCATTGCGGCTCCGGCGTCGCCCGTTCCAGGAGCGCAGCGAAGCCGGGATAGCACGCGTTGCGCTGGATGCAATATTTTCTCGTGGTGCCGCCCCAGGGTTGGAGTGTGCTGCACACGCTCATGAAGGTCTCGGGGTCGATCACCTCCGCGCCGCCCACCGTCGAGACGCCCCGGGCGAACAGCGGATCGGGCACGCAGCCCGCGCTCGGACCGACGATTACGAAGGTCTCCGCGTGGGCCGCCTGGGCCAGCACGGCGTCCAGTGTGCCGTTGAGTAGAGTAACACCGTGCTGGTCGAGACGATCTTGTCGCAGGCCGAGAGTTTTCCAGGGTCGAGCGTCACCTCGAGCCCCGGCGCGCGCTGCACCAACGCTTCGTCGAGCTCCAGCACGGTGAGCGCCACGCCGCTGTCGCGGCACCTGTCTACCAACGGACCGAAGAAGCCGATCATGCCGAGGTGATCGCCGGGTCCGAGGTTCAGGGATCCGAAAGAGTTGGTCGCGTAGTCGGGCGCGAAGCCGGCGCGGCGGAAGAACCGCTGGCTGATGGCATTGATGGCCGCGAGGCCGAGCACTCGATCGGCCATGCGGGGCGATGCAAAGCGCTGTGCGAGCCACGCGGGATCCATGCCGATAAGGTCCGCATCGTCGCGAACTGCCTGAATATCAGCAAGCCCGTCTTCGAGCAGCGTGTAGGCGAGACCCGTGCTGCCGTCCGCAAGCTGCACCGTGGAGAACTCGCATTCGCGGCCGGGGCGCAATCGGTACGGTGGAACGTGAATGCGCTTCACGACCGGCAGGCACAGCGCGCTCGCTATGGCATCGGTGAGGGCGAGCATCGTCGGCGAAGTTCATCTTCATTCAGGCGTGCTTTCGTAAACGAGCAGCGCGGCTGGGAAGTCGGCGAAGACATCGGCCACGAGCATGCGAGCGTCGTGCACCTCGACGCTCCGACCGGTCAATACGTTGAGGGGTCGGCTTCCTTCGGGAAGGAATCCCGTCTGCACCGTGGTGTCGCCCCAGACGGTCGGTCCCAGCGGCAGGTCGCCGGGTTCGACAGCGAGCCGCCCGAACAGGCGCCCGGCCACCACGATCGCCCCCATATCGCCTTGACGGCGCGCGTAGGCCACCACGTTGTCCGCGCGCTTGCCGGCTGCGGACAGCGGTGCGTAATCGCCTCCGGTGAACAGCTGCGAGTGTTCACGGCGCAATTGCAGCGCACGCCATATGAGGTACAACTTCGGACGGCCGTCCTCCCAGTTCCGCAGGTCTGTACCGGCGCGTATCGCCGCCCCGGGTCCATCGGATGCGAGGAATTCCTGCATGTCCGCGAGCAGGAGCGACCGATTCTCGTAGTCCACGGGCCGGCGGTTGTCCGGATCCACCAGGCTGAAATCCCAGACCTCGTTGCCCTGGTAGATGTCGGGAACGCCCGGGCTCGTCAGCTTGATCAGTGTCTGCGACAGGCTGTTCAGCATCCCGAGCCAGGCGACACGGCGCTGGAATGGAACGAAATCCTGCCGGAACAGACTCCCTTCCGTTCGCCCGAGCAGGGCGTCGATGAAGGCGGCAAGCGCACCTTCATACTCCGCATTGGGATTGATCCAGCTGCTTTCGACCTTCGCTTCGCGCACCGCCTTGATCATGTACGCCTGGATGCGATCGCGGTAGGCAGCGAGCACATCGTCTGAGAGCGACTTCAGGGGCCAGGTCCCGACGAGGGTCTGGTAGAGCAGGTATTCGTCATTGCGGGACGGCGCGCTTTTTCCCTCGACCGTGCGCTTGCGGCTCCGGTTGAGGCGGCTCCAGCGCCGCAGCCCCAGCCGCCATGCCGCCGGCAACTCCGAGAGGGCGTTGATGCGGGCCCGCACGTCCTCCGAACGCTTGCTGTCGTGGGTGCACGTGGTGAGCATCGTGTGGGGCCACTTCGCCGCGCGGTCCTGACTCGCGCCGTGAAAGGCGGATACGGTGAAGCCAAAGCTGGTCGGGTCGCCGCCGACCTCGTTCAGGGAGACAAGGCGGTTATAGACATAAGCGGCGGTGTCCTCGACGCCCTTGGCCATCACGGGTGCCGTGAACTGCTGGAATTTCCTGCCGAAGGCAAGCGCCTGGGTGGCCTGCTCGCCCTCGCCCCCGGGCGCCTCACCGAGCAATGACGAGAGTACGAAATCGAAGATGGTGGCATCCGCCGCATGGCTCCGGCGCCTGGCCCTCGAAACGGCCCACTCGATGTAGCGCCGATCGTCCGCTGACGGCTTGTCCCCGATGTAGGTCCGGTAAACCGGGAAGCATGCGACCACCTCCACCAACGCCTGGCGCAGCGTGTTGAGTGTGAAATCCCGGGTGCGGCGGTTTCCCTGCGCGAGACGTGCTAGCCGGTTGGCAAGCACCGTCAGCTCGCTGGCGAGGGCGGTGCGCATGATCACCCGCCGCGAGTGGTAGGCAATTTCCTCGAACGCCATGGCCTCGGGCACGAAGGCTCGGTAGGTGCGGTCGAGCAGGGGGCGTGCGGACCCGTCGATGAACAGACCGTTCACCAGGTTCATCAAGCGATAGCCCGTGGTGCCATGGACGTGCCAGCCTTCCGGGACCCGTTCGTAGGCTGCCGTGATCTTCTCCAGCACGACGTAGAGCGGCCGATCGGGTCGGTCGGCAGCCTCCTCGACGACCAGGCCGAGTGCCATCGCATAGCGGTCCTGCAGCCGGCGGAAGTACTGCGCGGGGTCGTACAGCCCGTCCGGGTGATCGATGCGCAGCCCGTCGACCTGCCCCGACACCGCGAGCTCGAGCACCTTCCGGTGGGTTGCATCGAACACGATCTCGTCTTCCATGCGCAGCGCCGCGAGATCATTGATATCGAAGAAACGCCGGTAGTTGATCTCGTCCGAGGCGACGCGCCAGTAGGCGAGGCGATAGGCCTGTGCCTCGAGCAGTGCATGCAGGGCATCGAACGCAGCCGGCTCGTCGCGGTTGCCGTTCACGATGCGCACTGCCGCCTCGATGGCTGCGCGCAGGGGTGGGCACTCAGCGGCAAGCTTCGCGAGGCGACGCTTGTGGACCTCCTTGTCTCGATTGCGCTCGGTCCGCCGTCCGGGATCGACTTCCTCCCGACCGGGCAGGTTGCGGAACGCGGTGACGAGGCTCGCGAACTCCTCCAGAACGCGCGTGGGGATAGCTTCCCCGAGCGCGGCCTTCGGTACCCGTTCGAGGATGGCGGGATACTCGCGTGGATCCAGCGGGAACCGGTGCTCGTGGTAGCAGGCGTTGAGCGACCCCGCATCGGGCTCGTAGGCAAGCTTGATCTCGCCGCGCTCCAGGAGCGACCCGTAGTGATCGCCGAGGACTGGCACCAGCACTTTTCCCTTGAGGGCGGGGCTCACCGGATCCCAGTCGATGTCGAAGAACCCGGCGTAGTGGGACGCCGGGCCGTTTTCCAGCACATCGAGCCACCAGACATTGTCGCCCCCCATGACACCCATGTGGTTCGGCACGATGTCCAGGATCTGGCCCATGCCGTTGGCCCCTAGTGCATCGATGAACGCTTCGAAGTCCTCGCGGCTTCCGATCTCCGGGTTGAGCGCGTCGTGGTCGATGATGTCGTAGCCGTGCTGGCTCCCCGGGCGCGCCTTGAGGTACGGCGAGCAGTAGACGTGGCTTATGCCCAGGCCGGCGAGGTAGGGCACGAGCTGTGCCGCATGGTTGAAGCCAAATCCACCGTGCAGCTGCAAGCGGTAGGTTGCGCGTGGAATGACCGCGCGGACACCCTTCCCCGGGCCCCCTCGCCGTTGCGGCAAGACGGCGCGCCCGCGTGCCTGCGCGAGGGCATCGGCAAGCGCGGTGAAACGCAAGTCGTCGGGCCAGTCCTCGAGCGACATCGTGAGTTTCCGGCACCAGTTCGGATGCTGTTCAATCGTTCCCGGCAGGTTGATCTGGTCGAAGGCGCCGAGCACGTCCTCGAGCTGCACGGTCATCACCTTCGCCGGTGAGCGGGCGAGATAGACATGCAGCGCGCGCGCGAAGGCGTCCGTCATTCGGGGCAGCGAGAGCGGGGTAACCGTGGCACCCGGCGGCAGCAATCCCTCACGCTCGAGCGCAAGCAGAAGCCGCGCACGGTCCTGCGAGCGTCCCACGACCTGGGCCTCGCGCTCATCGTCCGAAGCGAACAAGCCGAGTTCCCCGCGTAAGCTGAGGTCGTGACCTTCCCAAAATCCCGCGAGGGTCGGCAGATCGGGGGTGCTCGCCGCGACAATGGTCTGCGCGGGGTAATCCGACGGTGGCTTGAAACCGCCCCCCGCGTCGCGCTCGAAGTACAGGACTGTGCGCGAGAGCAGGCCGAGTTCCTTCAGTGCGGTGCGCGCGTCGTCGGGCACCGCATCGAGGTCTTCCGCGATCACGAGGCAGCGGTTGCGCTGGCTCTCCAGCGCGACGACTCCGAGCAGGTCGGCGAACGGGTAGCTCACGTAGGCACCCTCCGCGGGGCTGCATCCCGCGGGGATCCAAAAATGGCGCATCAATCCCGCTGCGTGGCTGATGCGCAGCGCGCCGGTGTGGCGCATGTTCGCCCGCAGCGCCGCGATGAAAGGTCGGTACGCAGAGGCCTGGAGCCGCTCCGGAATCGGTGGCGGCAGGCCCCAGTCCCGGCCGCACGGGTGGACGTCGTCGGGCGGGGCGCCCACGCTTGCTTGAAGCGCATAGACGCCGTGCTCGCCCCAACTCTCGGCGCCGTCCTTCGCCACGAACAACGCGAGATTTCCAATGAGCCCGACGCCCAGGCCCAGTTCCTCGCAGCGCCATCCCGCGGCATGCAATTGCAGATCGGCCTGCCACTGCAGGTATTCGAAGAATTCCACCCGCTCGAGATTCTGCGCGGCGAAGCGGGCGACGGCGCCGGAGGCAGGATTCCGAAACGCTTCCGGCCACTTCGGCCAACCCGAAACGGAAGCATTCTCGCGGTGGAAGCGCTCCTGCAGGGCTTCGAACAGCGCGTGTCGCCGCAGGTCCTCGCCCCGGGCCCGTTGAAACGCGCGAAAGCCGCCGGCGCGCGCTGTTCCCTGGCTGAGATGGCGGGCGCGAAAGCTGCGGTAGAGCAGCGAGAGCACCGTCAATTTCGATTCGGCGACGCCCTCGTAGTCGACCCGGTCGGCGGCGCGCAAGCGCGCGAGCCGCGACTGGAACTCTGTGCCGCGGACCAACGCCTGCGCTTCCTCGCTATCCCGCAGGTCCTCGACGCGATCGACGTCGATATACAGGACATTGAGGAACAGCCGACTCGACGGACCGTAAGGGCTCGCGCGCCGGGGGTTGTCCGGGAATAGCGCGTGCAACGGGTTGAGACCGACCGTTCCCGCGCCGCGCGCCGCCCACTGGCCGATCATGGTCCGCAGGTCGGTAAAGTCCCCGATGCCCCAGTTGCGTGACGAGCGCACCGCGTAGAGCTGCGCGGCCGGTCCCCAGACGCGCCCGCTCCCCGAGATGGCCTCCGGCTGATAGGACGCGTCGGGACAAACGATGAAGGTCGACCTCGTCAGCCTTTCTTCCCCGTTGAAGAGTTCGAGGTGGTGATAGCCCGGGGCGGGATTGACCTCAAGAGCGAGACGACGCGCAGTGAAAACAGATTTGCCCGATCGATAGGTCTCGATCAGTTCCAGCTCTTTCGGCGAGAAGCTGCGCTCGTCTTCTGTGCCGTCCTCCTCCTGCACTCGCCACCGGAGGTTTTTCGAGTCGAGCGTTGCGGGCAACCGGATCTGCAGCCTTCCGGGCAGCTGCGAAGCGCGGCGCACCACGACCGGCGGCAGCACTTCGCGCCACTGGCGCAGCTCGTGCGCGGTGATTGCCTCGGTCACATCCGCATCGGTTGCGGTGGTGGGCACGCCCAGCGCGGCGAGCACATGGCGGAGCGTCCGCGCCGATACCGCCCGGTCCTTGCCAGCGCATTCGGGGTAAGTCGTCTGGATGCCGTGCAGGCGCGCAAGCTCGGTCAGTCGCTCGTCAGCCATCGCGGTCTTCCAGCAACCACGCGACGCTCCAGGGCAGCAGGGAGCCCGGCGAGGTCTCGTTCGCGTAGAGGGTTCGTCCGGATGGCAGAACCACGTTGGCAAGCCTCACATCCGAAAGGTTGCAGACGAGGTGTAGCTTGGTGTCGTCGCCGAGCGTCCAGTCAACGGCGAGCCCGTGACCCTGGAACAAGCGATAGCGCCCCGATCCTCCCATGCCGGCAAGGTGGGGCACGATCTCGGTCCGACGCAGCGCGAGCAACCGTCGGTACCGCGCGAGGCACTCCGCCCCCGGTCCGTGCTCGCACTCGCGCCAGTCGAGCTTGGCGGCTGCGAAGGTCTTGGGCGACGAGGGGTCCGGAATGAGGTTGCGCACCGCTTCGTCGCGGAAGCGCGGAAGGCGGGCGAACTCGGCGCGGCGTCCGGCCGTGACATGCGGCGCGAGCCCGGGCTCGAAATCGCAGAAGAACAGGAACGGCTTCTCGGTGCCCCATTCCTCGCCCATGAAGAGCAACGGCGGCGCCGGCGCGAGCAGCAGAATCGCGAGGGCCGCGGCGAGGGGTTCGGGGCGCGCGAGCACGGTGAGGCGTTCACCGAAAGCGCGGTTGCCGACCTGGTCGTGGTTCTGCAGGAAGCTCACGAATGCGGTAGCGCGCAGCTGAGCGCTCGGTTCGCCGCGCCGCCTGCCGTCGCGAAAGCGGGAGCGTTCACCCTGGTACGCGAACCCCTCCGCAAGGCAGCGGCCCAGATGTGCGAGTGGCTGCTCCGCGTAGTCGGCGTAGTAGCCGTCGTCCTCGCGGGTGAGCAGGACGTGGAAGGCGTGGTGGACGTCGTCGTTCCACTGCGCGTCGTAGCACGCGCCCGATCCCGGCTCCGGACAGAGATGTCGGGCATGGTTGTCGTCGTTTTCGAGCACGAGGTGCACGTGTCGCTCGGCGCCCGGCCCGGCTCGGACGGCCTGCGCGATCTCCGCGAGGATGTCGGGTCGCGACCTGTCGTGGATGGCGTGCACCGCGTCGAGTCTTAAGCCGTCGAAGTGGAATTCCTCGAGCCAGTACAGCGCGTTGTGCACGTAGAAGTCACGCACCGCGCGGCTCGCTGGTCCGTCGAAGTCGATGGCGACTCCCCAGGGCGTGTGGTGGCGCTCGGTGAAGAACTGCGGCGCGTACAGGTGCAGGTAGTTGCCCTCGGGTCCGAAGTGGTTGAACACGACGTCCAGGAACACCATCAGCCCGCGCGCATGCGCCGCCTGTACCAGCCGCTTGAGGTCGTCGGGCGTGCCGTACGCGGTGTCCGGCGCGAAGGGCAGTGCGCCGTCATAGCCCCAATCGCGCGCCCCCGGAAAGTCGGCTACCGGCATGAGCTCGACGGCGGTCACTCCCAGATCGACGAGATGATCGAGGCGGCGCTCGACCCCGGGGAAAGTGCCTTCGGGCGTGAACGTTCCGACGTGCAGCTCGTAGAGCACAACTTCGTGCCACGGCCGGCCTTTCCAGTCCGCGTCGCGCCAGTCGAAGGCGAGCGGGTCGACTATCGCGCTCGCGCCATGGACGTCGTCCGGATTCCAGCGCGAGGCGGGATCCGGGACGGCCTGGCGACCATCGATGACGAAGCGGTAACGATCGCCGGCACGCGCGCTTGGCTGCTCGAGCTCGAACCAGCCCGCCGCGGTTGGCGTGGCGGGGAAATCCCGCGTGGCGCCGCTGTTGTCGTGCAGGCGCACTGCGACCTCGCGCGCGGCCGGCGCCCACAGGCGAAAACGCGCACCGCCCGCGGGCAGGAGCTCGCAGCCGAAAGGCATTGGATGCCGACGCTTCATGGATGGAGTCCGCTTTCGCGCGCACAGAACCGCCGGCAGAGCGGTTCACCGCCGCGCGTCATTTGTCCTGCGGGCGTCGCGGCCATCAGCGCTCGAGCAGCTCGGCGGCCCAGCGCTGACCGCCGCTGCCGAACGCGAGCGCCAGCGCGAGCACGACGCCGCCGGGGACGATCGGGAACGTCTGCCGGATGATATCGTCCCCCACGTCGAGATGATCGAGCGATATCGGCACGATGAACGCGAGCACCGTGTATAGGGCCAGGGGGCCGAGCAGCTCACCGTCCCGAACGCCCGCATTCTTGCAGTAGGTCGTGACACTCGCCCCGATGAAGCGGGCGAAATACCCGCCGAAGGCCAGAATAAGCACCGCGACGATCACTTTCGGCACGAACAGTATGACGCGTGCGAGCAGGTCCCGTGAGGTTGGTAAGTCCGAGCCCGCTCCCTGCGATGAAGAGCGCCGCTAGGATCACGAGCCAGTAAACGAGCAGACCGAGGATGCCGACTGTATCGACCTCGACCCCGCTACCCCAAGCGGCTGCGCTACTTCCTCAACCGCGACCAGCGCCGGGCGGCTCTGCCCGTGCGCCGAGCCCCACGCTGCTGGCCTGCAGCCGATGTGCGCGCAACGAGGGCTGCCAGACAGTGCGCGCGCCGCCGTGTGCGTATGCTGTCCGATGACCTTCGCACTCTGGCTCACCGTGGGCGGCACGCTGCTGCTGTTGATGGCGCTGAGCGGCTCGATGCTGTCGCGCTTGCCGGTCAGCACGTCCATGCTCTACCTCCTGGCCGGGCTCGCGGTCGGGCCGCTGGGGCTGGCGCTCGCCGCACCCGACCTCTTCGACCAGGCCCGGCTGCTCGAGCACCTGACCGAGGTCATCGTGCTGCTGTCGCTCTTCACCTCAGGCATGAAGATGAGCGTGGGCCTGCACGACAGGCGCTGGTTCCCGCCGCTGCGCCTGGCGCTGCTGTCGATGCTGGCCACGGTGGCGCTCATCGCCGCGGCCGGCGTGGCGCTGCTCGGCCTGTCGCTGGGGGCTGCCGTGCTGCTCGGCGGCATCCTCGCGCCCACCGACCCGGTGCTGGCGACCGAGGTGCAGCTCGACAACCCGACCGACCGCGACCAGCTGCGCTTTGCGCTCACCGGTGAAGGGGGCCTCAACGACGGCACTGCGTTCCCGCTGGTGATGCTGGGGCTGGGCCTGCTGGGCGTGCACGAGATCGGTGCCGCGGGCTGGCGCTGGCTGGCGGTGGATGTGCTGTGGGCCACCGGCGCCGGCATTGCCATCGGCGCCGCGCTGGGCACCTGGCTCGGCCGGCTCGTGCTGTACCTGCGCCACCGCCACCACGAGGCCGTGGGCTACGAGAACTTTCTGGCGCTCGGGCTCATCGGGCTGGCCTACGGATTTGCCGTGCTGGTGCAGGCCTACGGCTTCCTGGCGGTCTTCGCGGCCGGCTTGGCGCTGCGTCACACGGCGCAGCTCGCCTCCGAGGCCGCCGCGTCGTCGCTGGGCATCGCCCCCACGGCGCGCGCCACGGCAGCCGCGGTGGCCGTGGTCGAGCACGCGCATCACAGCGTGGAGCCCGACGTCGCCACGCAGATCGCCACCGATCCGCAGCACGGGTCGGCCTACATGGCGTATGCGGTGATGAGCTTCAACGAGCAGCTCGACTGCATCGGCGAGATGGTCGGCGTGGTGATCGTCGGCATGCTGCTGGCGGCGGTGCCCTGGGTGCCCTCCGCGTGGTGGTTCGTGCCGCTGGTGCTGCTGCTGGTGCGTCCGCTGTCGGTGGCCGCAGGGCTGGCGGGTTCGCACACCTCGCCCGTGCAGCGCCGGCTCATCGGCTGGTTCGGCATCCGCGGCATCGGCTCGCTCTACTACCTGACCTACGCGCTCAACCACGGCCTGCCCGTGCGGCACGCCGACACGCTGGTCGGATTGACGGTGGCGGTGGTCGTGAGCTCGATCGTCGTGCACGGCATCTCGGTGACGCCGCTGATGGCGCGCTATCGCCGCCGGCGCGGCCGCAGGTAGGGCCCCGGCACCGTCGCCGGTCGCGCCTCGGTACGCCATCGCACAGACCGGCCGGCG
>Ga0209253_10005928_pt1 | contig 10588 bp, 12 predicted proteins | sample FrelakmetBRP12BR_FD_187145 | JGI IMG/M metagenome (GOLD analysis project Ga0209253, IMG submission 187145) | Freshwater lake sediment microbial communities from the University of Notre Dame, USA, for methane emissions studies - BRP12 BR (SPAdes)... | ecosystem: Environmental > Aquatic >... | reverse complement strand
AGCCTCGTACATGCCTAGCCATTCGATGCTTTTGATTGCCATGTTGAAAGGAAAATTCGCGCCATGGGCACGATGTTCCTCTAGGCTTTCCACCGAATAGATGAACGGTATGTTGAGTGCTTTCTTCAAAGTGACTGCCGCAGGAATGAAATGCCAGTCGTATGCGTCTATCACGTTCACTTGCTTGCCAGAGTCGTAGTAGATGTTGGCTGCCGCTCTCTCGATTTCCTGGTTCAATGTGAGTACCCATGTCAACACTCCTATGTGGGTGCGAACGGGGTTTGAAACTCTGTGAGTTTTGACGCTGTCCACATCGGCAAACTGTCCAGTCAAGTAGTCGTGATAGGTCACCACGTGAGTCTCAACGTTGCTTCTTACGAGGCGCACTGCAAGTTCTCTCACGTACTCAGCAAGCTGGCCAACCACCCTTGGTGGGAATTCCCACGAAAGAATTATGACCCGCATCAGCTCTTCACTACGTGAATAGTGCGCACACCTTGATGATGCCACTTCCGGTAACGTAGTAGCGTTTCTTGCCTTCGTTGTCGACAAAGCTGTCCACGAAGCCCTCGGCCTTGTAGCTGTCCAGAACCTTCTCCACTTCATTCAAAGCGATCTGCAAAACCTGCGAAAGCTCCTCACTTCTCCTGGCCAAGTCTGGAGCGGTTGCACACAAGTTATGCAAAGTCTGCAGTATCTTATCTGGGATCGGAATTTCCTCTCTCAACGCATTCACCCTGTACCTGGTACATATTCTGAACGGTCTTCTTATAAACACAAGCGCGGCTTCTCTAGAAATATCTGGTTGATGCTTGTGTTTGCTGCTTCAACTCCTCGAATCTCTTCTCCGCCGTCTCAACAAGCATCTTTCTGAGTCTGTCTCCGTCAATCTTTGAGCGTCTGATCTCCTTCAACTCCTCTTTCAGGAATTCGTCGCGGAGAGACTTCTCCGCCCACTTCTCAAAGTCGCCCCGACCGTTGTGAAATTCGATTGCCTTCAGGCTCACCTTCTCTAAGGCACTACCAAACTCCTGCAGGCTCCAAGCCATCACGCCCGTGTAGTACTTCTCACCTATCTCGGTGTGGAACAGGAATGGCTCATTTGCCGTTGCTGAAGCAAGCCTGACCCTGTTTTCAAAGTCTAGAATCGCCGCTTGGGCAGTCACAAAGGCATCGATCGGCGTCCCGAAGGGGCTGAAGTAGGAATGAACCTCGCCAGGGCCCCCGCCTGCCGTAAACATGTAATAGAGATGGTCACTTGTTTGAAAGTGCCGCCACATCTTCAGAAAGTCTTTGTCTCTGGTCTCCTTTACAAGTGGCTCAAGTCTCCTCAAAGATGTGTAGTAGGCCCACTGCATCGTGTTTCCCAGCCAGCAGCTTGCATCTCTTTCCAAGTCTGCCCATGAAACCGTTCCGCCCAGTTCAGGAACGTCAATCTCGCTGATGGAGGCGTATTTTTCGGTGACTTCGGAAGGCGTGGACATGTGCAGGTGCCACCATCTGATGATCTCCTCAGGCAAATGTCTCAGGAAGTCATGTATGCCAGTCTCCGGCCAATGATGTTCGCCAAACGTTTCATAGTCCGGGAAAATGTTGACGCAGTTCGCAGGCGTGGCCGACAGCCAATTCGCGTATTTGTCGGCTGTCAATGGCCACTCACTCCACCATCGTGCCGAAAACCTGAAACCTATATCATCAGTCAGCTTGTAATTTCGCAGCAGTATCTTGATCTTCTTGCAGCCTTTTGGCGTGTAGAGATAGTTCGGCGAGTTTCCATGCAGTATTCTCTCGACTCCTTCTGTGAATATTCCTCTGTATCCGAGTTTCTCGACAGTCTGGGCAATGGCGTTGTTGTAGAGCAGCTCTGTGTTCTCGAACACGCGCGATGTGTAGCCAAGGAGGTCTCTTGTTATCTGCTGGTGCAGTTTTATCTCCTCAATGAACTCGTCTCTTTCAGGATAGAGGCTTGCTAGCGAATGGTAGTACGTTTGAGCAAGGAATTCAGTGCAGCCTGTTTCTGCAAGCTGTTTGAAGCTTTCCAAGAGGTCTTTGCTGAACATTTCGCATTGCTCGAGGAATGTGCCTGAGACGCTAAACGAGACCTTGACCTGCTTCTTATCTTTTTTGTGCTTGTCAATAAGTTCGAGCAGTATCCTGTTAGAAGGGAAATAGCATTTCTTGCACGTTCGTTCAAATATCTCCTTGTTCAGTTTTCGATCCAGATAGTAGTCAAATAGGTCCTGCTTTCTTGCACGCTTGAAAACTCTATTCTCCCAGAAAAAGTCCCGCCTTATCCGATGTGGCTGATGAACCTCGAAAACGAGTACGATGTCGGTCAAACCGATGTCCTCTTGTTCGATACGTATCAGTCTGTCATGATATTTCTTGTTTGCTATGTCTTAGAGTTCTGGTGTAGGCGTGTTTAGGTCGGATTCGGATGCTGAATTCATAATTTATTTATGCTTCATGTCAGCTTCATTCTTCTCAATATTGGTGAGTAATCGTGTCAGTCGAAAAAATCAGTGTCGAGAGCAAGCAGGAACTAGAGCAGATGATTACAAAGGAGATCGACCAGATCGAGAAAGACCTGACGGTGATCTGCACTCAGGTTCCCATAAACGACAAGACAACTATTGACGCGTTGTGCCACGACGAGAACGGTCAGCTTGTCATTCTTCAAGTCAACGTTAACGAGGACGACAACGCCCTGCTGCAGGGAGTACAGAGTTTGGACTACGTTGACAAGTTCAAGTCATTCTTGAAGATGACTTATGGCAAACACAAAATTGACGACAAGGAGAAGCCACGTTTGATCCTGGTGGCACCTAACTTCTCTGAGACTCTTCGCCACACTGTCCAACATATCCACGGTCTGCACATCGAGCTGTACGAATGGGAATATCTAAAGATCGGAGACCACAAAGGCCTCCACCTCCAATCTATTTTCACTTGGAAGCCTGCCGACTGGAAGCCAGCCGAAACGTCAAAAGAGGAAAATGAGCCAGAAAAGGAACAGAAGCCTGTCGAAAAGAAAAGCGAATCGAAGCCAGCGAAGAAGAAAGAGTCCATGCCGGAGAAGAGAGAAGAAACCATGCCGGAGCTGCCGATGCCTGAACCTGACCTACCAAAAGAAGAGCCGTCAATCTCTCCTGCACCGATGCCGGAAAAGGCGCCTGAGGAAGAAGAACCATTCTGGAAGCAAGAGAAGGAAGCACCTCAGAAGAAGAAGCGGTTTTTCTAGAGCACTAACCAAATCATATTTTCTTTTTGCGTGTGACTTACTTTGACGTGTTAGCTTGAGAATGGGCTTTTTCGTTTGGAAGTATCCACCGGCGCTTGTCGGTGGTCTAGGCACTTATGCAGACTACATTACGCGTGAATTCGTATCCATGGGCAACGACGTGACGGTTTTCACCCTAAACATTGGGAACCTGAAGACCCGCGAAGTTATCAAAGGAGTATAGCGCACGTGCTAAGCTCATAGGCCATTGATCTGGCATTGATCGAATACCACGTTGTCGACTTGATGTACAAGATCACGAGAAACTAAAAAAGGATGGAGGATGACTGGTCTCTGGCCGTGGCCTTCTCTAGTGCCACGATACCTGGCAGTCTCTTGCCCATTAGAAACTCGATCAGGGCTCCACCTGCAGTGCTAACGTACGAGATTCTTTTGAACAGTCCGAACTCCTGCAGGGCGGCTATTGTGTGGCCTCCTCCTGCCAGCGAGAAGGCCTTCGACCTTGCAATCGCCTCGAAGACTTCTCTCGTGCCGAGGCTGGACTTCTCATTTTCGTACACTCCCATGGGGCCACTGACTACGACCGTCTTGGCTTTGGTGATGATCCTAGAGTATTCCTCGATTGTTTTGGTACCTATGTCCATTATCAAATGGTCTGTTGGAAGCTTCTCGATCGATATTTCTTCTCTGTTTCCGTTTGTTTCGACGGCCACATCTTTTGGTGTTTTGATTTCGTCTGGATATTTCTTCATAAGTTCCTTGATGCCAGTCGTGATAGTCATAAGCTCCTTCTTTTCAAGAAATCCGATGTTAGACTTGCCAAGGTCTATGCCTTTTGCTGCAAGGAAGACCTGGCCCGCGACGCCGCCTGTGAGAATGCAGTCAGCTAGGTCTTTGTAGAGTACGTACCTTGAGATTTCTAGTGAGTCGTCTGCTTTTGCGCCTCCGAGGATGAATATGCTTGGCCTTTCTGGATTTTCCAGCACTTTGCTGAGCGATCTCAATTCTCTTTCCATTATGCGGCCTGCGGTGCTGGGCAGTACGGCGGTGAAGCCGACTATTGACGCTTGAGCCCTGTGTGCTGCCGCGAATGCGTCAAGCACAAACAAATCAGCCAGAGGCGCAAGGCTCTTCACAAGCTCCGTTTTCGCATGCTCTTCAGGTGTTCCATCCTTAGTTTCGCCTGCAAACATCCTCACGTTTTCCAACACGAGAATCTCACCGCTTTTCAGGCTTTTGATCGCTGTTCTTGCCTTTTCGCCGAAAACGTCGTCGACGTACTTCACGGGTCTGCCCAGGATCTTGCCTAGGAGTTCTGCATGCTGCTTCAAGGATATGAAGTCCGGATCGCCTCTCCGTCCCTGATGTGCCAGAACAACAACCTTGGCTCCTTTTGTTGACAGTTCTCTTATGGTGGTCTCGCCATGGGCGCGGATTCGCGAATTGTCAAGCACTTTTTTCGATTCCGGATCTACTGGCGTATTGAAGTCTACTCTGACGAGTACAGTTTTGTCTTTGACTTTTACATCATCTAGGGTTAGGTACTTTGCCATTTTCTCTGCCTTCTGTTTTGGAAAGAAAAATAATGGTGAGGATTTTTCGATCGATCGGTTTAAAGGCCTGCTTTTTTGCCAACGAGTTCAATTAGCTCGACCATGCGGCAGCTGAAGCCCCATTCGTTGTCGTACCAGGCGAGGACTTTGACGAAGTTGCCTTGCAAGACCATGGTTGACTGGGCATCGAAGGCGGCTGACCAGGTGCTGTGGTTGAAGTCGGATGAAACGACAGGGTCTTCAGTGTAGGCTAATATGCCGTTGAGCGGTCCTTCTGCGGCTTTCTTGAAGGCGGCGTTGATCTCTTCCTTAGTTGTGCTCTTTTCCAGCACGCAGGTCAGGTCGACGATTGAGACGTTTGGCACTGGGACCCGGAGGGCGATTCCATTCATTCTTCCCGTGAGTTCAGGCAACACGAGCGTAGCTGCCACGGCGGCCCCTGTCGTGGTTGGGATTATGTTTATTGCTGCTGCTCTAGCACGGCGCAGGTCAGAATGAACTAAGTCTTGGATTCTCTGATCATTCGTGTACGCGTGTGCAGTTGTCATGAGTGCCTGTTTGAGTCCGAAGTTTTCGTGCAGGACTTTGGCTACAGGTGCGACGCAATTTGTGGTGCATGAGGCGTTTGAGAGTATGTTGTGTTTCTTAGGGTCATAGGTCTTGTCGTTTACGCCAATGACGATTGTTGCGTCTGGGTTCTTTGCAGGTGCTGAGATTAGGACTTTGCTTGCTCCTGCTGTCAGGTGTGCCGAGGCTTTTTCCCGGTCGGTGAATAGTCCTGTGGATTCTACGGCTAAGTAGACGCCCATGTCTTTCCATGGAAGCTTGGACGGGTCGCGTTCCATAAGTGTGCGCACCTTCTTGCCTTTGACGACTAGGCCGTCCTTTTCGGCTTCCACTGGGAAAGGTGCGCGTCCGTGGACTGAGTCGTATTTCAGCAAGTGAGCCAGCGTCTTGGAGTCAGTTATGTCGTTTACGGCCGCGAATTCGATGTTGGCGTTTCTTTCAATGGCTGCTCTGAACAGCAAGCGTCCGATTCTGCCAAATCCGTTTATACCTACCTTAATTGGCATGCTATTTCACGACCTGTTTGATTATATCGCTTAAGTGGATTGAGGATTGCTCTAATTAATTTTCCGACTAAAATGAAGAGAAAGTGATGGTTGTTTATCGAAGTTTCATCAGAACCATTTCTGCGGCCAAGACTAGGGGCTCCCAAGTTTCGCAAACAGGAGGTGCGTAGGCTGTGTCTGCTTTGGACAGCTCGCGTGCGGTCATTTGTTTCTGTATGGCAAAAGACATGGCGTTTATGCGTTGGGTCACTTCTTCTCCACCAATGATCTGGGCTCCCACTATTCGTCGGGATTCTTTTTCCACGACGAGTCTGACTTTTATGGGGAGTGCTCCGGGGTAGTAGTCGGCTTTTGTTCTTGACGTGATTGTTCCGGTAACAATTTCGATTCTGGCTCTCTGGGCTGCCGTTTCAGTCAGACCTGTTGAGCCGATGTCAGTATCGTAGAGTCTTGACACGGACGAGTTTAGGACTCCTGTGAACAACGCATAACCGCCTGCTGCGTTGATACCTGCAATCTTTCCATGTCTTACTGCCACGGTTCCCAGCTGTACAAGGGTTGGTCTTTGTGTAACAATGTGCGTTGATTCGGCGCAGTCGCCGACTGCGTAAACGTCTTTGGCACTGGTTTCCATTCTGGCGTTTGTTTTTATGGCTTTGGTATCTCCCAGGGCTATGCCCGCGTTCTGAGCGAGCTGGGTGTTTGCTCTCACTCCGAAAGCGCTGATAACTAGGTCTGCGCTGTACTGTTCGCCTCCGGCGACCACCCCGGTTGCCTTTTCGGTTCCGACGATCTCTTCAACAGGTTTTCCGGTGAGGATGGTTATTCCTTTCTGTTCCAGCATTTCTTGAACTGCCTTTGCCATGTCGGCATCAAGCATCTGTGGAAGCACTTGAGGCAGCATCTCGACAACCGTTACCTTGAGGCCGCGTTCTTGGAGGCCTACAGCTGTTTCGAGGCCGATCAGGCCTGCTCCCATGATTAATGCAGTTTCGGCTCCATTCTTGACTGTCCCGTCGATTCTTTCTCCGTCTTCCAGTGTTCTGAGTGAGAGAACTCCCGGCTTTTCTTTTCCCTTTATCGGGGGCATGAAGGAGCTTGCGCCTGTGGCTATGATCAGGCTGTCATATTGCAGAGCCTCAGTTTTTCCGTTCTTGTTCACTATTTCGACGGCTTTGTTATTGGTGTTTATGGCTGTGGCTCTGGTTTCGGTTTTGAGGTTGATCTTCATCATCTGGAAGTAGGCAGGTGGAAAAACTATGAGGCTTGGGAAGTTTGGTATTTGTCCGCCTATGACGAAGGGCAGTCCGCAACGGGAGTATCCGCAATGTTTCTCCTCAGTTATCATTGTGATTTCTGCAGTGTGGTCGGTTTTTCGTCCGGCTGAGGCTGCGTCCACGCCTGCGGCGTGTGCGCCGATTATGGTTATGCGTCTAGGCAACTCGGTTTACTTTCCTAGGGTCCTATGCCATTCAGCGGCCTTGTTGAAGTCCATCAGGCTTGCAAGCTCGGCCTGCAGGTTCGTTGGCTTTATGACGAGTAGCCATGCTTTGTCGTAGGGGTCTTCGTTTAGCATTTCGGGTTTTGACTGGACTTCGGCGTTTACTTCGAGGATTTCGCCGCTAATAGGTGCTATTAGGTCGGATACAGCTTTGACCGATTCAACGGTGCCGTAAGGCGTGTTCTGCGTTATGCTAGTTCCTGGGCTTGGCAGCTCAGCATAGACAATTTCTCTAAGTTGCTTTTGGGCGTAGTCAGTTATGCCTACTCGAATCTTGTCGCCCTCGACCTTCGCCCACTCAAACTCTTTCGTGTAGTACAGTCCTTCTTTGATTTCAGTTCCGTCAACTTTCACCATACGAAATACACCTTTTCAACAACGCAATAATCTCTTATGCCGTAGCCTTTAAAACTAACTGTCTGCGAAGGAAAAGACAAGATGGCCAATTAGTTCAGAGGAGCCAATGGACACGTGAGCGCGCGCGCTCGTGTTTGAACGCTGAAGGCTGAAGGGGTTAGCGCCCGTTTTGCGAGGAAACGCTTTTACTCTTCCGTCTGATTGTTATCTATAGTCAGAGTGGTGTTCAAATTGGCTAAGTGGGAGTATAGAGTGATGCCGATTAAGACGCAGATTCGTACGGATCATTTCCAGGTCGACAAGAAACCCGTCATAGAGGATGTTCAGAACGACTTGAACGAACAAGGCAATGAAGGATGGGAACTTGTCGGTATCCAAGGTATCCGATTGCCCGACGACAGAATGTTTACCGTTGCTTACCTCAAAAGACAAAAGAAATAGGCCCTCAACCCAGTCTCATCTCCCTGTTTGACACATCTCTTCTCTATAGACTACATGCTAGCACGGTTGGTTCAATCTATGTTTTGGGGGAACTCCCACTCGAGTCTTGTGTTGCGACTTCTGCAGAGAACTATACTATCTGCTATGCACACGTTGAAACTGTGCTAGCGTTCTCTCTTGCCTTGTATGAACTCTTCCACCGACTGCTTTGCCACGGAATCGGGCACCTGAATTGGCGGATGCTTGAACGCATACGAGGAGATGCTCAACAGCTGACCAGCAATCTTGCGGTCTAACGCGATTTTCACCGCTCTAAGAATGTCTATGACGACGCCTGCGCTGTTCGGCGAATCCTCAACTTCAAGCTTCACCTGAATCGTCAATGGTCTATCCCCAAACTTTCTGCCCTTCAACCACAAATAACAAATCTTCTTATTCCCCAGAAACGGCACATAGTCGCTTGGTCCAATCCGCGTGGGCAAGTCATACGGAACGAGACTCGTAACCGCCTCGGTCTTACTGATTCGCTTAGTTCTTAAACGCTCCTCAACCGTCATGTTCTGAAAATCCGTGTCTCCACCCAGATTAAGCTGGTAAGTTTCATCAATAATGACGCCACGATCCACGCAAAGCCTCGCAAGATTCCTGTGCACAATCGTGGCCCCAACTTGACTCTTGATGTCGTCACCAGCGACAGGCAAACCCCTCTCCTCAAACTTCTTGGCCCAGCCAAAATCCGACCCAATAAACTCGGGCATACAATTCACAAACGCACAACCCGCATCCAAAGCAGCTTGAGCATAAAACTGCGTGGCGAAATGACTACCTACGGGCAAGTAGTTAACCAGAATGTCCGTTTTCGACTCCTTCAACACCTCAACAACGTCAACGGGCTTCAGTTCGCCCTCCTCATAGACCTCGAACGTCTTCCTCATGTGCGGTGCCACACCGTCCAGAATAGGCGCAGCAGAAACCTTCACGTTCAACGGTGATACTTCGGCGAACTTGGCGCAGCAGTTAGGCTCAGTGAAAATGGCCTCAGACAAGTCCTTTCCAATTTTGTTCCTGTTCACCTCAAAAGCCGCAACAAACCTCACGTCTCTAATGTGATACCCACCGAAGTCAACATGCATAAGTCCCGGCACTGTCACATCATTTTTCGCATTCCTGTAGTAGTGTACTCCCTGAATCAGTGCAGACGCGCTGTTGCCCACGCCGACTAGAGCCACGCGAATGTCAGACACACCAGTAACCCCCTGGCCAATATCCGGTTAAGCCATTACAGAAAGTCAGCTCTTTAACTTTTCCGGAACCATAACAAGATTAAAAGGCAACCAGCCACACTCTCACCCGATAGAAGGCGAACAACCATATGGATGGAAGCGAAGTTCAAGTAAGATTCGACCCTTTTAAAGAAATCGTGATCATGGAGCGCGATCCATTTCAAACCCCTGACGACATAGCACGGTTTGCCTCGATAATCGCAGGAGGAAAAACCGCAGGACTATACTGGGCCGAAGGCGTAGTCTTCCTGTACTTCCCGTTGCCAGCGTCCACCGAAACAACCGCAAAAGCACTCGTAGAGGAAAAACGAGTCTACTGGACATTCGTCGGCTACGCACCCATGCCCAAATACCAACCCATAATCGAAACAAAAGAGAAAATAATAGTCCCAGTCATCGACATGTCTTCAAACGCCCTCCTAAGAAAAGCCGCAACGTGGCTAAAAGAACAAGAATAGACCTACGTACTACTTCAACAGCTTCTCGTACTCATCGAGAAATACCCACCCTGGGAGAATGTTCTTTGGAAGCAGTCAACATCAAAGGAGAAGTCATCACCGGAAAAGGCGAAGGAGAACGATTCATAAAGCTTCCATGGGTAAAAAAACAAATAACCGAAAAGCTCGGTTTTGCCCCCTTTCACGGCACGTTGAACATAAGACTGTCAGAACGAGACACAAAACTCAGGAAGCAATTGGGAAAGGCTCACTCGATAAACATTCAACCTGTGGCCAGCTTCAGCCCTGGCAGATGCTACAAGGCATACCTGCCAAGCGACATCGAATGCGCAATCGTCGTTCCCGAAGTGCCGAAATACCCCGCAGACATCATCGAAATAGTGGCCGCAATCAATCTAAGAGAGAAGCTTCAACTCAAAGACGGCGACGTTGTCAACATAAAGGTCCCAATCTGACGGTCTACAGTCTTCTTTTGTCCTTCAGAAAGCTCTGAGTGTACTCCTTCAAGCATCTGCTTTTCTCCAAATAAGAGCCATATCTTACTAGCCCATTCATGGCTCGCGCTGCATCCTCAGGCGATGAATACGCCGGGATCTTCAACTTGTCAAATCTCGAGCGCGTGTACAGAGCCATCTCCGTCTCGCCTATGTCGCAGGCCACGATAGGCTTCTCATATCTGCC
>Ga0209253_10005926_pt1 | contig 10589 bp, 11 predicted proteins | sample FrelakmetBRP12BR_FD_187145 | JGI IMG/M metagenome (GOLD analysis project Ga0209253, IMG submission 187145) | Freshwater lake sediment microbial communities from the University of Notre Dame, USA, for methane emissions studies - BRP12 BR (SPAdes)... | ecosystem: Environmental > Aquatic >... | reverse complement strand
CGCGCTCGGCCGTCTCGATCATCGAGAGACCGATGCGATCCTTCACGCTGTTCGCCGGGTTCTGGCCCTCGAGCTTGGCAACGATCTCGGCGTCCACTCCCGCGGTCACGCGGTTGAGGCGCACCAGGGGTGTGTTGCCGATCAGCTCCGTGACGTCGCGCGCGATCTTCATGGGGGCCTCCTCGTTGCGCCAAGCTAGCGCGGGGGGCCTGCTGGTGTCATGCAGATTCGGGAGCTGTGCCGAGGACTTCCTCGAGCAGCACCGTGGCGTAGCTTCCTGCCGGCAGCGTGAAACGCAGCCGCAGGGCCTCCCCTTCGTGGACGGCGCTCGCCTCCGTGGGCAGCATACGCAGCGCGCGCCTGCTCCCGCGGAGCCGGAGGCCGGGAACGCTCGGCAGCTTCGCCTCCGGGTCGAGACCGGCGGCGGCCAGGGCCTCGCGCTCGCGGGCAGCCGGCTCGCCGGCCGGCGCGAGCGTCTTCGTGCCGAAGATGGGCCCGGTCGCGCTCACCTCGCCGCGGATGGCTCGGGGGCCCTCGACGACGGCATCCTCCACCAGGAAGAGGCCGCCGGAGACGTGAACGACCGCGACGTCGCCCTGCTCCAGCGCGTCGAGGGGCAGCTCGCGACGCCGCAGCGCCTCGTTGAAGACGGCGGCCTGCAGGGCAGAGACGGCGAAGCGCAGGGCCCGGCGGTCGGGAGGGCGCCGCCCCCGACCGGGCGGCGTCTCACCCCGGAGCAGGGCCAGGCCGGCCGCTGCGTTGCCGCCCTCTCGACCGAAACGCTGCTCGCCAAAGCGGTTCGGAAGGCCGCGCTGAAGCCCCTCTTCGAGCCGAGCGGCGGCGCGCGCCGCGAGCGGGCCCGCCACGCCTCGCACCACGATTTCGAAGCGGTTCCCGCGGAGCTGACCGGTGCGCAGCTTGTGCGGATGCCGCAACGCCTCGAGCACGCGGGCGCCCGGCAGCTCGAGCGCAAGCGCGAGCGCGGGATCGAGGCCGGGAACGGAGAACCACTGCCGCGCCAGCGCCACGCGGTCCTTGCGTCCGGCGTAGCCCACGTCGCGCGGCGCAACCCCTGCCGCCTGCGCCAGCGCGCGCGCCACCTCCTCGGTGTTGCGCAGCCGCTTCTCGATCCACACGAATGTGTGTCCCCCCTCGCCCGTCGGGACGTAGAGCGGAATCTCCTCGACGACGAAGTCTTCGGGGCTGCCGCGAAGCGTGGGGCCGACGCCCGTCAACACCGCGCCACGAGCGCGCGCGCTTTCTCGATCCTCTCCGCCACCGCGTCGTGCAGCCGCTGCGTCAGCGCCTCGCGCTCGTCCAGGCTTCGGCCGCGGGTCTCGATCGGCTTGCCGATCGAGACTCCGATGCAGCCGGAGCGCTTCACCTCGTAGCCGGGGGGAAGGATCTCGAAGGAGCCGTGGACGCCGATGGGCACCAGCGGCATCCCGGTCTTGATCGCGAAGACCGCCGCGCCCTTCTTGAAGGGCCGGAGTCTGCCGTCCGTGCCGCGCCCGCCCTCGGCGAAGAAGAGCACGGAGATCCGTTTCGCGAGCAGCATGCCGTGCTCGTCGAGGCGGCCGACATCGCCTCTCGTGTCGTCGCGGGCCACGAAGACGCTGCCGGTGGCTCGCAATGCCTGGCCGAAGATTGGGATCCTGCCCAGCTCCTGCTTCGCCACGAAGCGCACGCCATGCCTTGGAAGCGACGCCAGGATCGCCATCGGGTCGAGGTGGCTCTGGTGGTTCGCGACGAAGACGTAGCGCTGCCGGGCCTTGAGGCCCGGCTCGCCGGCCGAGACCAGCCGCGCACCGCAGCCCGCGAGCGCAATCCGCGCATAATCACGGTAGAGCCAGCTCACCACGTCGTGGGTCGGGCCAAAGGTAACGCCCGCGGCAATGGCCGCCGTCGCGTGGAACAACGTGTCGGCCGCGACGATGCCCGACGCGAACGCGGTGCGTACCAGCCTCTCGATCATCGGGCGACCTCGCAGGCCGCCACCGGCGCGAACGAGCGCCGATGGACCGGGCTCGGCCCGAGACGGCGCAGCGCCTCGAGATGCTCGGGCGTCGGATAGCCCGCATTGTGCGCAAAGCCGTAGCCCGGATGAATGCCGTCGAGCTCGCGCATCAGGGCATCGCGGTACACCTTGGCCACGATGGAGGCGGCGGCGATCGATGCGTCGAGGGCATCGCCGTGTACGATCGCCGTCTGCGGCATGCCGATGCCGGGAATCGTGCGCGCGTCCACCAGCACATGGTCTGGCCGCACCGCGAGACCCTCCACCGCACGCTGCATCGCGCGCAGCGAAGCGTGGAAGACGTTCAGGCGATCCAGCTCCGCCGGCCCCACCTCGGCCACGGCAACAGCGATCGCCTGGGCACGGATCGCTGCGGCGAGACGCTCGCGCGTGCGCGCGTCGAGCCGTTTCGAGTCGTCGAGGCCCGGCAGCTCGACCTTGTCGGGCAGCACCACCGCCGCCGCCACGACCGGCCCGGCGAGGGGCCCGACGCCGACCTCGTCCACGCCAGCTACGTGCCGGGCTCCTGCCGAGCGCAGTGCCCCGCCGCGCGCCAGGAGCGCACCCATGCGCGCGATCTCGGCCTGGTCCTTCTCGATCCGCCGCTCGAGGCCCTGCAGCAACGCCCGTGCGCCTGCGCGCGGATCCGCACGCAGCGCGGCGAGCCAGTGCGCGCGGCTCGCCTCGTCACCAGCTTCCCGCAGCAGGCGCCGCAGCTCGAAGAGGGGGAGCACGGGCCACGAGGGTACGCTCATCGCTCCTCGCCCTCCCCCGGCGGCGTCCCGATCCCGAGCTTCTTCTCGACGGCGCGCAGCCGCCGGAGCGCCTGCGGCAGGCGGCCCATGGCTGCCACCACGCGATGCCAGCGGCGCTCCTCCATGGCCGGCGCGCCGTAGACGTGCGCACCCGGAGACACGTCCTTGTGAAGGCCAGCGCGCGCCGCCACGAAGGCTCGCTCGCCGACCACGAGGTGCCCGGCGGCGCCGGACTGCGCCATCAAGATCGCATGACGGCCGACCGTCGTGCTCCCCCCGAGTCCGGCCTGCGCGATGATCACGGCATTCTCTCCCACGTCGCAGTTGTGGGCGATCATCACCAGGTTGTCGATCTTCGCGCCGGCGCGGATGCGCGTCTCGCCGAGCGTCGCTCGATCGACGGTCGTGCCCGCGCCGATCTCGACGTCATCCTCGACCACGACGCGGCCGACCTGCGGCACCTTCTCGAGACGGCCCTGCTCGTCGAAGGCATAGCCGAAGCCGTCCCCGCCGAGAACGACGCCCGGCTGGAGCGCCACCCTGTCCCCGAGCTCCGTACCCTCGCACAGCACGCTGCCGGCGTGGAGCCTGCAGTCGGCCCCCACGCGCACGCCCGGGTAGAGATGCACGCCCGCATGCAGCACCGAGCGGGGGCCGATGCGCGCGCCCTCGCCCACGGAGCAGAGAGGGCCGACCGAGGCCGAGGCGTCGACGGCTGCGCTGCTCGAGACGAAGGCGCTCGGATGGATCCCCGGCGCGGGGTTCTCCGGCGGCAACAGCAGCGCCACCGCGCGCGCGAAATCGAGGCCCGGGTTCGGCGAAACCAGGGCCGGAAGCTCGCCGGTCTCGACCACGCTCGGCACCACCACGGCGCAGGCCCGCGTGGCCGAGAGCTTCTTTGCCCAGGCCAGTGAGCGTACGAAGGAGAGGTCGCCCGGCCCGGCGCTCTCGAGCGAATCAACACCCGAAAGTGTCACCTCGCCATTGCCGCGGATCTCGCGGCCGAGCTTCTCGCCCAGCTCGCGCAGGCGCATCGGGTGCGCAGGCACACTACCTCGCGAGCAGCACCGCAACCGGCGAGCTGCGAACCACGGCGGCCGCGTTACTGCCGAGGAAGTACTCGTGGAGCCGGTTGCGGGCGAACGCACCCATCACGATGAGGCCCGCACGCACGGAGCGGGCGGCATCCACGAGCTTCACGTCGGGGCGACCGAGCGTGGACGAGGTCTCGCGGCCCGGAACGGCGAGGCTGCCGAGGATCTTTCGTACCTCGTCGAAGCGCGCCGCCCCCCTGCCCTTATCCTTCGAGTCCACGAAGACGTGTACGCTGGCCCCGAGGCGGGTCCCGATCTCGACTGCAAGGCGCGCGGCGAGGATGGAGCCGGGCGAGCCGTCGAAGGCAAGGAGTAGCGGGCCGACCAGCTCGGCTGCGGGCGGCACCACCAGGCACGGGCGCGTCGTCTTGCGCAGCACCGCGTCCACCGTCGGCCCGATCAGCCCCGTGCGGAACGCCTGGTTCTCACCGTCGCGACCGAGGACGATCAGGTCGGCGCTCTCGCCCCGCTCCACGATGCGGTCGTCGGCGGCGCCGGCCACGCTCTCGACCTCGAACTGGAGACCCGCATTGCGCGCCCGCTCCGAGAGCCGCTGGCAGATCGCATCGGCACGGGCCTTCAAGAAGCCCTCGATCGCCTCCAGCGGCGGGGGCGTCACGCCGAGCGTCGCCGTGCGAAGACTCTGTGCACGCGCCGTCTCGATCACCGTCACGCCACGAACCCGGGCGCCGAGCGACTTCGCGAGCGAGAGTGCGAAGCGTTCGGCGGCGAGCGCGCCCTCCGAGCCATCCGTCGCGATCAGAAGCGTCTCGATCATGCCCGTCCCCGAAGTTTCAGGCTACGCCCGTCCGAGAAGCTCAAGAGATCAGCCGCCCGAGCGGCGTGCCCCAGACCCAGCGCATCGCGCGCTGGAGCCAGACCAGCTTCTTCGTCGAATAGGGATACCAGAGAAACTCGTTCTTCGCGCCGAAGCGGTCGATGATGATCGACTGGGCGTGGCAGAAGCCGCGCAGACCGGTCTCGCCGTTCACCTGACCGATTCCGCTCTCCTTCACGCCGCCGAAGGGCGACTCCGTCGCGCCATAGGTGAGCATGCAGTCGTTCACGACGACGGAGCCGGACTGGACGGCCCTCGCGAGGCGCTCGCCCTTGCGCCGATCCCGCGTCCAAATGTTGGCGTTGAGGCCATAGCGCGAGTCGTTGGCGAGGCGGAGCGCCTCCTCCTCGTCGCGTACGCGCATGATCGGCAGCACGGGCCCGAAGGTCTCCTCGCGCATCACCGCCATCTCATGCGTGACGCCGGTCAGGACCGTGGGCTCGTAAAAAAGGCCGGGAAGCTCGGGGTTGCGCCGTCCGCCCGTAAGGACCGTCGCGCCGCGACTGCGGGCGTCCTCGACGTGACGCGAGACGATCTCGAGCTGCGTGGGCCAGATCATCGGGCCGACGTCGAACTCTCCGCTTGCTCCCTGGCGCAGCATGGCGGTCTTCTCGACCACCTTCTGGGTGAAGGCGTCCGCCACTTCTTCCACCACGTAGACACGCTCGGTGGAGACGCAGATCTGCCCCGCGTTGCTGAACGCGCCGAAGACCGCACCGTTCGCCGCGCGCTCGAGGTCCGCATCGGCGCAGACGATCATCGGATCCTTGCCGCCGAGCTCGAGCGTGCACGGAACGAGGTTGCGACCGCAGGCCTCGCCCACCTTGCGGCCGGTACGCACACTCCCCGTGAAGGAGATCTTGTTGACGCCCGCGTCCACCAGCGCCGCGCCCGTCTCGCCGTCGCCGAGCAGCAGCTGGAAGACGCCATCCGGAAGGCGCGTCGAGCGCAGCAGCTCCTGGATCAGCAGGCCGGAGAAGGGCGTCACCTCCGACGGCTTCAGCACCACGGCGTTGCCCGCCATCAGCGCCTGGATCGTGGGGTTGAGCGCCAGCATGAGCGGGAAGTTCCACGGCGTGATGATTCCGACCACGCCGAGAGGGCGATAGGCGATGCAGAGCTTCTTGGTCTTCATCAAATGCATCGACAGCTTGCGGTCGGCAAGAATTCTTGGCGCTCGCTTCGCCCAGAACTGGATGGCATCGCAGGCGGCCATGATCTCCACCACGAGCGCCTCGGCCCGCGGCTTGCCCGTCTCGCGCACGATGACGTCGACGAACTCCTCCTGGCGCGCCAGCAGAACCGGGATGGCGCGTGAGAGGATCCTGCCTCGCTCGGCCACCTTGAGCGCCGCCCACTCCGGCTGCGCCTTGCGCGCGGACTCCACGGCCGCCCGCACGTCGCCTGCGGTCTGGACCTCGATCTCGTCGATGAGCTCGAGCGTCGCCGGGTTGCGCAAGCGCAGGCGGCGCCGGCCGCTGGCCTGCTCTGCTCCGGGCTCGACGATGGCCATGGGATCCTCCGACGGAACGAGGCCCGCTGCAGGGTACGAGAGCCCCGCGGGACATGTCAATCAATCTGCGAGGCGGATGGGAGATCTTGGATGGGCCCACGGCCCGCGGCGTCGCGCCCCTGCTTGCGGCATGGCGCGGGGTTTGCGATAGGGGGGCGTGGCCGACGTCGATCTGCCGCTCTACCGAGCGTTTCCGGCGCTGGAGCGCGCGCTTCCGCGCGTTCCCTTCGTCCGCGCCCCAACGCCGGTCGAGGGCCTGGCGCTCGACGGCGTGGCCAAAGGGTTGCTCTTCGTCAAGCGTGACGACCGCTCCTGCCCTCTCTACGGCGGAAACAAGCCCCGCAAGCTCGAGTTCCTGCTCGGCCGCGCGCTGGCGCGCGGGAGCCGGACGCTCATTACGACCGGTGGGCTTGGCACCAACCACGGCCTGGCCATGACGATCCTCGGCCGCTCGGTCGGCGTCGCCTCCGTGCTGGTGCTCGTGGATCAGCCCGTGACAGCGGGCGTGCGCGAAACGCTGCGGCTCCAATTCGCCTACGGCGCCAAGCAGATTGCCGCGGGCAACGTTGCAGGCGCGGCCGTACAGACGCTGCGTGCCCTCGCCACCAGCGTGCTGCGGGGAGAGCGGCCGCAGTTCGTTCCGACCGGCGGCTCGTCGGCGCTCGGTGACGTCGGCTTCGTCTCGGCCGGCTTCGAGCTCGCCGAGCAGGTGCGTTCGGGCGCTTGCCCCGAGCCGGAGACGATCTACCTGCCGGTGGGAAGCGGCGGCTCCGTGGCCGGCCTCACCCTCGGCCTGCGCCTTGCCGGTCTACGCAGCCGTGTGTTGGGAGTGCTCGTCACGGACATCCTTCCGCCCTCCTCGGCAAGCCTTGCGCGCACAGCCCGTTCGACGCTGCGTCTGCTGCGCCGGGCGGACCCGTCCGTCCCGCAGCTCGAGATCCGCGCCGGCGAGTTCTCTCTTGCACGCGATCAGCTCGGCCCCGGCTACGGCGCCTCGACTCCGGCCGCGACCGAGGCCCTCGCGGCCGCGAAAGCCCTCGGGCTCCAGCTCGACACGACCTACAGCGCAAAGGCATTGGCCGCCATCCGCGAGCGCGCCGCACGCGGAGAGCTCGGCGCAGGCCCCGTCTTGTTTTGGGACACCTACAACACGGTCGACGTTGCAGCCGCGGCGCCGCGAGCCGCGAGCGAGGCCGATCTGCCGGCCAGCGTGAAGCGAGCACTGGCGCGAGCCTCACGTTGAGGTCCGTGGCTGGGCCATGTACCGTCGGCCCGCGACGATGCCCCCCACCGACTTCGCAGCCCTCGCGACGACGCGCCGAGGCTTCCTCCGCCTGGCGGGAGTCACGGCTTCTTTCACCACGCTGGCGCAGCTGCGTGCCGTGCCCGCGGCAGCGACCGAGGCACTCTCCTCCACGAGCTTCTTCTCCGCCGCGGAGCAGGAGATCCTGACGCAGGTCGTCGAGCGCATGATCGACAGCGACCAGCCGGGCGCGCCGCGGGTGCGCGATACCGCCACGGTCCCGACCATCGACGCACTCTGCGGGTCCCTCGATCCCGCGATCACGCAGCCGCTGCCGACGCTGCTCCACGTGGTCGACTACGCCCCCTTCGTCTTCGACCTCTGCTTCAAACGCTTCACGCGCATGACGCCGGCCGAGCAGGACGCTTCGCTCGAGAGCTGGATGCGCAGCCGCCTCGCGCTCCGCCGCCAGGCGTTCATGGCGCTGCGAAACCTTTCCTTCCTCGGCTACTACAGCCAGGCGGAGACCTGGCCGCTCCTCGGCTACGCCGGCCCGCTGCTCCTTCCCAAAACGGATCCGACGTGATCACGAAGCTTCTCGAACGCGGCGGCGACCTCGAGGAGCGCGCAGAGGTCTGCGTGATCGGGAGCGGCGGCGGAGGGGCCGTAGTGGCGGCCGAGATTGCGGCCGCCGGGCACGACGTCGTCCTGCTCGAGCAGGGCCACTACTGGACGAAGGCCGACTTCACGCAGCATGAAGATCAGATGCTGCCACGCCTGTTCGAAGAGGCGGGCATGCGCCAGACCGCAGACGGCGCCATCGTGATCCTTCAGGGTCGCAACGTCGGTGGCTCGACGGTTCATAACCTCTGTTACGCGCTTCGCACGCCCGATCCGATTCTCGCGATGTGGGAGCAGGAGCACGGGCTTCCGGGCCTGACCCCGGAGGCGCTGCGGCCCTGCTTCGAGCGGGTCGAGCGAAGTCTGAAGGTGAAGCCGATTCTCGAGCAGGAGGTGAACGAGCTCAACCGGCGGATCCGCGCCGGCTCCGAGAAGCTCGGCTACTCGGGCTTCATCACGAAGCACAACCGCGAAGCCTGCGTACAGTCGGGCTACTGCATCCTCGGCTGCTCCTACGACGCCAAACAATCGATGCTGGTCACCTACGTGCCCCGTGCCGACGCCGCGGGAGCGCGCATCTACGCCAACGCGCGAGCCGAGCGGATCGAGGCCGGGAGCCAGCACCTCAAGACCGTCAGCGGCTCCGTGGTCGACCAGTCGGGCCGGGCCATGGGCCGCGTCCGCGTGCAGGCGCCGATCGTGGTGCTGGCCGCGGGCGCGATCAACTCGCCGGATCTCTGGCTGCGGAGCGGACTGCCCAACGGCAGCGGCCAGGTCGGGCGCAATCTCCACCTGCACCCTGCGTGCATGGTGGCGGGCTTCTACGAGCAGCCCATCAACGCCTACCGCGGCATCCCGCAGAGCTACTACGTCGATCAGTTCATCAATCTCGAACGCAATCCTCGCAGCGGCTACGTGCTGATGCCCATCGCCGGCTTCCCGGTGCTGACATCGGTAGCCCTGCCGGGCTTCGGCAGGGCGCACTCCCGGCAGATGCGCGACTTCTCGAAGCTCGGCGGACTGCTGGTGCTGCTGCACGACCGCAGCGCGGGCCACGTCGAGGCCGGCTCCTCGCCCGGCAGGCCGAAGATCTATTACAGCCTCGAGCCGGACGATCGCCGTCTGCTGGCCGAGGGCCTGGTCCACTCCGCCGAGGTGCTCTTCGCCGGCGGCGCGCAGCGCTGCCTCGTGCCCTTCCAACCAGATGCTCTCGAGCTCGGCCGCGGCGACGATCTCGGCGCGATCACGAAGCGGGGCGTGCGCGAGGGAGAGATCGTTCTCAACTCTACGCACCCACAGTCTACGCTGCGGATGGGGGGGGATCCGAAGAGCTCCGTCGTGAACGCCTTCGGCGAGAGCCATGAAGTGCCGGGCCTGTTCGTGGCCGACATGAGCGTCTTCCCGACCTCGCTCGGCGCGCCGCCGCAGATCACCACGGCGGCGCTCGCCGACCGCACCGCGCACCACGTGCTCGATCGCTGGAAGGAGCTGGTGTCCTAGCGATCGTCCCGGGGCATCCCGGCGAAGTAGCGCAGCAGGTCGGTTTCGGTGATGAGGCCGACCAGGGTCTGGCACTCGATCACGGGCAGGCAGCCGATCCGGCACTCGGCCATCACGCGCGCGGCCTCCTCCACCGTCGCACCGGCATCGATCACGACGGCCGGAGCCGACATCACGCGCGCGATCTCGACTGCGTTCAAAAAGGCCCGGCGCTCGTTCGAGTCGAAGCCGACGAGGTTGGAGAGGGAGGCACGCAGCAGATCGCGCTCCGTGACCACACCCACGAGCTTCCCGCCCTGCACCACGGGCATATGGCGCACGCAGCCCAGCGTCATGATATCTTCCACGGTCGACAGACGATCGCTGACGCCGATCGTGACGATCTTTTCCTGCATCAGGTCACGGACGAGCGTCTGGTCCACGGCAGGAGTCTACTCCATGGCGGCACCGCAGGGGAAAAGGAAACGCGGGCCGGGACGCGGCGAGCCGCCGGCCCCGACCGACGCCACCCAAGCGACCGGCGCCGGAGGCCCTGCGCCCGGGCTCGCGGACCTCGTACGCCGTGTGCTCACCTCGGGCCTGTCCAGCCTGTTCACCACCAACGAGGTCGTGCGGCGCGCCGTGGGCGATGCGATGCCACGAGAGTGGGTCGACTTCGCCGTGGATCAGAGTGAGCGTACCCGCGCCGAGTTCATCGAGCGCCTGGCCGGAGAGCTGGCACGGACCCTCGAGAGCCTCGAGCTCGTCGAGATGGCCGATCGGCTGCTGGAGGGACGCAGCCTCGAGATCCGGGCGCAGATCCAGCTCCTGCCGCGAGAGGGCAAGGTCCGTACGCAGCGGCTCGACCTAAGCCTCGAGCGGGCGGGCCGGAAGCGATGATGACTGCGACGACCGCTTCGGGGTCGCGCCGGTCTTCCGCGCTCCTCGGATGGGCGCTGGTGGCGCTCTCGCTGGCCTACGCGGGCCTGATCCACCACGGTGTCGGAACGCCGGGAAACGGTCCGATCG
>Ga0209253_10005925_pt1 | contig 10589 bp, 11 predicted proteins | sample FrelakmetBRP12BR_FD_187145 | JGI IMG/M metagenome (GOLD analysis project Ga0209253, IMG submission 187145) | Freshwater lake sediment microbial communities from the University of Notre Dame, USA, for methane emissions studies - BRP12 BR (SPAdes)... | ecosystem: Environmental > Aquatic >... | reverse complement strand
CGCCTTGCACTTGCGGATCACCGCCAGCATGTCGACGTCGTAGGGCTCGCGCTTGTCGATCAGCCGGCCGACCGGGTGGGCGAGGATCTTCACCTTCGGGTGGTCGAGCGCGGCGAGGATGCGCCGGGTCTGCGCGGCACGCGACAGATCGAACTTCGAATGCACGGCGGCGATCACCACGTCGAGCCGCGCCAGGGCGCCGTCGGGCAGGTCGAGGCTGCCGTCACCGAGCACGTCGACCTCGATGCCGGTCAGCAGTTCGATGCCCTTGAGCGTGCGGTTGAGCTCCTCGACCTCGGCGCATTGCTTGGCAAGGCGGACCGGGTCCAGCCCGTGCGCGACCGTCAGCCGCCGGCTGTGGTCGCTGATCGCCAGGTACGACAGGCCGTGTGCCTTCGCAGCGCGCGCCATCGCCGCGATGCTGGCGGTGCCGTCGCTCCAGTCGGTATGCGCATGCAGGTCGCCGGCCAGATCGGCGCGCTCGATCAGCACCGGCAGCCGGTTCTTCAGCGCCGCCTCGATCTCGCCACGGTCCTCGCGCAGTTCCGGGGCGATCCAAGGCAGCCCAAGCGCCCGATAGACCTCTTCCTCGGTCGCTGCCGCAACCGGCTTGCGTCCTTCGAACAGGCCATACTCGTTCAGCTTCAGTCCCCGCTCGATGGCCAGCGTGCGCAGCCGGATGTTGTGCGCCTTCGAGCCGGTGAAATACAGCAGCGCCGCGCCGAAGCTCGCCCTGGGCACCACCCGCAGGTCGACCTGAAGGCCGGACTGCAGCACCACCGTGGCACGGCTGTCGCCGGAGGCGCGGACTTCCGCGACCTCGGGATAGGCAATGAAGTGCCGGCACACCGCGGCGCCGTCGGCAGCGCAGGCGAGCAGGTCGAGATCGCCGACCGTTTCGCGGGAGCGACGCAGGCTGCCGGCGCCCGTCACTTCGCTCGCCCCGGGCGCCTTGCGCAGCCAGGCGATCAGGGCGACGGCGTACTGCGCCGCGCTCACCAGCTTCAGCCGTTGCGCCTGGTGGCCGTGCGCGTCGATCGCCTCGAGGATGCGCGCCTCGGTCTTCGCGCCGAAACCAGGCAGCGTGCGGATGCGGCCGTCGCGCGCCGCCCGCGCCAGTTGCGGCAGGCTGGTGACGTGCAGTTCCTCGTAGAGCGCGCGCACCCGCTTCGGACCAAGCCCGGGAAGCTGCAGCATCTCGGCCACCCCGGGCGGGATCTGCTGGCGCAGCCGGTCGAGCAGCGCCAGATGGCCGGAACGCGCGAACTCCTCGATCTTGCCAGCCAGATCCGGGCCGATGCCCGGCAACTTCGGCAGCGGCCGACCCTGCTCGACCTGCGCGACCAGATCGAGCTTCAGTTCGCCGACCAGGCGAGCCGCGTTACGGTAGGCGCGGACGCGGAACGGATTGGCCTGCTGCAGGTCGAGCAGGTCGGCGGTCTGCTCGAAAGCAGCGGCCAGATCGGCATTGGTCTTCGGCACCGCGCGCACCCCCGGCGTTCGACCTCGGCTCACTGTAGTCGCGGCGTCCTGCCATGCCGTGACCGGAATCAAGCACGTCCGGAAGGGGCATACGAGCATGACCATCGGTTCTGAGCCAATGCCTTGTGCGGGTGCATCATCGCTGCCGGAGTTCCCCCGATGACCCACCACACCGCGACGAAATGAACAACTGGCTCGCCCGTCTGCTTCTCATCCTGCTGCTGCCGACGGCCGCTGCACACGCGGCGACGCTTTCACCGCTGCTGACGCCGGACGAGCTGGCCGCCCGGCTCGACGGCAGGCCGCTGCGTGTCGTCGACATCCGCGCCCCGGAACGCGGCCTCACCTATGTCCCCGGCGCGGTCGCTGCGCCGTACTCCAGCTGGCGCGGACCGGCCGACGACCCGGGTCGACTGCCGGGCGCGGCCACTCTGACTGCCCTGCTGCAGCGGCTGGGCGTCGATGCGGCGACGCCGGTGGTGGTCGTCTACGAGGGGGCCGACGCCACCGATTTCGGCGCCGCGGCACGCGTGTACTGGACGCTGAAGACCGCCGGTATCGATCAGGTGTCGATCCTGAACGGCGGCATGACGGCCTGGCGCGCCGCCGGGCTGCCGACCGCCGCCGAGCCTGTCACACCGTCGCCTTCGCGCTTCGAGGCGCACATCGACGGACGCTGGCTGGCCACGCGCGCGCAGGTGTCCGAGGCCATCGGCAACTCGTCGTGGCGGCTTCTCGACGCACGCCCGCCGGCGTTTTTCCTCGGCGAGAAGAAACACGCGGCGGCGCAGATACCGGGCACGCTGGTCGGTGCGCGCAATGTCGAGCACACGGTCTGGTTCGTTCCCGGCACGGCCGCGCTGGCCGCGCCGGAGGCCATCCGCGCCACTGCGCAAAGGCTGGGCGTCGATGCCGACGCGCCGACGGTGTCGTTCTGCAACACCGGACACTGGGCGGCGACGCAGTGGTTCGTGCTGTCGGAGGTGCTCGGCGGACGCGACGTGCGGCTGTACCCGGAGTCGATGGTCGACTGGTCGCGCTCCGGCCTGGCGATGGCCAACGTGCCTAGCCGGCTGACGCAGTTCTGGATGCAGCTGCGCGCCGCTTTCGGCGCCGGCTGAGCTGTGCCGATGGATGGGTCGGCCACGGCCCGTGGCCTTCAGTACGATCGCGCACTGCCATCCGCATTGCCCATGTGTCGCTAATGCCGTTGCCCCGGCGCCCTGCGCTCCTGCTGCTCGCCTTTGCCGGCTGGCTCGCCGTCACTTGGTTCGCCGGTCTGCGCCAGGGCTTCACTTTCCTGATCGGCATCGGCCTGGGCTCGGTGCTCGCCGGCGTCTCGTTCGGTTTCACCACCGGCTGGCGGGTGTGGCTGCGCGAGCGCGACCCGACCGGCCTGTTGGCGCAGTTCGTCGCCATCGGGGTGGCGATGACGATCTCGATCCCGCTGCTCGCCGCGCGGCCCGAACTGGTCGGTGCCCTGGGACCGTTGTCGGTGAGCCTGCTGGTCGGCGCATTCGTCTTCGGTGCGGCGATGCAGGTGGCCGACGGCTGCGGTTCCGGCACGCTGTACAAGGCCGGCCAGGGCAACGCGGTGAGCCTCGCCGCCCTGCCCGGTTTCGTTGCCGGCAGCTTCCTCGGCGCGCTGCACCTGGACCGCTGGCTGGCGCTGGGCAGCCTGCCGGCCGTGTCCTTGCCGCAGACACTCGGCACCCTCCCTGCCTTGCTGCTGCAGGCCGCGGTGCTGCTGCTGCTCGGCACTTACCTCTGGCGGCGGCGCCGCGCCACGGGAACGCGCTGGCGCGGTCGCGGCGTGTACGTCGGCGCCGTGCTGCTGGCGTTGTTCGCGGTGGCCAACCTGCTGGTCGCCGGCCAGCCCTGGGGCATCGTCTACGGCCTTGGCCTGTGGGGCGCCAAGTTCGCCAGCTGGGCCGGCATCGATCTGGCCGCCAATGCCTTCTGGGGCCGCGAAGCGCAGCAGGCGCAGATCGCCGCCCCGCTGCTCGATGACGCGACCTCGGCGAGCAACCTTGGCCTGCTGCTCGGCGCGTTCGTCACTGCCAGCTGGCGCGGCACGGCCTGCCCGGTCGTGCGGGTGGCACCGGTGCAGTGGCTGGCAGCCATCGTCGCCGGGCTGGTGCTCGGCTACAGCTCACGACTGGCGTTCGGCTGCAACGTCGGCGCGTACTTCTCCGGCATCAGCACCGGCAGCCTGCACGGCTGGGTCTGGTTCGCCGCGGCTTTCGCCGGTTCGCTCGCCGGCGTGCGCCTGCGCGCCCGGCTGGGGTTCAGCGGATGAGCAGCGAGCCTCCCCGCGCCGCGCCGGCCGCCGCGATGACGGCGTTCTTCTGGCTGCTGCTGATCGGCTTCGTGGTTTTCGACTGGACGCGGGCGCCGCAGCGCAACCGCTTCGACGAGCCACCGCCTTTCGCCCTCGGCAGCGGACCGGCCAGCGGCGGTGCCCACTGCGCCGCCGCGCCGTCGCCGCGCAAGCGCTGAAGCGCTACTTGCGGGTCGCGGTCTCGCGCGTCTGCTCGGCCTTGAGCACGCGCACCACCGCGTCGAGCTGCTCGGCCAGCGCTTCGAGCAGGTTGTCGACGGCGACGATGCCCGACAGGTGGCCGGCGTCGTCGAGCACCGGCAGCCTGCGCACGCCGTGCTCGCGCATCCGCGCCAGCGCGTCGAGAATGTCGTCGCCGTCGCGGACCGTCGCCAGCGGCGTGGTCATCACGTCGGCGGCGGTCAGCGTCGTCGGGTCGAGGCCGACGGCCACCGCCTCGACCACGATGTCGCGGTCGGTGACGATGCCGCGCGGGTTGTCGCGCTGACCCTGGTCGTCGATCACCACCACGCTGCCGACGTGCTGCGCGCGCATGATCTGTGCGCATTCGGCGAGCGTCGTCGTCGGGGTCACGGTCACCACTTCGTGCGCGGCCAGGTCGCGCACGGTCACGGTACGGGCTCTCATGGCAGCCTCCTTTGCATTCATGTTGCGCCGATGCCCGGCGTCGGCGCTGACCTGAGTCAATCGCCGGGGTCACCGGCGCGAAGCAGCCGCGCCCGGCGGCTAGGCCCGGTCGCCATCGGCGAGGCGGATCACCCGGGTGCCGGGATCAGGCCACTCGCACGGCTCGTCGTCGAAGGCGATGTCACCGTCGGCATCGGCGATGCCGCCGGCCACCAGATCCCTGAAGCCGAACAGGGAGGCGTCCATCAGGTGCGAGGGCACCACCCGCGAAAGGCTGTTGAAGATGGTCTGCACGCGGCCCGGATGACGGCGGTCCCATTCGGCCAGCATCTTCTTCGCTTCCTGCCTCTGCAGGTTGTCCTGCGAGCCGCACAGGCTGCAGGGGATGATCGGGAACCGCCTCACCTGCGCGTAGCGCGCCAGGTCGGCTTCCTTCACGTATGCCAGCGGGCGGATGACCACGTGCCGGCCATCGTCGGACACCAGCTTCGGCGGCATTGCCTTGAGCTTGCCGCCGTGGAACATGTTGAGGAAGAAGGTGGCGACGATGTCGTCGCGATGGTGCCCGAGCGCGATCTTGGTCGCGCCGAGTTCGCTGGCCACGCGGTACAGGATGCCGCGCCGCAGCCGCGAGCAAAGCGAACACATCGTCTTGCCCTCGGGGATCACCCGGGTGACGATCGAGTAAGTGTCCTGCGTCTCGATGCGAAACGGCACGCCGATCCGCGTGAGGTAGTCGGGCAGCACCTGCGCCGGGAAGCCGGGTTGTTTCTGGTCGAGGTTGACGGCGACGATGTCGAAATCGATCGGCGCGCGGCTCCTCAGCGTCAGCAGCACGTCGAGCAGACCGTAGCTGTCCTTGCCGCCCGACAGGCAGACCATCACCTTGTCGCCGGCCTCGATCATGTTGTACTCGCCGATCGCCTGGCCGGCCAGGCGCAGCAGGCGCTTTTCCAGCTTGTTGGCCTCGTGCGCCGGCTTGTGCGCGGCGCGCGCGGTCGGCGGCACTTCGGCGGGGGCGTTCATGCGACCGCCTCCTTGAAGTGGAACACCTCGACGCCGACCGCCTCGACGTCGGCGTACACATCGGGCTTCTCGCTCGCCACCCGCACCGCCGCCACGCTCGGATGCGCCAGCAGGCAACGCGCAATGTCGTCGACCAGCGTCTCCTGCAGGTTGATGTGACCCTGCTCGATGCGGCGGCGGACCGTCAGCCGCACGAAATCGTAGTCGAGCACGTCGCTGATCCGGTCGTGCCGCGGCGTGCTCACCGCCAGCGGCACGAACACGTCGACGTTGATCACCAGGCGCTGGCTGCCGGCGCGCTCGAAGTCGTGGATGCCGATGTTGGCGTCCAGCAGCACCTCGCGCAGGAAGATCCGCCGGCACTTCGCCAGCCGGGGGTCGAGCAACCAGACACTCACGTTGATCCCCTCACTCCCGGCCCCTTTCCCCGTGGTCGGGGCGAGGGGACGATTCAGTCAGGAACATGACATCACGATCGCTCGGCACCAGGTGCTGGCCGCCGTCGACCAGCAGCGTGGTACCGGTGACCGCCGGCGCGCGAACCGCGTAGAGGACCGCCTGCGCGATGTCCGCGGGCGTCGAGGAACGGCCCAGCGGGGTCTTGACGTGCGCGACCGCAAAGCCGGCGTCGGACTGCTCGCCGGAGGGCAGCGTGATGCCCGGCGCGATACCGACCACCCGCACGCGCGGCGCCAGCGCCCGCGCCAGCAAGGTCGTCGCTTCCTTCAGCGCTGCTTTGCTCAGCGTGTAGCTGAGGAAGTCCGGATTCGGGTTGAACAGCTTCTGGTCGAGCAGGTTGATCACCACGCCCTGGCTGCCCTCCGGCAACTGTGCGGCCAGCGCGTTCGCCAGCAGCACCGGCGCGGCGACGTTGATCGCGCTGGCGCGCGCCAGCAGTTCCGGGTCGAAGTCGGCGGCGCTATCGTAGACGAACAGCGAGGCGTTGTTGACCACGCAACCGAGCGGTCCGAGCGCCTGCGCGCAGCGTCCGGGCAGCGCGCGCACCGCCGCGGCATCGGCGAGGTCGCAGTCGACGGCAGCGGCGCGACGGCCGAGCGCCTCGATCGCCCGCACGGCGTCGAGCGCTTCAGCGGCGGAACGGTGGTAATGGACTGCAACGTCCCAGCCGTCGCCGGCGAGCGCCAGTGCGATCGCGTGGCCGATGCGCTTCGCGCCGCCGGTGACCAGCGCCACGCCCGCGCATTGTCGATTGGCATCCATGGGGCGGCGAAGTTTACCGGTAGCATGGCCGCGGCCATGGATCCCGCGCGTTCCTCGATGCCGGCGCCTTCGCCCGAGGCAATGGCGCACAGCGCCCGTCTCTCGGCGCTGATCGACGCCGAGATCGCCGCCGCCGGCGGCTGGATCGGCTTCGATCGCTACATGGATCTCGCCTTGTATGCACCCGGGCTCGGCTACTACACCGCCGGTGCGCGCAAGTTCGGCGGCGGCGCGGCAGGAGGCGACTTCGTCACCGCACCGGAGATCTCGCCGCTGTTCGCGCGTTCGCTGGCGAGCCAGGTCGCACAGGTGTTCCGGCACGCCGCGCCGCGCATCGTCGAGTTCGGTGCCGGCACCGGCGCCCTGGCGCGCGACCTGATCGATGCGCTCGCTGCGCGTGGTGCGACAGTCGAAAGCTACGGCATCGTCGAGCTGTCGGCCGACCTGCGCGAGCGGCAGCGGGCCTTGCTGGGCGACGCGCGCGTGCAGTGGCTCGATTCACCGCCGCGCAGCTTCTCCGGGGTGATCATTGCCAACGAAGTGCTCGACGTGATGCCGGTGCGGCTGTTCGCGCGCCAGGACGGCGAGCTTCTCGAGCGCGGCGTGGCGCGTCGCGACGGCGGCCTCGCCTTCGCTGGCCGGCCGGCCGATGCATCGCTGGCCGAGGCCGCCGCCGAGATCGAGGCCGAGGTCGGCACGCTGCCCGATGGTTACGGCTCCGAGATCGGGATGACCGCGCGCGGATGGATGCGCTCGGCCGCCGACTGGCTGGCGAGCGGCGTGCTGCTGGCCATCGACTACGGGTTTCCGCGCCACGAGTACTACCTCCCGCAGCGGATCATGGGCACGCTGATGTGCCACTACCGCCACCACGCGCACGCCGACCCGCTGTGGCTGCCGGGACTGAACGACATCACCGCCCACGTCGACTTCACCGCGATGGCGCAGGCGGCGCACGAGGGCGGGCTGGAGGTGCTCGGCTACACGTCGCAAGCGCACTTCCTGCTCAACTGCGGCCTGCTCGATCTGCTGAAGGATGATCGCACCCCGGCGGTGGCGAATGCCGCGCACCGCCTGATCTCCGAGGCGGAGATGGGCGAACTGGTCAAGGTGCTGGCGGTCGGCCGCGGCATCGATGTGCCGTTGCCAGGCTTCGACCGCGGCGACCGCACGCACACGCTATAGGATCGCGCCATGCGCTGGCTGCTGACGATGTTCATCGCGCTGGTGGTGCTCACCGCGCTGCAGCCGTGGCTGCGCAGGATCGGCATCGGCCGGCTGCCGGGCGACGTCACCTTCCGCATCGGCGGCCGCGACTACTCGTTCCCGTTCGGCAGCACCGTGCTGCTGTCGTTCGTGATGTTCCTGATCGGCCGGCTCATCTGAACGCGCTCGCGATCGCCGCCGCGCGCGCCGCGTGCACCGCCTGCGCGATGCGCTCGCCATCCGGACCGATCCTTGCCGCAATGACCCCGGCGTCGACCGCGCGCGCCGCCTCGAGCGCATCGAGGATGCGCCCACGCTGCCGATAAGGATCGTCTTCGCGACCGGCGCGGCCGCGCGCATCCGCCTCGCAGGCGTCGAGCACCTGTTGCAGCAGTGTCGGTCGACGGAACGCGTCGCAGCGCTCGAGCAGCCGCAGCAGCGCCGCTGCATCGAGTTCGAGCGCCCGATGGACGTGGCCGTGCTCGCGCGCCGCGAGGATCGAGGCGTCGCGGCAGTCGTTCGGCACCCGCAGCCGCTCGTTGACCGCGCGCGCCAGCTCGACGCCGCGCTCCTCGTGGCCGATGTGGCGCGGCCACTCGTCCTGCGGCGTCGCGCCCTTGCCGAGGTCGTGCAGCGCCGCCGCCCAGCGCGCCGGCAACTGCGCGCCGAGGCGCGCGGCCGCGTCGAGCACCAGCATCAGGTGAACACCGGTGTCGACTTCCGGATGTACGTCGGCGCGCTGCGGCACGCCCCACAGCCGGTCGACCTCGGGCAGCAGCCGGAACAGCGCACCGCAGGCGCGCAGGGTCTCGAACATCCGCGACGGCCGCGCCTGCAGCAGCCCGCGCGACAGTTCCTGCCAGACCCGCTCGGGCACCAGCGCGTCGACCTCGCCGGCGTCGACCATCGAGCGCATCAGCCGCATCGTCTCGTCGGCGACGCGGAACTGCGCAAAGCGCGCCGCGAAGCGCGCCACGCGCAGGATGCGCACCGGGTCCTCGGCGAAGGCCGGGCTGACGTGGCGTAGCACCCTGGACTCGAGGTCGGCGCGGCCGCCGAAGGGGTCGATCAGCAGCCCGGCCTCGTCCAGCGCCATTGCGTTGATCGTCAGGTCGCGGCGCGCCAGGTCCTCCTCGACAGTGACGTCCGGCGCCGCGTGGAAGACGAAGCCGTGATAGCCGGGCGCGGTCTTGCGCTCGGTGCGCGCCAGCGCGTATTCCTCGTTGGTCCGCGGATGCAGGAAGACCGGGAAGTCCCTGCCGACCGGCCGGAAGCCGGCGGCGATCATCTCCTCGGGTGTGGCGCCGACGACGACCCAGTCGCGGTCGGCGACCGTCTCGCCCAGCAACTGGTCGCGCACGCAGCCGCCGACGGCGTAGACCTTCATCGCGGAGTGCTGCTCAATGGTCGCCGAGATCCTCGACCTCGGCGGTCGCCTCCGCGATCCACTGCTGCATCGGCGCCAGCGCGATGACGCGGTCCCGGTAGGCAGCGAGTGCCGGCGCCAGCTCGACGCCATAGGTGACGAAGCGCATCATCACCGGCGCGAAGAAGGCGTCGGCGATGGAAAACTCGCCGAACAGGAACGGTCCGCTGGACTGCAGCAGCGCGTCGAACCACAGGGCGCGGATGCGCGTGATGTCCGCTGCGACGTCCTCGCGCGCCATCGCGGCGGCGCCGCGCTCGAACTTGCGCGCGCGGATGTCCATCGACATATGCGTACGCAAGGCGGCGAATCCGGAATGCATCTCGGCCGCCGCCGAGCGGGCCCGTGCCCGCGCCGTCAGCTCGCCGGGCCACAGGCGGCCGGCGGCATGCGCCTCGTTGACGTACTCGCAGATCGCCAGCGAGTCCCAGATGATCAGCCGGCCGGCGCCGCCCGTCTCGATCAGGCACGGCACCTTGCCGGTCGGCGAGTGGCGCAGGATGCTGGCCTTGGTGTCGGGCTGGTCGAGCGGGATGCGCAGTTCGTCGAAGTCGATGCCGGCCATCTTCATCGCCAGCCAGGGCCGCAGCGACCACGACGAGTAGTTCTTGTTGCCAATCACCAGCGTCAGTGCCATCCGTTGCTCCTGGGGTCGGTGACACCGGCAGCCCGCGCGCGCTGGCGGACGCCCGGCATCGGGTCAGCGGCGGGCGCGGGCGCGGAAGCCGCCGAAGCGAGTGCGCGGGTGCAGGCCGGCCAGGTACAGCGATGCCTCCGGTTCCATCGGTGTCGCGGTGATGCCCAGCTCCGGCGCCGGCACGTACGGCTGCCGGCTGGCGACGTTGTCGCGCTTCATCGAGTCGAGGTTGTCGCGCGACAGCAGCGGTTCGCCCGGCGCCAGCTCCATCAGCCGCGCCTGCAGCCGGGCAATGCCCAGTGGCATTGCGACCACCGGCCGCCTGTGGCCGGCCGCGCTCGCCGCGAACTGCACCAGCTCGCGCAAGGTGTAGACCTTCGGTCCGCACAGTTCATAGGCCTTGCCAACGGTGGCCTCGTTGTCGAGGCTGTTGACGAAGGCGCGCGACACGTCTTCGACCCACACCGGCTGGAACCTGACGTTCGCGCCACCAATCGGCAGCACCGGCGCAATTGCCGCCAACCTGGCGAACATGTTGAGGAAACTGTCCTCGGCGCCGAAGACCACCGACGGCTGGAAGATCGTCCAGGCCAGCTTCGACTCGCGCACCGCCTGCTCGGCGC
>Ga0209253_10005924_pt1 | contig 10589 bp, 9 predicted proteins | sample FrelakmetBRP12BR_FD_187145 | JGI IMG/M metagenome (GOLD analysis project Ga0209253, IMG submission 187145) | Freshwater lake sediment microbial communities from the University of Notre Dame, USA, for methane emissions studies - BRP12 BR (SPAdes)... | ecosystem: Environmental > Aquatic >... | reverse complement strand
CCCCATACGGGTACTGGGTAATTAAGTTATTGAGTTATTCAGTCATTAAGTCACTGAGTTATTGAGTCATAACCTCACTCAACTTGCTTTGCTTACCTAACTCACTCAACTATCAGAGTTCATGCTCTTGCTTCCAGTTCTTCATATCTTCCAAGGCCCGCCTGGATAGAGACTGCCGCTTGATTCGACCTCTTCTCTCTGAAGGTGGAAAGAGCCCAAAGTTGATGTTCATGGGCTGAAAAGGGCCGGTTGGATCCTGGGTGATATGGAGGACCAACCCCCCCATCGCTGTCGTCGGAGGAGGGACTAGCGGAGAGATCCCTTGCAAGGCCCGATACGCATTGATCCCGGCAAGAAGCCCCATGGCGGTCGACTCCATATATCCTTCGACGCCCGTGATCTGACCGGCAAGAAAGAAGCGGGGATTGCCTCTGAGTTGGAGGGAGGACCTCAAGACCTTGGGAGAATCGACAAAGGTGTTACGATGGACAGAACCCCACCGGACAAACTCGGCCCGTTCTAATCCGGGGATCATTCGGAAAACCCGCTCCTGCTCCCCCTGTCTCAGTCGGGTCTGGAATCCCACCAGGTTGAAGCAAGTTCCCTGTCGGTTCTCCGATCTCAATTGAACCACAGCGAACGGCCGTGCCCCTGTTCTCGGATCGGTGAGGCCCACCGGCTTTAACGGCCCAAAGGCCAGCGTATCTTTGCCTCGGTCGGCCATTTCCTCAATGGGAAGGCACCCTTCAAAGAGATATCTTCTTTCGAAATCCTTGACAGGAACCCTCTCCGCCACTCTCAAGGCCTCGACCCACCGATCGTACTCCTCTTTCTCCATCGGGCAATTAACAAAATCGTCCCCTCCTTTTCCGTAACGGGACCCCATGAAGGTCTTCTTGAAATTAATTGATTCAGCGGTCACGATGGGTGCGATCGCATCGTAGAAAAAGAGGCGGTCACTGCCTGTCAGCCTCTGGATCTCCCGACTGAACGCCTCCGAGGTGAGAGGTCCCGTGGCGATGATGGTCATCTTGTCTTGAGGAAGGGCACAGGCTTCCTTATGAAGGATGTCTATCGTCTCCAAGTTTTCTAAGGTATGGGTGACCTTCTTGGAGAAAGCCTCGCGATCGACGGCAAGCGATTCGCCCGCAGGCACTCTCGTCTCCTCGGCAGCTCGGAGGATCAGGGAGCCCAACTGTCTCATCTCTTCTTTCAGGATCCCTGAAGCGGTTTCAAGGGATTCGGATTTGAAAGAATTGCTGCAGACGATCTCGGCAAGAGACGGGAGATGGTGAGCGGGCGAATAAACTTCAGGCTTCATCTCGTAAAGGATCACCCTGCCCCCTCTCCTCGAAATTTGCCAGGCGGCCTCAGACCCAGCCAGCCCTCCGCCCACCACGACAATCGGTTCCATCAAGGGTTATTGTAAGGCTTCCCTCGGGGATTTGCAAAGGACCCTCTCCGGGTGCTAACGTCCGTCCTCCGGAAGGGTCATTGAAGTCCTGGGTGGGATGGAAAGGGAGTGCCGAAGGGTCTTACGGATAACATTTATGACGAAGCCCGATACCCGCACTCCTTTTTGGGACAGCGTATGGAAGCCCCAGCCTTTCCTTGCTTCTCCACCAAGTAGGGGAAGCCGCACTGGGGACATTTCTCTGGAATGGGCTTATCCCAAAGGGCGTAGGAACAGCGAGGATAGTTGCTGCAGCTATAAAAGGTCTTTCCTTTGCGCGTTCGCCGCTCAACGATCTTACCGTCACACCCCTCCTGAGGACATTGAACGCCGGTTTCCCATGGCCGCGTGACTTTGCAGGTGGGGTAATTGGAACAGGCCAGGAACCTCCCGAATTTCCCGTTCTTGACCACCATGGGGCTTCCACAGGCTTCACACCGAGCTTCGGTTTCCTCCTGGTTGTTACCGTTTCCCTCTACTTCTCTCGTATACCGGCATTTCGGATAAGTGGAACAGGCCAGAAAAAAACCCCTTTTCCCCCACCGCTTCACCATCTTCGAACCGCATTGCTCGCAGACGACATCCGTGGGGATCATCTCTCTCTTGATGTCTCGCATCGATTGCTTCGCCAAATCCAAATCCTTCTGGAAGGGCGTATAAAACTCCTTGAGCGTTTCGATCCACCCTTTCCTTCCCTCTTCAATTTCGTCCAGGTTCTCTTCCATCTGGGCCGTAAACTCGATATCAAGAATGTCGGGAAAGTTGACCACCAACAGGTCGTTGACGACCAACCCCAATTCAGTAGGCCAGAATCTTCCCTTCTCCAATTTCACATATCCCTTTTCCTTGATGGTGCTCAGGATCGCGGCATAGGTGGAGGGCCTCCCGATGCCTCGTTCTTCCAATTCCTTGATCAGGGTCGCCTCGGAGAATCGATAGGGAGGCTGGGTGAAGTGCTGTCTTGGGGTAAGGCTGATCAGTTCGAGGGCTTCTCCTTCAGACAAGGGTGGGAGTTTACCCTCTGGTTCGCCATTCTCATGGTTGTCTTCTGCCTCCATGTAAAGGCTCATAAAACCCTGAAAGATCGGAACTGTCCCCACGGCATTGAACATCCCCTCGCCTGCTTGGATCTCAAGGGTTGTTTGAAGAAAAACCGCAGAAGCCATCTGAGAGGCAACAAACCGATCCCAGATCAACCGGTAAAGGGCCGTCTGATCTTTATCGAGGTAGGCTTTGGCCCTCTCCGGATCCATCTCCATCGTGGTCGGCCGGATGGCTTCATGAGCATCCTGAGCTCCCTTCCGGCCCTTATAAACATTTGGCTTGCCGGGCAGATACGACTCCCCAAAGCGATTCTTAATCCACCCCCGCACCTGGTGAATCGCTTCAGAAGAGACGCGAGGAGAATCTGTCCGCATATACGTGATGAGCCCCACGCTCCCCAGGTCACCCAGTTCCACTCCTTCATACAAGCTCTGGGCGATCCGCATGGTCTTTTTTGCTGAAAAAGAGAGTTTGCGATAGGCGTCCTGCTGAAGACGGCTGGTAATAAAGGGGGGAAAGGGGTGCCGCTGCCTCTCCTGCTGAACGATCTTAGCAACGGTGTAGGGAACGTTCTGAAGCGACTGCTGGATGGGCAGAGCCTGCGATTCGTTGGAGATCTTGACCTTCTTTCCTTTCCACTTGACCAGCTTGGCGTCCAAGGTGAGAGGGGAAGCCTGTCCTTTGAGCGTAGCCGTGAGGCTCCAATACTCCTCAGGGACGAAATCCTGAATCGCTCTCTCCCGCTCACAGATGATCCGCACGGCCACGGATTGGACTCTGCCTGCACTCAGCCCCCGACGCACCTTTTCCCAAAGGATGGGACTGATCTGATAACCCACCAATCGATCCAAAATCCGCCTGGCCTGCTGTGCTTCGTAAAGGGATGCCTGCAATTGGCCGGGATGATGAAGGGCGTCCAGGACCGCTTTTTGGGTGATCTCATTGAACAGGACACGATAGATGTTCTTGGACCCATTTCCGATCTCCTCGGCGATGTGCCAGGCGATCGCCTCCCCTTCTCGATCCGGGTCTGGCGCGAGGTAGATGTTCTTCACGCCTTTGCTAGCCTTCTTCAATTCCCGGATAATTTTCTCCTTCCCCGAAATTGGGACATAACTGGGTTGGAAGTCTTTTTCGAGATCGACCCCCAGTTCACCCTCCGGAAGGTCTTTGATGTGGCCCACGGAAGCCTTGATGACATAATCGTTTCCCAAGAATTTCTGAAGGGTTTTCACCTTCGTCGGAGATTCTACAATGACTAACCCTTTCAACATGCTCTGATTCCTCTCGCTTCGACTCAATGGACGGATGCTGCTCTAGGTCTTCTTGCTGAAACACTTCCCGGGGGACTGAAGAACAAGGCCCTTCAATTCTAAATCGAGGAGGAAACCGAGTGCCCTTCCTGGTTCCAGCTGACTCTCACGGAGGAGCGTATCGATGTGCAAGGGTGTTTCGCCCAGAAGATCATAGAGCTTTCTTTCCTCTTCGGGAAGATCCTTCACCGGGCTTTCCATCTCTTGTGTCGGGCCTTCTTCCTTCTGCCACTGGGGTAAAATCTCTTCCAGGATATCCTCGCCCGATTCGACCAGCTTCGCCCCCTCTTTGATCAGGTGATGGGCTCCCAGGCTGCCCTCAAAACCCACATTCCCCGGGACCGCAAAGACCTCTCGTCCCTGTTCCAATGCGTAACCTGCGGTGATCAAAGAGCCACTCCTTGCTCCTGCTTGGACCACGACCACTCCCAAAGAAATGCCGCTGATGACTCGATTCCTCTTCGGGAAATGGCTTGCCTCCGGAGGGGATCCCATCGGGAATTCAGATAGAACCGCCCCGTGATCAAGGATCTGGTCGAACAGAGACCGATTCTCCGGAGGATAAATGACATCCACTCCGCAGCCCAATATGGCAATCGTTCTCCCTCCTCCTAAAATCGCGCTTTGGTGGGCCACGGAATCAATCCCTCGAGCCATGCCACTGACAATCGTTACCCCATGGCGAACAAGCTCTCGTGCAATCTTTTCCGTCACCGATCTGCCATAGGGAGACGTTCTCCGGCTCCCCACGACCGAGATCGCAAGATGATCCTCTTTTCTTAGCTCCCCCCTGGCATAAAGGAGAGGAGGAGGATCATAGATAGCCTTCAGGCGTTTGGGGTAGGCCTCGTCTTGGAACGTGATAATCTGACCGCCGACCCTATCTAATAAATGTAACTCCTTCTCCGCCCCCTTTTCAAAAGGACCTTTGCGGATTTCCCCGGCCACCCTCTCTCCCAATCCCTCGACGGTCAAGAGTTCCTTGACGGAAGCCTGAAAGACGGCTGCGGGTGTCTGAAATCGCTCCAACAGTCTTTTGAAAAGGACGCTTCCAACCCCTGGTGTCAGACTCAGGCCCAACCAGTCAAGGATCTCTTCAGTCATGGGAATCCTCAGTGGAAAGATACGTCAGCGACTGAAGGCTGGTCAAATAAAAAAGGCTCAGGAATGGGATGACCCGTAAGGTGCCTTTTCTTTGATCCCCATCGCCTAAGCCCGAAGAAGAACACTCTGATGATTACTTTTGCCCTGCTTCGACCTCCATCTCTTTGAGATAGGGCATGATTCTATCGCCTCTTCGCATGGCGAAAAAGGCTTCGATGATTTTTCCTGTGTAGAAACTTCCATATTGATCAATGATCTCGACATTCCCATGGATTGTGTATTTCCGGCCCATCCTCTGATTCGTGAGGGGGTGTCTAATGATCTCGGATGGCCGGAAGATCGTATATTTGTTTCCAATCACCACGGGTTCGTCCGTTTTGAACGCGAGATAGACGATGTCGTCCGAGGCATAGATAGCTTTACCCTCCCTGTTTTCCACAATGATCCCAATTCCTTCGTAGTCAACGTTGCCCATGAAACCGGCATAGCGGGTATCGGAGAGCTGAGGAGGGTTTACCTCGGCAGGCATCACTTCTGCCTCAGGCATCTTCATGACTGATGGCTCCTCCTTCATGGCAGCTGCCACCGGCTCCTGAACCATCGCTTTGGGTTGTTCCGCTCCCGGGACTTCACCTGTGAGGCGAATCGGCTGCCCCGGGAAAATCCAATGTGGGTTCGTAATGTATGGGTTCCTTTGCCACAGATTCGGCCACAGAAATGGATCCTTGAGGAACCTCGAAGATATATCCCAGAGCGTGTCCCCCTTCTTGATGGTATACAGTTCATCCCCTTCTTGCTTCTCCTGTGCCATCAAAAACAGGGGGAGACAGAACAAAAAGACGAAGACAAGCATAATCTTACCGAAATCTCTGATTTTTTTCATAAAACCCTCCCTCTTTCAGCTTCGTCCGGTAAAAAGGCGTCGAAATTTCCTATGAAGTTAGCCTCTTATAGTTTCATTGTCAAGAGAAATTCTTAGCAATATTTATACCAATAGACACTAATTGCTGCCTAAGATTACGAAACTATTCAATATCCCACATAAGAAAGTCTAAGCCCCACTCCATCTTTTTCTTCATTCTGCACAGTTTCTGTACAACCTTTTATCAAACATGAACAAATTTTGACCTCCGTGCCAACAATGAAAGTCTTACCCACCCCCGGTTCTTATAGATTGAGATTGAGACTTTCGCTTGAATGAAAGAGCCTGTGAGGCTTTTCCGGAGAGTTCACCCTTGTGGAGTTGCTATTGAGAGTGTGGACTAAATGCAACACTGAGGGTGGGCAAGCAATGAAGGCCAATTGACAATGGGAATTCGCTGTGTTAGGTAGGAAACCGGAAAGGTAAGGTGTACGACTTCAGTACTGTACCAACACCCCTTCCCGCCTGCCGGCAGGCAGGGACCCCGCGGGGCACGCTCCGGCCACGGTTGAATCCCATGGATGGAACCCTGCTTCCCGATGAAACTCTGGACACTTTCTTGGGCGGAAGGCTCCAGATCATCCAGAAAAAGAGGGGATATCGATTTTCGATTGACACTGTTCTATTGAGCCAATTCATCAGGATTCGAAAAGGTGAAAAAACGATTGACCTCGGAACGGGGTGTGGTATCCTGCCCCTCCTCTTATCACAGACGACGAAGGCCCACTCCTTCGTGGGCGTCGAAATTCAGGAAGGATTGGCAGAGCTCGCAAAGAGAAATATCCTGTTGAACCAACTCCAGAACCGTATTACGATCCTCCACAAGGACCTGAGGACTTTACGTCATCATTTCCTTCCAGGTTCTTTCCAGGTCGTCTTCTCCAATCCACCCTATCGAGAATTCCTTACGGGCCGTCTGAATCCCTCCGCCGAAAAAGCGATCGCCCGCCACGAGATTCATGGGTCCCTCGATGACCTGGTGACGATGGCTTCCTACCTTCTGCCGCCTAAGGGAAGGTGTTATCTCATCTACCCAGCCTCCCGGGCGGTCGATTTGTTCGTAACGCTGAGAAAAAGAAATCTCGAACCGAAGCGGCTCCAATTGGTCTATCCCCGCAAAGAAGAAGAGGCGAAATTTGTCCTGATGGAGGCCCTGAAGACCCGCGGTATTGAACTGAAAATCCACCCTCCTCTCATCCTTGACGGGCTGAAATTGCCTTCAGAAACGAGCTGAGAAAGACCGCTGTTCCAAGTTGAACAAAAGGAAAAAATACTTTGACAATCCAGAATGAATAGGCTAGAAAGTTTTTTATATGGATACCCTCGGGTATGTCCGTCCAGCGATCGAAAAAACGCCATCCTCCCTGCAATCCGTTTTCGAGATGATTGGTGATGAACTTGAAAAAGTCGATCAGGAGTTTCGAAAGAACCTTGGATCGACCGTCCCCATCACTTCCGACATTGGAGAGTATCTTCGTCGAAGTGGCGGCAAACGTTTTCGCGCCAAACTTCTTCTCCTCTCTGCCAAACTGTGCGGCTATCAGGGAACGCAGCACATCCAGATGGCGAGCCTCATCGAGTTTATCCATGCGGCCACCCTGCTCCACGACGATGTGGTGGATCGGGCGGAACTGAGAAGGGGCCTTAAGGCGGCCAATACGATCTGGGGCGATGAAGCCTGCGTCCTCGTGGGAGATTTTCTCTTTACCAAGTCGTTCTCTCTGATGGTGGAGTCTGGAAATCGGAAGATCCTTCGGTCTATTTCAAAAGCCACCACGCTCATGGCCGAGGGAGAGCTGGCGGAGTTGATCAAGACAAAGAACCTTACTCTGAGCGAGGAGGATTATCTTTCCATCATCACCCGTAAGACCGCCTGTCTGATCTCGGCGGCCACACACATCGGGGCCATCCTGGGAGAGGTCTCCGACGAAAAAGAACAGGCCCTTTCCGCGTTCGGGATGGACGTTGGGATTGCTTTCCAGATGATCGACGACCTTTTGGATTATACGTCGAAGGAAGAAGAATTCGGGAAGAAGATCGGGATCGATCTCCAAGAGGGTAAGATTACGCTTCCCCTCATCTTCGCGCTCAGTCAGTGCAACGAGGAGGAGAAAGCCGTGATCCGGCAAACGGTGGGAGGCACTCCCATTACCAAAGACACCTTTTTCAGCGTCGTAAAAATTATTGAGAAGTACGATGCAGCCCCTTATACCTGGAACAGGGCGAAAGGATACGTCGAGAAGGCCAAAGGATATCTTCAGCTCTTCCCGGATTCGAAAGAGCGGCAGGCCCTTTCTGCCCTGGCAGATTATATCGTGAACAGAAAATTGTAGGATCTGGACGCCTCGCCCCGCGTTGCGGTCAAGAAGGGACTTCGGCCCTACATCGACGCATCAATAAGGAAAGGAGAAGACGGATGACTGTTGGAACGGATGTACACCAGGTGAGTGACAAAAACTTTTCTGCGGAAGTTCTCCAAGCAGACCTTCCTGTCCTCGTGGACTTCTGGGCAACGTGGTGTGGCCCCTGTCGGAGCATCGGCCCCATGGTTGAAGAACTCGCGAAGCAATTTAGCGGAAGGATCAAAGTAGCCAAACTGAACGTCGATGAAAATCCCGGGATTCCAAGCCAGTATGGTGTCCGAGGCATTCCGACCCTCATCCTTTTTAAAGGTGGAAAGATCCTGGACCAAATTGTGGGCGCGGTGCCAAAGGCTCGCCTGGTGGCCTTGGTTGAAAAAGCGCTCTAAGGTCAGCGAAGGCATTGAGCTTGAGACGAATCCCCTTTCCGCGATGGCTTTCCTTGGGACTCTGCTTGGGGTTAGCTCTCTCTGTTTCCTGGTGTGCGCAAGGAGAGAAGGCGTTAACCCCTGCTCCTGACTTCTCGCTCCAGACGCTCGATGGCCGGGAGGTCATCCTTTCCAAAACAAGAGGGAAGGCGGTTCTCTTGGACTTCTGGGCAACGTGGTGCGGCCCCTGCCGGGAATCGATCCCCCATCTTGTTCAGCTTTATAAGACGTATCACGCACAAGGATTTGAGATCATCGGATTGAGTCTGGACAAAGGGGGCAAGGATGTTGTCCATCACTTCGTCCAGTCGATGGATATCCCCTATCCCATTGTCATGGCCCCCGATTCAGTGCTCAGAGACTATGGGGTCCATGGCATTCCCACAACGATCCTGATCGACCGTGAGGGGAAGATTCGAGAAAGGATCGTTGGCTTCAACACCGCCATCGCCCAGAAGATGGCGTCCAGTGTGGCCGCCCTCACGACAGAAAAAACCCCGTAGGTCCTTCTCGAATAGAGGTTTGCCAAAAAGGAAAGCTTCGTCAGACTATTTCGTTTGACCTGCTTTCAGAAACTGGAGATACCCCTCGGTGACTTGTTGGGGATCGAGGCCGAGGGATTGGGCATAGGCTCTTAAGAAACCCTTGAGATAAACCACCGGAGGAAGTTTCTCGAAGGCTTCCTCCTCGATCTCCTGGAGGATCCTCGGGTTGATTTTCGTCTCCCGGGAAACGGCTTTCAGGTCGACGCCCATCTTCTCCCGGATCTGCTTCAGGGTCCCGCCTCGATACGTCGTCTCTCCTGGGGGGACAATCATTTCGGGGGAGGGGTGCGGAGAAGGCAGCGGGGATGAGGCCTTCAGGTGCTCTTTGGATTCTTCGTGAGACCGAGGAAGATCGGCCCATGTCGTCCATGGTCCCGGTTGGAGGTGGGACCGATCGTAATCCTTTCTCGACGGTTCGTCATTCAGAACCCGATACGCCTCTTCGATGGCAGACTGAACCCTTTTAATCTCCTGTTCAGAGAAAAGCGAATAGATGGCCACGGAATCGTTCTCAAAGGTTTCCCGGGCACGCTCGTAGGCCGTCCGGATTTCCTTGGAAGTGGCCTTCGGGCTCACCTCCAGGATCTCATAGTAGGTCTGTTCTTCCACGGCTTTCATCCTGATCCCCTGAACTTGATCCCCTTCGCCGAAAGACCTGTCAGCGTTTAACCTTCTCCGGTTTGTCCGTGAGCAGGGAGGACGGTGGATTCAAGGACCCTGTGAAGGTGGGACTCTGCCCCGGCAACAGAAAGGACATCTGCTGACCGTTAGCCAATTTGGACGCAATCTCCGAAACACATTGTGCAGCCCGCGATCTCGGATTCTCCAGGACCAAGGGCCTCCTCCTTCGAATCGAAAGACTGACATCCTGGTCATAGGCGACATATCCCAGGTAGTGTAGGTGTATGCCAAAATATTTCTTACAGGCACTTCGGATCGCAAAGCCGATCTCAATATCCTTCCTGGTCCGTACCTGATTCAGGATGAGATTGGGGCGGAAGACCTTGATCTCCTCGGCAATCCTCTGGGCGTCTGCCTCATCGATACGCTGAACCGACTCATACAGATCATACGGGTTATGGATCCCCTCCTCATTCTTTTGATCCACTACTCGATCAATGAGGGCTTTCGCTGAATCTGATGAAACGGTCTGTTTCAACCTCCGGTAGAATGCGCCTTTCAAAAAACGGTACACATTCTCAATAGACGTCGGCTCAGGGGTCACCACCAGGATCCCCCCATCCGACATCAAGAAAAAGTCTAGAACGTTCGATGCGGTGCCTGCCCCCAAATCCACCAGAAGGTAGTCCCCCTCCAATCCTCTGATCGAGCGCAGAAGTTTCAGCCTTTGGAAGGTCTTCGTCTCTGTCGCGTTGAGAAGATCTTGAGCGCCTGACAACAACTGAAGATTGGGGACGAC
>Ga0209253_10005923_pt1 | contig 10590 bp, 6 predicted proteins | sample FrelakmetBRP12BR_FD_187145 | JGI IMG/M metagenome (GOLD analysis project Ga0209253, IMG submission 187145) | Freshwater lake sediment microbial communities from the University of Notre Dame, USA, for methane emissions studies - BRP12 BR (SPAdes)... | ecosystem: Environmental > Aquatic >... | reverse complement strand
ATATGATCAATGGCATGGAAAGAATAAGGAGGTGGAAACAGAGAAACAAAGGAGAAGAGGGCTTCCTCAATTCTTTCTAAACCTACTTTAGAATAAGGGTGTTCTGAATGATCTTTGATCCACTGGGAAAGGGACTCTCTCATCTTCGTTGCTGGTGGACATGGGCCTAGAATATCGATCGTATTTGAAAAGAGGCAGAGAGAACCCATCCCCTTTCCAACGATGAGGACTTTTTGATCAGCCTCTGCAGCCGTTTTCGCCGCCATCAGCCCTGAGAGGCCCATTCCTATCACAATGAGATCGAAGTGCATGGTTTTTTTTAAATGCCGTCGGCAGTAAATGCCGACGCTACAGAATTATTATTGTAGCGCCCTCATTTATGGGGGCGGTCAAAGGTTGAAGATTCCTTTATAGATCGATTCAATCAATTCTTCCTCTTTGAGTGCTGTCCCCCAGAGAATCGGGCGGATCCCTTTCCATCGCTCCTCAAGGAATCCCTTTAATATTTTATTGGAATCTCCTCCTGCCCTCCTTAAATGGTGTAACACTCCGAGAAGGCGATACACACAGAACCCCCCTTGGCACGTCCCTTTGGCGAGGCGTGTCCGATGAAGGATGTCTTGAAGGTCCTTAAATTTCTCCTCCCCTAAGAATTCTTCAACTTCTTTCCTTTGAACCAGTTCACAGTCGCAGAGGATCTCTCCCCTGTCTGTTAGGAATTGTTTGAGTCGTTCTTTTAAGCCGGCAGGTCTGCTTGCACCTGGAAGAGGATTCAAATGAGTCGAGCAGGCCACCTCTCTACCCATTTTTTCACAGATGAGGTCAGAAGTTTTTTCTGACATCAACCGATAGGTCATCAATTTTCCACCGGTGATGGTGATCAGGTTTTTTATTCCGTCTCTTTTCCCATGATCAATGAGCGCAAACCCCCGGCTGATCGCCCGATCATTTCCTTTTTCTTCCGATTGGAATAAGGGCCTGATGCCTGCATAAGCCCGAATGAATCTGGCCTCTTCGATGGCAGGAATCATTTTCGACGTTTCCCGGACTAAAAGGGAGACCTCATGAGGAGTGACTTCAAAATTCTCAATCTCTTTCAAACGAATGGATGTTGTTCCGAGAATGGATACGGTCTCATTGGGGACGACGATGTCTCCGTCCGAGGGGTGACGGCAATGATTGATGACACGATGGGTGAGCCTCCGGTTGGTGATCAACAGAGACCCTTTAGAGAGAGCCATGCCGATGTGAAGGCCGGCAAGTCTAAGGACCTGATTTACCCAGGCACCCGTGGCATTGATGAAAAAGGAAGCATCCATTGATAATTCCTCGCCGGTGGCAAGGTCTTTTGCTTCGATGTCTCTTATTTTATTCCCTTCGATCCGGAGAGAAGTCACTTCAGTGTGAAGGAAGAATTTCGCTCCGTGGCTCTCTGCATCTTTGGCGTTTTCTAAAGTTAACTTGAAAGGATCGATTGCCCCATCGGGGACCTTCACCGCACTCAGAAGATTGGGATGGAGTTCGGGCTCCCATGCCAAGGTTTCATCCCGAGAGCAAAGGGTATTTGGAATTCCCGCTTCTTCACAGGCCCGAAGGAACCGATCCCGAAACTGAAGACCGTCTTCGGGGAGAGAGACGAAAAAACCATCTGTTTCTTCAGTGCAATGGGGGGCAATCTTTCTGAGAATCTTATTTTCAGCGATGCACTCTTTGGCAGCTTCTGGATCGGATACAGCATATCTTCCGCCGCTATGAAGGAGCCCATGATTCCGACCCGAGGCACCGGAGGCAAAATCACCCTTCTCAACCAAAACGGAGGGGATTCCCCTCAGCGCCAAATCCCTTGAAATTCCGGCTCCGGTGGCACCGCCTCCGATGATTAATACTTCTGTTTTTATCTTCACTCAGGTCCCCAACAACATGATTTCAATACTCGAATTTCAAAACAAGTCCGAATCGTCATAATGTCAAATGCCCAACCTCAAATGTCAAATCCGAAGCTCAAATATCTAAAATCCCTATCTTTGAAATTTAGCGTTCCTTTGACTTGGGAATTGCTCATTCTCTAACGAGATTGCGGGAGTTTGTCAAGGGAAGCAACGATTGCCCTTCTGCAGGCCTCTTTCTCCTACGTTGCAAATGATTGAACACAAACCTTGGTTGAAGACAAAACTGTTGAAGACAAAACTTGACTTTTCAATATAATCGAATAAAATGGGGTCACTCTAATTCATTACTTTGAGGGGTGATTTTTAGAATAATCCTCTACTAAGGGTCTTTAAAATTGCGAATAGGAGTCAACGATGGTTGAAATCTTAAAAAGCAGACATCATTTCCTCGATTTGGTCCAAGTCGCCTTTATCCTCACCGATGCCCACTCAAAAATCCTTTACACCAACCGTTATACAGAACGTCTCTTCGGGTATTCGAGAGAAGAGATAGAAGGCGAAAGGATTAGGGTACTTTTCTTAGAAGAAGATCTCACCTATTTCCTCCCCAACATTGTCTACCTCTCGCTTTACAAAAGTGGTTTTGAAGGGGAAGCCCTTTTGAGACAAAAGGACGGGACAAAGGTTTTTGTTCACCTCTACACCACCGCTTTCAAAGAAGAAGGAGAGGTTTTCGTTTCGTTTTCTTTACAAGAGATTCAACGATTAAAGAAGTTGGAGAGGGAAAGATTGGAGATGGAGCGTTGGACGAGTCTTGGCATGATGGTGGAGGAGATTGCCCATCAGATTCGGAATCCAATTGTCGCTATTGGAGGATATACACAACGCCTTCTCAAGGCATTTTCGCCTTCGCCAAAAGGCAAATCCTATCTTCATCAAATGCTCCGTGAGACAAAGAGGCTCGAAACCATGATTGAGCGGTTGGAGGAGTATATCCTGCTGCCGAAACCTACTCTTCAAAGGGAGAAGATTGAAGAGGTAGTGGAGACCGTCCTCCAGACATTTTCAAAAGAGGCGGCGGAGAAGGGGGTTTTCTTCAATCTGGAGACAAGGGCGTTAGAAGGGGAGGGGAGTTTCTTCATTGACAGGGATCTAATCGCCAAGGCTCTCTTTTATATTTTGGGAAACAGCATTGAGGCTGTTACACGAATACCGATGGGGAAAAAGGGTAGGATCGTGAAAGTATCCCTCTTTGGAGATGGAGGAAGGATTGGGGTTTTGATCTCAGATAAGGGGGAGGGGATTCCTAAAAAGAACCTGAACCGAATTTTTGAGCCCTTTTATTCCACCCGACCTGATCGGGTGGGATTGGGATTAACCTTCGTGAAGAGAGTGGTGGAGGAACAAGGGGGAAAGATTCAGGTGGAGAGTCGTTTGAAGAAAGGAACGATGATCACACTCACTTTCCCAAAGGATCGGCGTCGGATATTACGACGAGAAAAAATTTCCCCCGAGGCCGTGGGGGAAGATATTGATTAATTGAAGCTCCATACACTAAAGCCCACGGCTCTTCCGCATGTTTTGAAGGGTCGTGTAAGCTCCATATCTGCCCGTCGCAAAAGTGTTTCTTCCGTTCCGTCTTCTTGTCGAGAAGGAAAGGGACATTCTGACCCTAAACCCGCCAGTTACAGAAATAAACCCAGAAAAATCCCGCCGCCGGCGGGACTTTGAATGGTGGTTTTTGGGAGATTAAGAAAAAAGGGAGCAATTTATTCATCGTTGCATTAGGCAGACTTGGCGGGGACACTTCCAGAGTCTTGTCATGCGGTTTGTTCTAGAGTTGAATGGGTTATTAATGACGTCACCAAAAGTGAAGTCTTGTCCCGCCGCAGGCGGGATTGATGAGCCGCGGTGCTTGGCATTCAAAAGGCTCCCTACAAGGGTCCTTCAGTGCTCCCACCGAGTCTGTCTTGGCAATTTCTTGCGCCCATTAAAACATCAGGGTGAAGTTTTAGGCCCCATGGAACTTTTTCCTTATAAAAAAGGAGGTGGTGTTGACATCGCTATTCTACGGGTTAAAATAGGTTTGAATTTCGGAACCTGTAAGGCGGAGTTTGTGAGAGATGGTTAGGCCAGAGGGTTCGTTAGACTTCGAAATTTCTAAAAGGACGGATATGGAAAAGGGATGGATGGAAGTCAAAGTGATGGGTATCGTGGTGGATCCCAAGGCCTCAAACCCCGTCGTCGTCTTAGTGGACCTTTCGGGACAGAAGGCTCTGCCGATATGGATTGGAGTCTTCGAGGCAGAAGCCATTTCAAGAGGTCTCGAAGGAGTGATGACACTTCGTCCCATGACACACGACCTCATGAAGCAGATTTTGGATACATTTCAGGTAACGGTCACTCGGGTAGTCATCCATGACTTAAAGGAAAATACGTTTTATGCCAACCTTTACCTGAACGTGGGGGGGACAGAACTTGTTGTAGATAGCCGCCCCAGCGATGCCATCGCTCTGGCGGTAAGAGTGAAGGCTCCTATCTTTGTTTCGGACTCAGTGATTGAGGCGACAAAACAGATGGGGGTTCTCGCCTCCAATCTTTTAGAGGAGGGAGATGAACTTAAAACGATCATCGAGAACATGAAACCAGAAGACTTCGGAAAGTATAAAATGTAAAGGATTTTCTAATTTTTCCTTCATAAAGCCTCCCTTGACTTGACATCTTAACGGCAAAGCCTCTAAACACAATTTGGCCAAAGTAAAAGCTCTTTCCTCCGTACCTCTCCTTGTGGTTTGACATAATTTTTCTAATTATGACAATTTGTCGTTTTTTGCCTAGTAATTATTAGTATTTGATCCTTCCTAAAGAATTTGATCCAAAACTTAAAAATCAAATGGTTATCAAATCAAATAATATTCAAATACTTCTCGGCATATATTTTGCTTTAAATAAATGAAAATCAAAACAAATGGAGGCAACTCAATGTCTTTGATGGAAAAAGATGAGGTTTTAACCACTGATGAGGCCATCGAGTATCTGAAGATCTCCAAACCCACCTTTTTGAAGTATATTCGTTCCGGGAGGATCAGGGCGATTAAGGCTGGGAAGGGATGGAGAATCCTCCAATCAGAATTAAACCGATTCTTGAGAGGAGAGGTCGCACAATGAAATCTAACAAAGCATTCTTGTTCGGATGGGGATGACGATCAATCCTCATCTGTTAAGTTTAGCCCACCGGGTGATTGAGTGAGAAATGAGTTGCTAGGAAGGATTAAGAAAAGCCTAAGATTGAAATGGATGGTTTTCTCCATTCTCTTATCCACCCTCCCGTTGGTTATTGCAAGTTACAGCATTATTCAAATCTATCAAAAAGACTTGAAACAATCGGTCATTACGATTGAGAAAGAAAAGGCCAATACGGTTGTTGGGAGAACACGATCCTATTTTGAAAAGATCAGGAGCAACCTACGTTCCCTTTCCATTGATGAACATTTTAGACAAGGGGGTTCCCCTGGTCATATCGAAAGTCTTTTGAAGGCCTTCCTTTATCAGAATGATTATCTCTCGGAGTTGACCCTCTTAAACAGGAAGGGGAAGGAGACGATCAAGGTCTCAAAGTACAAAGCCTTTAAACCGTCTGATCTGAAAGATCGATCGAAGACGGAAATGTATCAAACGGCATCAAACCTGCGAACCTATTATGGAGGGTTTAAACTCATCGAAGACATTGCGCCTTCCATGGTGATTGCCATCCCCATTGAAGAGAACCGGGGGCGACCCACGAGTGTCTTGAGCGCTGAAATTGATCTAAGATATTTATGGAATGTGATTTCACAGACTCAGATTGGGGAAAAGGGGATGGCTTATGTGGTGGATGGAGAAGGATATGTGATCGCCCACCCTGACACAGGGTGTGTGACATCAAGAATAAACCTGAAGCATCTGCCCATGGTTGATCGGGCCATCGCCGGAGAAGAAGGAGATTTAGAGTTTGAGGATTCCGGGCGAGAGAGGTACTTAGTTGTTTTCAAACCCATCAAGGAGCTGGGCTGGAGCGTGATCGTTCAGGTCCCTGCGGAAGAAGCCTACGAGCCTATTCGACAGGTCTCAAAAACCTCCTTGATATCTGTCTTAGTTGTTCTTGGTGTAGCTCTTATTCTTAGTTTCTTGCTGACAAGAAAGTTTACCCTTCCCATTAAACAATTAGCAAAGGAGATGGGAGAGGTTGCTAAGGGAAATCTGGATATTCATATCGAACCAGCCACAAAAGATGAACTGGGAGCCCTTACTCGATCCTTCAACCAGATGATTCAGGACTTAAAGAGATCGCAAGAGGTCCTAAGAGAGACCGAGGGAAAATATCGGAGGATTTTCGAAGATTCGAAGGACATGTTATTTATGACTTCCGCTGATGGGAAGTTCGTCGAAGTCAATCAAACCGGAGTGGATTTACTTGGTTACGGAAGCAAGGAAGAAATGATGCAAGGTCATGCAAGAGATGCTTTTCTTTACCCCGAAGACCAAAAGAGATTAATGAAGGAGGTTAGAAAAAAAGGGTTCGTTAAGGGTTTCGAGGTCAAACTCAAGAGAAGAGATGGGGCTCCCATTGACGTCTTGATCAAAGCCAACGCCAGAAAAGATGATTCGGGGAAGATCATCAGTTATGAGGGGACCATTAAAGATATTTCTGACCGTAAAAGGACGGAAGAAGAGCTGGTTCAGAGAACGAGGGAACTCGAGGCCCTTAATGAGATGGGGGCTTTGATCAATCAGACTTTAGACATAGACAAGCTTTTACCGATTGCCTTAGAGAAAGCGGTGAATTTGACCGGGTATGAAATGGGGGGTATCCACCTCGCAAACGAAGAGGAACGAACGTTTGAGTTTAAACATCATTTTAAACACTCCACCCGTTCGGCTGAATTGGCGAGATCTCTTAAATATGGCGAAGGGGTCGCTGGAAGAGCTGTACTAGTCAAGCGGCCGGTCATGGTCTCCGTCGATGATCACCCGTCCCCTCAATTAGGTCTTTTGTTGAAAGAGGAGGGAGTTCAGACGATCCTGGCCTTTCCTCTCCTTGCCAAAGGAAAGGTCGTTGGCGCAATTAGCTTGTTAAGCCGTTCCCGCCGTGAGCTCAGCCAAAGAGAGCTCCATTTGGTGGAAAGCATTGGGAATCAGATCGGGCTTTGTCTCGTGAACGCAAAACTTTTTTCTGATGTGGCCAAAGCCAAATCGGAATGGGAGACGACCTTTGACGCTGTGACGGACCTCCTCACTATCAGAGACAAAGATTATCGAGTCATCCTGGCCAATAAAGCGGCGCGCAGGCGGTTCGGATTGAAACTGGAAGAGCTGATCGGAAAAAGATGCTTTGAGGTTTTCCGTCACAGCGATAAACCTTGTGCAGGTTGTTATGTCTCTGAAACGATACTCACGAAGAACCCTGTCTCTATAGAACTGGAGAGTCAGTATTTGAAAGGCATCTTTCGATTCCATACGTTTCCCATTTTTGCTGAAACAGGGGAGCTGATCGGCGTGGTCGAATTGGCCAGGGAGGTCACCGAAGAGAAACGATTGGAGATAGAAAAAGATGTGGTTAATAATGTCAATAAAATACTTGCTTCCAGCCTCGATGTAAAGCAGGTGATCCAGGCCGTCCATTCTGAATTGAAGAGAGTATTGGATTGTGAAAGGATGACCGTTACCCTTTTCGATGAAGAGGAAAAAGGGTTTCATTTTCTCGCTTTGGCAAAACACACCGAACCCGCAGAATTAGTTGCTGGTACCGTGTATCCTCAAGAAGGAACTCATTTTGAAAGAGTGGTTGAAACAGGGTTGCCTGTCATGATTGCAGACACTGCGGAAAGTGATTCCTGGATCGGGCAGAAATTACTGAAAGAGGGAATTCGTTCCTCTTTACTCTTCCCCTTGGAATATAAAGGGAAAGTCATCGGCACGGTGAACTTTGGGAGTGGAAAGACGAACCACTTTTCAGAAACCTCGTTCGATCTGCTGCGGCAAATTGCCCCCGGAGTGGCTATTTCCATCCAAAACGCGTTGCTTTTTGAAGAGATAAAAAAGAGACTTGATGAATCGACGATTCTCTGCGAGATTACAAAGATTTCTTCCTTAGCCTCGTTAAATATGGATCAAATGCTAACGGAGATGGCAGAGAATCTGAGTAACCTTTTAAAGTTTGAATATCTTGCTATCTTCTTGGTTGAAGAAAATACAAAAAGATTGAAACCTTATACTTCCTCGAAAAGCCGTCGCCATCAACACGAGTATATTGAAGGTCTCGGGCTTTGTTTGGGTACGGGCATTACCGGGTGGGTGGCTGAAAAAGGCGAGCCCCTCCTCGTGAATAATGTGAAAGAAGATGGAAGGTATGTCTGCGGCGACGAGGACATATGTTCTGAAATGTGTGTTCCTCTGAAGATGGGGCAAAAAGTGATCGGAGTGATGGATGTACAAAGCAAAGAACCGAGTGCTTTTTCTAAAGATGACCTACGCCTACTTAACACCGCTGGGGGGCAAATAGCCACTGTTATCGAGAATATCCGTTTACGAGATGAGATTAAGGAGTCGGAAGAGAAGTATAGGACAGTCGTTGAGAACGCCCTGGACGGAGTCTGTGCTTTGGGGGGGGATTACCGGCTTAAATTTGTTAACCAGAGGCTCGCGGAAATCCTAGGTTCTACAAGGGAAGAATTAGTCAATGTGGACTTCCGACAATTTCTGGATGAAGAAGGCCGTAAGGTTGTGGCTGATCGAGAGGAGCGACAAAAGAGAGGGATGATGTTATCTCCCCATTTTGAATCAACGATTATTCGTAAAGATGGGGGGATGAGGAATGCGGAAATCAGTGCTCGGACCATAAAAGATTCGAAAGGGAACGTGAACACCATCGCTATCCTTAAGGACATCACCGAGAAGAAAAAGATGGAAGAAGAGTTGTTCCGGGCTGAAAAACTTCGGGCTCTCGCGGAAATGGCGAGTGGTGTCGCCCATGATTTCAACAACGCCTTAGCGGCCATTCTCGGAAATACTCAACTCTTGCTTTATACCGCCCAAGATGAGGAGACGAAGGAAACCCTGCAGACGATCGCAAAGGTGGCCCAGGATAGCGCTCAAACGGTTCGCCGACTTCAGGACTTTACGAAGAAGAGGGTTCCCCAGGAACTTTCTGGCGTGGATGTGAACTCCATCATCAAAGATTCGATTGAGATTACTAAACCGAAGTGGAAGGACGAGGCCCAAAGCAAGGGAGTTCCTATCGAAATCGTTTCAAATTTTGAGGAAATTCCCCCCGTGTTAGGAAATGACTCTGAACTGAGGGGGGTGTTCACCAACATGATCCTTAACGCCATTGAGGCGATGCCCGAAGGGGGGAAGATCGAAATTTCCACGCTTAAGAAAAAGAAGGATGTGATCATCCAGATTTCAGATACAGGCATTGGGATCGCTGAAGAGGCGAAAAAGAAGATTTTTGAACCCTTTTTTACGACGAAACCATTTACCAATACAGGGTTGGGGTTAAGCATGTCTTATGGGATCATCAAAAGGTTTGGGGGAGAGATCGAGGTCGTGAGCGAACTGGGGTACGGAACGACCTTCACCATCATTTTGCCCGTTGGAGAAGTTGAAAAAGACGAAGCCGTCGCCCCGCAAACGATCAAACGGGGAAGGCAGGCCCGGATCCTCGTGATCGATGATGAGGAGGTTGTCCGGAGTGTCCTTTCTCGCGCCCTTGCCAACGTCAACCATCAGGTGACCCTGGCAGCGGATGGGGAAAAGGGTGTTCAGCTCTTTCAAGAGGGGACATTTGATATGGTACTCACCGACTTGGGAATGCCCGGGATGTCAGGTTGGGAGGTATGTCGGACAATTAAAAAGATAAGCCCTGACACGCCCGTAGGAATGATTACAGGATGGGGGGCGGACATGAGCCAAAGCAAAATCGACGAGTACGGTCTTGATTTCCTAATCTCCAAGCCCTTCGATTTAAACCAAGTATTGAATGTGGTTGCTGAAACCATGGAATCGAAGGGGGGATGATTTTTAACTTAACGCTATTCTTCAAGATATGAAAAACGGAGGTCATCCTCTGAGATCTATCCCCGGAGTTGAAAGGATGGATTTTTGCTTCCTCTGCTTCGTCCTGTTTTCTTCCAAGCTGATCGCCGTGATCCTCTTTATCCTTCCCTTGACGGATGACCTGAAACAGACTCAGAGGCATTTTAAACGGGACCCATCCGTCGATACTTCCCGGGAACCCTTTCCATCGTAGCGAGTACTTCGTTCTCTTATCGATAAATCATCCATCCTCGCCATCTTTCCTGTTGATTTTTGCCTGCTTTTGTAATAAATAGAGTTTTACATATTTTCATAAAGGAAAGGAGGGTCTATTTATGAAAAGAGGGGGTTTTCTTTTAAGTATCTTCGTTTTTTCAATTCTTTTTCTCACCCTGTCTGCTTACGGACAAGATATCCCCATCGGATTCTTTGCGCCCATCACCGGACCGGCAGCGGCTGATGGCGCAAGTGCTAAGCATGCCGTGGAATTGGGTTTGAAAGAAGTAAACGATGGGGGTGGAATTAACGGAAAAAAGGTAAATTTAATCATCTATGACGACCGGTTGAACCCGCAGGAAGCTGTTGCCGTTGCCAACAAGCTGATTGAGAAGGATAAAGTGGCTGG
>Ga0209253_10005922_pt1 | contig 10591 bp, 8 predicted proteins | sample FrelakmetBRP12BR_FD_187145 | JGI IMG/M metagenome (GOLD analysis project Ga0209253, IMG submission 187145) | Freshwater lake sediment microbial communities from the University of Notre Dame, USA, for methane emissions studies - BRP12 BR (SPAdes)... | ecosystem: Environmental > Aquatic >... | reverse complement strand
CTCGATTGGTGCATTCATGAGGTCGTTAAGCGTGGAGTACCAGGAGATCTGATTGAAGCCGGAGCCTGGCGTGGAGGAGCAGCAATATTTATGCGTGCAGCATTAAAGGCTTACCTTGATACCGAGAGGGTCGTCTGGGTGGCTGATTCCTTTGAGGGGTTACCTACAGCAGAAATACATCGCTACCCGGAAGATGAAGGGGCGGATTGGTTGAACCCTCACTGGAGGCCGCTCGCTGTTTCATTAGAAGAGGTGAAGGCGAATTTTGAGCGATATGGTCTCCTGGATAATCAGGTCCGCTTTCTCGTTGGCTGGTTTAAAGATACTTTGCCTAGCGCTCCGATTAAACAACTAGCGGTCCTAAGGCTGGATGGGGATATGTATGCGTCCACCATGGATTCATTGGAGAATCTCTATTCCCTGCTTTCGATCGGAGGATATACCATTGTCGACGACTATGATAAATATCCATGTAGAAAGGCAGTAGAGGACTTCCGATCGAGGCGTGGGATTGTGGAGGAATTGACATACATCGACCGGCAGGGAGTCTTCTGGCAGCGACAGAAATGACAACCACAGATAAGCCTAGTGAAATGGCTGCGAGGTTGATAGTTCGGTTGCCTTCTTTCTCAATCTCTATTCTGGCCTCGAAGGACAATTCCTTTACTTCACTTCAACTCTATGAAGGGTTCGGCCTCGGAGAAGTATGCTGGGGGAGCAAGTTTTTCTCCATTGATCCTACCGGAATACCTTTTGCTGGCATCGAATGTTCTACCTAATTCTGGACTGAATGTGAAAAAAAACAATTGTATCTTTGCGGGAAATCCAGAAATAGTCATCCATGGCGAGACTGGATTATTGGTTCCGCCGGCAAACGCTCAAGCACTCGTAGATGCGACCCTGTCCCTCTTGGAGGATGAAGAAGCGGCCTCAAGATATGGCTCAGCCGGGAGAAAACGGGTTGAAGACAACTTTGGATTAGGGAAAATGATAAGGGAATATGAGGATTTATTTGTCAGGGTCCTATCGACGGAGCGGAGCTAGGGGCATCCCCTCTTCAAGAAAGGGATAGCTGTGAGACGAAGCGGTTATACTTTAGGGTCTAAGTTAATAGCTAAAACAAAGATGCCGCAGCTGTTTCACAAGTGGGCGTACCGCGATGAGGTCACAATCGTCATGTATCATGGAATCACCCGGTCTCCCCTCGCAGTCGCAGACTGGTGTTTTGTTGAGGAAAATGCTTTTAGAATGCAAATAGCGTATCTTAAGAAACATTTTGAGATCATTGCTCTATCCGAGGCCGTTGAACGCCTGAGAAGCGGAGGGGTAAAGCATCCGACCGCCGTCATCACCTTTGACGACGGATATCAAAATAATTTTGATGTGGCATTCCCCATTTTATCCAAGGGGAAAATACCCGCTACTATTTTTCTCACCACAGGACTGATAGATACGAATGATACGGTTTGGCATTGCCGCCTCAATCTTGCGCTTTCGAGGACGCGAAAGCCTCGCATTGAGAGAAATGGTTTTCACTTCGATCTTTCAACCGTAGACCTGAAAGCAAAAGCTTCAGCAGCCATTCAAGAGAGCTTGAAAATACTGCCCCCCTCACGGCTGATGGCAACCGTGTGTGATATTATTTCGGAGTTGGACGGCGATCCGGGTTGTTCAATCGGGACTGGGTCTCCTTACCGGATGCTCAACAAGAATGCAATCACAGAAATGGTTGGTTCAGGGCTGGTTGAATTCGGCGCACACACCCATCAGCACCTCATTCTAAGCCGTCTTTCTAGGGCCGAACGATTCAGCGAGATCAGGCGATCTATCGACGCCATCCGGGAACTCACAGGCCAGCGCTGTAAGTATTTTGCTTATCCTAACGGGCGGATCGGAGATTACGACCCGGACAGCATCCATCATCTTAAAGCCTGCGGCATCGAAGTGGCCGTGACGACGATTTCGGGACCCAATAATCGGATGACGCCTGTCATGGAGCTAAGGCGGTATGGTGTCGGCTCAGATCTAACCATGGCGGGATTTCAACTGATGGTGCACCATTTTATTTCAAAAGTTAAAAAAAGATCGAATCGGCTAAGGCAGAAGCATGCCTAAACCGGGATGCAGGCATGGCTGGAAACGCTCGGAGGCACGGATCCGCCGTCGGCGGGCATTGAACAATCGGGACCGCAAAGGTCGGAATTCATAGAAGCGAATATGTCACCCTTCAGGAAATTTATCAAACAGTTTAGTCATTTTTTTGGCGGGATGATTATTGCACAACTCTTTGCTTTGATCAGCTTTCCAATTCTTACCCGGGTGTTAACAAAAGAGCAGTATGGCGTATTAGGTTTGGTAACGACAACCATGCTTTTTGCGGGTGCCGTTGCGAAGGCAGGGTTGTCGGACGGGGTAGTTAGATTCTATAGGGAGTATAGCGGAGTTAGGGAGAAGCTCGATACATTTTCTTCCACTGTCCTAGTGAGAGGCGCGGTGTTCTCAGCCGTCGTGAGTCTTTTCTACTTAATCTTTTTATTGCTCATTCGGAAATACTTAAGGATCAACGAGGGGTATATCGTTTGTTTTCTGATCATGACGTTTTGCCTGTTCCTCCGGCCCCTGAATATCATTGTTACATACTTTTTAAGAGTCAACGATAAAACAATATTCATCAATGCCCTGAGCCTTGGGGAGAGGATATGTTCCGTGGGTCTTTCTCTATTCTTATTGTTGTACCTTGTTAAGGCCTTCTACGGATATTTTGTTGGTCTCGTGATCGCTGAGGTCGTTATCTCCGCAGTATTATTCTATTGGTTCTTCAGCCATTTTTGCGTCAACCCATCCAAGGTTTCAAAGGAACTGAATCTGAAATTAATGAAATTTGGAGCCCCCTTGCTTTTGACGGAATTGTCTTTCTTAGTAATGTCCTATGCCGATCGGTATCTTATGGTTGCCTATCTTGGAGGGGAAGCGTTGGGGTTATATTCCGTAGGGTACAATCTAGCGATGTATATCGGCAATATTGTCACTTTTTCCTTGTCCTATGCCATTGTTCCAATCTACGTCGAACTTTATGGAGCAGAGGGAAGGGAGAAAACGGAAGTGTTTCTGGAGAGGAGTTTTCGGTATTTATTAATGGTCATCATCCCAATGTGGGTCGGATACGTAGCGATCTCAAAGGATCTCTTTATCACTCTCGCCTCGGAGAAATATGCCATGGCGGCGAGGTTTTCTCCTCTGGTTCTTCTCGCCTATTTGTTTCTGGCCGTGAACACGATACTGAATGCTGGATTGTACCTGAAGAAGAAGACCTTCATGCTTTTCATCATCAGTGTTTCGGCGATCGTTCTCAATATAGGGATGAATCTAATTTTGTTGAGACGGTTCGGGGTCGCTTCGGCCGCGGTCGCTGCCGCCATCTCCAACATGGTCTTGACCATTTTAACAGTATGGGTTTCGAGAAAATTCATCACGGTTAGGATTGACCTGAAAACCTTCTTTTACTACTTGGGTGTTTCCGTCGTCATGTATCTGGTTGTGAGACAAGTTGAGACTTCATGGGCTTGGGTGAATTTGGCACTAAAATTGATTATTGGTACATTAATTGTTATGGCCGGGGGGGTTTATAAGGAGTACGAAAGTTTGAAGAACCTCATTCATGGATACAAATTAAGAGCGGCTTAAGACGGAATCTTGTATTTCGCCTTGGAAAGATAAAAGGGGAAGATGGCAAAAGGAAGTTTGATTGTAGGGCATCGCAAAATGACCGTCGGATTTATTCCTGAGGTCAAAGGAGGCTAAGAGAAAATGGGACTCAACATATTAGGCTTCATTCGGGAACCACTGCTATTTATATTATACTTTGGTGGAATGATTGTAGCCATCATCGCCATTTTTAGGAAGGCTGAGTGGGGCCTTCTCCTGATGGTCGCTCTGATCCCTCAGCCAAACATTTTCTATAAACTTTATCCCCTTCCGATGGGGAAAGATTTCTTAGATATTTTGTTTCTCGCTGTCGGGATCGGAATATTTGTTAATAAGGGGGGGTACGAGAGAAGAGGGAATTCAATACTGATCATTATCTTGATTTTGGTAAGTTATCTTTCGCTCTTGAATACCTGCAGGCATTTTTCTCTCCCCCTGCCTATTTCCTACGCCAATCCAATGATAAAGGTATGGAAGAGTTACGCTTTTATGGTGGCCATGTACCTGTTAACCTTTAACGCCATAAAAGACAGCGCAAACTACCGCAAAATCCTGGCGATTCTTATGGCGATGGTTGTTTTGTTTATTTCGGTCAGAAGTTACCGTAGCTTTACACCGGGTGCATCGTTTATTGAAACGAGCCGAGCTGGAGGTCCTTTCTGGGTGATTGGTTTAGGATCGAATCATTTTGGCTCTTTCGTTGTTTATTGCTCAGCGGTATTCTTAGGTTTATTCATGTTGGACAAGATCAGGTGGCGCAAGATATTATTCTTAGTCTTGGTGATCTTCAGCCTTCATCCAATTTTCTTTAGCTATTCAAGGGGCGCATACATGGGCGCCTTCATCGTCTTAGTCTTCTTTGGATTGGTGCAAAAGAGGAGTTTATTGATTTTGGTTGTTGTCCTGGTAATCGCATGGCAAACCCTATTGCCGTCATCGGTCGTTGAGCGAATTACCATGACGAAGACAGAGACAATGGAAGGACAGATGCAGATTGAGGATTCGGCGGCTGTCCGGTTGGGGTTATGGAATATTGCATGGAATTTGTTTAAGGAAAACCCGGTGTTCGGAGTTGGATTTGGTGGTTTTGAATTTTCCGTACCGGAGGGAAATTACAGCCGTTGGAAAGATACGCACAACTACTATGCGAAAATGCTGGCTGAACAGGGAATCGTCGGATTTGGGCTATTCTTGATTGTTTTACTTGTGGCTTTCCGGAGCGGTTGGAGACTGTGGAAGGCGGGAAAGGAGGGGTTTGAGAAAGGGCTCGGCCTTGGGTTTATGGGGTGTATTCTTGCGCTCGCGAGCACCAATTTTTTCGGCGATCGGTGGTCGTATTTCGAGGTAGGAAGTTACTTTTGGGTTTTTTGGGGTTTAGTTGACAGGGTATTCTTGACGTCTAATATTCCGGTGAGCGATTCATCAGAAAAAGAGGATGTTGTCTCACCGTAACGGGAGAGGGACCAGTTCTGTCGTTCGATGACGGGTCCATCTTGAGGCGTGTTTCTAAAGCGCTTACCCTAAGCCCAAGGGGGGCTGGGCCGGGTGATCCAAACGGCCGGACTATTTTTATGATTCGAGGATGCCGCGAAACAGCACAATCAAGGAAAAAAGGATTGAATGGCTTGAAGGCTTCGGAGTCGAATAGATGAGTCACCGAATACTCCTTTACCACGAGGTATCTGATTTTCCTGAGAGGACGAAACAAATCAGAAAGATGGGTCCCGCGGATTCTCTGCTGACAAAACAGTTTGAAGAACAGATGGCGTTCCTATCGGATAGAGCAAATACAAAGGTGGTCACGACGGACGATCTCTTTGTTGATGCACAGGACAGCGCTCAAAAAATCATTCTTACTTTTGACGACGGGTTCATAGGAAACTACCTGTTTGCTTTGGGGATCCTGGAAAAGTATGGGTATAAAGCAACGTTTTTTGTCACCGTAAATAATATTTCGAGGGGGCGATACATGAGTTGGGATCAGCTGGGCGTTCTGTATAAGAAGGGCCACTTGATCCAGTCACATACAATGACCCATCCCATGCTCGGGGAATGCGACGAAGGACAAATTACCTATGAACTGGAGACTTCGAGAAAGATTATAGAAGATAAAATGGGCGGGGAGGTAAAATATTTGAGTCTACCTTTTGGCAGCTCAAATGAGAGAGTCATTACCATTGCTAAACGGTTAGGTTATCAAGGGATTTTCACTTCCTTGTCTCATACTGAAAAAAGAAAAAACGAATTATGCCAATTCGGCAGGATACACGTAAAAGATACTTATCCGTTGAAAAAGTTTGTGAGATTAATTGAACCGGATCCGACGCAAATGTTCCTTACCCGAGCAACCGAAGCTTCAAAGGGTTTTATCAAGGAAATCATTGGGTTGAATAACTATCGAAAACTATACAGGTTTTTGTATCGAATAGACATCTAACTAAAAATCATGAAGATACTATTTTTATCGACTGAAAATCCCTACCCCCCCAATGGGGGGCACCACTTAAGGACTTTCAACGTCCTGAAGATTCTCGCAAGGCGGCATCAAATTTATTTTGTAGGGTTTGCGCAGGACAAAAGGGAATTGGAATACATCCCCGAGATCAAAAAGTTTTGTGAGACGGTTGATATTTATGAGGTAAGTAAGACGGGATACAACAAGTCCTTTATGCTGCTTGCATTCAAAAATTTATTTTCAAAACATCCGGTCATCGCACGGAGATATTTTATTCAAGAGGCTCAGAGGCGGATTGAACAGCTATTTGACCAGTATCCCATCGATTTGGTGCATATGGATATGCTGGCGTTAGGATTATATGAAGGAATCCTGAAAGATACCCCTGTGATCCTAACAAACCACAATGTTGAATCCTTGAGGATATACAGGTGGATGAAGATCGAGAAGAATCTATTCGTTAAAAGTTTCTTGTTCTACCAATACTTGAAGCTGAGAGCTTTTGAGCAGGGCATTTGCCCGAAATTTGATCGATGTATCGTTGTCTCTGATTATGATAAAAATTATTTGAAGGGCCTTTGCGGCATCGATAATTTTGTCGTGATACCTAACGGGGTGGATACTCATTATTTCAAGCCCGAGCCTGCGGAGGTCAAGAGCGGTCGCCTGGTTTGGGTGGGGGGGATGGCCGGCCCCTACAACTCCGACGCCGTTAACTTTTTCATCCAGAAAATATGGCCCGTTGTTAAAGATAAGGTTCCGGCGGCCACAATTGATTTCGCAGGCGGAGGGCCCACTCAAACGCTTAGGAACAAGGCATCCGAAGATAAAAGCATTCAGGTATTAGGTTTTGTGCCTGATATCAGGCCGATTGTTCAAGGGGCTTGTGTTTTCATTGCCCCGATCAGAGTCGGGAGTGGAACGAAGATAAAAGTTCTAAATGCGATGGCTCAAGGGAAGGCAGTTGTTGCAACCACCATTGCCGCAGAAGGTATTGATGTCACCCCGGAGGAAAATATTTTGATCGCTGACGATCCTAAAGAATTCGCAGAGAAAATCGTCTATCTGTTAAGCCATGAACACCTTGCAAGGGAGATGGGGACGAGGGCGAGAGAACTCATTGAAAAAAAATATAGTTGGGACGTCATCTCTGATGATATTCATAGGACATATGAAAATTATAAGAAGTAAAATTGGAACATGGTTGTCAAAGATAACTGAGGTGTCGTTCTTGGACTTGAGCGTCTTACCCCGTTATCCGATGGTTTATTTATTGGGGTGGGCCGAGATCGATTCCTGATCATCATTTCCTTCCCTTATGAGCCGCCATTACAACTATCCCGATGTCTCGAAAGCCGTGGTCGTGCCGCTCAGTGAGGAGCAGTTGGCAAGGCGAATCGCGAGCGAAGGCGGCAAGGTACGCATGATTGATGGACGATATTGGCTGGAGGTCCTCCCTGGCCTCTATGACGGAATTCATTGGCTCTCTCGCCACACCCTCGATGAAGTGAGGAAGCCGGCCTTGCTTTGCTGGGGATACCGGGCCGCCTTGCATCATACGGAAAGTCACAATGCCAATGGCTCCCTCCCAATGCATCTGATTACGGATGTGGAAGCCTACGACATCCGCGGACTTCCGTCGAGGACCAGGCGTGCGTTGAGACAGTTCCAACGGAATGATGTGAGGATCGTGCACATCAACCGTCCGGAGGTCTTTCGAGATCAGGGCTACGAAGTGATGTGCTCCTGGCTGGCCCGCACAAGACACAGGGCGGCGGCCCCGGTGAAGAGATACCTTGCGGATGCAGAACGAAATGTCCTTGATCCGACGCGCCTCGTTTTAGCAGGCATGGCAGGAGATAAGCTGCTCGGATATTCGACATCTTGGGTTGTGGACGGAAGCGTCTACATCTGGGAATTTCATGTGTCTCCCGAATCCTTCCCCTTGCATCTCAGCACGGCGCTGTGGTTTGAGACGGCGCAGGTCTACCGGCGGAGCGGTGTGGCTCGGGAGATATGCGCGGGTTTAGCCATGCCGGAGAAAGAGGGCCTCACGAGCTACAAAAACCGACTCGGGTTTCAGTTGGTCCAAATCCCAACCAGAGTCTGGCTCCTACGGCTATTGTCCAAGTACATCCAAAGCAGGCATCCATACCAGTACTACCGGTTTACTGGGCAAGAACCGCGTGGGGGGATGGGCGGGGGATTTTCCCTACCCCCGGAAGGGGACCGGGCCGAAGAGGGCCAGCAGGTGTGGAATGGATGAGTCATCGAGGCTTTCCTTTTAGGGGCTTTGAACCTGAATGGAATGAGAAAGCAAAAATTGGGTTCTAGGAAAATCCTTCTAATCATCGCGATCGCCATTTGTTTCGTAAATACAGCCTCGGCAAGGCAGATCTTTGTCGCACCGAGCGGGGGGCGGCCGAACGGGAGCGGAACGATCGACGATCCTCTCGATACGTTGGGCCACGCATTGGAGCAGGGATTACCTGGAGACAGAATTGTTCTGCGTGGAGGAACCCACCAAGCGGAAAGCATCTGGTATACAGGGCAAGGCGGGCAACCGGGCGCCTTTCTCACGATTGAGGGATATCCCAACGAACATGTTGTGGTCACGGGCAAAGGGCTCGTGATTGAGTCGCAGTATGTTCGGATTCAAAACATAGAGTTTCGGAACTTTGTGATCGCGGTTCGTCATCAGGAGAGAAATCGGTGGAGGTATAGTCATCACATCGAAATACTGAACAATAGGTTTTCCACTTCAGATGTGGCCATCTACTTTTGCTGTAATGATGGGCTCATCCAGGGGAATACGTTTCACTCAGCCTATTATGCCATTTATCTGATGCATGGAAATGGAAATGTTATTCGTGGAAATGATATCAGAAATACACTAAAGTATTCGATCCATATCTATGACGAAGGCAAATATACCGCCACGGGGGAACCCAACCCCAAAATAACCAACTTACTGGTCGAAAACAATGTCATCGACGCCTCACAAAGTCGGTCCGGAGTGATCCTCTCCGGAGGGGACGGTTCTAAACCCCCGATCGAGATAGACGGTGTCCTTATCCGAAACAATTTGCTGTTGAATCATTCAGGCGGGGGAATCATTTTGGCTTATGACGGCTGGGTCAAAAACGTCGAAATCTATCACAATACACTTTATGGGAATCCTGGAGGCGGTATCCGGATTAGCATGGAGAAAAGGGCAGAAAACATCGCGATTATCAACAACATACTGTCGGATAATGGATCGTCCCAGATATTCTGCGGTGGCAGAGTTGCGAATCTTGTCGTCAAAAAAAATTTGTTTTGGAATCCGGCATCTGTTGGATCGGGCGTGAATGATTTATCTCCTGTGATGGGTAACCCGTGTTTTGCTAATCCGGCCATCCGTGACTTTCACTTGGCCATGGGCAGCGCGGCCATTGGAAAGGGTGAGTGTCTCAGCAGAGTGACGACTGACAAAGACGGAAGACCAAGGCCTACCGGTTCTGGTTGCGATATCGGTGCTTACCAGTATGGTCAGAAGGATACGACTTCTCTGCCGGCCCCCTAGGGACTTGCCTTCTGTCACTCGTCTCGAAGAAACCTTGAAACCTAAAATTGAAAGGATCTGAATACCATGGAGCGACAGGCCCGGCTAATTATCACCATCCTATGTCTCATTGTATCAATCTTATTCGGACCCGCAATGACTGCCGCGAAGGAGTTTTTGCCGACCGGAGATTACTCCTCTGAAATAGAAACCCAGATACGCTCGGGAAAGACAACGACTGCAAAGCTCATTGTTAAAGAACGTCCGCGAATTTGGCTGCGCGGCAAGTGGGACTGGGATAAGGACAATGTCGGGTCTTTTGCGTGGAGAATTGTGCATGGCTCCGCTTGTTATGCAGAGGAAGTGTCTTGTGATAACATGAAGGACGAATTCTGTTACGTATCAGGTGCTGCGGACACTTATATGTATGGGGAAGTGGGCAAGAGCACTTTTGGCCGGAGGTACTTGTGGTCCATTTTGGCGGCAGAGGGGGTTGCACGAAGGGGTGCGTGGAAACTGCCGCTCCAGGTTCCATGGTTCAGCGGGACTTATTATGACCCCATGCACACACAGGATCAACTGTGGGCTGATGCGCGGGCGAAGTTTCTGTCGGCGGTGGATGATTGGGGAGAATTTAATGGCGCGCACACAGCCTTAGATGGAGCGGCAGGATATGATTGGCTTGTGGACAGGAAGTATTCGGATGGTGTGACCCCGGTGCTCTCGGACGCCGACAAAGTGAGCATACAGAAGAGGCTCATCAACCTGGCGGAAAAGATGAAATCGGATTGTAAAGGCCAGGGGCAGTTACTGGGGAGGGCTGACCAAATTTACAAATACTTCTATCCGGTTATAGGGATGGCGCTTTATGAGCCCGATGGAAAAGG
>Ga0209253_10005921_pt1 | contig 10591 bp, 8 predicted proteins | sample FrelakmetBRP12BR_FD_187145 | JGI IMG/M metagenome (GOLD analysis project Ga0209253, IMG submission 187145) | Freshwater lake sediment microbial communities from the University of Notre Dame, USA, for methane emissions studies - BRP12 BR (SPAdes)... | ecosystem: Environmental > Aquatic >... | reverse complement strand
ACCGGGCCTCCCACGCCCGCTTCGGACGGACCGCGCGCACGGCGACCATGTTCGCCGCGGCGGGATCGGCCTACGTGTACGGTGTGTACGGCATGCACACCTGCCTCAACGTCGTCGTCGGACCGGCCGGGGAGGCTGCAGCCGTCCTCGTGCGGGCGGTCGAGCCGCTGGCGGGCATCGAGGCGATGCGGGCGGCCCGCCTCGCCCGGGCCGTGGCGACCCGCAGCGCGGACCGCGCCGATCCCTCGGCCGCCGCGGCGCGGATCACCCTCCTCCCGGCGGCCCGCCTCGCCGCCGGCCCGGCGAACGTCGCGGCAGCCTTCGGCGTGACCCGCGACGACGACGGGCGCGACCTCCTCGATCCGGCGGGCACGCTGCGCCTGGAGCCGGCGCCCCCGGGCGAACCACCGTCCGCGGTCCGGGCGACGCCCCGGGTCGGGGTCGCCTACGCCGGGCCGGGCTGGGCCGATCGCCCGTGGCGCTTCGTGGAGGTGGGCCCGCCCGCCACGGGACCGGGCGGCTGATGGACGCGAAATCGATCGTCCTCCTGGAGTTCCCGCTGGTCCGCGAGCGACTGGCCGCCGCGACGGGCTTCCCCCCGGGCCGTCGGCTTGCCGAGGCGCTGGTCCCGGTCGCCGATCCGGTCCTCGTGGAGATCGGGCTCGAGGAGACCACGCAGGCCCGCGCCCTCCTCGCGGAGCGGCCGAGCGCGGGGATCGGCGGTGCCCACGACATCGGCGCCGCCGTGGAGCGAGCCGCCCGCGGCGGGCGGCTCGACGCCGCGCAGTTCGCCGCCATCGCCGCGACGATCGAGGCGGCCGCCCGCCTGCGCGACGTCCTGGCCGACGATCGTCGGCCGCTCCTGCACGAGCTTGCCCGCAGCCTGCACCCGCTCCCCGCGCTCCGCTCCACGCTGGAGCGCAGCTTCGACCCGTCCGGCGACCTGCTCGACACGGCGTCGCCCCGGCTGGGTGGCCTCCGCCGTGCCACGAGGATGGCCTACGAGCGGCTGCGCTCGCGCCTCGAGCAGCTCGTCCACTCCAGCGAGGTGGGCCCGGCCCTCCAGGACCCGATCGTCACGCTCCGCAACGGCCGCTACGTGGTGCCCGTCCGGGCCGACGCCCGGAGCCGGGTCAAGGGGATCGTCCACGACGCCTCGGGGAGCGGCCAGACGCTGTTCGTCGAGCCGCTCGTGGCGGTCGAGATGGGCAACGCCTGGCGCGAATGCCAGGTGGCCGAGGTCGCCGAGATCGAGCGGATCCTCGACGAGCTGTCGGCCCTCGTGGGCGGCCAGGCGGGCCTCCTGCGGGAGCTGCTCGATGCGCTCGCCCGCTTCGACCTGTGGAGCGCCAAGGCCCGCCTCGCGGAGGAGATGGACGCGGTCCGGGCGGAGACGGCACCCGGCCCCGAGATCGCCCTCCGGGGTGCCCGTCACCCCGGCCTGGCGGGGCGCGTCGTGCCGATCGACGTGGCGCTCGGCGGTGACGTCCGGGCGCTCGTCGTGACCGGGCCGAACACGGGCGGCAAGACCGTCACCCTGCGGACCATCGGCCTCCTCGTCCTGATGCACCAGGCCGGCCTCCACGTCCCCGCCGACCCCGGGAGCCGGCTCCCCGTGCTGCGGGACGTCTTCGCGGACATCGGGGACGAGCAGTCGGTCGCCCAGTCGCTCTCGACCTTCTCGAGCCACCTCGGGTCCATCGTCCGGATCGTGGCGGCGGCGGGGCCCGCGACGCTCGTCCTCCTCGACGAGCTCGGGGCCGGGACCGACCCAACCGAGGGATCGGCGCTGGCCCAGGCGCTCCTCGACCACTTCCTCCGCTCGGGCGCCGTCGTGGCCGCCACCACTCACTACGCCGAGCTGAAGGTGTACGCCCACACCACGCCGGGGGCCCGCAACGCCTCGGTCGAGTTCGACCTGGAGACCCTCTCCCCGACCTACCACCTGCGGACCGGCCTGCCCGGGGGGAGCCAGGCCTTCGCCATCGCGGAGCGGCTCGGACTGCCGGTCGAGATCGTCGCCGCCGCCCGCTCGCGCCTGACCGAGGGGCAGCAGGCCTTCGAGGAGACGCTCGCCTCGATCCGCGCGGCCGACCTGGCGACCCGGGAGGCGCTCGATCGGGCGCGAGCGGCGGAGCAGCGGGCCGCGGAGTCTCGCCGGACGGCCGACGAGGAGCGCCGGCGGGCCCGTCGCGAGCGCGACGAGGCCGTCGCCGCAGCCCGGGGCGAGGCCGAGCGGCTGGTGGAGGACCTCCGCTCCGAGATCCGGGGCGCCCGGCGCCGCCTCGAGCGAGAGAGCGTCACCGCGCCGGCGCTCGACGAGCTCGTGGAGCGCGCCGAGGAGCGCCTCGGACGCCTGCCGGCCCCGGCTCCCGCCCCCGTCCCGACCGCGGCCCCGGTGGCCTGGCAGGTGGGGGCCCGCGCCCGCAGCCGAGGTGGCGGCTGGGAGGGCCGCATCGTGGCCCTCGAGCGCGGCGGGAAGCGGGCCACCCTCGAGGTCGGCGGGATGCGGGTGACGGCCGCGACGGACGAGCTGGAGGTGCCCGTAGCGGCGCCCGACGAACGCCGGACGGCGCGCGTGCCCGAGGAGGCCGCGTCGAGCATCGCCCGCCTCCGCCTCGACCGCGCCCGCACCATCGCCTCGTCGCTCGACGTTCGCGGCGCTCGCGTGGAGGAGGCGCTCGAGGTCGTCGGCCGCTACCTCGAGGACGCCGCGCTCGCCGGGCTGGAGCGGGCCACGATCATCCACGGCCTCGGGACCGGGGCCCTCCGCGACGCCGTCCGCTCCTCGGCCGCCGCCCATCCGCTGGTCCGGGCCATCCGGCCGGGCGAGCGGGGCGAGGGTGGGGACGGCGCGACCGTGGTGAGCTTCTAAGGATCGGCTCTAGGGGGATCCTGGTATGCCCGGATCGCCGGGGATGCCCGGATCGCCGGGGATGCCGGGATCGCCGGGGAAGCTGCCGTCGCTCGGCGTGGGCACCGGGAAGGGCCAGAAGTCGGACGGGAGCGGCGTCGGCTCCGGGATCTCGCAGGTGTCCGTCGGCGCGAACGGCGCACCCCAGGTGCCGCCGAAGGGGGTCCAGACGCCGGTCTCGTAGAAGTAGGTCGTCCGGGTCTTCTCGGGCCCGCCCGAGACGCCGGAGCCGCGGGCTGCGCGGGAGACCCAGTTGCGGTTGTGCTTCCCCCAGGACGGGAACTCGGTCTCGACGCCCGCCAGGTTCAGGAAGCCCTGGACCTCCATCGGCCCGGCACACCCCTCCTGCCACAGGTTGCCCGTGGCGGAGTCGATCTCGATCCCGACCTTCGTGTTGTCGACCTCGCGGGGGACGGTGTCCTCGATGAACCATTCCTTGACGGTCTTCGTCGTGAAGGGCCCGGGCTTCATGCCGCTGAAGGCGTCGACGGTCGCCTGCACGACGCCGGGCGGGCGCTGGAAGGAGGCGATCGGGGTCCCCTTGCTGGCCTGGGTCAGGAATGACTGCCACAGCGACGCGGCCGATTCGAGGGCCACAACGCCCTCCGGCGGCGCGGAGTTGTCGCTGTTCCCCATCCAGGCCCCGACGACCAGCGCGGGGGCGTCGGGATCCTCCGGGGGCGCCAGGTACCCCACGGCGGTGAGGTCGATCGTGGCGTCGGTCGTGCCGGTCTTGAGCGCCGCGGGGCGGCGCTGCTTGCCGTTCATGATCGCCCGCTTGCTCCAGAAGGGGTTCTGGGCGGGGTCGGTGTTGGAGGACAGGATGTCGGTCATGATGAAGGCGGCCTGGGCGCTCACGACGCGCTTCCCGCTCGCGGGCGTCCCGGCGAGCGGCCAGATCTTCTCGCCCTCCGGGTTGTAGACCTCTCGGATCGTCGTCCGCGGCACGAGGACGCCCGCGTTGGCGATCGCCCCGTAGGCGCTGATGAGATCGATCATGTGGACCTCGACGGTGCCGATGGCGATCGCCGCTCCGCCGAGATTGGAGGCGCTCTGGTAGCGGATGCCGAAGTCTTTGGCCCGCTCGAAGACGCGGTCGGGCCCGATCCGGATCGCTGCCTTGATGGCCGGGATGTTGAGCGACACCTGGATCGCCTGGCGCAGGCGCAGCGGCCCGCGCTCCATCCGGTCCGCGTCGACGGGCGTCCAGCCGCCCCCGAAGTCGGTGACGACGTCCATGAACAGCGACGCCGCGGTCAGGGTGCGGTCCTCGAGGCCGATGATGTAGTTGATCGGCTTGAAGGCCGAGCCCGGCTGACGCCAGCCGTCCTCGAGGACGTCGAACTGGGGCTGGAACTTGCGGTTGCCCTTGAGGTAGAAGCCGGCGCTCCCGGTGTAGGCGTACACCTCGCCGGTCCGATAGTCGACGGCGGCGAGCGCGGCGTTCTGGACGCCCTTGCCCCGCATGTTGCGGATCCACGGCTCGTAGCGGACCCCGAGGCGCTCGAGATAGGCCGCCGTGTCCTTCGCGTTGGGGGCGCGGGCTCCCGCCTCCGTCCACTTCTCGGCCATCCGCTGCATCTTCCAGTCGAGGGTGGTGATCACCCGGTAGCCGCCGGTGTCGACCTGCGGGCAGTTGGTGGCCGCGTCGGCGCCGCAGATGATGGTCCCCAGCTGGTTGCGCACCTGGAGGACGAACTGCGGGGCCAGGATCCGCTTGTTGCCCGGCGGGGTGAGGACGACCGGCTCCTGCATGGCCTTGTCGTAGTCCTCGGCGGTGTACGTCCCGGCCGTCATGACCGAGCGGGTCTTCATGAGCTCGAGGATGCGATTGCGCCGCACGACGATCGGGGAGTCGGCCGGGACCACGATGGCGGTCGAGCCGTCGGCCAGCTCCTCCTCGACGGAGTTCCGGACGAGGTCGTAGGTGGTCGGCGACTGGGGGATCCCGGCGAGGATGGCGGCCTGGGCGAGGGTCAGCTTGGAGAGGTCCGTGATGCCCCAGTAGCCGCGGGCGGCGGCGGCGATCCCGTAGCTGTTGTTGCCGTAGAAGTTGTCGTTGAGGTACGCGGAGAGGATCTGCCGCTTGCCCTCCTCGCCCGGGAAGGCCTGCGTGAGGCGGATCGACTGGATGATCTCCCGGATCTTCCGCTCGTAGGTCGTGGTGAAAGCCGAGTCGGGCAGGAGGCGGTTGCGGACCAGCTGCTGGGTGATCGTCGAGCCGCCGCGGGCGTTGCCGGTGACGGTGTCCACCGCCGCCGAGACGAAGCCGGCGGGATCGAACCCGGCGTTCTCCCAGAAGGTCTTGTCCTCGATGGCGGTGGTCGCGTCGATGACCTCGCCCGGGATCTCGTCGAAGGTGACGATGTCGCGCCGCTCGCGGGCGAACGTTGCGAGCTGGATCTTGCCGGCCCGGTCGTAGATCCGCGTCTCCTCGGCCAGATCGAGGTTGTCGAAGACCTCCTTGGGGTCGGGGAGGCCCTGGCTGTAATGCGAGAACGCGGTCACGGCCCCGGTGAACCCGACGAAGCCGGCGACGAGGAAGGAAGCGAAGAGGAAGAGCGGGATGGCGATCGCGACGCCGGCGACGGCGCGTCCAGTGTTGGAGGGGCGCTGGCCGGAGCCCGTCCTGCGACGGCGCTGCCGCCGCGCGAGGCTGGTCTGCATGGCGCCGGTCACGATAGCATAGCGGTCATGAATCCCCGTTCGATCCCCCCGGGATGCTGCGACGTGCGCATGCCACCGGGTGTGACGCGGTGAGCGCGACGCGCCTCGCCAACCTCCTCCCGGACCTGCGCTGGCGCGGCCTGGTCCACGATGTGACCGACGGCCTGGAGGGCCGCCTGGCGACGAACGAGCCGATCCGGGCCTACAACGGGTTCGACCCGACGTTCCGCTCCCTCCACGTCGGCCACCTCGTCCCGATCTACGGGCTGATGCGGCTCCAGCGGGCCGGCGGGCAGCCGGTGGCCCTCGTGGGCGGCGCCACCGGCCTCATCGGCGACCCGTCCGGGCGCGCCAGCGAGCGACCCCTCCTCGACCGCGCCGCCGTCCAGGTCAACGTGCACGCCATCCGCGATCAGCTGGCCCGCTTCCTCGACTTCGCGGCGGGTCCGACGCAGGCCCTGGTGGTCAACAACCTGGACTGGCTGGGGGAGGCGCGGCTGCTCGACTTCCTGCGGGACGTCGGCAAGCACTTCACCGTCCCCTACATGCTCGACAAGGAGTCGGTCCAGGCCCGGCTCGCCAAGGGCCTCTCGTTCACCGAGTTCAGCTACATGCTCCTGCAGGCAGCCGACTTCGCCCACCTCCGGCGCTCGCACGGCGTGGAGCTGCAGTGCGGCGGGGCGGACCAGTGGGGCAACATCACCGCCGGCCTCGAGCTCATCCGGCGGACCGCGCGCCCCGGCGACGGCGCCCGAGAACACGCCCACGGCCTGGCCTATCCGCTCCTGCTGTCGCCCTCCGGCGCCAAGTTCGGCAAGAGCGAGTCCGGCGACTCGATCTGGCTCGACCCGTCGCTGACGTCGCCGTACCGCTACTACCAGTACTGGCTCGAGGCGGACGACCGCGACGTGGGCCTCTATCTCCGCTGGTTCACGATGTTCGACCGGGGGCGGATCGAGGAGCTCGAGGCCGATCACGCCGCCGCCCCCGAGGGGCGCGTCGCCCAGCGCGTCCTCGCCCGCGACGTCACGGAGCTGACCCACGGGCGGGCGGCCGCGGACCGGGTCGGCCGGGTGAGCGAGATCCTCTTCGGGGGCGACCCGACCCGGGCCGACGCCCAGACCCTCGCCGACCTCGCCGCCGAGATCCCCGCGGCGCCCTGGCCGGAGGGCGGGGAGGCGATCGATGTCGTCTCGCTCCTCGTCGCGACGGGGGCCTCCTCGTCGCGGGGTGACGCCCGGCGTGTCGTGGAGCAGGGCGGGGTCCACGTCAACGGCGCACCCGTCCGCGACGCGGCGGCCACCTTCACCGCGGGCGACCTCCTCGCCGGGCGGTACCTGCTGGTCCGCCGGGGCAAGCGCGACCAGCGCATCCTGGTGCGCGGGCAGGGGAGGGCATGACCGTGGCAGCGCGTGGCCACGTGCAGGTCATCTCGGGCTGCATGTTCAGCGGCAAGACCGACGAGCTCCTGCGCCTCCTCCGGCGGGCCGAGATCGCGCGGCGGCGGATCCTCCTGGTGCGCCCCACGATCGACGACCGGACCGAGCTCGAGGTCGTGCGCAGCCGTTCGGGCGCGGCCTTCCAGTCCAAGGCCGTCATCCACCCGTCGGAGATCGAGACGCTGGCCAAGGACGGCTGGGCCGACGTGATCGCAATCGAGGAGGCCCAGTTCTTCCCGGACGGCCTCGTGGAGGTCGTGGAGCGGCTCGCGGGCGCAGGGCGCACGGTCGTCTGCTGCGGGCTGAACCTCGACTTCCGCGGCCGGCCGTTCGGCCCGATGCCGCAGCTCCTCGCGATCGCCGACGACGTCACCTCGCTGTCGGCGATCTGCACGGTCTGCGGCGAGGAGGCGACCCGCACGCAGCGCCTCATCGACGGGCGCCCGGCCGGCGCGGAGGAGCCGGTCGTGGTCGTGGGCGGCCTCGCTGCCGACACGCCGACGTCCCAGCGCGAGACCTACGAGGCGCGTTGCCGCGCCCACCACGAGCTGCCGTAGCGACGAGGCGGACAGCGCCCCACCGGGGGCCGCGGCCCGGCCGCTCAGGGGATGTGGCGCTCCCGGAGTCGGGCGATGACAGCGGAGGGAGGGAGACCCCGCTCCGCGAGCAGGACGAGGGCGTGGTACAGGAGGTCGGCAACCTCGCCCGCGAGGGCGTCGCGCGTCGCCGCGCGGGCTGCCCGACCTCCCTCTGCCGCCGCGTCGTCCTTGGCCGCCATCACGACCTCGGTGGCCTCCTCGGCGACCTTGCGAGCTGGGCCGTCCACGCCCGCCGCGAGGAGCTGCGCCGTGTACGAGCCCTCGGGCCGCGCGGCGGCCCGCTCGGCGATCGTCGACCACAGCGTCTCGAGCCAGGCGAACCCCTCGGGCGCGGCGGCCGCGCCCGCGCTGGTGGCGCCCCCGTCGGGGTCGAAGCAGCTCCGCTCGCCGCGGTGGCAGGTCGGCCCGGCCGGCTCCACCACCGCGAGGAGCGCGTCGCCGTCGCAGTCCAGGGCGAGGTCGACGAGGCGCAGCGCGTTGCCGCTCGTCTCGCCCTTCCGCCAGAGGGCGCCCCGGGACCGCGAGAAGAAGTGCACCTCGCCCGAGGCGAGCGTGGCCGCCACTGCCTCGGCGTTTGCCCAGGCGAGCATCAGGACGCGGCCGTCGGCGGCATCCTGGACGATGACCGGCACGAGGCCGGCGGCGTCGTACCGGACGCCACCGGGATCCTCGAGCGGGCCGGCCGGCGCCGGCACGCCCGGCGCGCTCACGCGGCGACCTCCGGCACGGCGCGGACGGGGATGCCGGCGGCCGCCATGGCCGCCTTGATGGCAGCGATGGAGTGCTGCCGGCGGTGGAAGATCGATGCAGCGAGAACGGCCGAGGCGCCGCCCTCGCGAACGGCGGCGATGAAGTCGGCGGGCCCGGCGGCCCCGCCCGACGCCACGACCGGGACCCGGACGCGGTCGGCGATCGCACGCAGGAGGGCCGTGTCGTAGCCCGCCTGGGTGCCGTCCCGATCGATCGAGGTCACCAGCAGCTCGCCGGCGCCGAGGGCGACGACCCGCTCCGCCCAGGCCACGGCGTCGAGGCCGGTGTCCTCGCGGCCGCCCTTCACGACGACCTCCCAGGCGGGGGTCTCCTGCGTGGCGCCGCGGTCCGCCGGGCGGCGCCGGGCATCGATGGCGACAACCACGGCCTGGGAGCCGAACCTCCGCGCGCAGCGCCGGACGAGGTCGGGCCCGGCCACGGCGGCCGTGTTCAGGGACACCTTGTCGGCGCCGGCGCGGAGCACATCGCGCATCTCCAGCACGCTGCGCACCCCGCCCCCGACGGTGAGGGGGACGAACGCCCGGCGCGCGGTGCGCTCCACGATGTCCAGGAGCGTCCCGCGCCCCTCGGGGGCGGCCGTGATGTCGAGGAAGACGATCTCGTCGGCGCCCTCGCGCGCGTAGCGCTCGGCCAATTGCGGCGGATCCCCCTCATCGACGAGGTCCACGAAGCGGGTCCCCTTGACGACGCGTCCGTTCGCGACATCGAGGCAGGGCACGACGCGGACGGCGAGCATCAGGCGGCACCTCGGCGCGCCTGCGGCGCAACGGCGGCTGCGGGCACGACGTGGGCCGCCGCGAGGGCCACGAAGTTGGCGAGGAGGCGGAGGCCGTCCGCCGCGCTCCGTTCCGGGTGGAACTGGACGCCCGCGAGGGCGCCGCGCGCGACCGCGCTCACGAACGTCTCGCCGTGCTCGGTCGTGGCCAGCGTGACGGCCTCCGCAGCGGGCCCCGTCGGGCGGGGCGCGAACGAGTGGACGAAGTAGAAGGGGGCGTCGGCGACGATCCCGGCGAAGAGGGGATGCTCGCGGGTCCGGCGGACCGCATTCCAGCCGATGTGCGGCAGACGGGGCGCCTCGCGCAGGAGCTCCGTCCGGCCCGCGAGAACCCCGAGCGATGCCGCGCCGTCCTCGTCGCTGGCCTCGAACAGGAGCTGCATCCCGAGGCAGATCCCCAGGAAGGGGCGATCGTCCCGCGCCCACGCCCGGATGGGATCCACGAGCGCGCGCCGGGCGAGACGGGCCATGGCGGGCCCGGCCGCGCCCACGCCGGGGACGACGAGCCCGGCCGCCCCCGCGAGCTCCGCCGGGCGCCGAGCCACGACGACCTCGGCGCCGGCATCCCGGAGCGCCTGGTCGATGCTCACCAGGTTGCCGGCGCCGTAGTCGACCACGGCGATCCTGGTCATCCGAGGCTTCCCTTGGTGGACGCGATGCCCGCCCGCCGCGGATCCGGGGCGACGGCACCCCGGAGAGCGCGCGCCAGCGCCTTGAACGCGGCCTCGGCGACGTGGTGGTCGTTGCGCCCGGAGGCGCGCAGGTGGAGCGTCACGCCTGCCGTTCGAGCGAACGCCTCGAGGGCGTGGTCGACGAGCTGCGTCGGCAGCGCCCCGATCCGCTCGGCGCGGAACGGCACGTCGAGGGCCGCGTAGGGACGGCCGCCGAGGTCGAGGACCGCCGTCGCGAGGGCCTCGTCCATGGGGACGCTCGCCTCGCCGAAGCGGGCGATGCCGGCCCGGTCGCCGAGCGCCTCGGCCAGGGCGGCACCGAGCACGAGCGCCACGTCCTCGACGGTGTGGTGCTCGTCGATCTCCAGGTCGCCGGACACCCGGATCTCCAGGTCGAAGAGGGCGTGATGCGCCAGCGACGTGAGCAGGTGGTCGTAGAAGCCGACGCCGGTGGCGACGTCCGCGGAGCCGGAGCCGTCGAGGTCGAGGCTGATGGTGACGTCGGTCTCGCGCGTCCGCCGGGCAACTGTGACCCGGCGGCCCGAGCGGGCCGTGACGGCGAGGGTGCCGAGCGAGGTGGTCATGGAACAGGCTCCTGGGCTGGTTGCACAGCGTTGTCGGCAGCTGCGATCACTGCGTGGACGGCCGGTGCGAGCTCGCTGAAGGCGGCAATCAGGCGGTCATCCTGGACCTCGTCGCGGACGGTGAAGCGGAGGTGGCCGGCGAGCGGATGGTCGCTGCCGAACGTCCGGGGA
>Ga0209253_10005920_pt1 | contig 10592 bp, 11 predicted proteins | sample FrelakmetBRP12BR_FD_187145 | JGI IMG/M metagenome (GOLD analysis project Ga0209253, IMG submission 187145) | Freshwater lake sediment microbial communities from the University of Notre Dame, USA, for methane emissions studies - BRP12 BR (SPAdes)... | ecosystem: Environmental > Aquatic >... | reverse complement strand
CCACCACGGGGGCGAGGAGGCGCTGGACTTCGTTGGGAAGGAGCTGGCTTCGTCAAAGACTGCTTCCGAGGGGGTTTCTGAGCTGAAGAGGCTTCAGGAGCTTTCCAGCGCTTACGGGCTTGATAGCGCGTTCTGTATCGATTTCAGCCTGGTTAGGGGACTTGATTACTATACGGGGCCGGTCTTTGAGATCAAGACGAGGACCGCCCAGATAGGCAGCCTGGGAGGCGGGGGCAGGTACGACAGGCTGATAGAGAAATTCGGCGGGGCACCTACACATGCCACCGGCATTTCACTCGGGGTTGAGAGGCTCTACGAGGTTCTCATGGACAAGATAAGAGCTTGCGGGAGAGCCGGGGGCACCGAGGTGTTCGTGGCTAACGTAAATGAGGAGGTAGCCGCCGAGGCTGTTAGGGTCTGCAGGGAGCTGATCGCCAGGGGCATCTCTGCCGAGCCAGATATAATGGGAAGGAAGCTTGGAAGGCAGCTCGAGTATGCAGAGAAGAAGGGGATACCATACGTGCTGATTGTCGGCCCTGAGGAAGTGAAATGCGGCAGGTTCAAGCTGCGCAGCATGGCGGCAAAGGAAGAGACCGTTGCTGACATCGAAGGCATAGCGAAGGCTGTTAGTGGCAGCATTCCCCGCTGAAAGTAGTTTATTCTGCAAAGTCAGCGCATCACTCCGCCCATCAGGAATGCGATCATGGCCAGCATCATCCAGTACCTCGCCTGAGTCTTGACCTGCAACGCAGTCCGCTTGTCCTGGCTCCTCAATATGCAGTACGAGGAGTAAAGGAATCCAGCGTCGACCGCCAGAACCACAAGCGCGTAAGGCAGCCCCAGCCTCCCAAAGAAGTATGGGAACGGGGTCAGCAGGACAGGCATTATGTAAAAGGCAGATGCAACAGCCGCCGCGGATTTGGGGCCGCGGACAAGCGCCACAGTCCTTATTCCCTTCGTCCTGTCGCCTTCCATGTCAGCAATGCCTTTTGTGACTTCGCGGCCTAAGTTGGCAAGGAAGGCGAGGAGGAAAAACACTGCGACGGTGAGGTTGATGCCCCCCACAACGACGATTCCGCCAAAGAGGAAGGGCACGGCAACGCAGAATGACACCATGGCATTCCCTGCAAGGCCGGTTTTTTTGCCGTAAAGGTTGTAGCCAAGGGAGGAGAGGAAGGTCAAAATGGCGACTGCGACGGCACCAAGCGAGAGCGGCACGGAGGCAATGATCCCGGCGGTAGCCGTGGCGGCAGCTAGAGCTAGAGCGCAGTTCATTGAGAGTGACCCAGACGGCAACGGCCTCCCTGGCTCGTTTATGCGATCGATTTCAAGGTCGACAATGTCATTGATGATCATTGCGGCCGCTGTAAGGAAGAAGGAGACCGAAAAGCCTAGGATCAGTTGGGAGGCCGATGGAATCCCTCCCAAAATGGCGACCTCGCCAACCAAAACGGCAAAGCCCATCATGACGCAGTTGACTGGGCGGATCATCCTGAGTGCGGCGCCTATCTTGTTAGAGGGTGATCTCTGATGTGTCATAGTAGGTGATCTCCCCCTGCCGGTCTATGACCGCGAGGATGAGGTCCTTCTTTGAGAGCTTGGCGGAGTTGGAAACGGACGCGATCTCCGCAATGCCGATCGGCTTGCCTTCGATGAGGCCGTAGACGAGGTATTTCGCCGGTTCCTTGCCGACTTGGGCGCCCCGCTCGTAGACGCGGTACTCGAGCTTGGGCCCATAGCCTGGCTTTACGGTGTAGCCCCTCTTGCGCAGGTCCGAGTACAGCAGGAATCTTAACCAAAGCTCAGTGTCTTCGCAGGAGAATCGGGAGAGCAGGTCGTCAAATGTCAGCGGCTTTCCGCTCTCGTCCACCATGCAGATCTTTTCGTGCTCGATGAGCATGAGCATCTCGACGTCTGAGAGCTTAAGGGTCCCGTTCTCCAGCTCCCCGAAAACGCCCTGTTGGTGAACCCTGTCGGCATCAGGTCCAGTGATTGTTGCATTCTTTTCGCAGAGGTAAGCCTTGGGCAGAGAGTCGGGCAGGGGAAACACCTTTAAAATGTAGTAATGCGAGGCTATTCTTATGTTCTTCGAAGACCTGGAAGCGTTCCTTGAGGGCTGCAGCGCCCTGGTGCTCGCCGGGGTCGGCAACAGGCTCAGGAGGGACGACGCTGCGGGCGCTATGGTGCTGAGGAAGCTGAAGGGCAAGGTGCCTGCAGGCGTTATGATGATAGACTGCGGCGCGGTGCCGGAGAACTTTTCGCTCGAGTTCAAGAAGGCAAAGCCCTCGCACATCGTCTTCTTCGATGCGGTGGACATGGGCAAGGAGCCCGGCAGCTACGCGCTGATAAGGGAGGGGGCGCTGGCAACCTGTTCCATGTCGACACACAAGCAATCGGTGAAGGTCCTTTTCAGGGTGCTGAGGGAGGGCTTGCCCGGGGTGAGGATTGCCCTCATCGGGCTGCAGCCGAAGACAACGGAATTCGGGAGCGGCCTAAGCAGGCCAGTTGGCAGGGGGTTGAATTTGATGGCGGGAGAAGTGGCAAAAGCCATAGGGAGGAGTCTCTGTGAGGACAATTGAGTGGGTTGATGAGGGCGTCAGGATAATCGATCAGACAAAGCTGCCGGGGGAGCTTGCGACAATAACGTGCAAAGACCATGAGCGTCTGGCCAGGGCGATAGAAATCATGGAGATAAGGGGGGCGCCTGCGATAGGCATAGCGGCAGCCATGGGGATAGCCCTCGCGGCGAAAAACAGCAAGGGAAAGACTGTGGGGGAGATCGTCGGGGACCTGAAGAGTGCGTGCGAGAGGATCAGGACCACTAGGCCCACGGCGCGGAACCTCTTCTGGGCGCTCGAGAGGATGAAAGGAGTCTGGGAGGGTGCCTCCAGCGTCGAGCCGCTTAGGGAGGCGGTGATACGCATGGCAGTAGGGATGGCGGAGGATGATGTCAGGGTCTGCAGGGCGATAGGGAAGAACGGGGCGGAGCTGATCGACTCGGGCGACGGGGTACTGACCCACTGCAACGCCGGCGCGCTTGCGTGCGTGGAGCACGGCACGGCGCTAGGGGTGATAAGGAGCACGATCGAGGCTGGCAAGAGGGTATTCGTATACTGCACAGAGACTAGGCCGCTCCTGCAGGGGGCCAGGCTCACTGCCTTCGAGCTGAAGACAGACGGGATACCGTTCAAGCTCATAACGGACAGCATGGTAGCCCATGTCATGCAGAAGGGCCTCGTGAAGAAAGTCGTCGTCGGGGCAGACAGGGTCACGAGGCAGGGGGACGTCGTGAACAAGGTCGGGACCTGCGGCATAGCAATCCTGGCAAAAGAATTCAAGATCCCATTCTACGCAGCCGCCCCGCTGTCGACAATTGATCTGTCTATTGAGGCAGAGGACATTGAAATAGAGGAGAGGCCGCCAGAAGAGGTCACCCAAATAAGGGGGGTCAGGATCGCCCCTGATGGCGTGGATGTGATCAACCCGTCGTTCGACATGACGCCGCACGAGTATGTCAGCGGGATAATCACCGAGAAGGGGGTTGCGCGCGCCCCCTACGACCTGTCAATCTTTTTCAGGTAGCGTCACTATCGAGTATATGGGGAAGTCGGATGTGTCGTCTATCTCCTTCTTCCACTTGTCGCCCACTGCGATGAGCACAAAGACCGCAGAGATCTCTGCGCCGCTTCTCTTGGCGAGGTTGACGAGCGCCTTCAGCTGCTCCCCGGACCTCACGACGTCGTCTGTGATCAGCACGCTGTCGCGCTTGTCTATGCCGTTTTTTGGCAGATAGAGCGAGACCTGTATGCCGGCCTTTGACACTGTGTAGGTTTCCTCAAGGAAGTTTGAGACGCCTATCTCCTTCTCCTTCTTGGCGTACAAGAACGGCACCCCAAAAGATGCGGCAATGTGGACGGCGAGCGGGATGCCATCAACGGCAACGGTCAGGACTTTGCTGACACGCCTGCCTGCCAGCTTCTGGACAACGTGATCGGCTATGTAACGGAGCAGGAGAGTGTCGCCGACTACCTTTGTATTGTCTAGGAAGCCGCCTTTGTCGAAGGCGAGCTTGTCCATTATGTGCCGGTTCACATCATAGCCATTCTCCAGCTTCTCCAAGATGGACTCGGCCCTTTCCGGGCTCGGCAGGATGTGCCCCTTGACGTAGCGGTTGAGCACGGTTATGGGTATCCCGGTAAGTTTCATCAGTTCCTGATAGCTGCAGTCGCCTTTGGTAAGGCGCAGGAATTCCACGGAGCGGATCTGTTTTTTGAGATACTCGTACCTTGTTTCATCAACCAATATTCTTCCCTCCAACGGGCGTATCATTTTTAGCTAAAGGGCTATTTTAATTTTTATATGCACGTTTAAAATTATCGCCTGCTTTCCACCGTGCCAACGCTCCCCTGGTAACGCCCGGAATAGGGCTCTGATGAGGGGGTTTCGAGCCTATGGAAGACTATTTGGGCGACCCTTTCGCCCTCATTTATTGCCAGGGGTTTAGTGCCCATGTTGACAATGCAGAGGGTAAGCTGGCCGCGGAATCCGGGATCCACGAGGGCAAAGCTGCCCACGGCGCCCTCCCTTGCGAAAGAGGACCTTATGAACATCTGCCCGCATAGCGAGGGGCAGAGCTCCAATCTTTCGACAGTGTGGATCAGGGCATGCCCTCCTGGTGGTACGGCAACCGCTGTGCCGCACCTCAGGTCATAGCCAGCCGAGGAGAGTGAAGGCTCGGCGAATGGCTCTATGCGCAGCTCGCCGGCTTTGATGCAGGAAAGGATGCCCGTGTCTGAAAGGGTTGCCATGATGCTGTGCCTCACACCATGTCGAGCCTGAAGGGGACTGTCACGCCGGTGTCGGCGAGCTCTTTGCTGTAGCTCCGCGTCAGCCTGACCTCGATGGGCGATATTACCGCCTCGCAGAATACGTCGGTCGTTCCCTCAAGCATGTGCCCCACCCAAACGCCAAGGTCGCTGCCAACGGAGACGTGGAGGTGCACGAAAGGCGCGTTGTTGAACCAGGATATGTTGCCGTTGCCGACGGCCTCTGTGTGGCTGGAGATCTCTTTCTCGAGGCCCTTCCTCAGGATGAGGCGTGTTCCCTTTAGCGCACCGATGAATGAAACGATCACTCCGGACTTCAAACCCTCGGATTTGGTGGCTTCAGCTAGTGATGAGATTACCTCGTCCCCCTCGTCGAGCCGGACCACAATAAAGTCTTTTGAATGCGCTACCTTCAATTTGAGACCCCGATAAAAGAGGCTCATGAGTCCTTAATTAATTGCCCGATCCACAATGGATTATTCCACATGAGCGACTTTACAAGTTTTAAATTTATTATGGGCATTACAAAAGTTTAAATAAGAACTTATGGCAAAATTTAACGCCTATACCGAATCATTAAACTAAGGAATTATAATGGTGGTATGAGAATTGGTTGAAGTCTTGAAAAACTATATCAACGGCGAATGGGTCGAGTCTCACGGAAAGGAGACATTGGATGTCATAAATCCGGCAACCCTGGAGGTGCTTGCCAAAGTACCGAAGTCCAACAAAGAGGATGTTGACGCTGTGATTAAGGCTGCGAAGGACGCCTTCTGGGAGTGGCGATGCACACCACCAGTCACCAGAGCGAGGTATCTTTTTGAGTATAGGCAAATACTGGATCAGCGTTTCGAAGAAATAGCTGAGTCAGTAGTGAAGGAGCACGGAAAGACACTCGATGAAGGAAGGGGGGATGTCAAGAGGGGCATCGAAACCGTCGAGCTTGCAACAGGAATCCCGACACTCATGATGGGGGGGGTGGAGGAGGACGTTGCCAAAGGAATTGACGAGATGTATGTAAAGGAACCTCTGGGCGTATGCATAGGTCTTTCTCCTTATAACTTCCCTGTCATGATACCGCTGTGGTTCCTCCCGACATCGATCGCGGCAGGCAACACATTCATCTTGAAGCCTTCAAGCCAGGTTCCGATCAGTGCAAAGATGATCATTGAGGCCGCGGACGAGGCAGGTTTCCCGCCGGGTGTGGTCAACCTTATCAACGGGAGCAGGGACGTCTCTGACGCGCTTCTTGCGAGCCCGGTCGTCAAGGCAGTCTCATTCGTGGGTTCCTCTTCTGTTGCGAAACACGTGTATGCCAAAGCGGCAGAAACCAACAAGAGGGCATCGTGTCAAGGGCAGGCCAAGAACTTCATAGTTATGATGCCCGATACCAACCTCAACACTGCGATCCCGGCGCTCATCACTTCGGTCTGCGGATGCGCAGGCCAGAGGTGTCTTGCGGGGGAGATGTTAATTGCAGTTGGCGACATATATGAGCCGCTCAAGAAGAAGTTCATCGAGGCAGCTTCCAAGCTGAAGCTCGGCTACGGCCTGGACCCTGATGTCCAGATGGGGCCGCTCGCTTCAAAGTCCCAGTATGATACGGTGCTGAAGTACATCCAGTCTGGCATTGATGAGGGTGCAACCATCCTGATGGACGGGAGGAAGATCAAGTCTGAAAAGTATCCGAAAGGCTTCTTCATAGGCCCGACTGTTTTCGACAACGTCAGGCCAGACATGACAATATTCAAAGAAGAGATCTTCGGCCCAGTGGTCGGCATAGTGAGGGCAAAGACGCTTGATGAAGCAATAACCTTAGCCAATTCGTCCCGGTTCGGGAATGCCTCAGCCATCTTCACGGAAAGCGGCAAGGCGGCCAGGGAGTTCTGCTACAGGATTGAGGCTGGGAACATAGGCGTGAATATCGGAGTCCCGGCGCCAGTGTCGTTCTTCCCGTTCTCGGGCTGGAAGGAATCGATGTACGGCGACCTGCATGCCCAAGCGTCTGAAGTCATCCAGTTCTTCACCCAGAACAAGACAATCATCACAAGGTGGTAACGTTGGAGCTAGGCACATTCGGAGCCGTCCTGAAGTATGCGATCGAGATCGAGGACTCCGCATCTCAGTACTACCAAAAGCTGGCTGCCAAGGCGAGTGGCAACGATCAGCCTTTGCTGAACGATTTGGCAAATGGCTCGAAGAGGAACAAGCAGGCGCTTGAGCGCACAAGGAAGATGGAGATGCAGGAGATGATCCTCGAGGCGATCACGGGTCTCGACACCGTGAACTATGATAGCAAGTTCGATGAGTCTGTTGATGTCAAGGCAGGCCTCAAGAATGCCCTCGAGATCGAGGGGAGGGCAAGCAAATTCTATGCAGAGTCGGCTTCGAAGCTGGGCTTCCTTGGGAATGTAAAGAAGACGCTGGAGAGGCTGGGCAAGGACAGGGAAGAGAGGGGCAAGAAAGTCAAGGCTCTTCTCTGACGTCTCCTTTTGATTATAGCCTGATATGTTTATTCCAACTATAATAATTTCCATAGGATATTAGAAAACGTTTTGAATGGCTCTCGTCAGTCATAATTGGTGGGGCTGCCCGGATTCGGACCGGGGTCACGAGGGCCCAAGCCTCGCAGTCTGGACCAAGCTAGCCTACAGCCCCGCAGTAAGAGAAAGCATTCATGTCCAGTTATATAAATGTCACCAGCAGCTGAGAGAAAAAGCCTAATCACAGCAGACCCAAGTTACTTCTATGAGCCTCACAAGATGTTGGAAAACAGACAACCCACTGCACATCAGGTATCACGATGAGGAGTGGGGGACCCCGGTTCACGACGACAGGATCCATTTCGAGTTCTTGCTGCTCGAGGGTTTCCAAGCAGGGCTGACATGGGAACTGGTACTGAAGAGGAGGGAAGCGCTGAGGAAAGCGTTCGATGGGTTCGACCCCGAGAAGGTAGCAGCTTATGGCGAGAAGGACCTTGGACGTCTTCAGTTGGAGCCGGGGATGATCCGCAACAGGCTGAAGATAGCCTCGGCAGCAAACAACGCCCGTAGGTTCATCGAGGTACAGAAGGAGTTCGGCTCCTTTGATAGCTATATCTGGCGGTTTGTTGACGGCAAGACTGTCCACAATGGGCTTAAAGATTTCTCCCAAATGCCGGCAGAAACGGAAGAGTCGAGGGCGATGAGCAAAGACTTAAAGAAGAGGGGGTTCTCATTCGTGGGACCCACAATATGCTACGCCTTCATGCAGGCAATAGGGATGGTAAACGACCATTTGGATTTTTGCTTCAAGTATGCTGAGATAAAGAAGGGTGAAGCCAAGAGACCGGGGTAAGCCTGCGTCCTATCAAGCTTGTTTTTTGTTGATGCCTGAATCAAGTTATCTTGGAATTTGGAACACGGAATCGTGGCGCCCGGGGTGGGATTTGAACCCACGAGTCTGTTGCCAGACAATGGCTTAGCAAGCCATCGCCCTACCAGGCTAGGCAACCCGGGCTCCCCTAACGGCTGCGCGCCAATCCATGTCATTACTCGGACAGTTAAATATTTTAGGGATAATGGAAATGGTGCGGCAGCCCCCCAAGAGTGAGCAGCCCACACCACAGGCCGTCGGGTGAGCCAGCATCCATCCCGTTATCCTGCGAACGGTGTTGTCCAAGCTTAGGGCTGCTCCCTTCCGGATCTAACCCGTTTCGCCTGGTATGCAGGAAGACCATCCCTCCGGATGGGCTTTATCTGCGCCGACACCCCCACAGGGCGAGACTTCTACGCCGGCAGCCCTAGGTTCCATGGCTGGTTCTGCCGCCTCCCAGAGTTACTGGCCCTACCTTTACGACCGTTTGTAGAGAAGAGGAGGCCGAACCCTCCGGCCCTACCTGCCGCACCAGTGAAATCATTCAGCGAGGTAGTTTATAAAATTAGCATTAACGCTGAGGAGTTCAAGTATCTCGCACATCCTGCAGACATCGCGGCTCGATGGAGCCCCGCACTTCGCGCAGCGCCCCACGGTGGACCGCTCAATGCTCCCTTTCAGCATGCCCGAGAGCTTGTCCGAGCCGTTCACTATAGCATACTTGGTGCCGGGGTGTCGCGCCTCAACGCTGTTGAGTATGTCCCGAACTTCGTCCCTGAATGATGCCCTTACATAGGGGCACTCATGCTCGTACAGGGGAAAACCCTTGAGGTAGACGTATGTCGCAATCTCCCTCTCCGGCAGGTAGCGTAGCGGCTTGACCCTTGGGACAAAGCCTTCCCTGACCTTCACAGGCTTTACTCCTGCCCTCCCGAGGCGCGGTATGTCTCCCCTGAATATGTTGATCAGGAAGGTCTGCGCCTCGTCATCCAAGTTATGTCCGGTGGCAACTTTGGTCGCCCCCATCTTTATTGCGAGGTCATTGAGCAGCCTCCTCCTCAGGACCCCGCAGAAGGTGCAGCCAAGCAGACCCACACCCTTGCCCTCTGCTATGGCGCAGATCTCCTCAAGGCTATATCCGAACGTCTCCTTGAAGGTTACAACGTGGTGTTCCATGCGAAGCTCCTCGGTGATGCGCTTTGTGATGGCGACCCCTTCCTCCCGGTATCCACTGACTCCCTCGTCTATGGTTACAGCGAACAGCTTTGTGCCGTATGACTTTTCTATCTTCGAGAGCAGGTAGGCCAGCGCCACGCTGTCCTTGCCCCCAGATAATGCAATCATGACCCTGTCGTCTGGCGTGAATATCTTCTCGCGCTTTACGGTCTTCTGTACGATCCTCTCGACGCTCTTGGTGAAGCACTTCTTGCAGAGGATTTCGCCAGATTGCCGCCGCAGGTAGAATCCTTCCTTCCCGCACTTGCAGAGGGGGGCAGCCATTCAATGGCCTCCTCAGCCAATCCTGAAGTTCGGGAAGATTATGAAGCTCAGGACTATGTTCAGTATCAGGATGGCTAGGCTTCCCCACTTCATGATGTTCGCAATTGACACGGCCTTCTTTTCGTTCTTTATTACGAACTTCAGAAGGGTTGTAGCCAGTTTTTCACCGTCGAACGGGGCAGCCGGCATCATGTTGATGAGCCCGATGTTCAGGGACCACAAGTAGAGGGATGAGAGGGAGCCTAGGAGATAGAACGGAAGGGTGGTGGGCATGAAGCTGTACTTTGGGGCATAGTATGTGAAGGTATTCACGCCGACATACGAGAAGTTGCCCCGGGGCGAGGTGCCTAGAGTGAGGCTCACCGACTGCTCAGCGCCGTCCCTCAGGTAGGTTATTGGCACGGTGCTGTTCGCGGTTATGGACGTGAGCACTGCGGAGAAGGACTGCGGGTCCGTTACGGGTGTCCCGTTGACGCTTGTTATTGCGTCCCAAACCCTTAGCGTCCCGTCGGCAGGTGAGCCGGCAACGACACCGATAATCTGCACGCCACTGGGGGTGCTCTCATAGAAAGGCGAGACGATCAGGCCAGGCACGGATATCAGCGCGAGGCAAAAAAGCCCGATCAGGATGTTTGTGGTTGTGCCTGCAGCGTAGACGCGGGCTTGTGTAGATTTCTTGGCCTTGTTGAGGTCTTCCTCGTCTGGCTCAACGAAGGCCCCCGGTATTATGGCAAGCAGCATCAAGCCGGTGCTTTTCACCTTGACGCCCTCCGCCCTTGCGGCGACGCCATGGGCAAGCTCGTGGGTTATCAGAATTACCGCTATAGAAATCCCGAAGAAGAACAGCGTGTTGAAATCTAGAGAAAGTGTTATCCCTGGGATGACGAGGGTAACCGGCGAGGCCGACTCCGT
>Ga0209253_10005919_pt1 | contig 10593 bp, 9 predicted proteins | sample FrelakmetBRP12BR_FD_187145 | JGI IMG/M metagenome (GOLD analysis project Ga0209253, IMG submission 187145) | Freshwater lake sediment microbial communities from the University of Notre Dame, USA, for methane emissions studies - BRP12 BR (SPAdes)... | ecosystem: Environmental > Aquatic >... | reverse complement strand
ATCTACCATGATCCCATCAACCGACACTCCTCCTGCCAAGACCGTTCTGGCTGCAGCCTCCCGACTAGGCACCAAACCCTGTGCTGCAAGCACACGATCCAACCGTTCTTTGTGAATACGCGGGAGGGAAGCCATATCGACTAGGGAAACCACTTATTGGGGCATGGACGGAAATAGAAGCCTGTACTGGGGGAGCTAGGAGGACGGTTCATCGGCTACGTCGTCTGGAGAGTAGGCGTGGATTCGTTTCTTGCCGTTCTTATCTTGCACGAGCACTTCTACTTTATGCTCGGCTTCTTCTAAAATCTTGAGACAATTCTTTGAGAGGCGAATGCCCTCTTCAAAGATCTTGAGCGACTCGTCCAGAGGGAGATCGCTTTTTTCCAACTCACCAACAATGGCTTCCAACCGCGCCATTGCCTGTTCAAATTTCACCGCTGCCACAACACGCCTCGTTACTATTTGTTAGTATGAATATCAGTAGAGGGCATTATACTCGACCGCATCACGATTTCAAACTGAGGGATCGTCATGCACACGCGTGACCATACAACTCAATCGCCCGCTTGCCAATTGAGCCTCTAACTCCTGTCCAGCCTCCACATCGTTCGCTCGATGGAGAATCTGACCAGCTGGAACCGTTTGAAGAATACTATAGCCACGTCCAAGAATCGCCAAGGGACTCAGGCTATTGAGTTGCGCTAGCGTCGCGTGGATCCGATGACGATGCTGCGCCAATATGACCCCCATCTGCCCTTCAAGGCGCTTCGAGTATTGTGGGACTGTCGCCAGGCCTTGCTTGATCGTGAGAATAGGGTTGAGACCGGATAGATCGCGCTGCGCCTCGTGAACCCGTCCACGCCCTGACGTGAGCAGTTGTTGGACCATTTCGCGCAATCGATCCACCATATCATCTGTCCGTTGTGCCGCTTCCTGGAGGCGGAAGCGCACATCCGTCACTCCTCGAATGCCAGCATCCAGCCGCTGCCTCTCGAAGGCACAATGCCGGAGCATTACGTGCCCGATACGGACGGTCAGCTCCCGCAATCGTTCCATGATCTCAGACAGCACCGGGACGACGGCCTCGGCTGCCGCCGACGGCGTCGGCGCTCGGAGATCGGCGACAAAATCGGCAAGCGTCACATCGATTTCATGCCCAACAGCCGACACAACCGGTACACGGGATGCAGCAATAGCGCGCACCACGATCTCTTCGTTAAAACTCCAGAGATCCTCTAGCGATCCTCCACCTCGTCCGACAATAATAACATCCACAGAACCCCAGTCGTTCAAGTCATTCAGCGCCTCAGCGATTTGACGCCCGGCACTCCCCCCCTGGACTTGAACCGGAACGATAAGAACGTGGATCGTCGGCCAGCGTCGCCGAAGAACAGCCAGGATATCTCGAATAGCTGCCCCGGTCAGTGAAGTCACCACACCCACAGTCCGAGGAAATGCCGGAATCGGCTTCTTTTTGTCCTGATCGAACAGCCCCTCCTCTGCCAATCGTTCTTTCAACTGCTCAAATGCCAACTGCAACGCACCGATTCCCTTCGGCTCCACTGTATCGATCACGATCTGGTATTCCCCACGCGGCTCGTAGACCGTAAGCCTCCCCCGCACGATCACCTGTAGCCCTTCTTGCAAGAGAAAGCGTAGCCGCACCGCGCTGGACCGGAACAGCACCGCGCGAATTTGGCTCGTCTTGTCCTTGAGTGTGCAATAGACGTGTCCCGATCCGGGAGCACGGATATTGGAGAGTTCACCCTCCAGCCAGATGTCGGAAAATTGTTCTTCGATGGAGGTGCGAAGCAATCCCGTCAACTCCGAAACCGTGAAAACCCGTTTCGGAGGAGCAGCCTGAGAGAGGAAAGCAGGGAAACCAGGAAGATTCGTGGTGAGTCTCCTTCAATCGATGATGCGAATTCGTTCGATCGACAACGCTTTGCCAAGACGCGCATCAAGTTCGAGCAGCACCGCACAAAAGACGGAGGGACCCGAGGCCACTTCAAAGCGTCGTGGCATTCCGGTCAGAAACTTTTCGATCGCCAGCTCTTTCTTCACCCCGATTACAGAATGGAGCGGACCAGTCATCCCAATATCCGTCAGATACGCGGTCCCCTTCGGGAGGATCTGATCATCGGCCGTTTGCACATGCGTATGGGTACCGACTACGGCGACGACTTCTCCATCCAAATAGTGCCCCATCGCCATTTTCTCTGATGTGGCCTCCGCATGCATGTCAACAATCACGGCAGCCGTTCGCTTTTTCAGTCCGGCTAATTCTTTTTTGGCCACCTGGAATGGACAGTCCAATGTCGGCATGTAGGCCCGCCCCATCAGCTGGAGAACGCCGAGTTGCTCCCCGCCGGCCGACTCGACCACCACACTTCCGCAACCCGGCACACCACTTGGATAATTGGCCGGACGAAGCAGTCGTGGTTCCCGAGGAAAGTAATCGAGGATTTCCTTCTTGTCCCAGGCATGATTCCCGGTCGTAATCACCGCGAGGCCGAGGTCGAACAACTCTTCTGCCAACTCCGGCGTAATGCCAAACCCGCCGGCCGCGTTCTCCCCATTCCCGATAACGATGTCGATTTGCCGCTGAGCCACCAGCCTCGGAACAGCCCTGGCCAGTGCCCGGCGGCCGGGCTCTCCAAAGATATCGCCGATAAAGAGAACCTTCACTTGGCATACTCCACATACCGACTCTCGCGAATCACAGTCACTCTAATTGTTCCGGGGTAGGTCAGCTCCTGCTCAATCTTCTTCGCCAAATCCCGAGACAGTTGGAACGACTCGGCGTCGGTGATGTCTTCCTGTCGAACGATGACGCGGATTTCTCGACCTGCTTGAATGGCATAGGCCTTCTGCACCCCTTTGATGGTCGTGGCAAGCGACTCCAATTTCTCCAGCCGCTTTACGTAGGTCTCCAAGGCCTCCCGTCTAGCCCCAGGCCTGGCCGCAGACAACGCTTCAGCCGCAGCGACCAACACCGATTCGGGACAGATCGGCTCCACTTGTTCGTGGTGCCCTGCAATGGCATTCACAATTTTCTCGCTCTCGCCGTACTTCTTGGCAATCTCAGCACCCAGCATGGCATGCGGGCCCTCTTCTTCGTGACTGACAGCTTTCCCGATGTCGTGGAGCAAGGCGCCCCGCCTCGCCAACTTCACGTCGAGACCGAGCTCTGAGGCCATGATGCCGCAGATGTACGCGGCTTCGCGCGAGTGATAGAGATTGTTTTGTCCGTAGCTGGTCCGGTACTTGAGCCGACCGAGCACCTTGATCAACTCCGGGTGAAAATCCGAGAGCCCCAATTCAAAGATGATTTTCTCGGCCTCTTCATACATGAGCTTGTCGATATCAACTTTGACTTTTTCGACGATCTCCTCGATCCGTGTCGGATGGATACGCCCGTCATGCATCAACCGTTCGAGCGAGACCTTCGCGATCTCCCGGCGCAGCGGATCGAATCCCGACACAATGACGGCCTCAGGCGTCTCATCGATAATCAGATCGATCCCGGTTGCGGCTTCGATCGCACGGATGTTGCGTCCTTCCCGCCCGATGATCCGTCCCTTCATCGCGTCGTTCGGAATCGGCACGACAGAAATCGTGGATTCAGAAACATAATCACGCACCACTCGTTGAAACGAGTTGGTAATGATCTCTCGCGCTTCCCGCTCCGCATTCTCCCTCGCTTCTTCTAACGTCCGCTTGGCATGCCCAACGGCCTCGAGGCGTGCCTGGCTTTCCATTTCTTGAATAAGCTGCTTCTTCGCCTCCTCGGCCGTGATCCCCGCAATACGTTCTAATGCCTCACGATGTTCCTTCTCCACTCGCGCACAAGCGGCTTCCTTAGTCAGCAGCTTCTCTTCTCGCTTCACCAGCTCTAGATCTCGCTTCTGGGCCTCGCTATCCCGCTTGTCTACCGCACTGATCCGTTTCTCAATGGCCTCATCCCGCTGAAACAAACGCTTTTCGACAGCCGCGAACTCGGCCATCTTGACCTTCTGCTCTTTCTCCAACTCCTCTTTTGATCGCAGCAGAAGGTCTTTCGCTTCCAGCTTCGCTTCTTTGACGATGTTCTCCGCCTCCCGCTGAGCGTTCTGTATAGCCTGGCGGGTTTGCTCCTCTTCCTGTGCCTTCTTCGTGACACTCGATGAGCGTCGGATCAGCTCAAAGATGCCGATTCCAAGCAGCCCTCCGACGAGTCCTGTCAACAGATAGGCAATAATTGAGGTTGACATATGGACTTCCCCCTTCACAGTGGCGAGACGAGAAGCATTCTGCTTCTCAGCCTCGTTAGAAATCAGGTTATTCGGCAGTCTTGAATGAAAAGGAAGCGCAGCGAAAAGATGAGGGACTAGAAGAGGACGGCCGGAAACGCGGTCTACTGACCTACTCCGAGTACGGACTCCACGGGAATGGATGCCTTGCTGGATTGAGATGACGGGTACGTCCTGTGCGAGATAGATCCCCCAAAATCCATGAACGTCGGTACGCTCTCCTCTGTATGAGAGGATTCTGTGTGCGAATTGGAAGCAGCTGCTGGCTGTTTCCCAAGACTGCACTCCCCGACGGCAGCATGAACTCCACGACCTTGCCCAACATCTCTAAGAAGCTATACATGAGGTGGACAAACCCCTGTGCACATTCTACCTGACTCAATTTTGCCAGCATCAAGAACCCACATCCATTTCGGTGACTGTATCGTATCCCCGGATCACTGAACCGGTTCGAGCATGACCTAATCATATCCCTATCATAAAATCTGCTCCGCCCCTATCCGCAAAGTCACGATAACAAAGGAAGGAGCCCTTTGCAAGTTGAATCTAGCGAAAGAGCGAGGTCGGTACCTGCTCCTCGATCGATTCCATGAGCGACTTCATCCGGCGCTCGACATCCGCCTCACCTTGAGCACGCTTCCGTTCAAGCTCAAATAACTGATGGGCCAAATTGAGGGCGGTCAGCACAGCAAGTTTGGAAGGAGTCGTCGTATTCATCCCTTCCGCGAGATGGCGCATCTGGCCATCGACAAAGCTCGCGAGGCGTCGGATATCACCTTCGTCTGCCTCGCCACGAATTGCGTATCGCTGGCCGTAGATTTCCACGTCAATGGTCTTAGTCAAGGGCCACCTCCTTGCGTTCTTCAAGGCACTCCAACAACTCGATGTCGACGAGGACTCTTTCTATACGAGACTTGATATCGATGCGCTCTTGCTCCCACCGTCGATTCGCATCATCCTTCTCCGCAAGTCGTTGCCGAACAACCTTTAACTCTTCTTCAGTCGCTGCATTTTTTTTCTTCAACTCTTGAACGAGCTTCACCAGATCTCTAATACGACTTTCGAGCGCATCCAATCGATCGAGTGCCATTCCCTAACTGTCTTCCTTAAGAAGCCCCTACAGGTTGTGGTGCACTATAGAAACTTGTCTAGATCTTGTCAAGAAATAGCCATCAGAAGGACTTGTCTAGTCGTAAATATTCTCGGTAGCTTCGCAGTACGCGCTTCACATACTGCCGCGTCTCCTGATACGGGATTAATTCGATGAACTCATCCTGGCCTCGTCCAGGATGCAGCGCAACCCAACTTCCAACAACCATTGGTCCTGCATTGTATGAGGCAATGGTGAGGGCGACATTCCCTGAAAATTGTTCGAGTAACTGTCCGACGTAGTGGACCCCGATCTGAATATTAGTCTCTTGATCGAAGAGATCGTCCCGTCCGACCGCGGGAAGCCCGAGCCGCTGCGCCACATTATTTGCGGTTCCCGGCATCACCTGCATCAGGCCGATCGCACCGACCCGCGACACAGCTTGCTGATCGAACTGACTCTCCTCTCGAATGATCGCCGCCACGAGATAGGGATCGACACCGTTCACACCTCGGGCCTTAATCGTGGGAAGGAGACCTGTCGGATAGGCCACCTTCCACAGCGACGGGTCGACGATACCGCCGGTTCGTTCCAGCTTATCGCGGAACCTGGCTCTCGCGAGTCGGAGCGCATGGTGGTAGGCACCAACCTCGTTCAACATCGTCGCAAGTGCCATGAGGGCGTCGGGGTCTCGACTATAGCGATCGGTCAACCCCGCTAATTCTCGCGCAGCATCCGAGTCTAACCCCAGCGACTTAAGCTCAATGGCTCGACGATATGCCGACTGCTGCCCGATTTCGTCCCTGGCAGACGCCGAACGTGTAGCCTCACCATTTGCAGGCGTGCCACCGTTCACCGAACCGGTTGCCGAAGTCGGTTCTACTACAAGGGGCTCCGGCAACGTGATATCGATCCGTTCCCGAGCCAGCTGACAATAATAGGTATAGACGTATCGTTGGCAGAGTTGCACATACAGATCACGAGCATGGGACTGCTGGCTCAGTTCGGCCGCGCGCGCCATCCAATAGAGCGCCTGCGGCTCAAATTCATAGTCGTGCTGATCGGCGAGCAGACGGAGTTCGTCACCCACCTCACGATAACGCGCCATACGGTAGTACACCCAACCCACGCGCCAGCGTGCCTCAGCACGCTGGGACGCCGGCTCTCCAACCTTTGCTGCCTGTCGGTACCGTACAATCGCGTCCTCAAAGCGACCCTGATCCTCCAACCACATCCCGGCGAACAAGGTGATCTGGCCCTTCTGCTCCGCAGAGAGCGAAGATGTCGGGAGGGTACGGGCGAGATCTAATAACTTATCCCCCTGTCCTTGTCGTAGATAGACACGGGCAAGCCAGACTGACGCCTCGTGGGATTCCATCCCCCCGTCTTTCACCAGCGCACGGAACGTCTCTCGGGCTTCGTCATATTGTTTCAGCCGTACCTGCGCGATGCCGAGCTTCAACTTTGCCTCGGCCCGCCGGGGCGACTGTGGATCAGCCGCAAGAAACTTTCGGAGCTCCTCGATCGCCTCGGCATGGAAGGATTGTCCAAGATACGCCTGAGCCCGGGCAAGCCGATCACTCGACTGAACCACCCACGGCTCGCCACCAAGATTCGAGGCCAGTAGCGCTTCCGCTTCTTTCGCTTCTACGCTATAAGCAAACCGAACCCAGAGTTGCATCAGAGTCTCGCGGCCTTCCTGTATGTGGTTGTCTCGCAGTTGGCAGGCGCTTCGCCGAAGAAGCGCCCGGGGAGTCCCTGACTCCTTATCGTTCAGTTCCACTGCTTTTGCAAACCACGCCGTCGCTTCCGGACAACTCGACGCCTGATACCACGCTTCCCCAGCTCGGTAGGCAGCCTTAGTCAGCAGAAAAGAGTCCGGCACTGCCTGCCGAATACTTTCGAACATGTCCGCCGCCTGTTTGGCGTCTCCAAGATTCAACAACGCCTCCCCTGTCCATAGTCGGATATAGTCGTCCAAGGCAGGAAAGTCTCGCTGTGCCGCACGGAGAAATTGAATCGCCCCGGCAGGATCCCGTTCAAGGAGCAACACTCCGGACAGCAATCCTGCGCGCTTGGCCCAAACTGTGGAGGGGAATCGCTCCATCACCCGCTGCAGCCGATCAAGCTTGAGCGACAACACTTGCTCTTTATTGAGAGCCTTGCCGAGCCGTTCCTTCGGCACTGCGGCAGCCTGAAAGCAATCTTCGGCTCTCTCACACACTCCACTGTCACTCGACATCGAGGGGAGAGAAGGACCGGCGGACGCCTGTCCGGAGAGCAGCGCAAACTCACAGAGGCCAATAGACATAGCAAGGAGCAGGCTTCGTATGGCCCATTGATATGGACAGTCGTGCACCCGTCGCCTCCCTTTTGATCTGTAACATATATAACAGTGTGCCTCCCCTGTTGCCAGCAAACCCGAATCCCAAGCCTTGTTCCACTTTTTGAGGCTGTGGTAGGCTGCCCTCATGGGTCACGAACCAAACACCCTCGCATCACGCACAGCTCCCATAAACCTCCTTGCCCTTGATGAGGAAGCGATGGGCCGGCTCGTGCAGCAATTCGGATGGCCCCGCTACCGAACTTATCAAATTTTGCGCTGGCTCTATCAACGTCGAATCAAAGACATCAGCGAGATGACAGACCTCGGCCAAACGGAGCGAACAGCGCTGGCTTCACAAGCCGCGATTCCTCGTGCCGCAGACTGCACGGTCTTCCGCTCGATCGATCAAACGAGAAAACTCGTACTCACGCTCAGCGATGGGCTCGCCGTGGAAACAGTGCTGATTCCCGATGAAGACCGCTTAACCCTCTGTGTGTCGACACAGGTCGGCTGTACCCTGGATTGCGGATTCTGCCTGACCGGCACGATGGGATTGAAACGCAATTTGAAACCGCATGAAATCATGGAGCAGGTGCTGACCGCCCAAGATCGCCTCGACCCCAGTGAGCGGATCACCAACCTCGTCTTTATGGGGATGGGCGAGCCCTTGGCCAACATGGAGGCCTTGTCAGAGGCAATCCGGCGACTCACCAATAAACGATGGGGGCTCGGATGGTCGCCGAGACGCATTACGGTCTCGACTGCCGGTCTGGCAGCGCGATTGAAAGATATCGCGCCACTCGGCGTCAATCTGGCCATTTCGCTCAATGCCACGACGGACGACCAGCGCGCCAGCTTGATGCCGGCCGTCAACGGTATCGCCTCGCTCAAAACATTGCTCGCCGCCTGCCGCCGTTACCCCTTACCGCCGACTCGACGGCTCACCTTCGAATACGTGCTACTGGCCGGGGTGAATGATAAAGCCGACGATGCTCGCCGCCTCACCAAACTCGTCCGCGGGATCGTGTGCAAAATCAATTTGATTCCATTCAATGAGTTTCCGGGGAGTCCCTTCCGCCGGCCATCGGATGGCGATATTTCCGTCTTTCAAGCCATCGTGCGACAGGCAGGCCTCGATGTGTTCGTCCGGAAGAGCCGTGGGCGCGACGTCCTTGGCGCCTGCGGCCAATTAGGCAATCTCTCTCCCGAATATGCAAAACTTGCCTTGACACAAATCGAATCCCGTTGCTAGCATGCACTGTGCGCACCGCCCAAAGATGACCTGGCTGTATTCTCAATACATCATGCGAATATCATGGTTGGCTGCCGCGAGCAGTCTTGTCCTCGCCTTCACGTCACCCACCTTCGCAACGGAACCTCGTGAGTTCCTCCTCTCCAATGGGATGAAAGTCTTGTTAGTCGAAGTTCCCAAAGCTCCGGTTGCGACCGTCCAAGTCTGGTACAAAGTCGGCTCACGCAACGAAGTCATGGGCCGCGCGGGCCTCTCCCACATGCTGGAACACATGATGTTCAAGGGTACCGCCAAATACTCCAAAGGCGACTTTTCCCGTCTTATTCGTAAGAACGGCGGGACAGACAATGCCTTCACAAGCCAGGACTTCACCGCCTACTTCGAGAATCTCGCGGCCGACCGCGTCGAGCTGGCACTGGAACTCGAAGCCGATCGCATGCAAGGGCTCTTGCTCGATATGCAGGAATTGACGACAGAGCGAGAAGTCGTGAAGGAAGAACGCCGCCTTCGCACAGAGGACGACCCACAAGGAGCGCTCGTTGAGGCACTCTTCGCGCAGGCCTATCTGAGCCACCCGTACCATTGGCCGGTGATCGGCTGGTTCGGCGACCTAGATGCGATGACCCTCGATGACTTGCAACGGCATTACGACACCTACTACTCGCCCAACAACGCAACACTCGTCGTGGTGGGCGACATCAAAGCCGACAGCCTGCTCCCCACGATTAAACAGCTCTTCGAGCCGATCCCGCGAGGACCAGAGCCCAAGCCGGTCGCCACCATGGAGCCGGAGCAAAAAGGCGAACGCCGCTTCCTCCTCAAGCGTGATGCGCAAGTCCCCTTCGTCATGATGGGCTATCGCGTGCCGAATTTTACGAACGACGATTCGTACGCGCTCGACATTCTAGATTCGATTCTGTCGCATGGGAAAAGTTCGCGCCTCTACCAGAGCCTCGTTTATGAACAAAAGTCGGCGCTGGCAGTCGGAGCAGAATACAGCTTGCTGCAGGCCGATCCTGGCCTTTTCTATTTCTATGCCCTCGTAAGCCCAGGCCAGAAACCTGAATCGGTCGAGGACGCCCTTCATCAAGAGATCAAACGTCTCCAGGCCGATCCACCGACAGAACAAGAACTCCAACGGGCAAAGAACCAGGTCGAGGCCACCCATGTCTTCGAACAAGATTCCAACTTCCGGCATGCCATGTTGCTCGGACAGGCTGAATCCGTCGGCGCCGGATGGCGCAAAATCAACCAGTTTGTCGAACGGATCCGGGCGGTGACGACCAAAGATATTCAGCGTGTCGCCCGTCTCTATTTAACGGAAGACAATCGGACCGTCGGCACATTAATTCCCGTGCCTCCCAAACAGCCAGAGACGTCCTCCACCGCCGCGCAACAAGGAAGGCCCTAATCATGCCGACGGCGAGACGACGATCGATCGCGCCTCAACGACGGACGACTCTGGCCCTCATGACAGGACTCTGCGCCTTGCTCTTGGCAAGCGGTCCCAGTACGGCGGCCGAGATCGCGCCGACGAAATTTGTGACGGCAAACGGCATCACAGTGCTCGTCCTTGAACAACATTTCCTCCCCATCGTTGAAATCCACGCACTGATCAAGACCGGCTCGGCGC
>Ga0209253_10005917_pt1 | contig 10594 bp, 10 predicted proteins | sample FrelakmetBRP12BR_FD_187145 | JGI IMG/M metagenome (GOLD analysis project Ga0209253, IMG submission 187145) | Freshwater lake sediment microbial communities from the University of Notre Dame, USA, for methane emissions studies - BRP12 BR (SPAdes)... | ecosystem: Environmental > Aquatic >... | reverse complement strand
CCGCCACTTCATCTTCATCGGTTTCGGCCCAGGCCTCGGCGGATAGGGGTTCCTCCGGTCTCGCGACGGCTCCGGCTCCCGGAGCCTCCCCCGCCTGCTCCGCTTCAGCCTCGGCGGCCGTTTCGGCTTCGGGCTCAGCCGCCTTGCGTCGGCGGCGGATAACCGTGGGCTTGACTCTCGTGTCCTCAACGGCGCGCGCTTTCTTGCCGAAAATAACGGCCTTGGCGCGGGTCACCACTTCGTCGTCGAGAGAACTCATATGGCTGCCGACGGTGACGCCCATGGTCTGGAGCTTGTCCATCAGCACTTTGTTGGTCAGATTGAGTTCTCTGGCCAGTTCATAGACCCGGATTTTCGACATGAACTCCCCCTCGTTGCGCTCCTGTGGAGCCAAACCGGTGAGCCAGCAGCGCCTCAGGCCTCATCGGCCGGCTCCCCTTCAGCCTCCGCGGCGGCCTCCGCGGGGCCTTCGGCCTCGCGGGCCTCATCCGGCTCGCCCGCCGGCGGGTTTTCGACGGTGTCCGCCGTCGCCGCCTGCTCGGCGGCGGTTTTGGCCGCCTCGATCAGGCGGCCGGCAAGCGTTTCGTCGATGCCCCGGATTTGCAATAGGTCCTCGACCGAGGCTTTGCCGATTTCCTCGGCGGAATAATACCCCTTCTCGTAGAGCGCATCCGCCAGGCTGATGCCCACGCCGGGAAGCGCCATGAGCGAGTTGTAGCCGCTCTGCATGGTCTGGTTGTAAATGCTCTCGCTTTTCACGTCCAGGTGCCATCCCGTCAGCTTGGAGGCCAGCCGGACATTCTGCCCTTTCTTGCCGATGGCGATCGAAAGGAACTCGTCCGGGACGATGACCTCCATCGATTTGTTGTCCTCGTCGATGATCACCCGCGAGATCTCCGCCGGGGCCAGCGAATTGCACACGAACTTGGCGGTATCCACGTGCCAGGGGATGATGTCGATTTTTTCGCCGCGCAGCTCCTGGACGACGCTCTGCACGCGGCTGCCCTTCATGCCGACGCAGGCGCCGACCGGGTCGATGTCGGAATTGCTGGAGGCGACAGCGATCTTGGCGCGCACCCCGGGTTCGCGGGAGGCCCCCATGATGGAGACGATGCCCTCGCTGATCTCGGGAACTTCGGTGCGGAAAAGCGTGATCAGGAAGCTGGGGTGGGTCCGTGACAGCACGACCTGGGGCCCGCGCGACTCGTGCAGCACTTCCAGGATCATGGCACGGATGCGGTCTCCCCGGCGGTAGCTCTCCTTGGGCACCTGCTCGCGCACCGGCAGGACGCCCTCGGTCTGGCCGAGGTTGACGATGATGTCTCCCCGGTCGATGCGCTGCACGATGCCGTTGATGATCTCGCCCCGGCGCTCGATGAAGCTGGTGTAAACCGCGTCCTTCTCCGCGTCCTTGAGCTTCTGGATGATCACCTGCTTGGCGGACTGGGCCGCGATGCGGCCGAAGGTGGCGGTGTCCATCTTTGTGCCGAGGCTGTCTCCGACCTCGCACTCCGCGTCCAGCTTGCGGCCTTCCTCGATGCTGATTTGCAGCATGGGGTCTTCGACCACCTCGGCCACTTCCTTGAATTGGAAAACCTCCAATTCGCCCGTTTCTTCGCCGTACTGGACCTCAATGTCGATCTTGGGGCCGTATTTCTTGCGGGCGGCCGATTTCAGCGCCTCCTCGAGCGCTTTGACGAGCACGTGCCGCTCGATGCCCTTGTCACGGCTGACTTGTTCGATGACCCGTTTGATCTCCGAAATCAACATGGGGTTTCTCCGTCTGGTTGCAGAATGCGACAGTCCCGCCTCCACCCGCCGGAGGCGGGAGGTCACGCGTCTGTCAGATACGCTTTCGAAATGGCGTCGATCGCGATGGCGACCGTCGTCTGGCCCGTGTTCAGCGTCACGGCGCCTGCGGACAGACCTTCCAGGACGCCGCTGAAATTCTTCTGTCCGTTGATCGGGTTCAGGGTTCTGATTTTCGCCCGATGCCCGCGGAAGCGCTCGAAATCCGCTTCCCGTGAAATCCGCCGCCGCGGCCCCGGGGAGGACACCTCCAGGTGATACCGCCCGATGTCGGGCAGGTGCACATCGAGGATATCCCCCAATTCGCGGTTGACGGCCGCGCAGTCCCCCAGCGTCACTCCGCCCGGCTTGTCGATGGTCAGGCGCATGACGCGCCCGCCGCGCTCGCGCAGATACTCGAGGTGAACCAGTTCCAGTCCCTCAGCGTCGCACAGCGACTCGGCCAGCGGCTGCGCCTGGCTCACGATCCACGTTTCGACCACCGGTGCGCCCGGCGGCGGTTTCACGCGATCTCGTCGGTTTTTGTCGGGTCGCTTGACCTTGCCCACGGACGAGCCTCCCGCCCTTGCTGACAAATAAAAAACGGGCTTTAGGCCCGTTTCCTCACGTCCAGGTAGAACTTCCGCGGTGGATCCGAAGGGGTTATCCGCTCATTGGATAATCATGGTTGCGTGCATTCCACGTCACATAACGCCCTACCCAAACCTACCGAGCAAAACGGAAAAACATGGATGGAGCGGGCAACGAGATTCGAACTCGCGACACCAAGCTTGGGAAGCTTGTACTCTACCAGCTGAGCTATGCCCGCTCATCTCAGGTAGACTACTTACGACAACGGCAAAACCTTGTCAATACATTTCGCCAGCAATCTCGGTTATTTCTCGCCGTTGCTGCCCCTGGCCATGCTGGCGCCGGGTCAGTCCAGGAGGCGCCGCAGCTGCGCCAGCTCGGAGCGCATCTCCTCAAGCAACTGGCGGGGATCGGTTGCCTCGTCGCCCTCGCCGGCCTTCAGGTGCTGGCGGGCGCCCTCAATCGTGAAGCGGCGCCGGTAGAGGAGCTCCTTGATCGCCAACACCCGTTCGACCTCCTTGCGGGTGTAAAGGCGCTGCCCCGAGGCGGTCCGCTTGGGGGCGATCTTCGGAAACTCCGACTCCCAGAAGCGCAGCACGTGGGTCGGGACCTCCGCGATTCGGCTGACCTCCCCAATTTTAAAGTACAGCTTGTCGGGGATGGCCGGTGCCGGTGCGGGTGTAGGTGTTTTCATCTGCCGTCACCCCAATCCCTTTCCACGGCGGCCCGCCGCTGCGATGGTCAGCGGGGGAGCGCCGCGTGAAAATTGGTCAGCAATCGGTCCATGAGGCTCTGGTGCAGGCGGTTGACCTCGACATCCTCCAGGGTTTTTTCCGGTGAGCGATAGGTGAACCGGAACGACAGGCTGCGCTTGCCCGCCGGGATCGGCTCGCCCGCAAACACGTCGAACAGCTGGACGTTCTCCATCAGCGCGAGGCGCATGGCCCCGACGGCATCGAGCACCTGCTGGGCCTCGATGCCCTGATCAAGGACGAGGGTGATGTCCCGGGTGACGGCCGGGAATTTTAAAGTGCGCATGCGGTAGCGGGTTCCCGACAGCAACGTCTCGAGCGCACCGGCGTCCAATTCGAACACAAAGCCGGTCTGCTTGAGATCGTAGGCGGCACGCACGCGGGGGTGAATCTCGCCGATGAGGCCCACCTTGCGGCCGTCAGCCATCAGAACGGCCGAATGGCCGGGCCGGGTATAGTTGCAGTCTGCATCCGGCATGCGCACGAAACGGACACCCTCCGACGCGAGGGCGTCGAGCAGGCTTTCGATCGCACCTTTGAGATCGTAAAAGTCGCACTGGGTTTCCCGGCCGTGCCAGGAGAGCGCCTGCCGGGAACCGGTCCACAGGCCGGCGATGATTTCCGGCTCCTCCGGCAGCTCGGCCCCGAGGGTCTGCAGAAAGACCTTGCCGATTTCGAAGATCTTGAGACGTTTGGTCTGCTGGGCGAGGTTGAAGCGCATGGTTTCGAGCAGCCCCGGGATGAGCGAGGAGCGCATCACGGCCTGGTCTTCGGCCAGCGGGTTCAACACGGGCACGGTGGCCCGCCGCAGGTCGTCCGCAGCCAACTGCAACCGGTCGCAGGACATCGGATGAATAAAGCTGTAGGTGATCACCTCCGTGAAGCCGAGGCCGTTCAAAATGGTCTTGGCCCGTTTCCGCAGCTCGAGCCGGTGAGCCGGCGGCCGCTGACCGGCCGGCATGGCGGGAAAGGTGACCGGGATGGTGTCGAAGCCGGACAGCCGCGCCACTTCCTCCATCAGGTCCTCCGGCCGGGCGATGTCCACGCGAAAGGAAGGCGCCGCCACTTCGAGTTCATCGCGTGCGGGGGTGGAGTCGACCTTGAATTCAATGGCCGACAGCAGTCGGGAGATTTTTTTCTTATCGACCTTGACTCCCAACAACCGAGCGGTCCGGCTGACGCTAAGCCGGATCGGCCTGGGCGCCCATGGCCGCGGATGGGCGTCGATCAGGCCCCCGGCGATCCGGCCGCCGCTCACCTCCGCCATCAGCTGGGCGGCGCGGGTGGCGGCGAGGACGGTTCCCGCCGGGTCGACCCCTCTTTCGAAGCGCCGCGAGGCGTCGGTGCCCAGACCGAGCTTCTTGGAGGTTTTGCGGACGCTCACCGAGTCGAAGCAAGCGCTTTCGATCAGGACACGGGTGGTCTGGCTGCTGATCTCCGAGTTGAGACCGCCCATCACACCGGCGACCGCCACGGGCTTAGCACCGTCGCAGATCATGAGCATGTCGGGGTCGAGCACGCGCTCTTTCTGATCCAGGGTGACGAACCTCTCTCCCGGCCCGGCCGTGCGCACGACGATACGGTTTTCGGCCAGGCGGTCGAGATCGAAGGCGTGCAGCGGCTGGCCGCACTCCATCATCACGAAATTGGTGATGTCCACGACGTTGTTGATGGGCCGCAGGCCCACCGAAAGCAGACGGTCCTGCAGCCAGAAGGGCGAGGGTTTCACGACGACATCTTCAAGCACCCGGGCGGCGTAGCGCGGGCAGTGATCCGGCGCCTCGATGCGCACCGACGCCAAGCGGGTGATGCGGTCGTCCGCGTCCGCAACGTTCACCCGGGGGTATTTCAGGCGAGTGCGTTGAATGGCCGCCACTTCCCGTGCCACGCCGATGATGCTCAGGCAATCGGCCCGGTTCGGGGTCAGGTCGATTTCCAGCACGGGGTCCGAAAGGCCGAGCGCCAGGTTGAGCGGGGCGCCGACCGTCAGGGGGCCTTCCAGGATCAGGATGCTGTTTGCTTCCGTGCCGAGGGCCAGCTCCGCCGCGCTGCACAGCATCCCTTCGGATCGCTGGCCTCGGATGACGCCCGCGCCCAACACGGCCCCGTCCGGCATCACGGTGCCCGGCAGGGCCACCGCCGCCAGCGCGCCCGCCTCGGCGTTGGGTGCGCCGCAGACGATCGGAACGATCCGCTCGCCGGTGTCGACCCGGCAGACCGTGAGCCGCTCGGCGGCGGGGTGTGGATCCACGCTGAGGATGCGCCCGACCCGCACCGTGTCGAGGAAGCGAAAACGGTCATCCGCCGCATCGACCGCCAGCCCCACCAGGGTGAGGGCTTCGGCCAGCTCGGAGGCGTTCAGTTTGATCGGGGTGTACTCGGCCAGCCAGCTTAAACTTACTTTCATGGCGAATTGGGTTTCTAGTCGTTCAGGTATTTGGGTTTTTGGTTTTTGGCCATTCAGGCGTTCGGGGGAAGCTGACGCACTCCCGGGTTTTCAGGGGGTTCTTTTTTGCTAACCCACAAAATACCCGAATACCCAAACACCCAATTGCATCAGAATTGGCTCAGGAACCGCAAGTCGTTTTCGAAAAACTTCCGCAGGTCGTCGATCCCGTATTTCAGCATGGCAACCCGCTCGACACCCATGCCGAAAGCGAAGCCGGTGTAACGCTGGGAGTCGTAGCCCACATTTTCGAAGACGGCCGGGTGCACCATGCCCGAGCCGAGGATTTCCAGCCAACCGGTGTGCTTGCAGACCCGGCAGCCCTTGCCCCGGCAGATGACGCACAGGATGTCCACCTCGGCGCTCGGTTCGGTGAACGGAAAAAAACTGGGCCGGAAGCGCAGGCGGGTCTGTTCGTCGAACATCTGGTGCACGAAAGCGGTGAGGGTCCCCTTCAGGTCCCCAAAGGACACGTTCTCGTCCACCAGCAGGCCTTCGACCTGGTGGAACATGGGGGTGTGCGTCTGGTCCGAGTCGCAGCGGAAGACCTTGCCCGGCGCAATGACCCGCACGGGGGGCGGCTGGCGCTCCATCGTCCGGATCTGGAGGGGAGAGGTGTGCGTGCGCAGCACGACGTCCGCGGACACGAAAAAAGTGTCTTGCATGTCGCGCGCCGGATGATTTTTGGGGATGTTCAGGGCTTCGAAGTTGTAGTAGTCTTTTTCGACCTCGGGTCCTTCCACGATGTCGAAACCCATCTTGGACAAGATGTCGCAGATCTCACCGCTGACCCGGGTGATGGGGTGCAGGGCCCCCCAGGGCTCCATCCGTCCCGGCAGGGACACGTCGATGCGATCCCCCGCGGACGGGGAGGTCTGCTCGATGGCCTGCAGGGCCGCGCCAATAGCCGCACCCAGACCCTGTTTGATCTCGTTGGCCTTTTGGCCGGCGGCCGGGCGCTGCCCGGGCGGCAGGCCGGCGATGGACCTCAGAAACTGGGTGAGAATCCCCTTGCGGCCGAGGTACTTGACGTTCAGCGCCTGGATGGCCTCGGGGTCCGATCCGGCCGCTTTCAGCTCGGCGCGTGCATCCGCATCAATTTGATCCAGATTCAGTTCCACAATCCCCCACCGTAAGGAGACCGCCTCCCCGTCACCTTCGAAAACCAGGTCGAAGGTCGCGGCGGCGGATCTCCGGGCTTAGGCCGGCCGCGAGGCCAGTTTGACGATGTGGGCGAACCCCGTGGGATCCGAAACCGCCAGCTCGGCCAGGACCTTGCGGTCCAGTTCCACGTTGGCCAGCTTCAGTCCGTGGATGAACTTGTTGTAGGACAGGTTGTTCATGCGCACGGCGGCGTTGATGCGGGTGATCCAGAGCGCTCGGAAATCGCGTTTGCGGGCCTTGCGGTCCCGGTAGGCGTAGCGAAGGGCGCGGTCAAGCGTCCCGGCCGCTGTTCGGAAGAGCTTGCTGCGGCCACCGCGGAACCCCCTGGCGAGCTTGAGCACTTTTTGGCGTCGATGTCTGGCTTTGAATCCACGTTTGACACGCATGGCGTTTCACCTCTGAAAAAAGTTCAAAAAATTCATAATCAAAAGCGATGAAATCTTCACCCGTTGGGCAGAAGCAGTTTGAGGGTCCGCATGTTGCTCGGGTCCACGATCGGGCTCTTGCGCAGCGAGCGTTTGCGCTTGCGCGACTTCGTGCTCAAAATGTGGCTGCCGAAGGCCTTGTGATAGACGATCTTGCCGGTGCCGGTTTTTTTGAACCGTTTGGCAGCCGACCGGTTGGTTTTGATCTTGGGCATGTCCGCTTCTCCTTACGAGGTTACCTTCCTTAGAATTATCCGCAACATCCAAAACAGATGGCGTGAGCACTCCCGCTACCGGCCCACGCCACCCGGATGAAACCTTCCATTGTGCGGCAGGCGAACGGCTTACATCGTCCCCCCATCCCGGCGTTCGGCAGATTTGCTTGCCGTCATTTCGGGGCCAATACCAGGAAAAGTGTGCGGTTGTCGAATTTGGGCGTCTGCTCGACGACCGTGATGTCCTGTACCTCGGCGGCTATTTTTTGAAGCAGCTCCATTCCCATGTGGGAGAGGGCGATTTCCCGGCCGCGGAACATCACGGTCACTTTGACCTTGTCTTTTTTGGTGATGAACTCCCTGATGCGGCCGATCTTCACCTGCAGATCATGCTGGCCGGTCTTGGGCCGGACCTTTATTTCCTTGAGCTTGAAAGACGCCTGCTTCTTTTTGGCCTCATGCTTCTTCTTGGTCTGCTCGTATCGGAACCGGCCGTAGTCCATGATCTTGCATACCGGCGGGTCCGCGTTCGGCGAAACCTCCACCAGATCAAGACCGAATTCTGCGGCGGCGGCCAAGGCCTGCTCCGTGGGGATAACTCCGAGCTGATTGCCTTCCGGGTCGATGGCCCGGACCTGTCTGGCCCGGATGTCCTGATTGATGTTTGTTCGGTCTGCCGAGCGGGTTGGCCGCATCGGTCGCGTCGTGAGTGCTATGCCGACACCTCCCCTCTTAAAAGGTCACCCAAAGGACCGCTCGGCCCTCTGGTTTCCATAACCCCATGAATTTGATTGGCATGCGAATCCAATTGCATGGGGTCCATAAATTTTGACCGCTATGAATAATCTACAACATCAAGGAATGCAAGAAAAAAATACATCCACCGGTTTTTCCGTCCCCTGGGCCGTGGCCTCGTCTACTGATTCAAGGTGTATTCCGCGAGGCGGCTGCCGCGCCAGTAGGAGTGGCGGGGGTCGGCAAAAAAAGCCTTGAACAGCGCGAGGCTCTCCCCGCGGCGAACACCGCAGCGCACCCGGATGCGACTGTCGCGGTAGAGCGGGCTCAGCTGCGAGCGGTCGCAGGCGGTGCCTCCGCCCATGGCGTCCTCATAGCTGTAAACGATCTCGCCGATGCCGTGCAGCATCAGGGCGCTGAAGCACATGAGGCAGGGCTCCATGGTGCTGAAGACGGTGATGGCGGAAGGATCCACCGGATCCGTGTGCGCCGCCAGTCTCCGCAACGCCACCATCTCGGCATGGTCCAGCTCGTTGCGTCCGTCGCCGCAGGTCCCTTTGCGCGAGCCTCGCGCGACAATTCGGCCCTCGTGCACCATGACGCATCCCACCGGGAAATCTCCCCGCGCAAGGGCCTTCTGGGCCTCCCTCAGCGCTGCACCCATGAAGTGGTCGTAATTCATGGTGTCCCTCTGCCATTTCAGAGCCGGCATATCGTGTCGTCGCACGGGCAGGCGCCGTCGACCTCGTAACAGTAAGCGACCCGCGATTCCATCAGCGCTCGTGCGCGGGGGACCGCCGGGAACGGATAATTCCGGACCTTTTCCGCCAGATCCGCCTTGGCCGGTATGGCCCCCAGGCCGCGGCCGACAACCTTCCCGGAGCCCCCGTCCAGGATTTCGGCATCCTCGCCGTTGGTGACCACAGCGACCGGGACCTGGTAGGCCTCGACGAGCCGTGACACGGCCAAGGTCGGCCGCTCGCGCGAAACGATGGAGCCGGGGCCGAAGCGGATCACCATCGCGGCCTTCCCTGCGACCCGCACCACAAAGTCCACCTTGATGACGGCGCGGCGGTCATCCGCCTGAAGCAGCAGCTCCCGGCGGGGCTCGATCTCATCCGCCAGATAGCCCCCGCGCCCCACGAGCAGGCGGGCGATTTTCTGGCGGTAGCGTTCGTCCAGGGTGTCGTCGAGGGTTTCCCCCGTGAGGACATCCGAGAGCGTGCCGAGTATTAGATGATGGCCGGTCATTATGAGCTTAATTCTACAACATTGCTGCAGGCCCGGCAACGGGGGAACCTGGAGATCGTGTGGGAGCGGCTTTCCGCCGCGATTCCGTTGGTACCGGGCATGGCTGCGACGACCGAAAAGGAGCCCTGCTGCAGTGTGCCGCCGCTCGAAGGGCCCGCTGCAAATTGCGCTTTACAAATTGAACCCATGCGCCTACAATTTTATGAATTTCCTGAAAAGCTTGGTTTCTCGAAAGCGTCAAAGAGAGCGGACCGACGATGCCCATGTCCATCCGTGAGGAATTCGAAAAGCGCGAACGGTCGTTCATGTCGCCTTTCGCCTGCCCCAGCTCGCAGTCCAGGGGACGGAGGGTCGCGGAAAAGCCCTGCGCGGTGCGGACCGCCTTTCAGCTCGACCGGGACCGGATCGTATATTGCAACGCCTTCCGGCGCCTCAAACACAAGACCCAGGTGTTCCTGGCGCCCATGATCGACGACTACCGCACGCGCCTGACCCACACGCTGGAGGTGTCGCAGATGGCTCGCGCCATTTCCCGGGCGCTCTACCTCAACGAAGACCTCACCGAGGCCATCGCGCTGGGGCACGACCTCGGCCACACCCCCTTCGGCCATAGCGGCGAGACGGTGCTGAAGGAGATCTACTCCCCGGATTTCACCCACAGCGAGCAGAGCATCCGCGTGGTCGAAGTGTTGGAAAACGGGGGCCTCGGCCTCAACCTGACCCACGAGGTGCTCGACGGCATCCTCAAGCACTCCAAGGGTTACGGCAAGGTGCTGCCCGACGACCCCGAGGAGCTGGCCGGCACGTGCGAAGGCCGCGTGGTCCGGATCGCCGATTTCATGGCCTACCTGAACCACGATCTGGACGATGCCGTCCGCAGCGGGGTCATACGGGACGAGCAGGTGCCGGCCTCCTGCCGGCGCTTGCTGGGGAAGACCCACTCGGAGCGGGCCACCACCATGATCAAGGACCTCATCTCTTCTTCCAAGGCGGAAGACGGCGTGTTCCGCCTCAGGCCCAGCGACGATCTCCGCGCCGCCATGCTCGAACTGCGGCACTTCATGTACGAAAACGTCTACCGTTCGCCGCGGGTCCAGCAGGACTTCGAAAAGTCGAAGAAAATTCTCTCCGAACTTTACTCCTATTTTCTCGGAAACGAGGACATGCTCCGCCAGGGGTTGGCCGACCTGCAGATGGGCGGCGGCAACCACGAAGGAGCGCCGCGGG
>Ga0209253_10005916_pt1 | contig 10594 bp, 7 predicted proteins | sample FrelakmetBRP12BR_FD_187145 | JGI IMG/M metagenome (GOLD analysis project Ga0209253, IMG submission 187145) | Freshwater lake sediment microbial communities from the University of Notre Dame, USA, for methane emissions studies - BRP12 BR (SPAdes)... | ecosystem: Environmental > Aquatic >... | reverse complement strand
GCCTGCCCGATCGCTCTAAAAGACCGGAGCAATTGAAAAAATCAAGGAGATGAAGAGATGAGCATCAGCATTCCCAAGGAAAAGTTTTTCTTTACATCCGAGTCCGTGACGGAAGGGCATCCGGACAAGGTGGCCGACCAGATTTCCGATGCCATTCTGGATGCGATCATAGCCGAGGACAAGCACTGCCGGGTGGCCTGCGAGACGCTGGTCACCACCGGCATGGCCTTCATCGCCGGCGAGATCACCACCAGCACCTACGTCGAGATGCCCCAGATCGTGCGGGACACCATCAAGGACATCGGCTACAGCTCCTCGCGGATGGGGTTCGACTGGCAGACCTGCGCGGTGATGACCAGCATCGATCACCAGTCGCTCGACATCGCCCAGGGGGTGGACAAGGGCGACGGCCTCTACAAGGAGCAGGGCGCCGGCGACCAGGGCCTGATGTTCGGCTACGCCACCGACGAGACCCCGGAGTTCATGCCCATGCCCATTCTTTTCGCCCACAAGCTCTGCCGCCGGCTGGCCGAGGTGCGCAAGAACGGGCAGCTGGATTTCCTGCGGCCGGACGGCAAGGCCCAGGTCACCCTCGAATACGAAGACGGCGCGCCCAAGCGGGTGGATGCCATCGTGATCGCCTCCCAGCACAGCCCGGACGTCGAGTACGAAGTCCTGCGGGACGGCATCATCAACTCCGTGGTCAAGAAGGTCATCCCCGCCCACATGCTCGACGGCGACACGCGCTACTACATCAACGCCACGGGCCGTTTCGTCGTCGGCGGGCCCATGGGAGACTGCGGCCTGACCGGCCGCAAGATCATCGTGGATACCTACGGCGGGCAGGGCAGCCACGGCGGCGGTTGCTTCTCGGGCAAGGACCCCTCCAAGGTCGACCGCAGCGCCTCCTACATGGCGCGGCACATCGCCAAGAACATCGTCGCCGCCCAGTTGGCCAAGCGCTGCGAGGTCCAGATCGCCTACTGCATCGGGGTCGCCCAGCCGGTCTCCATCATGGTGGACACCATGGGCAGCGGCAAGCTCCCGGGCAGCCGGATATCCGAAATCGTGCGGGAGTGCTTCGACCTGCGGCCGGCCGCCATCATCGAGTACCTCGACCTGCTGCGGCCGATCTACCGCAAAACGGCGGCTTACGGGCACTTCGGGCGCACCGAGCCGGAGTTCACCTGGGAACACACCAGCATGGCCGCCAGGATGCGGGAGAAGGCAGGAATATAGGAGTAATGAGTAACGAGTAACGAGCAACGAGCAAAAAATTGGAAAACAAACAACTTGCCGAGGACTGAGTGCCTGGAGAACGGCTTCGTCCTCGGTTTTTTGCCGCCGGGCGGACCGGCACACTTTTAAACAACCCACAGGAGGATGCGTCGCTGATGAAATACGATGTCAAGGATATCAAACAGGCCAAGGACGGGAAGCTGCGAATCGAATGGGCGGCCCAGAGCATGCCGGTGCTGAACCGGATCCGCCAGCGGTTTGCCAAGGAAAAGCCCTTTGCGGGGGTGAAGCTGGCCGCCTGCCTGCACGTGACCACCGAAACCGCCGCGCTGATGCAGACCTTGAAGGCCGGCGGCGCCAGCATGGCGCTGTGCGCCTCGAACCCGCTGAGCACCCAGGACGACGTGGCGGCCTCCCTGGCCCAGCATGACCGGATCGCGGTCTTCGCCATCAAGGGCGAAAATCACAAGACCTATTATTCCCATATCAACGCGGTGCTCGACACCCGGCCGCAGTATACCATGGACGACGGCGCGGACCTCGTGTCCACCCTGCACTCCGAGCGCAAGAAGCTTCTTCCGAACGTGCGCGGCGGCACCGAGGAGACCACGACCGGCATCATCCGGCTGCGCAGCATGGCGAACGACGGCGTGCTGCAGTACCCCATCATCGCCGTGAACGACGCCCGCACCAAGCACTTTTTCGACAACCGCTACGGCACGGGCCAGAGCACCCTCGACGGCTTCATCCGGGCCACCAACCGCCTGATCGCCGGCAGCATTTTCGTGGTCTGCGGCTACGGCTGGTGCGGCCGCGGCATCGCCATGCGGGCCAAGGGCCTGGGCGCCAACGTCGTCGTGACCGAGATCGACCCGCTGCCCGCCCTGGAAGCGGTCATGGACGGCTTCTCGGTGATGCCGATCGGCGAGGCCGCCCGGGTCGGGGATTTCTTCTGCACGGTCACCGGCAACATCAACGTCATCCGCAAGGAACACTTCCGGCTGATGAAGGACGGTGCGATCGTGGCCAACTCCGGCCACTTCAACGTCGAGCTGGATCTGCCCGGTCTGGCGAGTCTTTCCACATCGCGGCGCCTGATCCGGCCCTTCGTGGAGGAGTACGTGCTGAAGAACGGCCGCCGGGTCAACGTGCTCGGCGACGGCCGCCTGATCAACCTCGCGGCGGCCGAAGGACACCCCTCGAGCGTCATGGACATGAGCTTCGCCAACCAGGCCCTCAGCATCGAGTACATGGTCAAACTGAAGAAGCCGCTGGCTAAAAACGTCTACCCCGTGCCGGAGGCGATCGACCAGCAGATCGCGCGCGAGAAACTCGCCGCCATGGGAGTCGCCATCGACAAGCTCACCCCCGAGCAAAAGAAATACCTGGCCTCGTGGGAACTCGGGACCTGAGAACAGATTAAGAGCGCAACGATACAAACACCGGGGGCGGAGTGGTTCGTAGCACTCCGCCCCCGGTGCGTTTTTGCACGCCTTGCAGGTTGTGCGGCCCACCTCCCAAAGAGTCTCCTTTCGCCCTGGAGATCCTGGGCATGGCGGGTGGCTGCGGTCTGCGGCTGATGGGCAAATTTACAAAAAAGCAAGGGGTCGGGCCGAATGGCCCAACCCCTTTTTTGTGCAGATCGACCCGGTTACTTTTTGAATTTCTTTCTTTGGCTGATAGCCAGTCCAGCCAATCCCGCGCCCAGCAGAATCATCGTCGCCGGTTCTGGAACCGCTGCCGTTGCAACCGCGGACGATCGGACTTCTGACTTTATGTCACCTGATCCATCGGTTGTCGATGGGACCGTGGGTGCCGGCTGGACTGTCGCCGTAGAGGAGCTCGACTTCTTGCTCTTACCACCACCTCCGCCCAAAAACCAAAATGCATAACTCGAGTCAGCAACCGCAAGTACCAACAAAGCACAAAGCGAAACCTGTAACAATTTCTTCATGTGAGTGCACCTCCTTTTGTTAGAATATATAGCTGACAACAGGGCTTTTTATTTTTTACTAAGCAATTATCATGCTCAAAATTCGAATGTCAACAATTGAATTTTAAATTGGATAGTTAGGGTCATGCCAAAAGGAGACAAGATCCATTAAATGGAGGTAGACTACCGAGAAGTGGATAAAATTATTCCATGAGATATAACCTAAATGTTTCAACCTCTGATTCAGCAGACAGGGAGTCTGAAATCCGCTTCAATGCAGGGGCTTGCCGCAGCCCTGAAGGGTTCGGTTGTTCAGCTTCAGCGTGACCTTGGTTTCCATTGTATCGCCGCTCATGCTGTCGGGGCAAGGGCCCGGCTCCAGCGTCGCTTCCAGTTGATGGCCGCCGATTCGCGCGACGTAGCGGGTGCGGTGGGGCGATTGCCGGGTTTCGCGCTGGACGCTCGGGAAGGTATAATAGACTTGGCCGTAGTCGGCGACAAGATCGATCTTCTCCGGCGTGCCCTTGTCGTATATTTCCAGGTACCACCCCGGTTCGTTGCCGACGGCCCGGAAGTCGACGCCGTTCAGCTTGGCATCCTCCCACACGGCGCGTTTGCGGTTGTTTTTGCAGGCCTTGTAGGTGGTGCCGTCCACCTCCAAAAGCGCCTCCTCCCCCTTGCTCCAGAAAACGGCCTTGCCGTCGCTGTATTTCGCGCCCGATGCGGAAGGGGTCTCGGGCAGCAGCAGGGTGCGGCCCGGCAGAAAGAGATAGATGCCTTTCGGGTCGTGGCGTGCGGTGAACTCCAGCCCTTCGCATTCAAAAAAAAAGGTGGCCGGCGGGGCGATCTGGTAGGAACCGGCCGGGGCCACCATCACCTCCGCCTGGTTCGGGTGCCCCTGGGTGAGGACCGGGACGGGCCGGGGTGTCGCCCAGAACACGCGGCCGTCGGCATCGGTGATGCGGGCACGCACGGCATAATGCCGGGCCGGGTCGATGACCTTGGGGTCGAAGGTGATAGCGAACGGGATCGGCACCTGGCCGGAGGCGGGGAAGCTCTGGTCGGACAGGACCACGGATTCGGTGGCTTTGCCCCGGATCTCCACCAGCGCCACATGGATGATCGAGCCGGCAGGCAGCGCGATGCGCTGCCGGTAGGTCAGCGTGCCGCTGACGGTTTCCGGCCCGGGGGCCGAAGACCCTCCGGGATTCAGATGTACGCAGCCGGCCGCAGCCAGGGCCAGAATGAAGAATGGTGCGAAGCGAAGCGTCTTTATGGCGGACATGGGTACCTCCCATTGGCAAGTTTAACTTCCATTCTTATTCTATTTCACCAAAAATTTGAAGCGATGGCCCTTGCATTCGACCGCCGGGGCAGATCCGTTGGGAGGCGGGGTTGATGAAAACACATGCGGATGAGCTGGCGACGATGGATTTCAGCGTGCGCTGGGAGCATGACGGCATCCGACACACCGATTGCCAGCACGCCCAGCGCGTTAATTTCTGGCGGGACATCCTGCCGCCCGGTTTCTGCGAAACCATGGCGCGGCAGCCCGGTGTGAGATCGGTTGCGATGGCATTCGCTGCCGGCCAGGTGCTGCCGCAGCGAAGCCCGGCGTTGTTCCATCAGGTGCGGCGGGAGGATGTCGAAAAACGCCGGGTTCCCGGGATTGAAATCGAACCGCGCCGCGGGCGGTTCTACCCGCGGGGGATCCTGCGCGGCGTGCCCGGTGTCTTTCGCGGGAACGTTCAGCCGTTCCGCTGTACGGGGCTGGACCCGGAGCGGCTTACCGCCGATTTCAACCACCCGTTGTCCGGCAAGGCGATTTCCATCGATGTCGCGATTCACGACCTGCGGCTCAAGTTCGAGGAACACGGCGGCACCAGCATCGACTGGCTCGAGGACACGCTGACCGGGCCGGGGATGCAGGCCCGCGCCAACGGCGGCCCCACGGATTTCTTCTGCGACCGGCCGTTCGGGCGCCGGGATGAAAACGAGGACGCCGTTTTCTACGACCGGGCGAGATGGGTCAACCACATCGACGACACCGCCATCGGCCAGGTGTCGCGGCTATACGGGCGCTTGATCCAGCCGGGATCGGACGTGCTCGACCTCATGGGCAGCTGGACGTCCCACCTTCCCCCGGAACTCGAGCTCGGCGGTCTGACCGTGCTCGGGATGAACGCGGAGGAACTGCAGGCGAACCCGCGGGCGGCGGAGCGCCGGGTGCACGACCTCAACCTGAAGCCCGTGCTGCCCTTCGCAGGCAGCCGTTTCGACGCGGTGATCTGCACGGTCTCGGTGGAATACCTGGCCCGGCCCTTTGAGGTCTTCGACGATGTCGCCCGGGTCCTCAAGCCGGGCGGGCTTTTCATCCACACCTTCTCCAACCGCTGGTTCCCGCCGAAAGTGATCCGCATCTGGCCGGAGCTGCATGAATTCGAACGCATGGGGTTGGTGCTTGAATATTTCCTGAAATCGGGTAAATATAACCGGCTTGAAACCTACTCCATGCGGGGGCTGCCCCGGCCGGAAAACGACAGATACTACGGACAGATGCCTTACGCCGACCCGGTCTACGCAGTCTGGGGATGGAAGGCCCCGAATTATTAAACCGGCAATTGATATGACAACTCATGGTGAGGCGCAGGCACGTATTCAAGCGGACCCCGGGTTGGTCCCCGGAAACAGCGATCGGTTCCGGCGCCAGGTCGAGTTCCTGCTCGAAATCGACCGGTTGAAGCACATCTTTCGCCAAACGATCCTCCTCGACCGCAGCCGGCACGAGAACTCCGTCGAGCATTCCTGGCACATTGCGATGTCGGTCATGATTTTTGCCGAATATGCCGATACCACCGCCGCCGACATGGGCCGGGTGATCCGGATGCTGCTGCTGCACGACCTGGTCGAAATCGACGCCGGCGACACCTATTGCTACGACGAGCAGGCCGGGGTCGACCAGCACGAGCGCGAGCGCCGGGCCGCCGACCGGATCTTCGGCCTGCTGCCGCCGGATCAAGCTCATGACTTCCGCCGGTTGTGGGACGAGTTCGAAGACGCCACGACCCCCGAGGCGCGCTATGCCCACGCCATGGATCGCTTCCAGGCCTTTCTGCACAACTATTTCACGCAGGGCCGGATGTGGGGGCAGCACGGCATCCGCCGGCACCAGGTCATCCGGCGCATGCAGCCGGTGGAGCGCGGCGCACCGCTGCTGTGGGACTACGTCCGGACGCTGATCGACGATGCGGTTCTCAAAGGTTACCTGTTACCCTGAAATTGAAAAACGGCCATCGCTATGCCCCCATCATCAGCAAACGAACCTGTAATTCACGCCAAGAACCTGACCCGCATCTACCCGCTGGGCGACAGTTCGGTGGTGGGCATCAACCAGGTGAACCTGAACGTCGGTCCCGGGGAGCTGGTCGTTCTCAAGGGCAACAGCGGGTCGGGCAAGAGCACGCTTTTGTCGCTGTTGGCCGGTCTGGATCGCCCCAGTTCCGGGGATCTCGTCGTGGCGGGGCACAATTTGTCAAACAGCCATGCCGCGGACCTCACCCGCTTCCGGCGCGAGGTGGTCGGGATGGTGTTCCAATCCTTCAATCTCCTGCCGACCCTGAGCGTTCTCGAAAATGTATGCCTGCCGGCGCTGCTCGCGGAGAAAGACCTGGAGACGACGCGCCGAAAAGCCATCGAACTTCTCTACTGGCTGGGGCTCAAGGCCCGCCGCGACCATCACCCGGACCAGCTTTCCGGCGGCGAGATGCAGCGCACGGCGATTGCGCGGGCTCTCATCAACGACCCCGCGCTCATTCTCGCCGACGAGCCCACCGGCAACCTCGACAGCCGCAACGGAACGGTTGTCGTCGAGCTCCTCGCCCAGCTGAACCGCGACGCGAAGCGGACGGTTCTGATCGCCACCCACAGCGATCTCGCGGATTCGCTGGCGACCACGCACATCCGGATCAAGGATGGCGCCCTGACGGACTCGACATGCGACGGCTGATGTTTTTCCTGCGCCTTTTCCTGTGGTTCAGCGTCCGCAACCTCCGCCGGCATTGGGGCAGGGCCCTCATCGTGCTGCTTGGCATCGCCCTGGGCGCAGCGGTGTTCACCAGCGTGCGCCTGGCGGTCCACGCCTCCCTGCATTCCTTCACTCGCAGCATGGACTTTTTTGCCGGAACCGCGGAAAAGGTCCTGGTGCGGCCCGGCGGTTATCTCCCCGAGGGCGTCCTGGCGGTGTTGTTCACGCACCCCGCCGTAAAGGACTATTCGGCCCTGCTGACGACGTACGTCCGCCTCGCCGACGGCCAAGGGGACTCGTTTCTTCTGATCGGGATCGATCCGCTGCTGGATCCGTCGTTTCGGAAATGGCGCATCCACGGGGACCGGGACAAGGCCGTCGAGCGTTGGCTGGACCTGATGCGGGAGCCGTACACCGTGATTCTGACCGAGCCGCTGGCTCGGGAGCTGCAGACGGTTTCAGGCACTCGAATCAAGCTCGAGCACACGCGCCACGCGGCCGAATTCCGCGTGGCGGGCATCCTGGAGCCGCAGGGCCTGGCGCTGGTGGAAGGCGGACGGGTGGCAGTGACCGACATCGCCACGTTCCAGGAGCTGACGGACCTTTACGGGTTGTTGGACCGCATCGACCTCACGTTCAAGCCCAAGGCCACCCGGGAAGAGATCGAGGACCTGGCCCGGAAGCTGCCGCCGGAGCTCGAGCTGCGGTCGCCTTCGGCTGCGCGGGACAGCGGCACGGCCATGATCCGGGCCTATCAGCTCAACCTGTCGGTGCTGAGCTTCGCCTCGCTCTTCGTGGGGATGTTTCTGGTCTACAGCCTGGTGGCGCTGAATGTGGCCTCGCGGCGGCGGGAGCTGGCCATCCTGCGCTCCGTGGGGGCTTCCCCCGGGATGCTTTTCAGCCTTTTTCTGGCCGAGGGCGCGATCCTCGGCATCGGCGGCTGGCTGCTCGCGATTCCGCTCAGCTCGCTTCTGGTGAAATACCTGCTCAACGTGGTGAGCCAGACCATCTCCACGCTGTTCGTGCGGGTCCAGGTGGAAGGCCTGGTGCTCAGCCCGCTCGAGGTCGCCGTGAGCCTGGGCGTGACTCTTTTCACGGCCATCATGGCCGCCTTTCAGCCGGCGCGGGAAGCCATGGGGATCGCCCCCAAAGAGGCCATGGAAATCTCGCAGGCCGGCGGCCATCGCCGGCGGACGGCCCGGCGTCTGGCGGCCTGGGCGCTCGGCTGCATCATCCTCTGCGTGCCGCTTTCGCTGATGCCCGGGGTGGCCGGCATCCCCTTGCCGGGGTACGCGGCCATCCTTTTGCTCTTCATCGGCTTTTCGCTGATGGCGCCCTGGATGCTGGAGTGGCTGGGCCGACTCCTCGCCCCGCTGTTGAGGCGCTTTGCCGGGATGCCGGCCTTCCTGGCCGGCCGCTATCTGCGCGACAGCGGCGCCCGCATCTCCATTTCGGTGGGGGCCCTGATCACGGCGGTGGCCCTTTTCACCGCGCTGGTCATCATGATCCACAGCTTTCGCACCACCGTCGAGCTGTGGGTGCGGCAGACCGTGAGCGGGGACCTGTTCGTCACCACCAAGATGGGCCAGGTCAACCGTTTCCGCTTCCCCATCCCCGAAACCATCGTGGCGGAGCTGAAGCGGTTGGACGTCGGGGTCGATTATGTCCCCAGCCGTCGCTATCAATTGAGCTACGGGGACTTCCCCTACGAGTTCGAAGCGATGGGGATGGAGACCTTCCTGAACCATGGCGGCTTCGTTTGGCTGAAGGGCGACCCGGAGAAGATCCGGCCGATGCTCGTCAAAGGGGACGGGGTCTTGATTTCGGAAGTCTTTGCCACGCGCACCGGCCTCGGTATCGGCGACACCTTCCGGGCGCAGATCGAGGGCTCGCGGGTGGAGCTGCCGGTGGTGGGCATCGTCCGGGACTATCGCACGGACGGCGGGGTGGTGTTCTATTCGTGGAGCCATTTCAAGGAGCGCTTCCACGACCCCCAGTGGAGCGGGGTGCGGTTTTTCTTCCGGGAGTCGTCTCCGGATGGCGACGCCCGGGTGGCGAAGCTGCGAAACGCCATCATCGACCGCTGGGGCGACCAGCTGGACCTGATCAGCGGCAAGGACCTGCGCGAGGCCGTGCTGCGCATTTTCGACGAGACCTTCACCATCACCACCGTGCTGCTGCTGATCGCCCTGGCCGTGGCGGCGCTCGGCATCACCACCACGCTGACGGTCATGGTGCTGGAGCGTACGCGCCAGCTCAACACCCTGTTTGCGGTCGGCGGGAGTTTGCGCCAGATCCGGTCCATGATTTTCTGGGAGGCCTCGTTTCTGGTGGCGGCCGGCGAGATGGCCGGCCTGATCTGCGGGTTCATCCTGTCCTACATGCTGGTCTATGTCATCAACCGGCAGTCCTTCGGGTGGACGTTTCTGTACATGGTGGACTGGGGGGCCCTGGCGCTGTCGCTGCCGCTGATCATCGCCACCGCACTGGCCGCAGCGATCCCGGCCGTGCGCATGGTGTTCAGGGAACCTCCGGCCGCACTGTTGCGAGAACGGTGATGGCAAAGACGAAAGCCCGATTTCGGCGTTGCACGTCATGCCGCAGTCACTGCGGCGTACTGCCGTACGCCTCGTTCCGCGGCATTCGCGCGCCTTGAACTCGGGCTTTGGGCTTTGCCATATCGGATACAGGTGATGTGGATTTTGTTTCAATGCTTGAAGGCACACACGATGATGTTGCGGCACAAAAAACTTTTGTTGGTGCTGTTGTGTATGACAGCTGCTGTCGGCACAACCTTGGCCGGGGACGAATCGACGGGGTTCCTTCAGGTGACCGGGCCCTGCCAGCTGGAGTTTCCACGGGATCATTCGCCGCACCCGGGGTTCCGCACGGAGTGGTGGTACTACACCGGGAACCTCAAGTCCGAAACGGGCCGCCACTTCGGCTACCAGCTCACCTTTTTCCGCTACCAGCTGACGCCCTTCGGGGGAACGGCGGAGTGGCCGGACCCTCCATCGGCCTGGCGCACCCGGCAGCTCTATATCGCCCACGCGGCGGTTTCCGACATCTCGGCCAAGCGCCACCTGCAGGCGGAGCGGGTCGGGCGGGATGCGCTCGGCATCGCCGGGTGGCTACAATACGGCCCGGACGTGACCCTGTACCATCGGGGCTGGAGTGTCGTGATCTTCCCGGAGGCTCACAAGCTGTCCGCCCAAGGCGACGACTTTTCGTTCACGCTTGAGCTGAAGCCATCGAAACCGCCCGCGCGCAAAACGCCCTGGCCGAGCGCAACCGCGAGGTCTCGGAGGCGCTGGAACAGCTCGCGTTGCCTTGGCTGGACAAGCTGCATCAAACGCTCGAGTTGTGGCTGGAAGCGGCTTCGTCCGTTCCTTCGACAG
>Ga0209253_10005915_pt1 | contig 10594 bp, 7 predicted proteins | sample FrelakmetBRP12BR_FD_187145 | JGI IMG/M metagenome (GOLD analysis project Ga0209253, IMG submission 187145) | Freshwater lake sediment microbial communities from the University of Notre Dame, USA, for methane emissions studies - BRP12 BR (SPAdes)... | ecosystem: Environmental > Aquatic >... | reverse complement strand
CTCTCAGTTCGGCAGCGACCCGGTTCGCGCGTTTGTGCTCGGCCGTGCGAATCTTGCGCGCCTCTGCCGTTTCCACCCGTGCAGCCTGCCGCTCGGCGGACTGTGCGTCGTTGGCCAGCGCCGTTGCGCGTATCTTTTCCAACTGGGCTTGCTTCGCCTTGGCTGCCGTCTGCAAGCGTTCCGCGAAACCTGGTTCTTTACGAGACATGTCCTTGCTCTTTCCTTTCAAAGCATTCGTGTAGGCGTCTGATATTGCCCGGCAAGTTTGCTAGCGGTCGGGGAAGTAGGCCCGCTTTTCTTTGATCATATCTCATGCCTCTGCACTTGTGAGGGTGTGTCGCGCGAATCGGTGCAAACCGGTCGCCACTTCGATATGCACGCGAGGATCAATCGAGCGGGGGTTTGCGCGCCGCCGTGCCCGCAAGGCGCCCGTTAGCTTCCGTCGCGGATCACGCGGCACGACTCGATGTCGAACGTAACGGGGCCGATCGTCAGTGTGTCCTGATCGCGGAATCCGGCGGCAAACCGCAGAAAACGCTCGGCGTCGGCAAAATTGCTCGCCAATCCGAACGATACGCGGATCGCGCCGGCGCTCTTGCCGCCGCGATGCTGGACGACCTCGAGGAATCGCGGAAGCGTGATGTCCGCGCCCTCCGCGAGCCCCGCGCGCATGTCGTCCTCGGTCAGCCCTTCGGCCGTTTCGCCGGCACCCGGATTGCAGAAGCATCCTGTCCTGAGCGATATGCGCTGCGACCCCGCGAGCTCCTCGATCCTCCGGTAATCGAGCAGACGGCCATTCGGATCGTAGAAGTTCATCGCCACGGTTCCGCCGCGACGCGTCGACGTGGCCGGACCGTACAAACGCACCATGGGGCGCCCATTGGCGTGGCGAAGCGCGAGCAGTTCCGTCAGCAGCCAGTCGGTGAGACAGTTGACGCGCGTCTGTATCGTGTCCATGCCGACGCGCTCGAGAAGGCGGAGACCGATCTGGACGGCCGGAATGCTGAGGTAATTGAGCGTGCCGTCTTCGAAACCCGCTTCGCGCGGCGCGAGCACATGAAGTCGTCCCTGCACGGTGGCAAAGTTCACGGTGCCGCCGGCGAACCACGGGCGCCGAAGCCGGCTCAGCAACCCATTGCGGATCAGCAGGCAGCCCACCCCGGTGGGGTAGCCGAACATCTTGTAGAACGAGATCGTCACGAAGTCGGGCGTCACCGCGCGGAGGTCGAGCCGATTGGTTGGCACGAACGCGGCCGCGTCGAGCAGCACCCGCCAGCCGCGGGCGTGCGCGGCATCGATGAGCTCCAGCGGATGCTTCACGCCCGAGAAATTGGACTGTGCAGGGAATGCCAGCAGGTTGGCATACGACGGGTCTGCCCGCGCGAGCAGCGCGTCCATGGCGGGGGCATCGATGCGCAGATCGGGCGTGGTCAGCGGAGCGTAGTCGACGACGGCGCCTTTCGCGCGCGCGAACTCACGGATGCCGTTGACCGAGTTGTGGTTGTCGACCGTCAGCAGCAATCGCCCGCCAGCCTCGAACGGATACGACTCGCCCACGAGCTTCAACGCCCCGGACGCATTCAGGGTGAAGACGGCGGTGTACTCGCCCGTGCCGTTGAAGTAGGTCAGCACCGAGGCGCGCGCCTGCTCGACCAGCTGCGTCGTGTCCGTCGAACTCGGATTGGCCGAGTGCGGATTGCCGAATACGTGCCCGTCGAGCAGCTGCGCGTGCTCCCGGACTTGAGATGCGGCATGGAGGCCGCCACCCGTATAGTCGAGATAGGTCTGCTTCTGCGAATCGAGCCGGCCGTACTCCGACGCCCGCAGTTCGTCGAGAGTGCTCGTGGCGGAGTAGGCCGGGTGGCCGGCGAGGAATCGTGCGAACGCTGTCACGCCGTGGATTCTAGTCGACCGTCGCGCCGAATTCATGCAGCGAAGGGGGATGGCAGGAGCTGGCCCCAGGGAGTCGAAGTTCGCAACGCGGATGCGTCACGCCCGGACCTCTGGCAGGAATTCCAGTCGCGGAATCGGGACATGGCGCGGCAGTCTGCAATCAAGTCGTGGATTGACCACCGACGCCGCGCCGGCCCCGCACGAGCGCGGTTGCGGACCCATGAGCGCGCATGGCCGCCCCAAGCGCGAATACCGGAGTGCGCAGCACGAAGGTACTCCAGTGAGCCCGGCGCCCCTTGCCGCGGCCCGATGACGCTCAGCCGAGCACGACGATGTGCACGCGATAGGGCCCGTGCGCACCCAGCGCGATCGTCTGCTCGATGTCCCCGGTGCGCGAGGGACCCGAGATCAGGTTGACCGCGCGCGGCAGGCGACCGCGCTCGCTGCGCACGAGCGCGAACGCCTCTTCCATGCCGGCGACCACGCGGTCCGCGCGGACGACGGCAACGTGCGTGTCGGGGAGGAGCGTGGTCGCGGTCGGCGTAGCGGCCCCCGAGAGCACGACGAGCGTACCCGTCTCGGCAATCGCGCAGAACGAGCCGGTGATGCCGAGGCGATCGTCACCTGCAGTCGGGCGCGCCTCGATCTCGAGCCCGGCGCCCGCCCAGTCGAGGTCGGCGAATTCCGGCCAGCAGACGCCGCGGTGCGACTTCTGGGCCGCGAGCGCCGGCGACAATTCGAGCGCATCGAGATAGCGCGCGACGGCCGCGGGAATGTCGCGCCGGTCGCCGAGGCGCTCGACCGTGCTGTCCATGTCCACCGCGCGCTGGACGAAGCGCAGCACGAGGTCCGCCGGCATCGGCGGCCGCGGCCCGTGGCCGTGCGCTGCGACATAGGCCTCCGCTTCGGCCCGCGCGGCCGCGCGGTCGCCCGTCTTGCCGAGCGCCTTGCGAACCCGCCCCAGAACGGCTTCGCGCGCTCCGCGGTTGTCGGCGAGAGAACTCGGCATCGCGAACGCTACTTGATATGCCGGCGGACGAACGCGTCGACGCGCTCGATGCCGTTCGTGATCGCCGCCGGCGACGCAGCGTAGGAGAAGCGGATGTGCTGGCCCTCGCCCGGGACGCGCCGGCCGAAGTGGATGTCGGCGAGCACCGCGACACCCGCTTCGGCGAGCAGCCGCTTGCGGAAGGTCTCGGAATCGGCGCAGCCGGTGATGCGACAGGCCTCGGTGACGTTCGGCCACGCGTAGAATGCGCCGCCCGGCAACTTGCACGTGATGCCCGGCACGGCGTTGAGCAGCCGCACGATCAGGTCACGCCGCTCGAGGAAGCTCGCCCGCATCGCGTCCGCGGCGTTCTGCGGGCCCGTGATCGCCTCCACGGCCGCCCACTGCGAGATCTGCGAAGCGCACGAATCCGTGTTCGTGATCCAGCGCGTGAACACCGGCGCCAGCGCGCGGTTGACGGCGTAACCGATGCGCCAGCCGGTCATCGCCCAGGTCTTCGACGCGCCGTCGCAGATGATCGTGCGCTCGAGCATTCCCGGCCGCGCCGCGATCGAAGCGAAGGCTCCCGCATACGCAAGGCGCGAGTAGATCTCGTCGGCGAACACCCACACCTGCGGGTGCCGGGCGAGAATCGCCGCGATCGCGTCGAGATCGGCCGGCTGCAGCATGCCGCCGGTCGGATTGTGCGGCGTGTTGAGGATAAGGAGCTTCGTCTGCGGCGTGATCTTGGCCTCGAGCTCCGCCGGGTCGAACGCGAAATCGCGCGCCTCGCGCAGGTAGATCGGGACCGGCAGCGCGCCGTTGGCGAGGATCTGCGACTCGTAGATCGGAAACCCGGGCACCGGGTAGATCACCTCGTCGCCGACGCCGTAATCGGTGACCGACGCGATCGTGTACGCGATGAACGGCTTGGCCCCGGCGCCGACGACGACGTCGTCCGCCGCGACCGCCAGGCCACGCCGCGCGCCGATGTCCGCGGCCGCCGCCGCCCGGAGCTCGTCGATGCCGGCCGACGGCGTGTAGCCGTGCCTGCCGCTCTTGATCGCGGCGATGCCGACGACCTGGATGTTCGCCGGCGTCGGAAAATCGGGCTGGCCGATGCAGAACGAAACGATGTCCTTGCCCTGGCGAACGAGCGCGTTGACCTCCGCCAGCACGACGAACGCGTTCTCCGTGCCGAGTGCCTCGGCGCGGCGCGACAGCTTCGCCGCCGTGACCGGGACGTCGCGCGGCGTCGTCATGCACCACCACCCTTGCCGCTGCGGTAGAGCTCGCGGAAGGTCCGCCCGGCCGGCGCGGGCATGTCGCGGCCTTCGGTCCAGCCGCCGCCGACGGGCAGCTTGTGGATCAGTCCGTCGCGACCGCCCATCGCCTTCAGCACGCGGACGCCGATCTTCGACGCCAGCGCGTAGAGCGCCGGACGCTGCGCGACCCACGCCCACATCCGGAAGCCCGCGGTCTCGTACCACGGGCGCAATCCGCGCTCGAACGCGTGCTCGCGCAGCTTGCGCTGCAGGTCCGGCAACGGGATCCTGACCGGGCAGACGACGCCGCACTGATTGCAGAACGTCGACGCCGCCGGCAGGTCCTGCGCCTTCTCGAGTCCCACGTACATCGGCGTCAGGATCGATCCGATCGGCCCCGGGTAGACCCAGCCGTACGAGTGCCCGCCCACGTTCTGGTAGACGGGGCAGTGGTTCATGCACGCGCCGCAGCGGATGCAGCGCAGCACCTCGCGCACGTCGCTCGCCAGCACACCGGTCCGGCCGCAGTCGACGACGATGAAATACATGTGCTCGGCGCCGTGGAACTCGCCGTCGCCCTTCGGGCCGGTGAGCACGTCGACGTAGTTCGAGATCGACTGGCCCGTCGCCGACCGCGGAAGGAGGCGCATCAGCGTCGCGACGTCCTCGAGCGTCGGCACGATCTTCTCGATGCCCGAGATGGCGACGTGCACCTTGGGCAGCGTCGTCGTCAGCGTCGCGTTGCCCTCGTTGGTGACGAGGACGACCGAGCCGCTCTCGGCGACGAAGAAGTTGCCGCCCGAGATGCCCATGTCGGCCGTCAGGTAGTGCTGGCGGAGCACGCCGCGGGCCTCGAGGCACAGCTCGTCGATGCCCGACTTGAGCGGCGTGCCGTGCGCCTTGTGGAAGAGCTGCGCGACTTCCTCCTTCGACTTGTGCAGCGCCGGGCCGATGATGTGCGACGGCGGCTCGTAGTCGTTGATCTGCAGGATGTACTCGCCGAGGTCGGTCTCCACCACCTTGAGCCCCGCGGCCTCGATCGCGTGGTCGAGCGCGGATTCCTCGGACACCATCGACTTCGACTTGATGATCTTCGCTACGCCGTGCCTCGCCGCGATCTCGAGCACCAGCGCGTTGATGTCGGCGGGCGTCTCGGCGAATAGAACGGTCGCGCCCCGCGCCGTCGCATTGCGCTCGAACATCTCGAGCCACACGTCGAGATTCTCCAGCGCGCGGTTGCGGATCGCCTTGCCGGCGTCGCGCGTGGCCTCGAAGTCGCCCACTTCGGCCAGCGACGCCCGTCGCTTGGCGACGAACTTGCCCTGCATCTTCTTGAGGTTGGCCTGGAGCCGCTCGTCGTGCAGCTTGACGTGGGCGCGCTCCTTGAAGTGCATCGATGCGACTTGCATGACCGACCCTCGATCCTCAGCGCCGCGCGCGCGGCGACGGCCGCCGGAACCGGACCGGACGATCCCAGCGCGCGCTTCGCGCGGAGATCACGGACGCTCCCCGGCGAGCACTTCGGCGACGTGCAGCACCTGAGTCTTCGTGTCGCCGCGCCGGCGCAGCCGGCCCTCGATGTTCAGCATGCAGCCGAGGTCGCCGAGCACGACCGCGTCCGCGCCGCTCGCCGCGATGTGCCCGCACTTGTTGTCGGCGAGCCGCGCCGAGATTTCGCCGAACTTGATCGAGAACGTGCCGCCGAAGCCGCAGCAGGTTTCGCACTCGGCCATCTCGGCGACCTTGAGCCCCGGCACCTTGGCGAGGAGCGCGCGCGGCTGCGCCTTGACGCCCATCTCGCGGAGGCCGGCGCAGCAGTCGTGGTAGGTCACGGTGCCGTCGAAGCGGCCCGGAACGCGGTCGAGCTTCAGCTCGTTGACGAGGAAATCGGTCAGCTCGCGCGTCTTTGCGGCGAGCGCCTCGACGCGGCCGCGCATCACGGGATCGTCGGCGAAGAGGTCGGCGTAGTGCGTGCGGATCATTCCGCTGCAGGAGCCGGACGGCGCGACCAGGAAGTCGCAGCTCTCGAACTCTGCGAGGACCTTGGCGGCGAGCGCCCTGGCGTCCGCCCGGTCGCCCGAGTTGTACGCCGGCTGGCCGCAGCAGGTCTGCGTCGGCGGCACGACGACCTCGGCGCCGCCGGCCTCGAGCAGCCGGATGGCCGCGAAGCCGACCAACGGCCGCATCAGATCGACGAGACAGGTGACGAAGAAACCGACGCGCATCAGGCGAGTGGAACGGCAGGATCCGGGGTCCGGCTCATCTTAGCATGGCAGCGCGCGGCCGACGGGTGCGTGCGCCCGGCGCGCTCGGACCGGCGCCGGTCAGAGCAGGCCGGAGTGGGCGAGCGCGACGACGCACAGCCCCAGCAGCGGCTGCGGCAGCACGCCGAAGACCAGCAGCGCGAGCCCGTTCGCCGACAGCAGCGCGCGATTGTCGCCGCGCGCGGCGATCGGCGCGGTGTCCGTCGCGTCGTCGAAGTACATCAGCTTGACGACGCGCAGGTAGTAGAACGCGCCCACCAGCGACGCCATGACCGCGACCACGGCGAGCCACACGAAGCCCGCGTCGACCGCCGCCTGGATCACCGCGAACTTGGCGTAGAACCCCACGGTCGGCGGGACGCCGGCCAGCGAGAACATCACCAGCAGCATCACGAACGCCCACCAGGGCGAGCGCTGGTTGAGGCCCCGGAAGTCCTCCAGCCGGTCCGCCTCGAAGCCCTCGCGCGACAGCAGCATGACCATGCCGAACGACGCGAGGCTGGTCAGCACGTAGGCTACAGCGTAGAACATCGCCGCGCTGTAGCCGGTGGGGTTGGCCGCCAGGAACCCCAGCAGCATGAACCCCATGTTCGCGATCGACGAGTACGCGAGCATCCGCTTGATGTTGGTCTGCGCGATCGCCACGACGTTGCCGAGCACCATCGACAGCAGCGACAGGACGATCAGCATCCCCTGCCAGTCGAACCAGAGGCTGCCGAGCGCCACGCCGAGGAGCCGCAGCATGAACGCGTACGCGGCGAGCTTGGGTGCGGTGCCGATCAGCAGCGTCACCGCGGTGGGCGCGCCGTCGTACACGTCCGGCACCCACATGTGGTACGGCACGACGCCGAGCTTGAACGCGACGCCCGAGACCACGAAGACGAGCCCGAACAGCAGGATCGTCCGGTTTCCGGTGCCGCTTGCCAAGGCGCTCGCCACGTCGGCGACGCCGAGCGAGCCGGTCGCGCCGTAGATCATCGACATGCCGTAGAGCAGCATTCCCGACGCCAGCGCGCCCAGGACGAAGTACTTCATCGCCGCCTCCGAGGCCGCATTCGAGGTCCGGTACATCGCGACCATCGCGTACAGACAGAGCGCAAGGAGCTCGAGACCCAGGTAGAGCGTCACGAAGCTGCCCGCGGCGATCATCACCATCATCCCGAGCAGCGCGAAGAGCGCGAGCACGAAGGTCTCGCCGCGGAAGAGACCGCGCACGGCGCAGTAGCCCCGCGAGTAGAACAGCATCAGCGACACCGACCCGCAGGCCATGAACTTGAGGGTGCCGGACAGCATGTCGTCGACGACCATGCCGGAGAAGGCCGTCGCGGGGCTGGCCGGCATCGTGGCGAGCGCGACCCACGCCGCCACGGCGAGCACGACCTGCGTCAGCCAGAACGACGCGTGCCGCCGCGCGTCCGGCACGAAGAGGTCGGCGACGAGGATCGCACAGGCCCCGCAGAGCAGCACGATCTCGGGCAGCACGGGCGTGAAGTTCACGGTCGGCATCGTCTACTCACAATTTGCTCTTGGCGACGTGCGCGAGCAGGTCCGCGACCGAGCCGTGCATCACGTCGATGAAGGGCTTCGGCCAGACACCCATCGCGAGCACCAGCAGCGCCAGCGCCGCGAGCAGCCAGAACTCGCGGCGGTTGACGTCGGTCAGCGCCCGCACCCCGTCGTTCGCGATCGCGCCGTAGATGACGCGCTTGTACATCCACAGCGTGTACGCCGCCCCGAGGATCATGATCGTCGCCGCCGCGAAGCCCAGCCAGAAGTTGGCCTTGACCGCGGCGAGGATCACGAGGAACTCGCCGACGAAGCCGGACGTCGCGGGCAGCCCCGCGTTGGCCATCGCGAACAGCATCATGAACGCGGCGAACTTCGGCATCGTGTTGACCACGCCGCCGTAGTCGGCGATCTGCCGGCTGTGCAGGCGATCGTACATCACGCCCACGCACAGGAACATCGCCGCCGACACGAAGCCGTGCGAGATCATCTGCACCAGCCCGCCCTCGACCCCGAGCTGGCTGAAGAGGAAGAAGCCCAGCGTCACGAACCCCATGTGCGAGATCGACGAGTACGCGATCAGCTTCTTCATGTCGGCCTGCACGAGCGCGACGAAGCCGACGTAGACGATCGCGATCAGCGACAGCGTGATGACGAACCCGGAGAGATAGCGCGACGCGTCCGGCACGATCGGCAGGATGAAGCGCAGGAAGCCGTACGCGCCGATCTTCAGCGTGATCGCCGCGAGGATCACCGAGCCGCCCGTGGGCGCCTCGACGTGCGCGTCCGGCAGCCACGTGTGCACGGGCCACATCGGCACCTTGACCGCGAACGAGAGGAAGAACGCGACGAACAGCAGCACCTGGACGTCGAGCGCCAGCGGCACGTGGTACCACTCGAGGATCGAGAACGTCTCCGAAACGTTGTACAGGTAGATCAGCGCCACCAGCATCAGCAGCGAGCCGAGCAGCGTGTACAGGAAGAACTTCACCGCCGCGTACACGCGGTTCGGCCCGCCCCACGCGCCGATGATGATGTACATCGGAATCAGCATGGCCTCGAAGAACATGTAGAACAGGATGCCGTCGAGCGCGGCGAACGCTCCGTTGATGAGGCCCGACTGGATCAGGAACGCCGCCATGTACTGCGCGACGCGCGTCTGGATCACCTCCCACGCCGACCACACGACGAAGAGCGTCATCAGGCTGTTCAGCAGCACGAACAGCATCGAGATTCCGTCGACGCCGAGGAAGTAGTGGATGTCGAACCGCGGAATCCACTCGCTGCGCTCGACGAACTGGATGTTCGCCGTGCCCGTCTCGAAGTGCAGCCACAGCGGCAGCGTCACGATGAAGCCGGCCGTCGCGCCGGCGAGCGCGATCCAGCGCGCCGCGCCGGCGTCGCGGTCGCGGCCGACGGCGAGCACGGCGAGGCCGGCGACGATCGGGACCCAGATGGCGAGCGAGAGGTACGGCATCATGGCTCTCTCACCGCGTCCACCACGTGAGCAGCGCGAAGACGCCGACGATCATGGTGAACGCGTAGTGGTAGACGTAGCCCGACTGGACGTGCCGCAGCAGCGCGGCGGCCCAGCCGACGACCCGCGCCGCCCCGTTGACGAAGAACCCGTCGATGATCCTGCGGTCCCCGACGTCGGAGAGGAATCCGCCGAGCGCACGGAAGCCGCCGGCGAAGAACCAGTCGTTGAAGCGGTCGAAGTAGTACTTGTTGTCGAGCAGCGTGTAGATCGGGCCGGCGGCGCGCTTCAGCCGCTCCGGCAGCGCGGGGTTGACGAGGTAGCAGTACCACGCCGACGCGATCCCGGCCAGCGCGAGCCAGAACACCGCGCTCAGCATGCCATGTTCGATGAACGCGACGATGCCGCGCCACTCCGCCTTGAAGTCCCACATCGCCGGGTGCTCGGGCCGGACCACGATCGAGCCGCCGAAGTAGCTCTCGATCAGCATCGGCTCCACGTACAGCCCCCCGACGAAGAGCGACGGTACGGCGAGCAGCACCAGCGGCACGGTGACGGCCCAGGGGCTCTCCTTCGGCGGCCCGCCGGCGCGCCCGTCGCCGTGCGCCGCATCGTGGTGCACGCCGTCGCCGTGCGCAACGTCGTCGTGCGCGTGGCTTGCGGAGGCATCGAAGCGCTCCTTGCCGTGGAACGCGAGAAACAGCATCCGGAACGAGTAGAACGCGGTGACGAAGACGCCTGCCATCAGCGCGAAGTACGCGTAGCCGTGGCCGGGGATCGTCGAGAAGCGGACGGCCTCGATGATCGCGTCCTTCGAGAAGAACCCCGCGAACGGCGGAATCCCGGCGAGCGCGAGCGAGCCGACCACCGCGGTCCAGTACGTGACCGGCATGTACTTCCTCAGGCCGCCCATCCGGCGCAGGTCCTGCTCGTGGTGCAGCGCGATGATCACCGAGCCCGCGCCGAGGAACAGCAGCGCCTTGAAGAAGGCGTGCGTCATCAGGTGGAAGATCGCCGCCGAGTACGCGGAGACGCCGAGCGCCACGGTCATGTAGCCCAGCTGCGACAGTGTCGAATACGCGACCACGCGCTTGATGTCGTTCTGGACGATGCCGAGGAAGGCCATGAACAGCGCCGTCGTCGCGCCGACGACGGTGACGAACGACAGCGCGGTGTCGGACAGCTCGAAGAGCGGGCTCAT
>Ga0209253_10005914_pt1 | contig 10594 bp, 9 predicted proteins | sample FrelakmetBRP12BR_FD_187145 | JGI IMG/M metagenome (GOLD analysis project Ga0209253, IMG submission 187145) | Freshwater lake sediment microbial communities from the University of Notre Dame, USA, for methane emissions studies - BRP12 BR (SPAdes)... | ecosystem: Environmental > Aquatic >... | reverse complement strand
GGCGCTGATGTCATCGGCATGACCGGCATGCCCGAGGCTGCTCTTGCCCGTGAGCTGGAGATCTGCTTTGCCGGCTTGGCGGTTGTTACGAACGTTGCAGCAGGCATAGCAGAAGGAGGGCTTACGGCAACAGAGGTTATCGACGCGATGAAGGCTTCTACGGAACAGATCAAGGCTCTGCTTAAGGCATTTTTCAGCCTCAACCTTGAAGAGCCTGTCTGCTCGTGCGGCAGCAGTCTGAAGAACGCCAAAATGCAAGCCTGATAAGATAATAATCGTATGCAGACCATTCTGATCGTTGAAGACAAAGATTCCATGGCACAGATGCTCAGGGAAACCCTGGAAGCAGAGGGATATCGCGTTGTCCTTGCAGGTGATGGCCAGGACGGCATCCGTCAGATCAGGGACAGCCGCTTTGACCTTATTCTCTCTGATCTGAAGCTTCCCAAGAAGGACGGCATCGAGGTACTGAAGGCAGCAAGGGCCGAAAGTCAGCTTATGCCGGTGATCATGATGACAGCCTTTGGAACCGTAGAGACCGCTGTGGCTGCAATGAAAGAGGGGGCTTTTGATTTTATTACCAAACCCTTTGATACAGACCATCTTCTTCTCCTTATTAAGCGTGCACTTGAAAACCAGCGGCTTGTCACCGAAAACATTCTGCTTAAGGATGAACTGACAGGAAAGCTTGGTATGCCGAAGATCATAGGGATGAGCCGGGAGATTACCGAAGTTGCCCAGAAGGTTCAGAAGGTTGCCCCTGTAAAGACAACCGTGCTGCTCCTTGGTGAGAGCGGCACGGGTAAGGAACTTTTTGCGCGCGCCATTCACAATTTGAGCAACAGAAGGGAGCATCCATTTGTTGCTATAAACTGTGCTGCCATACCGAGGGAACTTCTTGAAACAGAGCTTTTTGGCCATGAAAAAGGGTCTTTTACCGGAGCTGAGGCTCGAAAGATCGGCAAGTTCGAGTTGGCTGACAAAGGGACGATTTTCCTTGACGAGATCGCAGAGATGGACCTGCATCTCCAGGCAAAGATCCTGCGGGTCATCCAGGAAGGCGAGATAGAACGGGTGGGAGGTATTAAGGCTATCGGGATCGACGTGAGGATTGTTGCTGCAAGCAACAAGGATGTTGAAAGGGCTGTTGAGGAGAAACTCTTCAGGGAGGACCTTTTTTACCGGCTGAACGTCTTCCCGATCTTAATCCCGCCATTGAGAAACCGGAAAGATGACATTCCGCTTCTTGTCGAGTTTTTCATGAACAAATACTGCCGTGAACTTAAAAAGCCGCATCTGCATATTGCCAGGGATGCCCTTGATCTGCTCATCAGTTATCCCTGGAAGGGAAATGTGCGAGAGCTTGAGAATTGCATTGAACGAGGCATCATTCTTTGCGAGGGAGATACCGTTACCGATGACCATATTGTGCTCAACAGGCAGATGGCTGTTGAGAGCTCTCTGAGAAACCTCCCGGCTGACGGCACGCTTGAAGAGGTCATGAAAGAGGCGACCCGTATTGTCGAGACACAGCGCATCACAAAGGCCCTGAAGGACACCAAAGGAAACAAAACGAAGGCAGCAGAGCTTATTCAGGTGAGCTACAAGACCCTTCTTACCAAGATCAGGGATTATGGCATCGAGAATACCTGATTCCAGCTGATGGCCATGAATTCCTGTCCGGTTCCTTGACAGCCTGAACTGCTTGCCATTATTATAAAAATTATGAAAAAAACCGTGTTTTAGTCATCTATTACTTTTCAGGGGGAATTCGTGTCTGGACATTCGAAGTGGGCATCAATAAAACATAAGAAAGCTATCACCGACGCCAAGAGAGGGAAGGCCTTTACCAAGATCGTGAAGGAAATTTGTACTGCGGCCAGACTTGGAGGAGGAGACGCTGACAGTAACCCTCGGCTGCGTACCGCCATAGACAGTGCCAAGGAAGTGAATATGCCTCACGATAATATCAAGAAGGCGATTTTGAAGGGAACCGCCGCACTTCCGGGGATGTCGTATGAGGAGTACCTGTATGAAGGCTATGGCCCCGCAGGTGTTGCGGTTATGGTTGCGGTTATGACGGATAACAAGAACAGGACCGTTCCCGAGATTCGTTTTATCATGTCAAAGAACGGAGGAAGCCTTGGCGAGTCAGGATGTGTTTCCTGGATGTTTGACAAGAAGGGTTATATTCTTGTCAGCAAGACAGGCACATCTGAAGATGCGGTGATGAATGCAGCGCTCGACGCAGGTGCAGAGGATATGAAGAACGACCCTGAAGAAGACAACTTTGAAATTATCACAGCTCCCGAAGGCCTTGCTGCTGTGAAAGAGGCGCTTGAGAAGGCAGCTATTCCACTTGAGTCTGCTGAAGTCACAATGCTTCCGAAGAATTATGTTGTTCTTGATGCAAAGGCGGCAGAGCAGATGGTGCGGCTTATTGATGCACTTGAGGATAACGATGATGTGCAGAATGTGTACGCCAACTTCGACATCCCTGATGGTGTGGCGGAAAAGATCAATAAGTGAGCCGGTGCTTGTGAGGTCCGAAACGGGTACTGTGCATAACAGGGCAGTACTATGCCTCAGGGGTCCATGGTAGGGTGTACATGACGGCAACATCTATGAGGGTTACGTTTAAGAGAAAATTTATAGCCGGGCTTTTTATCTCGATCCCCGCAATTATCACGATCCTCGTAATCGCCTGGTTCTTCAGGTTTGTAGATGGTTTGCTTGAGCCAATCTATTACCAGATCCTTGGGTACCACACGCCTGGTCTCGGTTTCATTTCTGCGATCATTCTTGTCTTCATAGTCGGCATCGTCTCAACGAATGTCTTTGGCAAAAAGATTATTCTTTTCTTTGAGCGCATATTTCTTAATATCCCTGTTTTTAAGAGTTTCTATACGGCAGTAAAACAACTTGTTGATGCCTTTTCTCCGGAGAGCACAACATCATCATTCAAGAAGGTCGTGATCATTGAATATCCACGGAAGGGAGCCTATGCCTTCGGGTTTCTTACCAAAGAACGCACGGTTCTGGCTGAAAGCAGCGGAAAAGAATTAAACCTCAGGGCCGTGTATGTGCCGACGAACAACCTTTACATGGGAGAGATCGTCCTGGTGCCTGAAGGGGATGTTTTCGCTACGGATATTCCGGTTGATGAGGGCATGAAGATAATTCTTTCAGGAGGGATAGCAGCGCCGCAGAAGATAGGGGAGTCCAGAGGATGAGAATAGCCTGTGTCATTCTTGCCGCAGGTCAGGGCAAGAGAATGAAGTCTTTTCTTCCAAAGGTGCTCCACAGGGTTTGCGGCATGCCCATGCTTCAGGCTGTAATTGACACTGCCGCGAAGCTGAAACCTGAACGCGTGATCGTTGTCGCCGGCAAACAGATCGATGTTATTAAAAAAGAGGTTACTGCTCCTGATGTTCAATTCATGCTCCAGAAGGAACCGAAAGGAACGGGTGACGCGCTGAAGAGCGCCATGCCGGCATTGAAGAGCTTCAGGGGGGCGGTTATTGTTATGAACGGCGACACCCCTCTCATTGAGCCGCAGACGCTTAAACGACTCCTTTTACTTCATAAGAAGAACAATAATGCCATTTCCGTGCTTTCGTTCCAGGCAGAAGACCCTAAGGGTTACGGCAGGGTCGTCAGGGACAGGACCGGGAAATTGCTTGCTATTGTAGAAGAGAAGGATGCTGACAAGAGCCAAAAGAAGATCCGCGAAGTGAACAGCGGTCTGTATGTCATCAATCATAATGCCTTTTCTCTTCTTGGCCGGCTGGCAATGAACAGGCATAAAGGCGAATATTATCTGACCGATATTGTATCCCTTTCGCTCAGGCAAAGCCTGCGGACATCTGCCTTTGCCATAGGCGAGGAGGCAGAGTTCATGGGTGTGAATACGAGGGAAGAGCTTCTCAGGGCATCCGAGGTCATGCGGCAGGGTGTTGTCCGGAACTGTATCTCCAGGGGAGTGAACCTCCTTGATCCTGCCTCATTGTTCATCCATCCTCATGCCGCGGTTGGCAGGGACACGACCATCTATCCGAATGTTTTCATTGAAGCCGGTACGAAGATAGGCAGCAATGTGACCATTTATCCTCATGTGAGGATCCTCCGCAGCACTATCGATGACTATGCTGTGATCAGGGACTCGACCGTGATCGAAGACTCACACATCAGCATCGGTGCAAGCGTAGGACCTTTTGCGCATATCCGGCCCGGCTCCCAGGTCGGAGCCTATGCCAGGATAGGAAATTTCGTTGAACTGAAAAAGGCTGTCATAGGGAAAGGTGCAAAGGCATCTCATCTCAGCTATCTCGGAGACGCGGTGATCGGCCGTGATGTGAACATAGGTGCAGGCACCATAACCTGTAATTATGACGGAAAGAAAAAGCATCAGACCATTATTGGTGACAATGTTTTTGTCGGGAGCGACACACAGTTTGTTGCGCCGGTGAAAATCGGCAAAGGCTCTTATATCGGTGCAGGATCAACGATCACCAAGGACGTTCTTCCCTGGTCTCTTGCAGTCAGCAGAACAGAACAGAGGAATATCAAAGACTGGGCGAAGAAAAGGCGGGTCAAGACGAAGAACAGGCAGGCTGAGGTTAAGGAGAAGACAGGGAAATGAGATCTGTTTTGAACCATTCACCATTTACGCTTTACGGGATACGGTTGTAGCATGTGCGGGATCATCGGATATATCGGTAACAGGAATGCTGTTTCCATTATGCTTGAAGGCCTCAAGCGGCTCGAATACCGGGGATATGATTCAGCGGGCATAGCCTTCCATACAGACAAAGGCCTTGAGGTCGTGCGGTGCAAGGGCAAGATCAAGGAACTTGCTGGAATTGTCGAATCAAGGAATCTATTCAGCACAGCAGGCATAGGCCACACACGCTGGGCAACGCATGGAAAACCCTCTGAGGAGAATGCCCACCCCCACCGGTCAGACGACATTGTCATCGTGCATAACGGCATTATCGAAAACTACCTGCCTCTGAGAAAGAAACTTTTGGATAAAGGATATGTCTTTACCTCTGATACGGATACCGAGGTGCTTTGCCACCTCATCAGGGATTATGCAGAGGCCCTGCTCCTTGAAGACGCTGTCAGGGCCGCGCTGAGGGAAGTAAAGGGTTCCTATGCCATTGCCGTAGTCAGCGAAAAAGAACCGAACAAGATTGTGGGAGTTCGCAAGGACAGCCCTCTTGTGGTCGGTCTTGGCGAAGGTGAGTTCTTTGTTGCTTCGGATGTCCCGGCTTTTCTGAGCCACACGAGGAATGTCATGTTTCTTGACGATGAGGAAATGGTGGTGATCACACCAGAGGGAGTCCTGGTCACGACCCTCGACGGCACCATGGTGCAGAAGGAAGTGACTGCTATAACCTGGAGCCCTTCTATGGCTGAAAAGGGCGGGTACCGCCATTTTATGCTTAAAGAGATCTTTGAGCAGCCTCGCGCTGTCAGCGATACGATGCGCGGAAGGTTTTCCCCTGAGACGGCCGAGGTGAACCTTGGAGAGTTCGGCCTGTCACGGGAGATTCTGGCAGGGATAACAAAGGTCTATATCGTGGCCTGCGGAACATCGTGGCACGCCGGCCTTATAGCCAAGTATATGATTGAGGAACTTGCGCGCGTGCCTGTCGAGGTTGATATAGCATCAGAGTTCAGATACCGGGACCCCCTTATCAGCAGCGACAACCTCATGATTGTGATAACCCAGTCCGGAGAGACTGCTGACACGCTTGCAGCGCAGCGGGAGGCAAAGATCAGGGGGGCGCGAACGCTCACGATCTGCAATGTCGTGGGAAGTACGTCTTCTCGTGAGGCAGATGCTGTTTTTTATACGCACTCAGGACCGGAAATAGGCGTTGCATCGACAAAGGCATTTCTGACCCAGGTCATGTCACTGTATCTCCTCGCTATCGCCCTTGGCCAGACGCGGGAAACCGTGAGTAGAGAAAGGTCAAAGGAACTCCTGCAGGAGCTGATCGAGCTGCCGGGAAAGATAGAGAGGACACTCACGGCCGAGGACAAGATCAAGGCGATTGCACGGGACTATTTCAAGGCAGGGGGCTTCATCTATCTTGGCAGGGGGATTAATTTCCCGATAGCCCTCGAAGGTGCGCTCAAGCTTAAGGAAATATCCTATATTCATGCCGAGGGATATCCTGCCGGAGAAATGAAACACGGCCCGATAGCGCTTATCGATGAAGAACTGCCGGTCGTCGTGCTTGCTCCCCGGGACAAGCTCTATGAAAAGATCATTACGAATATACAGGAAGTGAACAGCAGAGGCGGCAAGGTGTTTGCCATATCGAATGAAAGCAATGGCGAGGTCTGTGACATTTCCCGGACCTGTATTCTGGTGCCTGACACAAATTCCTATCTTCAGCCCATGCTTCTTGTCATTCCTCTTCAGATCCTCGCCTATCACATCGGGGTGCTCAGGGGATGCGATGTTGACCAGCCCCGTAACCTTGCAAAGAGTGTCACTGTTGAGTAGGAGCGCGCAGAAAGCCCGTGGTAAGTGGATTTGCAGAGGTCATATCTGGTAATATATATCGAGCGGCAAATCGATGTATAAAGAGGTACCCATGCAAGACTTGAATCCCCAGCAAAAACAGGCCCTGGAAATCACTGACGGTCCGATCCTTGTTCTGGCAGGTGCGGGTAGCGGCAAAACACGAGTTATTACCCACAAGTTTGCCCATCTTGTTAAGACTAAGAAAGTGTCTCCAGATGCAGTCCTTACCGTGACCTTTACGAACAAGGCTGCAAACGAGATGAGGGAGAGGATCAGGGTTCTGCTGGGCAAGGATATGAAGTCTTCCTGGGTGGGTACGCTCCATTCGCAATGCAGCAGGATACTTCGTAAGGATATCAAGGCCCTTGGATATGGCAATGACTTTTCGATATATGATGAGGATGATCGCTGCACGCTTATCAGACATATCCTCAAAGAGTTTAAGATTTATGAAGCGCTGTACAAGGGCGTTTCATCCCGGATGAATCTCCTTAAAGCGGCGCTCGTAGGTCCTGAGGAATTTCTCTCTGCTGGTGAAGGGTTCGGTTTTGACGAAAAGCTGGCAAAGGTCTATGTGCGCTATCAGGATGAACTGAAGCGGTCGAATGCTGTTGATTTTGACGATCTCATCATGCTCACGGTTAAGCTGCTTAAAGAGAATCCCAAGATACTTGAAAGATATCAGGACCAGCTGCCCTATGTGCTTGTTGATGAGTTTCAGGATCTTAATTATGCCCAGTACCAGCTGCTAAAGCTGATGGCACAGAAAAACAAGAACATCTGCGCAGTTGGCGACGACGACCAGAGTATCTATAAGTTCAGGGGAGCTGATGTGCAGCATATCCTTAATTTTGAGAAGGACTTCCCCAAGACGAAGGTAGTGCGGCTGGAAAGAAACTATCGCTCCACGCAGAACATTCTTGATGCTTCCCATGCGGTCATTTCGATGATTGCCAACCGGAAAAGCAAGAAACTCTGGACTGAGCGGGGAACCGGCGAGATGGTCAATTTCTGCTGGCTCAGCTCAGAAGAGGAAGAGGCAAAGCATATCGCCAAGGTTATCAAGGAACTCTATCTCAAAGGCTCCTATGCATACAAGGACATAGGCATCCTCTACCGCGTGAACCTTCAGTCACGTGCCATTGAAGACGCCCTCCGCGAAATGGGGCTGCCCTATCACATTGTCGGCGGCGTCAGTTTTTATCAGAGAAAAGAGGTCAAGGATATCATTGCATATGTGCGCCTTGTGCTTAATCATGAGGATAATGTAAGCCTGAGAAGGATCATCAATACGCCTGCGAGGGGCATCGGCGCCGCTACCCTTACGAAGATTGAGAACGAGGCAAAAAAGCAGTCTATCTGCCTTTACGATGCTATAAAGCACGGCATCAAAGGCAATAGCATCATAGCCTCCACCAGGGAAAAACTGAGTACATTTGTCAATCTCATCGACAAACTTTCTTCTGTGCATTACAAGAGCGCAGGCGATCTGCTCAAGGCGATTATGGATAAGATCGATTGCCTTGGCCAGCTCGACGAAGAGAGAAGGCAAAATGTGACCGAACTTATGGTGTCTGGTGAAGGACGGGACATGCAGGATTTTCTTGACAAGGTCTCACTCATGTCCAGCCATGAGCAGGCATCCAGCAGTAACCTTGTTTCTCTCATGACGCTGCACAACGCAAAGGGTCTTGAGTTCCCTGTCGTTTTTCTTTCCGGTATGGAAGAAGGGCTGCTCCCCTATTTTAAATCGATCGGGAATCCTGAAGAGGTCGCTGAGGAAAGAAGGCTTTGCTATGTTGGCATGACGAGGGCAAAGGATATTCTCTTTCTGTCCGGTGCCCGAAAGAGGAAGCTCTATTCAAAACTCCAGGAGCAGGAGCCGTCGCGTTTCCTGAAGGATCTCCCCAAAGCATGCTGCAGATGGATCGAGAAGATTTCCGCTCCTCAGACGATCAAGATTGTTTGCGACAACCGAAAAAAATATGACGTGAAGAAGACACATGTTCCCTTTGCCGCCGGCTGCAGGGTTAAACATCCTGTCTGGGGGGTAGGTGTTGTGCGGGACTGCTATGGAGACGGCGAGGAGCAGAAGGTTATGGTTAATTTCCCCCAGATTGGACTGAAGAGGCTGTCGCTGAAAATGGCTAATCTGACGAAGATCTGAACGGGATGAACATTTCGATTGAGCATCTTTCGCGGCTCGCCCGCCTTGCACTGACTGAAGAGGAAAAGTCCCGGTATGGAAACCAGCTCGACAATATCCTTTGTTACGTTGAAAAGCTCAATGAACTCGATACCGCTGGCATTGAACCCACTTCACACGTCATCTCGATCAGCAATGTTATGAGGGAGGATACCTTAAGGCCTTCTCTGGGCAGGGAAGATGCCCTGATGAACGCACCTGATAAGACCGATGCTTTTTACCGCGTACCGAAGATAATAGAATGAGAAAGTTAACCGCTGGCAGCTATCAGCTATCAGACATAACGTCTGAAAAAGAGTCTGCAGGAAGTGTTGCAGCAGTTGTCATGATTTCTCTGAAAGCTAAGAGCTGTGAGCTGAGAGCTTTTTCCTTGCTGGAGGCATCATGCTGAGGTGCATGCTCAGGACAAAGATTCATATGGCAACGGTTACGGAATCCAACCTTGCTTATGAGGGAAGCATTACGATTGATCAATCGATCCTCAAGGAAACAGATATCCTTCCCTACGAGCAGGTGATGATCAGCAACATGAATAATGGCGAACGGTTCGAGACCTATGTCATTCCCGGCAACAAGAAAGGCGAGATCTGCCTGAACGGCCCAACTGCCCGCAAAGGCGCTGTCGGCGATAAGGTCATCATTTTTTGCTACAGCTATTTCGATGATGCCAGGGCCAAAGAGATCAAGCCAAAAATTGTTTTCCTCGATTCAAGAAATCAGATTACGAAGAAGAAAAAATAAGCGGCTTGCCGCCATCCGCAGTTACCTTTGCCACCAACGAGCAGAGGTGAGCCACTGACTCGCAGACAGAGACCTCCCCCTATGACCTTAATGACAATCTGATTTCAAGCACATGCTGGGCATACCGAATTATCCGTAGTTATCGCGCGTCGGAACTATCGAGCTTTTCACACAGAAATGCGCAGACCCGAGTATCCTGATAATGCTGCGAGGTACAAAAGGAAATATATGCAGTAGGCCTTTTGTGAATGCTGAGAGGAATCTCAAATGAAAAAGCAGTATCAGCACGTTTGCAGTGAATAACTTTATCTGATATACGATTTCATTGAGGTTGAAAAAATCTTTCGCTTCATCTATCCTGACAGGACCGTTGATTTCCATTCGGACCCCGCAGCATACCAGCAAGAGCTGATTCGTCATTTCCCTCATGAAGTCAGGAACATTGAGCGATATTTCCGTGCACAGGAGAAGATCTGGCATGAGATCCTCGCTTCAGACTACGATCCGAACATTCTCCAACTCATGACGTACCCAATCAGGTTCCCGAATCTCGTGCGCTACCAGAACAAAACCTTCGAAGAATTTCTGGCCGGCTTTTTCAGGGACGCTCAAATCCGCGAGGTCCTCGGAAGCGGGTGGGGCTATCTCGGGCTGAACAGCCCCAGAATTTCTGCGCTCTATATGGTTGGCATGTGCATGTCCTACCACTCAGGCGGCGCCTGGTATCCCCGGGGCGGCTACCAAGGGCTGTCAGATGCGCTCGCCGATTGTTTTAGAGAGTATGGAGGAACGATGCGGCTGAAGTCGGGAGTTAAAAGGATCATAATCGAGAAAAATCGGGCGATCGGGGTTGAACTTATCAATGGTGAGAGGATTCGTGCAGCATCTGTAGTTTCGAATGCTGACACGAAAAGAACATTCCTGGAGCTTGTCGGAGAGGAACAGACAGGCAGCAAATTCGCTGATTCCATCAAGGCCCTTCAGCAGTCAGTGTCGGGCTTTGTGGTACATCTTGGAGTGAAGATGGATCTATCGGAGGAACTTCACTGCGGCTGTAATATGTGCTTCCCGGCCTATGGGACTGCCGAAAACAATTTCAGGCTGGC
>Ga0209253_10005913_pt1 | contig 10595 bp, 8 predicted proteins | sample FrelakmetBRP12BR_FD_187145 | JGI IMG/M metagenome (GOLD analysis project Ga0209253, IMG submission 187145) | Freshwater lake sediment microbial communities from the University of Notre Dame, USA, for methane emissions studies - BRP12 BR (SPAdes)... | ecosystem: Environmental > Aquatic >... | reverse complement strand
CCCCGTCGCCGGACGCCATCCTCATCCGCCGTCCCTAGCCATTCAGGCAACGAGGCTGGTGGCCCCGTCCTCGCCGGAGCTTCCTCCGATTCTTCCAGCAAACCGCGGCCCTTCTCCAAGAACACGGTCTGGGCATAGGAGTCCCAGGTCATCTCGCCTGCGATCACGCGAAGAGCCAGCTGCCGCAAGTGGAGAAAACGGTCCAGCAGGTCTTCCACCATGATCCCTTCCCGGTAAGCGGCCGCGGCAAGGAGCGAATGGAGGAAGAAGGCATCGAACACCAGCTCGTCGCCCACACCGGTTACCTTCCCGAGGGCGGTCAAGGCTGCATCCCCCCGCAGGACGTGGCCAACGAGGCCGTGCACTTCTACGAAGAACTCGGCCAATCGGGAGGTCTCCTCACCCATTCCGAGCCGACGCAGGATTCCCTGACACCGAAGCATCTCCGCCCCTGCTTCCCCATGGGAAACCTTGCCGGAAAGACTCCTGTACTCCTCAAGGTACAGGCACAACTTCCCGATATCCTGGAACACCAATGCCGCGCCGAGAGCCTCTAACAAGTCAGGCCGGGAGGCGATACGGTCAACGATACTCTCGAGCACCTCGATCTGGGCGTTACTCGCCCCGACACTTTCCCCGGCCATAGGGCCGAACTGCTCCTGGGCCAGATGATAGAAGAGCTCCACGTTCTGGAGTCCGTCCCTCTCCTTATTCACGAGAGCCTGGAACTTCTTGAGACAGCGCAGCACGTATGCCGAAATCGTCTCACCATCGGCAAGGTCCAGCGTGGGCCTGATGCGGTAGAGCTCCCAGAAGTCGGGCAGAAGGTGACGCCCGATGGTCGGACAGTGGTCGTGAAGAATCTCCACGTTGTCGTACAGGTGCTGGGGAACGAAGAGCCGGCTGGCAAAAAACTGCTCGAGGCGGGAGCAAACTCGGCCGATTTCGCCGTTGAGCGCCCCCACGGAGCCGTCACCCATACCCTCTCCCGAGGCGTCCTCGAGATGTTCACGGTAGCTGTTTAATTCGCCAAAAAGCCGATCCACCATTCCGAGGTCGGCGCTGGGGATATCGGAAATGGCTCGCCTCCGCGCCGCGTGAAGAATGAGATCCACCCTCCTCAGGTTCCCTGGTACGTCGATAAAGGTGACCTCGGTCGTTTGGTTGACCGGGTTAAGGCGCAACTGAATGCCGCTGTTGAAAATAAAAGCCGGTCGGCCCTGGGCCAGCGCCCGTCTGATGCCGTTCAGGTAGTCGAAGTCAAGCGCGGCGATGTCCAACGCCTCGAGGGCGGCCCGCACCCGCGCCGGACGGGAGTCCCCCTCCTGTCCGTCGTATCCGGCCAGGGGGTTAGAATTGATCACGTTCCCCGGCGACGCGTTTCCCACAATCCAGAGGAGAATGAAGCCCGCCCGGGTACCGAGGAGGGGGAAAAGATGCCCGGTCCCGTGAAACTGGCAGCCGAGGAGCTTGCGGAAAAAATAGGTTCTGCCGAAGGCCTCTCGCCCATAAAAACGCTCTTTGAACTCGTTGGTGACGCGGATGAGGGCAAGGACCTGGTCGATCTGCTCCAGGGTCTCCTGACTGTAGTTGGCCAGGGCCTCCTTCTGGAATGGCCCCTTGTTGGTCAGGTCAGTCCAACCGTCCAGGAAGGGAAACAGGTTGAACATCTTGAGCATCTGGCGGACCGCCAAGTTCTGGGCGCCACCGAGGGCAGCGATCTGTTGATCATGAAGGGTGTCCCAATCCAGGTGAGCGTCAGCAGCCACCCGAATGGCCCGATCATAGAGGGTGAAGATCTCCCTGGCCTGCTCCCGGGTCAGGTGCTCACCAAGAGAGGCCCCGATCTCCGCCACGCTCATGAGCCGGATGGTCCTGAGCAGGTCCACGACCTCCTCCAGGCTCTGATGTCTGGCCTGATCGGTGATTGATTTCAGTGTCTTCTCGGGGAACTTTCCCACTGCGATCCGGCCCATCGTAGAGTGTCCCACCACAATTAGGTAAATCTCCCGGAGCAGCACCGGAGAAAGTCCCAGAAGCCCGAGCTTCTCCACCTGTTCGAGGACTCTGGTGCTCGGCCCCTCGATGCCTCCAGGATTGAGCAACGTCTCGAAACGACGGAGCCGTCCAGTTTGTTTCATGAGCTGTTTGACGTGGTGAAAGGTCCGATAGCGGTGTCTGGGAGCGGTGAAGGGATCGTGGAGCCGATTGAGGTCCAGCTCCGAGATGCGATGGAAACGACGGTCACGAATCTGAGCGAGGATCTCGAGAACCGAAAGAAGGTAGTGAAAGGTATTCTTATACGACGCCACCAGTGCCAGAGAGCAACCGGCCATGCCGCTGGTGCGCTCGTTTTGCTCCAATTTCTCCAGCCGCATCGGCGCTTCACGCCGGGATCCCACGTAGACCTGGAGATTGTCGGGGAGTTCACTCTCGATGATATAGTTCCGCTGCCAGTTCTCGGCAAGGGATGGGGTCGGTTTGCTGTGACAGGTGATCTTGTCGAAGAAGGGAGTGAGCACCCTCTCCCATCGGCTTTCCAGGTCGCTGCGTTCAGGACCGGAGAGGCGGAGATCCAAGTGGGGCACCTGGTCAATCTCCTCCAGCGAAAGCTGGGAGGGATCCCGGTCGCCGGCAAGCTTTCGCAAGTCCTCCCGGTAGACGAAGATGCCGCTCAGGTAGCCGTAGAAGTCGCCGAGATGAACCTGCTGCAGATTTCCGTTTTTCCCCCGATACCGCCGCTTGCAGCGGAACGCATGGCTGAAGAGGAGGAAGCCCCGGAGGTCGTCATGGTTCAGGAACTCCACCCAGACCTGCTGGTCCGTGCGGGGGAAGGGTTTGCTGGCAACAACAACGAGGAGAGCCCCAGGTCCGAGAAGGTCGTAGATCTTTCCGGCCAGGTAGGTCCCGTAGGTGGTAAAGCTCTGCTGGGGGAGCGTTCTGCCCCCGAGAGCGGGAATGTCGAGAGAAATGAGGAGCTCACCGATGTCCTTGGGAATGACCATGAGATCAATGGGACCCCGGGTCTCGCGGAGCTTCTGGATGGAGTCGATGATCACGTACCGCTGGCTCGGCATCCTTCCGGTGATCTCATGGACAATGAGGTCGTTGGGAGCGGTGAGGAGCCCGACGGTAAGCTTTTCTTTCTTGCGGGCATGGATCTGCTTGATGAGCACTCGCTCGATCTCGTCTACCTTGTCCCGGACATCTTCGAGGGAATGGCTCACCCAGTTGATGGGAATGAGAAAATACCGTTTGCCCTGGCCGCTGAATCGGATCAGGAGGCCGAGCTTTCGGTAGATACTGTTGATCCGGCGAAAGTGCTTCTTGAGGTTTTCAGGATCGGCGAAATCCACCTGTTCCAGAAAGTCGATGTCTCCGGGGCCGAGCTTGTCCCGATGTTCCACGATCCCGAAGCCGTAGGCGTTTCCTCCGAAGCGACTCGCGAGAAACGGAGGGTGATCCTCCGCCACAAAGGTTCCTACCGGCACATCTTGAGGATCGATGTCAAGGGAGGCGAATTCTTCGGGGGAAATGAAGCGGTAGGAGATATCGTAGGTTCGAATCCGGTCCGGGAGCGGGAGGCTCCGCTGGGTGCTGGATGTCTGGACCTTGGCGTCAGGGCTCATGGATACACTATCTCCCCGTTCCACGGGGACAACCATATCGGTACGGGAACTATACCATGGAAATGGTGGGATGCAAGAACCGTTCAGACAAGGCGGGCCCGACTGGATTCCAGCAAGACGACACCGGTACCTTCGAGAGCTTAGCAGCCGCCGTCGGAGCGCCGTTCGCGGGCCTTTCCCGGCCGCTCGAGGTCGCCTCGCGCTCGAGCCTTGAGGCGAAGGAGGCCCGGACTCTTGTGGAAGTACATGAGAGGGCTGTCCAGCCCGGCGGCCCGGAATAGGGCCTCCAGCTCATCAAAAAGAACCGGCCTTGTCGGCCAGGTGTAGAGCCGTTCCCGACGCCGCAGCCGTTCCCATCGGCTAGGCAGTGAGCGGTCTTCTCCAAGGACCCGGGCTTTCACGTGGTCGCAGAGAAACATCTCGCACACAATCGGCTTCAGACGCCAGAGACAGCCTTCCCCGGAAAGGTACACGCAGTTTGGTCCGATCGTGGGGTGGGAGACTGCAAGGAGGAGCGCGTCGATCTCAGCGGAGGACGAAAGGAGGATGTTGATTACCACATCGGCAAAAAAGGTGGCAATCCCTTCTCGCCCGCAACAGGCACTCGTCTCGGTGGAGAAGCACTTCTCGGAACAGACCGTGGCCAGGTGAGCCTGGTGAAACCGTGCCACCTCTTCCCGGAACGCAAGGTAGGAGTGAATGCGGCGTCGGAGGCGGGCCCGGGCGTGCGGGGTCAAGCCTTCCAGGTGCCGGCGGACCATGACGATCGCCTCGGCCTGTTCCTGGTTGTATGGGCTCGTCGTCAAAGGGTCCAGGCCTCTCCGCTACACCATCAATGCCGCGACCACGCCTCAGCATGGCGTTGCCGAGCAGATCGCCGTCCGCCGCAGTGCCAGAGGCAACCCCATCTGTTAACAGCGGCTGGCGCAGAAGGCTTTGCAGCAACGCGCTAGAGCTCGTACAGGGTCTCGTCTTTGCGGGGCGGTCGCGTCCGACGGCTCGCTCCCTTCTCTCCGCCCACAAGGAAGGGATCCTCCCCTTCCAAGAGATCCCCCATTTCCGCCTCGATCTGCTCGGGATCCTCACCGGACTCCATACGGCGAAGGGCCTCTTCCATGCCTGAGCCGAGTTTCAGACCGGTCATCTCGGTAAGCTTCCGCATGAGCTGAGCCGCCTGGCGGGGGTCATCTTCATTGAGGTGCTCCGCCTCGCCGCTCAGGGCGGCCATCGCCTGTTCCAGCTTGCCCTCGTCGATGTCAGGAATGCCAGCCTCGCCATCCTCTTTGAGGCCACGGAGCACGGCAAAGGCAGACATCTTCCGGGTGAGCTTGGTGCGCCCGCATCGTGGACAGAGCGGCTGCTTGTCCGTGTTGATCCTCCGGGAGTAAAAGTTGAAGATCATGTGACAGAGGCCGCAGTAGAACTCGTAGATCGGCATACCCTCCCCCTGAGAAAAGTCCTGGAGCAATCCACCCGGTGCGGGTTATCTTTTATTTGGTAAGAGATTTGCCCGCAAAAGTCAACGTGAAGGGCGCCGGGCGGTTGACCTTAAGATTTTTCACCGCATATGATGCCTGGGGAGTCCAGAAACCGGCGAGGGAGGAGGACGAGGAGTTGAGACCGTTACCGATCGTGCTCGCCACACGCAATGCAGGGAAAACGGAAGAGCTGCGGCGGCTACTGGCCGACTTCCCCGTTGCCATCAGGAATCTGGGCGACTTCGGCCCCATACCTCCGGTGGAAGAGGACGGAATGAGCTTCGAAGAGAATGCCGTAAAGAAGGCGCGGAGCACCTCCAAGGTTCTCGGGCTGCCGGCTCTTGCCGACGACTCCGGACTGACCGTGGAGGCACTCGGCGGGGCGCCGGGGGTAAGGTCGGCTCGGTATGCCGGGGAACACGCCTCGGATGCCGACAATAACGCCAAGCTCCTCAAGGAGCTGGAGCACGAGGAGAATCGGGCCGCCGCCTTCGTCTGTGTGATTGCCGTCGCCGTGCCTTGGGGTCCGGCCTTGGTGTACGAGGGACGCTGCGACGGCTTGATCACCAGGGAGCAGATTGGCACAGAGGGGTTCGGCTACGATCCTGTCTTTTTCTACCCACCGCTTCAGAAGACCTTTGCCCAGCTCACCACGGAAGAGAAGAACCAGGTGAGTCATCGAGGTGAAGCCCTGAGAGAGCTGCGGCAGGAGTTCGACAAGGTTCTCTTCTGGCTCCGCCAGCGCCTCACCGAGGCAAGGTGGCAGTGGGGCGATTCCTAGCGGGCTGTTGAGAAATGCCTTTCACACTTGGGAATGAGGCTGCTCCAGGAGGCAGGGTGGTCCGCGAGACGAAGCGCATCTGGAGCCTCCTCTTAATTCTTTAACCTTTCGGAAGGCCTGCCGAATGTTGCACCACGGCTCTGAAGGCGGGCCGGATCACTACAACCTTCCCCCAAAAAAACTGGAGCCGACTCTCCCGCTGGAAGTGAGTCGGCCCGGAAAAAACCTTCCCTGCGTCGTTCTAGGTTTTTTGAACGGGCGCTGGAAACGACCCTGTCCCGTTCCAATCCACCAACACGCTTCCCGTCCGAACCCCTGCTGGCATTAGCAGCTGCAAGGACCGCAGCTCCCCGGCCGGGACAACCTCGTGGTTAAAGAAAACCCGCAGTGAGCCCCTTCATCCAGGAAATCCACCTTCATCGGACTGACCTGGTCGAGAAGGCTCGTCTCCACGAGATAGGTAAGCCCACCAAGTTCAAACACCTTGTCGTTCTCTCTCGGCTCGTCCAGAGCCATGCCCAGTGCGGGCCCCCCTCAGCCGACGTGGGATACGTAGATCCGAATCGCTGACTCGATCTGTTTGTCGTCCATGTACTGCTTCAACTTCTCCGACGCCTTCTCGGTAACCTCAAGCATGGAAGTACTCCGTTTCTAGTAGTGGATGGTCTGGCTCCCGGCCAGGTCTAATGACGTTAATCAATCGAGCCCCCCCTGTCAAGACCATGCCGCCCCGCGCGATACCACAGCGATCACGTCCAGGATCATTCAGGGTTCAGGACTACGGACCGGCTCCGGGATCGATTCGTGAGGTGGACCCCGAACAACACGACGGGACCCCCGCCCGCCTGAGCAACAGTCAGGGTCTTTCCGAGGAGAAGCCAGGCAACCGCTGCGGTCACCACCGGAATGCCGTTGATAAACACCGCCGCCCGCGAAGCGGGCAGCCTGACCGGCGGGCAATTGGAACAGAGAAAAGCGCCCACGCTGGCGAAGAGAGTAAGGCAGACGAGGGCTGCGTGCAAGCGAAGGACATCAACGACAGGGAGGAGGAGATTAGTCGGTTCCTTCCTATGTTCCCCTTTCGAAGAACCCGGTTCGGCGGCCGGGGCATAAGGAGGAGCCTGTAGAAATGGACCATGAATCATGTTACAAGGTAGCCCATGAGTCTCTTCCTCGTGACCTACTTCCTCGTCTACGGCCTCCTTCACCTCTACCTCTTTCTCAAGGCGAGAGCGGCCTTCCACTTCGGCCTTGGAACCGGGGTCACCCTAGGCGTGTTCATGGCGGTCTTGGTGGCGACTCCGGTGGCAGTGCGCCTCTTGGATCGACAGGGGGCCTTCCTTTTCGCCCGCGGCGTCGCCTATCTCGGCTACACCTGGATGGGGCTGGTCTTTTTGCTCTTCTGCCTGAGCCTGTGCGTCGACCTCTACAACCTCGCCATGCGTCTCGTCGCCGTCCTGACCGGTTCGCCCATAGCTAGCTTACTCCTCACCGGGAAGAAGGCTTTTCTCACCCTCCTCCTCCTCGGCCTCGCCCTTGCGCTCTGGGCCATGGCGGAGGCCTGGCGGATCCGCCTGGAGCACCTGGAGATCAACACCGCTAGACTACCATCTCATCTAAATCAGCTCAAGGTGGCCCAGATCTCTGATCTGCACCTCGGCCTCATGGTCGGAGAACAGCGGCTTGAACGGGTCTTCTCCCTCATTCGGGAGGCGAATCCCGACCTTCTCGTCTGCACCGGCGACTTGGTGGATGCCCAGATGGACCACCTGAACCATCTGGCATCCCTGCTCGACGAGGTGAAGCCACCCCTCGGGAAGTTCGCCGTCCTCGGGAACCACGAATTCTACGCTGGTATTGACTTGAGCGAACAGTTCCTGAGGCTTGCCGGGTTCACCCTCCTCCGCGGCACTCGAGACCTCCCGGGAGGTCTCGTCGCCATCGTCGGGGTCGACGATCCTGCGGCCCTGTACCGCCAGTCAGGGTCCCTTTCCCCAGACGAGCAGGAGGCGGAGGCGCTCGCCGCTCCGCGAAGGCGTCCTTTTACCCTTCTCCTCAAACATCGGCCGTCGGTGAGGCCCGAGTCCTTCGGGCAGTATGATCTCCAGTTGAGCGGGCACACCCACAAGGGGCAAATGTTCCCCTTCACCCTCATCACTCGACTCTGGTTCCCGAGGCAGGACGGTCTCTACCGCCTCGAGGGCGGAAGCCTCCTTTACGTGAGTCGCGGTACCGGCACCTGGGGCCCCCCCATGAGGTTCCTCGCCCCTCCAGAAGTAACGCTGATTACGGTGACAAGGACAGGCGGGTAAGCAACGAGGTTCGTGAGGAACGGGACGAGTTAACGACTGATCTTGACCACGTCCGTTTTCTTGATCTTGAAACTGTAGCGGCCCCCGAAGCGGTAGTTCTCCAGGGTGTAAGAGCTGTCATCCTCGACGACCACGACACCCCGTTGGATGCTTCCGTTCGCCAAGGTGAGTTCGACCATCTTGCCGACGAGGCTTTCGTCCGTTTTCTGAAGCCCCTTCTGGATGCTCTGCTCAAGGTCGCGAAGGGAGATTCCCTCCCGCTGCTCCCGTTGCTGGCGAGTTGTATAGGTGCCGAGGACGGCGTCGTAGTAGAGTCGCTGTTGGGGATAGTCTTTGATGTTGGCAATCAAAGTGGCAACCACATAGCTCTCCGTATCGTGGTCGAAGATGGTGATGGCCATCTGCTTGTCCGCCACCGTCCCGGTGATTTCCACTGCATTGAGGTCTTGAATCCTCTTTCTCTTCTCGTCGATGTTATGGGCGCCCTTCTGACCCATGGTCGCTCGTAAGGTCTTGACGAGATCTTCACCGGGCTCCCTCCGCCGAGCATAGACCTGGATGCTCGCGTCCGCCCCGGGGAGCTCGAGCCGGATGCCGTGAATCACCCCTCTCTCGGCCGGAACCTTGCTCTCCTGCCAAATTCCCGGGAAGGAGATCTGACACCGGTCGGGGAAGTCGTAGACTCGCCAATCCCGGCGATCACCTCCCTCTGGGCCGAGCTTGGCCGTCTGCTGCTGGGCTCCGCCCTCAGTCGGAGAAGCAGTTCCCTGGGTCGGTGTCTCCTGAATTTGGGCTGGTCCCCCTTCCCCGGTAGGTTGAGTGGTCGCCTCGCCTCCGCCCGTCCCACTGGTTCCCGGAGCATCCTGCCCCTGCTTCATAACCGTTTTGGTGGGCACCTGTTCGCCACCGGGGTTGCCGAGATCTTTGGCGATAATGACCACCAGATAAATGACGTAGCTCGCCACCATCGCCCCGATGACAAAATAGAGGCCGAGGATGGGGCGACGACGGACCTCATGGGTAGTGAAATGCACCAGCCGTGCCCTGAGATGAGCAACGACGCTACCCAGGTCTCCCAACTTCATGGTCTACCCTTCGCTGAACTCCCCGGTTCAGTTCTCCGACCAATCAACTTGCCTGCTGAAATTGCAGCAGGAGTCTATGCATCCTTCGTGCCACCTCAGGAGGTCCGAGACCACACCGGACCGGTGCGGCTGAACCGGCAAGGTACACTGACTACGAAGGATCATCAAGGCGCAGGACCGGCACGGGAGCGGGGTACGATCGGCTCCCCGCCGGCCTCTGGCAACCCGTCAGGAGTTATCCACGAGGCCCGTGGGGAGGTTTCTCCCTTTCCTCCGTCGGCACAGACGAACCTCTGCCCGTGCGAGTAACCCATCTCCGGAACATGCGGGCGCATTCCCCGGCGTGCTTGTCCTCCCTCAGCTCCTCCAGGGTGTAGGCCATCTTCATCGACCAACTCGGATAGTCGGCGATGGTCCCAGGCACATTCTGCTGCCTTGTGTCCCGCAAGAGATCCTCCTGACTTACCACCACGAGTTTCGCCGCCGAGGACATGAGGAGACCAATGACGGCACTCTGTATGTTCTGGGTAAGCTCCGGATACGCCCGTGGGGCGAACGTCTTCCGCGGTTTGAGGAAGCCCGAGGCAACGAGTCGCTGGAGGATCTTGTCCTTGTCCGCCGTCCTTTTTTCCAGGGCGACCTGAAACTCCTTTTCCCCGGGGAACATCCCCAGCCTTCTTCGCACATGGATGTCTTCCGCCTGCCAGAAACCGGCCAGGGTGGGAAGGTCGTGGGTACTCACCGTGGCCAAGGCCAACTCCGGATATGACTCGGGCCCTTTGAAGCCGCCGCTCTCATCCTTTTCGAAGTAAAAGACCTTGTATGAGAAGATCCCACAGCTCTGAAGGGTTTCCCTCATTCCGGGGGCGACGGTCCCCAGGTCTTCACCGATAATCAAGGTTTCCCGCCCTTGACTGACAAGGGCTAGCATCCGGACCAAATCGGCTGGAAAATTCTCCACATAGGCTCCCGCCGCCGGCGGCTTTCCCTGGGGAATCCAGAACAGCCGGAAAAAGCGCATGATGTGGTCGATGCGAAGCGCGCCTCCTGCAGCGCAGTTCTTCCTGACTTCCTCCAGAAACAACCCGTAGCCATTCTGTCGGTGCACATCCCGCCTTGGAGGCTCGAAGCCCCAGTCCTGCCCCTTCAAGGCAAAGTCATCGGGCGGCGCCCCCACCGTTACCCCTTTGACCCAGTATGGACGGTAGGCCCAGGAGTCGGCTCCCGCCGGGTCACTACCCAGGGCGAGATCGTGGTAGAGACCGAGGCATGCCCCGAGGGAACGGGCGAGAGCCTGGACCTCCTGCAAC
>Ga0209253_10005912_pt1 | contig 10596 bp, 9 predicted proteins | sample FrelakmetBRP12BR_FD_187145 | JGI IMG/M metagenome (GOLD analysis project Ga0209253, IMG submission 187145) | Freshwater lake sediment microbial communities from the University of Notre Dame, USA, for methane emissions studies - BRP12 BR (SPAdes)... | ecosystem: Environmental > Aquatic >... | reverse complement strand
GCCGGCCAGCGGGCGGATCCGCGTCGAACCCGAGGACTTCCGTGTCGAGGAAGACCTGGGTTTCGAGCCGGACGGCGCTGGCTCGCATGTCCTGCTGACAGTCGAGAAGCGGGGCGCCAACACCGGCTGGGTCGCTTCCCAGCTTGCGCGAGCGGCGGGCATTTCCGCGCGCGACGTGGGCTTCTCGGGGCACAAGGATCGCCATGCGGTCACGGTGCAGGCGTTCTCGGTGCCGTCGCCTCCCGACGAACCGCTCGAGCCGATCCTTGCGCACGCGGGCGAGGGTTACCGGGTGATCGCGGTGAGCCGGCATGGGCGCAAGCTGCGGCCGGGTTCGCACCGCGCCAATCGCTTCGAACTGCGCGTGTGCGGCCTGCAGGGCGATCGCGGCGCTCTCGAGGCCTGCCTGCAACGGATCGCCACGCTCGGCGTGCCGAATTACTTCGGGCCGCAGCGCTTCGGCCGCGACGGATCGAACCTACGCCGCGCCCGGGAGTGGAGCATGGGCGGCGAGGCGCCGCGCGATCGATCGCAACGCGCCTTCGCGCTTTCGGCGGCGCGCGGTCACCTGTTCAACGAGGTCCTCGCGGCGCGGGTTCGCCGCGGCGACTGGAACCGGCTGTTGCCGGGCGAAGCGGTGATGCTCGACGGCAAGCGCAGTTTCTTCGCGGCCCCCGTGATCGAGCCGGAACTTGCGGAGCGGGCGGCCGCCATGGATGTGCATCCGAGCGGGCCGTTGCCCGGGCGGGGTGCCGCGGCATCGACGGCCGAGGCGCTTTCGCTCGAGGGCCGCGCGCTCGTCGGCGAATCCGCGCTGATCGATCTGCTCGTTTCGCAGGGCCTCGAGCACGAGCGCCGCAGCCTGCGCCTGCCGGTCCGCGATTGCCGTTGGTCCGTCGAGGGTGAAGACCTGCGGCTCTGGTTCACGTTGCCGCGCGGTACGTTTGCGACAGCCGTCCTGCACGAGATCCTGGGTGATGCGTGGGACGCCGGTGAAGGCGGCGAGGAATGATGCACTACCTCGCGCCGCGTGACTCGGTGCCCGCCGGCAGCCGCAACAGCACGTAGAGCGCCCCGGTGCCGCCGTCGGCCGGGCGCGCGGACGCGAAAGCCGAGACGTGCTCGATGCGGCTCAGCCACTCGGGAACGACGTGCTTGAGCACCGGTCCGCCGGCTCCCGAGCGAAGCCCCTTGCCGTGGATCACGCGCACGCAGCGCAGGCGTCGCTCGAGCGCCATGCCGAGGAACACTCGCAGCTCCTCGTGCGTCGCGTGCCGGCTGAGGCCGTGCAGGTCGATTTCGCCCTCGACCGGGACCTGGCCGCGGCGCAGCCTGCGCAGGGTTTCGTCGCGAACTCCCGGACGCTTGAAGGCCACGAACCCGTCGCCTTCCGGCGAGCTCGTATCGAACGGTCGGGGCCGCTCCTCCCAGAGCCGCGCAGCGGGTCCAGATCGCGAATAGCGAGCGATGGCGCGCGGTTTCGCCGGCGCCGGCGGCGGCTGCACGGCGGGCAGAGGTTTCACGCCGGCCATGGCCCGGCGGAAGGCTTTTGCGTCTTCGTTCGACATGCGCGTTGTGGGAGACCGTTCGCTACCGGCGGCTGCGGGGATTCCAGTATAGTTGCGCCGCGTTTTCGGCCCATCCGCGATCCTTCGGGCCCCTGGAATCGGCACAGTCCCCCACTTGAGAATACTGGTCAGCAACGACGATGGATATCGCGCGGAGGGCCTCGAGAGCCTCGCCGTCGCGTTGCGTCCCCTCGCGGACGTCACCGTGGTGGCGCCGGACCGCAATCGCAGCGGCGCCAGCAACTCGTTGACGCTCGACGTGCCGCTCCGCGTGATCACCTACGGCGAGCGGATGTATTACGTGAACGGCACGCCGACGGACTGCGTCCACCTCGCGATTTCCGGCCTGTTCGATTTCGAGCACGACATGGTCGTCTCGGGCATCAACGACGGCGCCAACCTCGGCGACGACGTGCTGTATTCCGGCACGGTCGCGGCGGCCATCGAAGGTCGCTTTCTCGGGCTTCCGACGATCGCGATCTCGCTCGTGGCTCGCGAGGGAAGGAACTTCGCGGCCGCGGCACGCGTCGCCAGCGACCTGGTGATGCGCCTGAAGCGTTCGCCACTGCCGAGTTCGATGATCCTGAACGTCAACGTGCCGGACCTGCCCTACGAGCGGTTGCGCGGCGTCAAGGCGACGCGCCTCGGCTATCGGCATCGCTCGGAACCGGTGATTCGCGCGTCGGACCCGCGCGGTCGCGAGGTGTACTGGGTGGGCCCGGCGGGCGAGGGCGCGGACATCGCCGAAGGCACGGACTTCCACGCGATCACCGAGGGCTACGTTTCGGTGACCCCGCTGCAGGTCGACCTGACGCGCCATGCGTCGATCGCCGATATCGGTCGCTGGCTCGGCGGGCACGACGAGTGAGCGGCGAGCGCGCATGAGCGATCGCCGCAACGTCTCCGGCATCGGCATGACTTCGGCGCGCACGCGCGACCGGCTGATCGCGCGCCTGCGGGAGCAGGGGATCACGAACGAACAGGTGCTCGAGCGCATTCGCGCGGTGCCGCGCCACCTGTTCGTCGACGAGGCGCTCGCGAGCCGCTCCTACGAAGACACGGCGCTGCCCATCGGGCACGGCCAGACGATTTCTCAGCCGTACATCGTCGCGCGCATGACCGAAGCGCTGCTCGAAGGCGGCTCGCCGCGCAAGGTCCTCGAGATCGGCACCGGGTGCGGATACCAGACTTCGGTGCTCGCTCCGCTGGTCGTCACGCTGTACAGCGTCGAGCGCATTGCCGCGCTGCAGATGAGGGCTCGCAAGGTGCTGCGCGAGCTGAAGCTCAACAACGTGCACATGAAGCACGGCGACGGGTTCGAAGGCTGGGCGGCGCACGCGCCCTTCGACGGGATCATCTGCGCGGCAGCGGCCTATGCGGTGCCGACGACGTTGCTCGAGCAGCTGGCGGACGGCGGACGCCTCGTCCTCCCGGTGGGACCTGATCGCGAACAGCAGTTGTTGCGGGTCACCCGCCGGGGCGATCGCCTCGAGCGCGAGATCCTCGGGCCAGTGACCTTCGTGCCGCTGCTGCACGGTCTGAGCTAGGTCAGAGCATCAGCGCGGCGACGACTTCGCGGTCCTCCGCGACGAGGACGTTGTACGTGCGGCAGGCCGCGCGGGTGTCCATGACTTCGAAGCCGATGCGAGCGGCATACAGTGCGGCGAGTGCCGCCCGGTCGGGAAACTGCTGGCGCATCCCGGTGCCGATCAGGATGACCACGGGTCGCAGCGCGAGGATCGGATCGAGGTCCGCCGGCCGGAGATCCTCGGCCCGCGACGGGCGCCAGCCGTCGATCAGCGTCCTCGCTGCGAGGATAAGGTTCGTGCGATACGCCGTCTCGCCGACCCGGATCTCGCCGGGCGAGTACGCGCGGATGACATTCGTCTGAGCGGGCAGGTCGAGACTGAGTTTCATGCAGGTAACATACCGGATGCGCAGGGCTCGGTCATCGGCTGCGCGGTCCATGGGAGTGCCGCTTGACTGAACATCGCGGAGTGCTGCCGATGCGCCTGGCGCTGCCCTGGTGGGAGGCCGCGCTGCGGAACGTGCGCGACGGCGGCGAGACGATCGCGTTGCCGGCCATGCAGTGGCTGCAGGGCCGCGCGGCGCGTCGATATCCCCTGGAATCGCCGTGGCGGGCATGGCTGCTCGAGCGTGCGGGCCTCGGCGAGCACGTCGTCGAGCGCTTTCCCGCAGGCCCCTGCGCGCGTCGGGCCGCCCGCGATGATATTCCCGCCGGCCTCTGGGCGGTTGCACAACCCGTGCACCTGGCGGCTGCGATCGATCACCTGCGCCTCCTGCCGCTGCACGACCTGGCGATCACCGCGGAGGAGGCGGAGGCGCTGCACGGGACGATCCGCTGGCACCTGGCCGGCACCGGGTTCGATTTCGAGTGCGACGCTCCGGAGCGCTGGACGCTGCGTTGCAGGGACTCGATCGAGTGCTCGACGTTCGAGCCGGCGCAGGTCGTCGGACAGAACGTGCGTGACTTCATGCCGGCCGGTCGCGACGGCCCGGCGATTCGGAGCTTGATGAACGAGATCCAGATGCTGCTGCACGAGCACCCGGTCAACGAGCGTCGCGAGCGTGCGCGCCGGCCGGCGATCAATTCGCTGTGGCTGTGGGGGTTCGGCGCCGCGCCACCGGTCATCCCGCAGGCGCTGCCGACTCTGGTAACCGACGATGCCTGGCTCGCAGGCCTGTGGGCCCTGCACGGGCAGCGAGCGACGGCGGCCGGCAACGCGCGTGCAATGCTGGCGGCGCCCGAGCCGGGAAGCCTGATCGCCATGACGCTTCCCACGGCCCGCTCCCTGGCAGATTCGCTCAGCGAGATCGACGCAGGCCTGTTGGCCGCCGCGCTCGGCGCGGTCCAGAGCGGGCGTTGCCGTTCGCTGGAAATCTGTCTCGGTTCCACGGTAATCGTGCTGGACACGTTGTCGCGCTGGCGGTTCTGGCGCTCGCCGCGCTCGCTCGATCCGGTCCTGGCATGAGCCGTCGCATCATCCGCCGCGACCAGCGGGCCGACCTCGCCGCGTCACTGCCGTCCACGCTGCATCCCGTCCTCAGGCGTGTCTACGCCGCGCGCCCGATGAGCGGCGCGCACGAACTCGAACTGGGTCTCGAGCGGCTGCTGCCGGTCAGTTCGCTCGGCGGAATCGATCTGGCGGTGGATTTGCTGATGCAGCGCTTCGAGAGCGGCGGCAAGGTGCTGATCGTCGGGGACTTCGACGCCGACGGTGCGACGAGCACCACCCTCATGATGCGCCAGCTGAGTCGCCTGGGATTCCGGGATGCGGATTTCCTGGTGCCGGATCGCTTCAAGTTCGGCTACGGGCTCACGCCGGAAATCGTCCGGGTGGCGGCGCAACGCAAGCCCGGCTTGATCGTCACCGTCGACAACGGTATCTCGTCGCTGGAGGGCGTCGGCGAGGCGCGCGCACACGGTATCGACGTGCTGGTCACCGATCATCACCTGCCGGGTCGCGAGCTGCCCGCGGCAGCCGCCATCGTGAATCCCAATGTGCCGGGTGACCCGTTCGCTTCGAAGGCGCTCGCCGGTGTCGGTGTTGCCTTCTACCTGATGGCGGCGCTCACGCGACGCATGCGCGACGAGGGCCGGCTTCGTGCGGGGACGCAGAGCAATCCCGCCGACCTGCTCGATCTCGTTGCCCTCGGCACGATTGCCGACGTCGTTCCGCTCGACTTCAACAACCGCATCCTCGTCGCCCAGGGATTGCGACGCATCCGTGCGGGCCGCTGCGTGCCGGGCCTGCGCGCGCTGCTGGAAGCGGCGGGGCGGGCATTGCCGACCGTCGTGGGCCAGGACCTGGCATTCCAGGCCGGCCCGCGCCTCAACGCTGCCGGGCGCCTCGAGGACATGACGGAGGGCATCCACTGCCTGCTGACCGACGATCCTGCGGAAGCTCGCGAGCTGGCGTCGCGGCTCGCCCGGTTGAACGCCGACCGGCGCCAGCTCGAATCGAGAATGCAACTCGAGGCCCTGACGCAGCTCGATGCGAAGGTTGCGTCGTTCGACGGGGACATGCCGGCGGGTGTCTGCGTGTACGACGCATCTTGGCACCAGGGCGTGATCGGGCTGGTGGCGTCGCGCGTCAAGGAGCGGCTGCACCGTCCAGTCATCGCCTTCGCGCCGGCCGAGCAGCCCGGCTGGATCAAGGGCTCGGCCCGGTCGGTGCCCGGCGTGCACGTGCGCGACGTGCTAGATGCCGTGGCGACGCGGCATCCGGGCCTGCTCGAGAAGTTCGGCGGTCATGCGATGGCCGCGGGCATGACGCTGCGTGCATCCGACCTGCCGGCGTTCGAGCACGCCTTTTCCATGGAAGTGGCTCGCTGGGTCGACGACGACACGCTGTCCGGCAACCTGCAAACGGACGGCGCGCTGCAGCCCGGCGAGTTCAACGTCGAGACGGCGTCCGCCCTGCGCGAGGGTGGCCCCTGGGGTTCGGGGTTTCCCGAGCCGTGCTTCGACGGCAGGTTCGGCGTCATCGAAACCAGGATCGTGGGCGAGAGGCACCTAAAGCTGCGCGTCCGTGCGGATTCGGGCGAAACCGTCGACGCCATGGCGTTCCGCTACCTCGACGATCCGGCTGCGCCGGCCATCCGCGCCCAGGACTGCGTCGAGCTGGTCTACCGCCCCGGGGTCGACGACTACTCCCGCGTGAGCAAGCTGCAGCTGGTGACCGAGTGGCTGGCGCCGGCCGTTGGCAACACCACTCCCTCGTCCATGCAAACGGGAGAGCGTTGGGGTGAGGGCAGCTAGCGCCGCGGCCGGCCCAGGGGAGGGGCGAGCGCGCTCCCGTGATAAACTCACGGGCTCGTTTCGCGCCCCCGAGTGCAGAGCCCGCATGCTGGAAATCAACCCGATCCGCCGTTCCCTGGAAGACCTCTCGCAGCGCACCGCCGCGCTCAGGGGGTATCTTTGACTACGACGGCCGCGCCGAACGGCTGACCGAGGTCCTGCGCGAGCTCGAGGACCCGGCCGTCTGGAGCAAGCCGGAAAGGGCCCAGGAACTCGGACGCGAGCGCACATCGCTCGAGGGCGTGGTGCACACGCTCGACCGCCTGACGGGCAGCATCCTGGAGGCGGGCGAACTGCTCGAGATGGCCGAGGCGGAGGGTGACGAGGGCACCGCCCTGGCGGTCCAGCAGGACGCCGGGCGCATCGAGCGCGAGATCGCCAGGCTCGAATTCAAGCGGATGTTCCCGGGCGAGATGGACGCCCACAACTGCTTCATGGACATCCAGGCCGGGGCCGGCGGCACCGAGGCCCAGGACTGGGCGCAGATGCTGATGCGCATGTACCTGCGCTGGGGCGACAAGAACGGCTTCAAGACGGAAGTGATCGACAGCAACCCGGGCGAAGTCGCGGGCATGAAGAGCGTGTCGATCCGCTTCGAGGGCGAGTATGCGTACGGCTGGCTGCGCACCGAGACGGGCGTGCATCGCCTGGTGCGCAAGAGCCCGTTCGACTCGAACGCCCGCCGCCACACGTCGTTTGCGTCGGTGTTCATCTCGCCCGAGATCGACGACGACATCAACATCGACATCAACCCGGCCGACCTCGAGATGGACGTCTACCGCTCGAGCGGCGCCGGCGGCCAGCACGTCAACAAGACCGAATCGGCCGTGCGCATCCGCCACCTGCCGTCGGGCATCGTGGTGGCTTGCCAGAGCGAGCGCAGCCAGCACAAGAACCGGTCCACCGCGATGAAGATGCTGAAGGCGAAGCTGTACGAGCTCGAGGTCAACAAGCGCAATGCCGCAGCGAAGGTGCTCGAGGACTCGAAGTCGGACGTGAGCTGGGGCAACCAGATCCGTTCCTACGTGCTCGACCAGTCGCGGATCAAGGACCTGCGCACGGGCGTGGAAATCGGCAATACCACGGCCGTGCTCGACGGCGACCTGAACCCGTTCCTCGAGGCCAGCCTGAAACAAGGGCTATAGGCCATAGGCTATGGGCCATAGGCAATATGTCGGAATCGAGGGCAACCCCATCGGCCATGTTCTTCCTATAGCCTATAGCCCACAGCCCATTGCCTTTTCCAATCGCCATGCCCACCGACACACCCCCCGAGTCCGAAAGCCACCTGATCGCGGAGCGGCGAGCGAAGCTCGACCGCCTGCGCGAGCGCGGCAACGCGTTCCCGAACGACTTCCAGCGCAATGCGACGGCCGAGGAGCTGCACCTCGGCTACGGCGAGCGGACGGCCGAATGGCTCGAGGCTCATCCGACCCGCGTTTCCGTCGCCGGCCGCATGATGTTCAAGCGAGTGATGGGCAAGGCCAGCTTCGCGAAGGTCAAGGACCGCAGCGGCCTGATCCAGCTCTTCCTGCAGGGCGAAGCGCTCGGCGCCACCTACGACGAGTTCAAGGGCTGGGACGTCGGCGACATCCTCGGGGCCGAAGGCGCGCTCTTCAAGACGCGCACCGGCGAGCTGTCGGTGAAGGTCGATGCGCTGCGCCTGCTCGTGAAGTCGCTGCGGCCGCTGCCCGACAAGTGGCACGGGCTCGCGGACGTCGAGCAGCGCTATCGCCAGCGCTACGTGGACCTCATCGTCAGCGACGAAAGCCGCGCCGTGTTCCGCGCGCGCACGCAGATCGTGCAGTACCTGCGCCGCTTCCTCGACGCGCTCGATTTCATGGAAGTCGAGACGCCGATGCTGCAGGTGATCCCGGGCGGCGCCGTCGCAAAGCCGTTCATCACGCACCACAACGCGCTCGACGTGGACATGTACCTGCGCATCGCGCCGGAGCTGTACCTGAAGCGCCTCGTGGTCGGCGGGTTCGAGCGCGTCTACGAGATCAACCGCAATTTCCGCAATGAGGGACTGTCGACGCGCCACAACCCCGAGTTCACGATGCTCGAGCTGTACCAGGCGTACGCCGATTATCGCGATCTCATGGACATGGTCGAGCGCATGTTCCAGGGCGTGGCGGACATGCTGTTCGGCGCGCGGCAGGTCGAGTACCAGGGCGAAACCTTCGACTTCGGGTCGGCTTTCCGCCGCGTCACGGTCGAGGACCTCGTAGTGCACTTCAATCCCGGGATCGACCGCAACCGCCTGAGGGAGGTGGAGTACCTGCGCGGAGTGTGCACGGGGCTCGGCATCGCGGGGGTCAAGCCGACCGACGGCGCGGGCAAGCTCCAGATCGAGATCTTCGAGAAGACCGCCGAGCACCAGCTGGTTCAGCCGACGTTCGTCTACGCCTATCCGGCCGAGGTCTCACCGCTCGCGCGGCGCAACGATGCCGATCCCTTCATCACGGATAGGTTCGAGTTCTTCGTCGGCGGTCGCGAACTCGCCAACGGTTTCTCCGAGTTGAACGATGCGGAGGACCAGGCGGCGCGCTTCAGGGAGCAGGCGGCGCGCAAGAGCGGCGGCGACGAGGAGGCGATGTTCTACGACGCGGACTACGTGCGAGCGCTGGAGTATGGTCTGCCGCCGACGGCGGGGCTCGGCATCGGCGTCGACCGCATGGTGATGCTGTTCACCAACGCGCCGTCCATCCGGGACGTCCTGCTGTTCCCGCACATGAAGCCCGAGTAGGGCGGCGAGTCTCTAGGCGTCGATGCCGTAGGGCAGCTCGGCCGGCGTCACCCGGCGGCCGTCGTCGAGCGCCAATTCGCGGCCGCGCACGTCGAGATTCGCGACTGCCAGCAGTTCAGCGCCGTCAGCCACTTCGGCGCTCATCAGGACCTCGGCGACCTTGCTGCCGTCGAGGTACAGGCCAGTCATCGCTTCGGGCGCCGGGCCCGCCGCGAGCGTGTAGCGGAACGTGCGGCGCTTGATGCGCCCGAGGTTCTGGGTGCGCGCGACGATTTCCTGGCCGCTGTAGCACCCTTTCGTGAAGCTGATGCCGTCGATCAGGTCGAGGTTGAGCATCTGCGGGACGAATTGCTCGGAGGCTGCCGTGAAGACCTGTGGCAGTCCCGAGCGAATGTCCGCGAGGTTCCACTTGTTGGCGGCGCTCTGGCTCGGCCGGGTCAACGACAGTCCGCTGATGGCGCGCCACGCCACGGGCGGTGCCGCGACGACTTCGCGCCCGGGTGCGTACCGGAACGTCACGACTTCGGTGGCCCCTGACATCGGCACGGGCGACATCGTCAGGACGCCTTCCTCGAATTTCGCAAGGGTCTCTCCCGGATCCGCGCTGCCGGTGATGATGGCGCCGACCTGAAGGTCGTGCGCATGGACTGGATCCACCTTGGCCCGCAGGACGAACTTGCGCAGGTGAGCGAGCAACCTGGACGCGAGTTCGTCGGGCACCAGCGCGTAGATCGCGTCGTCCGTCTGTCGGAGCCGCGCGAGAGCGATCACCCGCCCGTGCGAGGTGTTGCAAGCCGAAAGCTGGGTCCGCCCGTCGGCCAGCAGCCGGGTGTCGTTCGAGAACTGGCCCTGCAGGAAGGCGGCCGCATCGGGCCCGGACACGCGCAGGATGGTGAGATGCGGCAGCAGAGCGGCGCGCAGCGCCTGTGTGGATTCGTGGCTCATGGTCTGGGCCCGGATTGTAAGCGCAGTCGGGCGGCCACAACGCGACCCAGGTCCGCTTTGCGCAGGTTCTCCTCGCCTGGGCTCGACGCGTCGGTTTTCCCTTGCTTTTCAAAGTGGTGAACGGGCTGCGTATCTGGCAGACTTATTGGCCGTCATATGACCATCCCGCCAGAAAAGCACCCCGAGACTCAGCCCGCGCCACACGCCGCCCCTGGAACCGGGTCGGATGCGCCGCAGCCGTCGAAGCCGAAGGAAATCGGCGGCCGAGACGGTCCCGAACCGACGCGGTTCGGCGACTGGGAAAAGGCGGGGCGCTGCATCGACTTCTAGCGGCCGGTTCCTGGAGGTACTCGAGCATGGCGCAGCCCGAACGGCCGCTTTCCCCGTTCATGCACTACCGTTGGCAGTACACCAACACGCTGTCGATCCTGCATCGGATCACCGGCGTGCTGCTGAGCGCGTGCTTCTTCCTGCTGGTCTACTGGCTGGCGGCCGCCGCCTCAGGTCCCGAC
>Ga0209253_10005911_pt1 | contig 10596 bp, 9 predicted proteins | sample FrelakmetBRP12BR_FD_187145 | JGI IMG/M metagenome (GOLD analysis project Ga0209253, IMG submission 187145) | Freshwater lake sediment microbial communities from the University of Notre Dame, USA, for methane emissions studies - BRP12 BR (SPAdes)... | ecosystem: Environmental > Aquatic >... | reverse complement strand
CCCGCCGCGACCATGGCTGCGAGCGCCACAGGAGGCGTGATGTCGGAGATGATGCCGTAGTAAAAGACAAAGAGGTGTGCGGCGATGGGCTGCACATTGAGGAGTTTCAGCGCCGGCGCCGTGATCAGGGCCATCATGATATAGGTCCCGGTCGTGGGAATTCCCGTGCCCAGAATTAGGCTGGCGATCATGGTCAAAAAGAGGAGGGGAAAGAGATGTCCTCCAGAGAATTCAGCGAGGGCTCCGGCGATCTTCAATCCCAGTCCGGTGAGGGAACATGCCCCGATGATGAATCCGATGATGGCACACGTGCCGATCAATTCTACCGAAGCCGTCGCCCCCTGACCTAACATTTCGTAGAGATCCTTGAGGTTGTAACGGGTCTCCTTTTTCAGGAGCGGAAGTGCAAGGGAGATATAAATGGACCACATGGCAGCCATCGTCGGGGTGTATCCCATCACAAGGGCCAGAATGATGATGGGAACGGGTAACATCAAGTATCCTCGTTCGGAGAGGATTTTCTTTAAAGACGGAATCTGGTCCTCGGGCAGTCCCGTCAAGTTATTCTTAACAGCCTCGATGTGGACGGAAGTCAGCACAGCGATGTAATAGAGAACCGCGGGGAGAGCGGCTGCAAGGGCCACAGTGAGGTAACTGACCCCTAGAAACTCTGCCATGATGAACGCAGCGGCTCCCATAATGGGGGGCATGAGTTGCCCTCCTGTGGAGGCAGCCGCTTCCGTTGCGCCGGCAAAAAAGGGTCGATAGCCGATCGATTTCATGAGCGGGATCGTAAACGTCCCTGTCCCCACTACATTGGCGACAGAGCTCCCGTTAATGGTGCCAAAGAGCCCGCTGGCGATGACCGCAACTTTGGCAGGACCTCCCCGGGCACGACCCATCACCGATAGGGAAAGGTCGATGAAGAATTTTCCAACCCCTGTCTTCGTCAGGATGACTCCAAAAAAGATGAAAAGAAAGATGAATTCCGAGACAACCCCCAACGGGAGGCCAAAAATCCCCTCGGTGCTCAAATACATATGCCGCACGATACTGGTGATGGAAAACCCCCGGTGTCCGAAAGTGCCGGGGATCCATTTTCCCCAGTAGCAGTAAGTCAAGAAGAAGAGGCAGATCGTCGGAAGAATCCAGCCGGTCATGCGAATCGCGGCAATCGTGACAAAGAAGATGGTGATTAGTCCCATTAGGAAGTCCGTCCGGGTTGGCCACCCCTGCCGCAGCGCCAATTCATCGAAAACGACAACAATATAAATGGATGAGACGAATCCTCCCACAGCAAAAAGGATATCCAGGAGATGAACATTTTTGTCTTTTCGAAAACGGCTCGGATAGAGGAGAAATACAAGTGCAAGACCGAAGGCAAGGACGACGGACCGCTGCTTGTTTGAAACAAGAAGTCCAAACTGAGCCGTATATAGGGTAAAAAGGGTGAGAGCGGCGCCCAACATGCCGACGACCACCCTTAGAAATCCCTTGGGTTCCCGAACCCGGCTCCCGATTTCGTAGGTTGCGGTTGCAGCCTGCTGAGCCTCCTTCTTCTCCTGGACCTCCGTTGTCATCCTTGATTTTCTCCGAAAAAGGCGCGCAGTGCTGAGCCTATACTCTTCCCGTCACGCACGTGAATGTTAATCAACCTTCCCTTTGCAATACCAGAAAGCGAATGCTCCCGCCCATTACAGTCGAGAAGAAACGGGTAAAAATAAGCCACCCGGATGTTGGATAGGGCAGAAAAGCGACGATTCAGCCCTTCGATCATAAATCGTCCGTCGGAGCTGATCTTAAATTGAGCCCCCGGGGGCGGAGAATCCGGTATCCCCGCGCCACCGGAGGAATAAACCATTTGCCTCAAGACAATGTCATTTACCCCAGCGATATGGAAGTGTTCCTCCACTATTGTCTTGGCGGTGGAATGGGTGTAGCGCAGAACAAATGGGTTCCCTCTTTCTACAGGCAGAGAAAGGAGGAGTCGTCCTTCTTTGACATCCCAAACCTCAAGCACCAGGGTTGGTGAGAAAACAAGGATCAACAAGAGAAAAGCAGCGATCGCGCCTCCCATCGAAACGAGCCCAATCCCTGTTTTTTTCGCCTTCGTGGATGTCATCGTCGAATCAGGGCACCGGAGTTCGGCAGGCCCAGGCGGAGCCTCCGACGAAACCCGGTTGACGACCATGACATCGAGGCCTGCCTGATAGCTTTCCCGTCTATTTAATCAGTCCTTTCTCCTTATAGAACTTCTCGGCACCGGGATGAAGTGGAATGGTGGAGCCGATCAGAGCCGTCTCCAGTTTGACATTTTCGCCCTGCTTATGAGACGCCGCGATATCCTTTAGGTTATCAAAGATAGCCTTTGTGATCCGGTAGACGTCGTCGGTCTTAAGTGATTCGAGACAAATGAGATAGGCCGGGGAAGCAACGGTCTCAACGTCCTGGGTCATTCCGGGATAGCTTCCTTTGGGAACCGTCGATTTGATAAAATAGGGATCCATCTTGATCAGGTCGTCGCGCTCCTTCCCCGAAATAGGAACCAGTTTGATGGCGTGAACCGAGGCCACATCCAAGATGCCAGACGTGGGGACACCGGATACGTACCACATCGCGTCGATGTGACGGTCCTTGAACTGCGCAGCCTGCTCGGCGAGAGAGATGAGCTTCTCATCGATGTCATCGTAGGTCATCTTATAGACAGATAGGAGCCTTCGGAATGTCGTCTCCTCACCACTGCCTGGGGCCCCGACTCCTACCCGTTTTCCTTTCAGGTCGTAGAAGGAATTTATCTTGGAATCGGCCCGAACGACAATCTGTATAGGCTGAGGGTAGAGAACGGCGATGCCACGGATGTTCTTGATCGGTTTATCCTTGAAAAACATCAGACCGTTGAAAGCGTTATACGCATCGCTGTTTTGAACCAGACCCATATCGATTTCTTTTAAACTGAGCAGACGCAGGTTTTCCATTCCTGCGGCGCTGGTCTGAACGGTTGCCTCGATTCCTTGAACCTTATTGGTGATGATTTTGGCGATCGCTCCCCCGATAGGATAGTAGACACCTGCCAGTCCTCCCGTTCCCATGAGAAGCCGCGTCTGGGCTTGAGACTTGTCCAGGCAAAAGAAACCCAAGAAGAAGATTGTCATGACCAGAACACAAATGATTCTCTTTCCCATAGTCTGTTTTCCTCCTTTCGAGTATTTATTTCTCTTTCTTAACCGTTGTTTCTTTTTCTGTCAATGGTCCTTGGACTCAGATGTTGACGCCATGTCTTCTTGCAAATTCGTGGAATTTTGTCCTCAATTCCATCGCCTGTTCATACGAATGCTCGACGGTGATCACCCTGCAATCCACCCCTAGGGTTTCTTTGAACGTCGCGTAGGCTTCCTCCGTGACGACGACGTCCCCGTTGGCTTTCACCTCTCGGATCCCATCGTAGACCTGAGCCTTAATATTGAGGTCCCTCGCTTGTTCGAGAGTCATGCCCTTCGGTAAGACAACCTCTGCCCCCTTGCGACTTAAGCGGACGGGATATCCTCCCTCGAGCCCTTGGGGTCCGGGGGCGTGGGTGATTTCTCCCGAATCGTTGTAAATGGCCATGATGTTTTTCATTGTCGACCCGGCGACCACAAACTGACCGTGTCGCCCCGCGGGTCTCACCGCACGCCTTGGAAGCTCTGCGATGAGCTTCTTCACGTCTCCCAGTTTCTCTGTGACGTCTTCGTGACCTGCGTAGATCCTCAAATAGAAGGGGGCTTCGGTCCCCATTCCGTAGCGGCACCAGTAATAGGCGTGATAATGATGAGCGATCAACTCAACGGCCACATTCCTCATCGGCACGTTGAGGAGTTCCGATACCACCTTTTGAAAATAGGGGATGGATAAGTCCATATTTCCAACGCCCACGGTTGGTGCTAGACCGATTCTGCCAAGGCTTGCGTTCGTAACATCGGGATAAGAGGTGTTCACCACATAGGTGTCAATCCCAGCCATTTTCACAGCTTTCATGATTTTGGAGGTGAGGGCGAGATGCATGGCCGCCCAAGGCCCAAGGGCGCACTTGTCCCGGTATAATCTCGCATTCACATCGGGAGGAAGTTCATTGACCACCCACCAAGACTGGAGGGTTGTCCCGTTGCAGAGGATCGTCGGATTGATTTTTCTCAGAAGCTCGGCCATTGCCTCCACGTTCAAGACATCGATGGGATGGAACGTAATGGTGGGGTAAAGCCCCATGTAACTCGCTCCTTCGATGGCACTGTTTGTTTTTCTGAAACCCCAGTCTCGGTTGGAGTCCAGGGCGACGATTTCGCAAATATTGGGAATGCGGCAGAGATATTCGAGAACGATCCCGCCAAGCTCTCCGACACCGATTAGCATAATTTTTTCTCTTTCCCGAACCATGTTCTCCTCCTTCCTATCGGAATTGGCCCCTTTTTCATGATCCCTGGCTGGCATACCGAATGATTTCTTCCTTCGTCTTCAAACCTTCCATGCCAAGATCTTTCATCGTCACGCCTTTGGCACGGTAGTCAAACTCGGCAAAGATCTTCATGATTTCGATGATCGCCTTCGTCACCGGAACGTCAATCCCCAAGAGGTCCGCAAAGTGTTCCATAGGAACCATGAAATAACAGATGTCCTCTTCGAGGACTCTCCGGTTGCCCGCATCCGTTCCCCACCGTTTCCCGTGCTCACAGGTCACGCCGCCGAAGATCTCATAGAAATCTTTTCCTGGGTACTGGTACGTCTCTCGAAAGAAATCAAAGGCGTGAGGAACGTCGCACTCGAGTGCTGCTGCGACCTTCATGCGTTCATGGTCAAAAGCGTCTGTCAGTTTGGACGCGCATTGAGAGACTTCAGCGTAGAATCGAAACTCTCTGGCCCTCTCAAAGAAGAAAGCGGCCTGGGGCAGGGTGATCTGGGCATGGACAGAAGGATTTCCCGGATAGAAATTATTCTCGATCACATTTCTTGACAGGCGGAATTGAGGATAAATCTTCCTCACTAATTTCAGCACGGCCTCATTCTTCGTCGCCGGCCAGGCTGATACCCTGAGATCGCGCTTGAAGTTGTAGATATGTGCATGGGCAGGTGCGATCACCCTGCTCAAGTAGGGCATAATATGTTCCTCAGCAAGAACCACCTTGTCAAGGACGCCCTTTTTCTTCAAGAGGTCCTTCATTCTCAGGCTGCCCCAGTAGCCTGTGTTGATCAAAATCGTTTGCCCCTCGACGAGATAGGGGGCAATGACTTCGAAGAAAAAGGCGTGAGCTTGGGCGGGAACCGTAACCATGATCAACTCGACTTCCTCTAATGCCTCCTGGGGGTCGGTGGTAATGCGATTCACTTTTGCAAACCCTGTTTTCCCAGAGGAAGTGATCCCCGTCAGCTGGATCCCCTTCTTCTCACGAATGGGAGCGATATTCTGCTCGAATTGCTTCACCTCAAAGAGATTGACTTTACAGCCCACGAGGGCCACCTCTGCGGCAATCGCTGTTCCCGCACTTCCACATCCACACACGGCCACACTCGGTAGATCCTTCATTTTAATCGTCTCCTTCCGAAAGAAATCCTGTTTTCAATTTTGTTTGTTCCTTTGTTTGGCTAAAACTTGATTTTCTTCCAGGCTTTTTGAAATAGGGAAAGGAAATTTTTCCCGAGAATTTTACTGCAGCCTTCATCGGAATAACCACGGGTGAGGAGTCCCACGGTGATTCGAGGGAAATGCGTAATGTGGGAGAATCCCTCCACATGCCGGTGCTCAAAGGGAACACTAACGAGTTTTGGATATCCGGACTGGACCTCCGAAATGTACTCCTCCTTTGTTTTCCCTTCGAACTTGTCCGTCCCAATTCCGGCATAATCGATTCCTACGAGCTGAACGACATAGTCGATCTGGTCCAAATAGTCTTCGAGGGTCGGCCTTTTCCCTAACTTCGATTTGCAGAAAGCTGTCATAACAGGATCTCCCTCTTTCTTTGGATCATTGGTTGTCTTTAAACAGCTCTCTTGCCCCATGAAATAGCCATGGAAGTTCAAGGAAATTGATTGTTGACATCTATATATCAACTTTTTTTCTTTGTAAAGAAAATTCTCTTGCCACCCTTGAAGCGTGAGATCTCTGAGAAAATGTGATCGACTAGGCAGTCAGTCCACTTTACGTGTTATGGATCACAGGCCCTAAGTTTTGTTACTGAATCCCTTTTGGAGTGGAGAATTCAGCAGAGGGACCGAGCTCTTCTTCGATTCGAAGCAAGCGGTTCTGATAAGTGGTTCGTTCACCAGAGCGGGGAGCACCCAATTTCACGAAAGGAGCATTTAGGGCGACGGTGACGTCTGGGATGGGATCGTCCACACTCCCTCCGGCACGGCACGAAGGAATAATGGAGTAACCATGTCTCCTGGCAAGGGCGGCGGCATCAAAGGCTTCGGTAAGGGTCCCAACCATATTCGGCTTGAAGATCATTGCATTGGCAGCACCGAGCAAGATCCCCTTGTTGAGCCTCTCTGGATCCGTTACGAAGAGATCATCGCCGGCAACCAGGAGGTTGAGTCGTTTGGTTATTTCTGCGAACCCCTCGAAATCATCTTCTTGCAATGGGTCCTCAATCATCAAGATGGGATAGGAGCTAGCGAGATGTTCAAGGTATGTGATGATGTTGTCCCGGGACGCCTCTTTCCGCTGGAAGAGATAACAATCACGTTTGTTGTCGTAAAAATGGCTGGCGGCGCAATCCAGCCCTACCTGAAACTTTCCTTCATAACCTGCGACGCCAGCGGCCTCTAAAAGGGTTTCGATCATTTCGGCTGGGTTTCCCACCGGAGCGGCGTAACCGGCGGAGTGGCCAAGGTGAAGACGTTCCTGGCCATAGCGTTTTTTGATGACTTCACCCACGCGATAAAAGACTTCTACACCCATCCTCAAGGCCTCTCGATAGTTTTTTGCCCCAATGGGGACCAGCATGAATTCCTGGAATTCCACGTCAACATGGGAGTAGGGTCCTCCATTAATCATGTTGAACAGGGGTATTGGCAGAGAGTGGGCTGCAATCCCTCCAAGGTAACGGTAAAGGGGAACCTTAAGCGATTCAGCGGCCGCACGAGCCACGGCGACCGAAAGGGCGTAAATGGCGTTTCCTCCCAGACGAGACTTATGGAGGGTCCCGTCCAGTTCAATCATGAGAAGGTCGATGGCTTTTTGTTCAAAGACCTCTTTCCCGAGAAGAACTGGAGCGATGACTTCCATGACTCCCCCGATGGCCCTTTGGACTCCCAGCCCAGCGAACCACCTTCCCCCATCTCGAAGAACGACCGCTTCGTGTTTTCCGACAGACGTTCCACAGGGGGAGGCGGCACGCCCTAGGACCCCCTGCTCTGTCCACACATCGATTTCGATCATCGGGCGCCCTTTGCTGTCGAGGATTTCCCGGGCCTTGATTGAAGCTATTTTGCCGTCTTCCATCTCTTCCCCTAAAGAAACATTTCAGCGATTACCGCGAATGTACATGACATTGAAGTCGCAAACATTCGTTCCCGTGTTTCCAGTCAAAACTTGATCGCCGAGGTGCTGTAGAAAGGTAGCCGAATCGTGACCATATAAATAGCCAATCGGATCCAGGCCCATTTGCCGGGCTCGCTCAACCGTGGCGGAATCGACGATCCCCCCCGCAACGTCCGTTGAGCCATCTGTACCATCGGTATCCATTGCGATAAGGACCGTGCCGGTAAGGCGCCATGCTTCCAGCGCAAAGCTGAGGGCGAGTTCCTGTGATGGCCCCCCTCGGCCACTGCTTCCCTCGACCTTAGTAGTGGTTTCACCACTGGCCATCACGAAGCAGGGGGGAACGAGGGGACGGCGGTTGAAGAGGATCTCTCTGACGACGGAGGCGAGAAAGGTGCCTGCTTCCCTGCTTTCACCTTCAAGAAATGTGGTCAGCACGAGACCGGCCTGCCCTTTCTCTTTGATGATCTTCTTGGCCACCTCGCAGGAATCCGCACATCCCTCAAGCACAAACTGATGGATTCTCTGACCGAACCGTTTGGGGGTCTCCCGGGAGGGGGCTTCCACTTGGAGAAATTCGATGATGGAACGAGGGGCTCGCGAGAGGAGGGCGTATTTTCTTAGCACCTTTCGTGCATCTTGAACTGTGGTCCCGTCTGGAGCCACGGGAGTACCAAAAAAGAGAGCAGGTTTTTCCGGATGAAGAGTAGGTTTGTCCCCGACGCTATCGGAGATGATTAGGTTGATCATCTCTGCGCCTCTGGCCTCAATGCGCTCCGCAAGGCGACCCCCATTCGTTTGTGAGATGTGGCGACGGACGGCATTGATTTCGAGGATGCGCGCACCGCTCTTAAGGAGTTGGTCGGTCACCTGAATCTCGTCGTCAAGGCTGATTCCTGGAACAGGGCAACTCATCAGGGCAGAACTCCCTCCACTGATTAACCCAATGAAGAGGTCATCCGGGTGAGATTCGTCTACTAAAGAGAGGATCCGCTGAGTCCCCTGAAAGCCGTCTCGACCGGGGAGGGGGTGCCCCCCTTTTACGAGTTCGATTCGATAGAGTTCATCACCCGGCTCTTTCTGTTTGACAATGACGATCCCTTTCTCGATCCGATCTCCAAGGATTTCCTCAACCGCCCGGGCCATGGCATTGCAGGCTTTTCCGGCCCCGACCACAAAGACGTGGCGTTTTTGACGGAGGTCCCAGCGGGAGTCCCCGATGCGGAGGATGTCCCCTTCCAGCTTCAGGAGATGCTTGATCAGTGGGTAGGCATCGAGAGCCTCCAGCGTGGCCTCCATGAGCTCGAGAACCGTTTTTCTGGGTTCTACGTCTCCATGAGAAGACAGCTCTTGGTAGTTCCTGACCTTCATCGTCTCCTATCTCCCGAGGCGAGGAATGTTTTCTCCGCGTCCATGTCTAAACGGTATACCGAGAAATGGCCTTTTCATTGACGATGACCCCCAGTCCTGGCTCTTCGGAAGGGGAGACGTACCCATACGGATCGATCCATATTTTCGACTCCAGAATTCCTCCGAGCTGTTGAAAACCTTCGATGGTCCGCGCGTTGGGTTCGTACATTATCTCCATCCAGGTCTCCCCCGGGAAGGTGCACGTGAGATGGAGTGCGCCTGCCAACCCTAACCCGCTCATGGCGTGATGAGGAGCAAAGTGCCGTTTGTACATCTCCGCCAAGGCGGCGACCTTTCGAAGCTGGGATACCCCTTCGGAGAGGGCGCAGTCCGGCTGGATGATATCATAAACCCCCTTCTCGATGAGCCATCGAAACTCGTGCAGTCCCCGATTCATTTCCCCGCCAGCAATATAGATGTCTGTTGCTTCTCTCAGGCAGATCAGGTTTTCAAAATCATAGCGATCAAGAGGCTCCTCAAGCCAGATGACCCCTCGAGCTTCTAGCTCTCTGGCGGTACGCAGTGCCCGTTGGAAATCCCAAATGACCCCTCGAACCGCAGAAGGCCCGATGCTGGGCTGGTTCGCATCGACCATAAAGCTCATTTTCCCTTGGGTTGCTTTAATACAGGCGTCCAAGATCGCAAGGTCATCCTTCATCTTCTCGTTGTGAAACCTCAGCTTCATGGCATTGAAACCGAGTTCTCGATAATGAAGCGCAAGGGCTGCACGATCCTCGGGTGTTCCCACCTGGACGGCGCTAGCATAAGCCTTAACTTTGTTCGTGTAAGCTCCCCAGAGCTTGTACAGTGGGAGCCCTGCAGTTTTTCCGAGAATATCCCAAAGGGCCATGTCGACGCACCAGATGCCATTCCCTGCATTGCGGTAGACTCTGGCGAGGCGTTCCGGGGCTAAGGGATCTTCCCCTAGCAGAAACGGCTTTATCTGCTCCAGGATCACTCCAGCTTGGTGGCCAGGTGTCCCGCCCACGCCCACGATTCCTTCGTCGGTGACAATGCGTAAGAGGGTGAAGGAATAGGAGGTGACGACGAGACCCGGTTGCCAGGCAGGGCGCACTTCCTGTGGGTAGGGGATCACAAGGTTATTTGCCATCAGATTGACAATCTTCATGTTTTAGACTCCTTTTTTAATGACTAGACAAATCGAATTCTGCATTAGAAAAAGAAGGTTGTCAATAATCTTTCGGGCCTTCGCCCCGGTAACATGAAAATGTTCCAGTTAATTGAAGAGGTGTTACCTGTGGGAGCGTGGATTGAGGCTTACGGATGTCAGGGGGTCAAAGTAATTCTCCTTAATGTTGCTCCTCACGCCCGATTCTCGGATCTCAGCTATTACAGGATCGTTGTCTCGTCTTTCTTTTAACACACGACCCACCTTATGATCGGGAAACGGAGATGCTCCTCTTCCGTTTCGCCAAAAGATCACCTCAATCTGGAGGCTGGATCGACCCATGTAACTAGATTTTTCTCCACTAAGGGCGAAGGAGCGATTCCTTAAACTCTTCACCCCGATTTCGCTGCCAAACCCTGAGAGTAGAGATAAAACAGAGGTATCACTATCTGCTATAAATCTTCTGTTTTCAGAGCGCATAGAATGTATGGATTTGATTTTCATATATCTACCGACATTGTGATTTCGCGGGAATCTTCGACTTATG